>WNGK01003321.1_pt1 | contig 17398 bp, 18 predicted proteins | sample 5400601 | NCBI WGS metagenome assembly WNGK01 (sample SAMN13153376, study PRJNA577476) | soil metagenome | isolation source: 60 cm soil or saprolite under Garry oak tree replicate 1 | place: USA:California | collected 2016-06-15
AGCGGCGACTTTGCTTGCAGAAATAGGATCAGATATGGAACAGTTCCCCACTGCAGGTCATCTGGCATCGTGGGCAGGCCTGTGCCCGGGCAACAATGAAAGCGCCGGCAAAAGAAAATCCGGCAAAGTGCGGCACGGAAATCCTTGGTTAAGATCTCTGCTGTGCCAAGCTGCATGGGCAGTCTCCCGCACGAAGAAGACCTACCTGTCTGCTCAGTTCCATCGCTTGGCCGCACGCCGTGGAGGAAAACGAGCCAACATAGCCGTCGCTCACAGCATCTTGGTGATCGCATACCACATTCTCAAAGAGAAGAAGCCTTATCAAGAATTAGGTGGCGACTACTTCGACCGAATCCGTGCCGAAGGTCTGAAGCGCTACTATGTCAGGCGGCTGCAAGGTCTTGGTTTGGAAGTGACGCTCACTAACGCACCTCTCAGTTCCTAGGTAAGCAGGATATTTTCGAGAGAGCCAGCCCCGTGTCATCGGCCCTGGATCACTCCGCAAGGCGCGACCCCGGCAGAGCGAGTACAACACTACCACGCAATCAAAGGGTCTGAACATCAACGCGCCAATCCCGGCCTTGCAAAGCTACACGTCGGCAAGGTAAAACAATCACGTCTTCGGCCACTCTCTATGGCCGCTTTTAACCCGATCACGTATGGCCGGATTTAACCTGATCACCGAGGTGCTAGGTGGCCTCATTGGCGAGGAAGCACGCTTACTCATGACCTCAAGCGAGCAATCTTCGCCCACGTCGAACCTGATACCTGTTGCTGACGACCTTGATGTCTGGGAACGGCGTTTGGAAGAAAAGGTCCAATCGGACACTTCTGTGCGTGAGACCGATAGGGAGGCGATCATTAGGGCACGCTGCGGGCAGGGGATATTCAAGGAGCGCGTCTCGCGGATTGAGCGGCGTTGTCGAATCACCGGTGTCGAGAATCTGACTCATCTCATCGCCAGTCACTCAAAGCCGTGGCGCGATTCCTCGAATGAAGAGAGATTGAATGGGGAAAATGGACTGCTCCTCACGCCCAGCATCGATCACCTCTTTGATCGAGGATTCATTGGATTCGAAAACTCAGGCGAATTGATCATTTCGCCCGTTGCACACAAGCCGTCTCTGCAAAGAATGGGAATTGCAACAGAGCACATGGTCAACGTCGGAACCTTCACCGAAGGCCAGAAGCACTTTCTTGACTTTCATCGCACTTCAGTCCTATTGAGAGTGAGCAGATGATAGAGTGCCCCTTCTGCGCTCCAGATCAAGCCAGAATCATCTCAAGTTGCCGATGTGCGATTGCAATCCGAGATGGGTTTCCAATCTCGGAAGGTCACTCACTCATCATTCCCAAATCACATGTACAAAGCATTTTTGACCTGGAGCCTGAAGAACAACGCATGGTGTGGACATTTGTAGCTCAGGTCCGTCAGCAGCTTGCCATTGAGCTGAAGGTCCGTGCCTTCAACATTGGCATCAATGACGGAAAGGAAGCTGGACAGACCATTGAACATGCACATATCCATGTGATTCCAAGGCGTCCCGGCGATGTATCCGACCCACGAGGGGGAATTCGTCTAATCATCCCGGATAGAGCCCGCTATTGGGAGGCAAAGTAAGAATGCCCCCGTCAGCCGAAGACCAAATTCAATTTCTACTTCGAATCCAGCGACTGCTCGGAGAAGGTCTGTTTACTGCAACCTACAAGTATGCACTGCTATTAGCCTTGGCAGATCTATCAGTCGAGTGCGGAGATGATTCGGGGTCGCCCCTGGAACTTGAGGCTGAGAGAATTGCTGAGAAGTTTGTCGAGTACTATTGGCGACAAACGCTTCCCTTTCTTGGAGGGGAAACGTTGCGTCAGAATACTGGCAAGCCCCCTGTAGTCGTCAGTCTCCTTCGCGAGACGAGGTCGAAGTATGGAGACTCGCTCAGCGCGGCACACCGTGATCAAGCCGTCTGGCATAGTGTAATCGAAAAGATCGCTGATAATGTTCGTGCGATGCCGATGAGGTACTTACAAAATGTGGGACGTGATCGCCTTCCTTTTTTGTATGATCCTCCGCCGGCCAGGGCACCCCGCAAGATCGTTCTCTATCCAGGAGTGGCTTTTTGCTTTCGCCGCTTCCATGGCCTCGTCGCAGAATTGGTTGAGGCAGCTTGGGCGAAGTGGGTACGGCAACAGAATCTGACAATTATTGGTGAGTCTGCCGATCTCCATGAATTCCTGTTTGGAGCTAAGAGAGGGGCACTTCTACTGGTCAAGAGTCCTCTACGAGAGCTTCAGGACAATCTTTGCTTCTATTGTCGCAAGCCCATGACCAATCGACTAGATGTGGATCATTTCGTGCCCTGGGCGCTCTATTCTCAGGATCTCGGGCATAACTTTGTCGTTGCACATCCCGAGTGCAACCTGGCCAAAAGAGACAGGCTTGCGTCAGAAGAACACCTGGAAGTTTGGGTCGAACGAAACAAGCGCTTTGGGAAGGGACTTGCCTCTGAATTCGACCGACTCGGCGTACTTCACGATGTCACATCAACGACCAGAATTGCGCATTGGGCTTATAGCGCGGCGTCAGTGTCGGCGGGATTGACCTGGCAGGCTAAAGACACGCTCGTTCCATTGCGTGGCAAGTGGTCCAGTCTTCTTGTCTAATTCCTTCTGCGCTCTCAAGAGCTATCGAAATACGTTGTAGGCGTGAAACTCGAAATTCTCAATGCTAGGCTTTGCCCAAGTCTCGATCGGTTCTCGAAGTGGCGTACCTTCTAGCTCGTAATAATCTTTGCCGTTCTCAAACTCTTCTCGAATTCGTCTGCTCACCACTACTCGGCGTTCAATTGGATCGATGGTGAGATAACCGTGGTCAAATAGACGATGTAAATCGCTGCGCATTAGAAGTCCGTTCGATATCTCATGCCGCTGCACAACCGTATAGGGCTTAATATGGGCGGCCTCCAAAACCGGGAGCGTCCGCTCGCCGGTTATTGCGCAGCGACGCTGATATACGTCGGTTACGAGAATTCGAAACAGTCCTTGGCCCAGTCGCGGAAGAATAATCTGCGGTTTACCATATCCCCGCGATTCGACGGCAGCGAGCGCTGCTGTGCCTGGCGCAAGGCTGGCTGGCAATTGCTTCTGAATTCGTTCGCTTACCGCGGTCCACAGCTCTCGTCCGACACCGGACTCGGTCTCATAGCCTTTCCCCTGAACGGTATTGAGTTTGAAATCATTGGGACACGGAATCCAGGCATCCTTCGGCCAGAAGAATGGTTCGGCGAGCATGATGCACCCGATGTTTGGATTTTCATTAGGAAGGATCGGGACACGCCTGTAGAAGGCGATCCGCTGCCGCATCTCTGCTAACGTCCGGACACCGCTAGCTTCTTTGAAGGTATCCCAAGCCAAGTTGACAGGTAGTTGGAGAAACCGAACGAAGAAACCACCACCGACAATATAGTTCAGAGGCGCGTGAAGTTTGAAGAGGAGTATTTCTCCAGGTTGAAGCGCCTTGAATGTTGCATCCGGCGATGGTCGCCAAAAGTTCACCTCATCCACTCGATTAAGCGATGCGTGGAGCGTAAACCAATCGTTGTCTGTAACCGCAACAAAGATCCGCATTTTCTGGCGAAGTCGAAGTATATCGCAGGACGCGAACAGTTGATGGCAATAACATCAGCAGATGAGAAGATGAGATCCTCGCAACGCTCCCAAAATTTCTTGCGATTCAGATCCAGCTTTCCTTCAAGAAAGTCGACTATGGTCGGCCCGACTCGGAACAGCGATGTTACTCGCTTTCTCTTGCATGCGGTCGATTGAAAAATAGAGCCCCTCCATCCAGGTCATCTCCCGTGACTTGGCCAACCCCATCCATCTGTTCAATTCAGATAGACCATTGCAGAGACCTTCACTAAGTGATCTCGCGTCTGCGAGAATGCGTTGAGCCCGAGCATTGAACTGCTGCCCAGTCTCGTCTCCTCGAATACCGCCCCGGTTTTTAAGTGGGAACTGCATTTCAAGAGAGTAGTGGCTCGAGGTGTAGACCGCTGTGAGCCTCAGCACGGTGGTTACAATCCCTTCGCCGAGTGAACTACCTAATGAGTTCGCTACTCTCAACCTTTTCGTCCCCTGCAGCTACAATGATGCTGTGGAACTTGGCGCGTCGCGGGTGGAAGACAAGAGCCGGTCGAAAGCAGGCTATGCAAGTTCCGCCCAAACGGCGAACACTGGGGTATACGATGCCGCTCGATCCGGAGTAGAGAAGCGAATTGGCCAACGCCTGCGATGGACCGTAGCACTGAGGAATCGGACCAGGCTGAAGACACTGCTCGCGTTCCGAGTCATCGAGGAAGTGGAACTGCCCTGAAAAATCAGCGAGAAAATCCGCATAGTCGAAACTGATCCGTTCCGAGATCCGGCTCTCTTTCAGGAAGCGGCGCTTGTGAAAGACCACCTCATCGATCGACGTCTCAAGCTCGATGCCCGCATACCAGGCTCCTCTTCGCGAGTCATTGAATCGTCCGCCATGCGGTCCAGGATGCGTGAAGGCAGCATTCACGATATGTGCTTCGGGGACGCCGTAAAGCAATTCGCCGGGACTGATTGCAGCATTTCCTCCTCGCTCGGCAACCTTGCGTTCATTGGTCGCTGCGTCGAGCTCGGTCAGGTCGCTGATGACGTTTGCCGGAAGAGACAAAGACTCAAGAACGCTCTCGGTCGCGTAAGCAGTCGGGATCAGCCTGTGGGTGCCCTGCTGATCGAATTCGCCGAGGTGTGCCAACTACAGCCCGCCCCTCGCCGCATCGAGGAGGCTACGAATTTGCTGCAGGCCCGGGATGCCGTTTCGTATGGCGTAGTCAAGCGGAGCCTGACCGCCGAAAAGAAAATTGTCATTGGGTTGGGTCATCCAGCGGTCTGCGTGCTCGGCCGGAAGCAGGATGTGAAGCGCCTTGTAGATTCCGACAACATAGGAAATCCGCGTCAGCTCGTCCTGCTTTAGAGTTCCGGCAGCAGTCTTCAACTTGTAGAGGGTTGAACGCGGCATTCCGCCGAGCAGATCTCCAACTCTCTCCATTGGGAGTTGCCACTTGTCCACAATCGCAAACAGACCATCCATTGCAGACTGGCTGAGCCGCTCGCGCGTCTCAAGCTTGCTGAGATCAGGTGTCGCTTCGAACTGGTATCCGGCAGCGGCGAATGCTGGCATGGTTGCCATGGAACACCTCCTAACGCAAGATTATACATCTCATTTGAGACATAATAATGTCTATATTTGGATGACACATATCTGCACTAGGTCGCTTTTTCTGAGGTCAGCGCGCTTCTGAAGCGGCTTTTCGCGCCTCCACTGATTCATAAATAGATCGCATTGTTTTAATATGACTTATTAATGGATCATATTTCCATTGACAGTTCCCCCCGAAGGCCCATAATGACTCACGAATAAGCCATATATGCGCTATATGACTTATTAATAGTCCGGAGGTTTCCGATGTCCAAGCCGCAGCACCGCGCGTACTCCAGGTACAGCACGGAAGCCCTTGCCCTGTTGGGGCAGTTGATCCGCGCAGGAAGGATTGATCGAAAGATTACTGGGGAAGAAATGGCAAGCCGTATGGGGATTTCCCGTTCTCTGGTTCAACGCATTGAAAAGGGTGATCCTGGCTGCGCGATCGGACCCGTGTTTGAGGCCGCCGCCATAGCCGGAGTACCTCTCTTTGAATCAGACAAAGAACAATTGGGCGCTCACCGTGCTTTCGCTGGAGAGATGCTGAGTCTGCTGCCCAAATATGCCCGTAAACCCAAGAGGGCTATAAAAGATGACTTCTAAAAACCAATACAAAGAAGCCTACGTCTGGATCTGGCTGCCAAACGAAACGGAGCCCGTCGTCGCAGGACTGCTCACCGAAATCGGGAATCTGCTGGTCTTCAACTATGGCAGAAGCTACCTGAACCGGGAAAACGCCATCGCGATTTATGACCCAGAATTGCCGCTCAAACCTGGAGAGATCCCTCTGCTTCCCGGCCTGTCCATGCCGAGCTGTATCCGAGATGCATCACCCGATGCCTGGGGACGTCGCGTCCTCATTAATCGGAAGCTCGGCTTAAAGAGAGAGGATGCTTCGAAGCAGGAATTGAGTGAGCTGACCTATCTTCTGGAATCAGGATCAGATCGAACAGGCGCACTGGACTTTCAATTGTCCGCTACAAAATACACTCCTCGGGTCGCAGACCATACGCCGTTGAGCGAGCTCATGCAGGCTGCAGAGTCCGTAGAAAAAGGGATACCGCTGCAACCAGGACTCGGTAACGCACTTCAGCATGGTACGTCTCTGGGAGGTGCACGGCCCAAGGTATTGATTACTGCGGATTATAAAAAAATCATTGCAAAGTTCTCGACAAGTTCTGACATTTACAACGTCGTCAAAGCAGAATTCGTCGCCATGCGGCTTGCGAAGCTGGTTGGCCTCAATGTCGCGACAGTTGAGCTCGAGAGCGTGCTAGGAAAAGATGTTTTGCTGATTGAACGCTTCGATCGTGAAAAGGCGCACAAGGGATGGACCCGGAAGGCCATGGTATCGGCGCTCACGCTGTTTGGCTTGGATGAAATGATGGCGATGTATGCCAGCTATCAAGATCTAGCCGATCTCATTCGTCATCGCTTCACCGACCCGAACGAAACCCTGCGCGAACTATTTGGACGCATCGTATTCAACATTCTGTGCGGCAACACGGATGACCACGCGCGTAATCATGCTGCCTTCTGGGATGGCACAAATCTAACCCTGACGCCAGCCTATGATGTCTGCCCTCAGCCTCGAACGGGGAACGAAGCAAGTCAGGCGATGTTGATCCATGACGACAATCGGATGAGCCAGTTGTCGGTCTGTTTAGAGGCGGCGCCACGCTTCTTGCTTGATCAAGAAACTGCCAAGATGCTTATCAAGCATCAAGTCGACGCGATCCGGTTGAATTGGATTCGCGTCTGCGACGAAGGAGAATTGACGCAAACAGAACGCCAGTTTCTTTGGCACCGGCAATTCCTCAATTCCTTTGCGTTCTATGGCGCCCCTCCAGGAATAAGCAACGATTGAGTCAGGAACGGCGATCATGCCCGCGTTTGGTCTCTGCCTGCGCGGGCCCACTTATATTGTTTGTCTTAACGTTTTGATGTTCCGAATCCTCGAAAACAGCACAAGCAAAAACGCTAGGGGGGCGCTGCCCCACCCGCGCGCGCAAGCCGCTTCCCCAATCTTCCGCGCTTCGCTTGTGCAGACCTCCGCTTCGCTCCGCCCTTTCCACTTGCCGCTTTGCTCACGTTCCAAGGGTGGGGATACCCCTCAGCTTGCACTTGCTACCCCCCGCCTTCGCCAGGAGGCGTTCGGCATGTATGTACAAGCCGCCGCCCGATTTAAGGGCAAAGGCCAGTACGACAGCCCAAGGAGGAAGCAATCATGAACACCACCGCCGCAGTGGCCAATCAGTCGACACCGAGCAACAAGCAGCAGAAGCAGACCGCGAAAGAAGTAATCGCGGCCAACATACAAGCCCTCATTGAACAGTTGGAGCAGGGACACTCGGAAGCCCTCACCGCCTACCTCACGGCAATGGGCAAGTTTCACAATTACAGCTTTGGCAACATTCTCGAAATTGCACGGCAAAAGCCGGACGCAACCCGCGTTGCTGGCTTTTACGCGTGGAAGCAGCTTGGCCGCAAGGTCAAGAAGGGCGAGCACGGCATCCGCATTCTCGCTCCCGTGATCGGGATTCGCCGGAAAAAGGACGAAGAAGCCGAGAAGGACATCCGCACCCAGAATGAGGCCGTTTTAGTTGCGTTCCGCGCCGCGTACGTGTTTGATGTGAGCCAGACCGAAGGCCAGGAACTTCCCGAGTTCTCCGAGCGCGTCTCCGGCAGCGCCGGAGAGTATCGCGACCGCCTCGTGGATTTTGTCATTGCTCAGGGCATCGCGCTTGAGTTCAAAGAGAGCATTGCCCCTGCCCTTGGCATGAGCTACGGGGGCAAGATCGCCTTGCTTCCGGGCCAGTCTTCCGCCGAGGAGTTCTCAACCCTTGTGCACGAACTGGCGCACGAGATGTTGCACAAAGCCGAACGCCGTACCGCCACCACCAAGACCGTACGCGAAACCGAGGCCGAGGCCGTCGCCTTTGTGGTCGGAAAGACCATTGGTCTCGAAACGGGCAGGGCATCGGCTGATTACATCCACCTGTACAACGGCAATGCCGCGCTGCTCACTGAAAGCTTGGAAGTAATCCAGAAGACCTCCGCTGTCATTCTCGCCGCAATCGAAAACCCGAGAGAAGAGGCCGACGAAGAGCCAGAGCCTACACTGACGCGAGCCAGCTGATCGAGAGACCGAGGATGCGGACGGCTTTCGGCCGTCCGCTCTTCAATCTAAATATTTATCGCGCGCGCGCAACATTGATTACGCAACCTTGTAATTGTGAACCTGCGTGGCACAATTGCAAGGTTGCCTCTACTTGGAGGATTCGTTTGGTATTGTGCCGTGCCTCGAATTCCCCAGACACAGTCTGGAAAATCTAGATTCTCTCAACACCACAACCACACAAAGAAACATCGGAACGACTTTCTGTCGCTCATTCTCTATACCCAACCGTTGTGGTTCATCCTTCCATTTCGATCAGATGGGCGCCCAATAGCAAGCGGATCTTAGCGTATGCACAGTATCGGCGGCGCTTGCTCAGGAGAGACCTCGATCTCAACAACCTGCGGCTCATGAACGAGCCGATACGCTTCGTTGACCACTGACGCGTTCACGAAGCACATTCCGTTTGCAGTCAATTGCCCATGGCCACCATGGATATGGCCAAAGATGTGGAGCCTGGGCTTGATCTGCTCGACGGCTTTCGCCAGTTCCTCGCAGCCAAGGTGAGGGGTAGAAGGATGTGACGTGTCCAGCATGCCGAACGGTGGTCCATGTGTAACCAGGACGTCCGTGCTGCCGGGGATCATTTCCCAATATCGCCGGATCGCAGCACCGCGAGCCACATTGAAAGCCCAATTGTTGAATTCCGGCTGAACTGGCGATCCCCAGATCTTCAAACCCGCCACCTCCGTGCCTGAGTTTTCGAGATAGATTGCATTTCCGAGGAGTTCTCTAGCGGCTCCCGGATGACGCTCAAACATCAAATCATGGTTTCCGGCAATGACAATCTTGTGTCGATGGGACTGTTTGCCCAGCCACTGATTGAAATCGACAATCTCTCTCGGAGTATCGCCGAACGCCATGAAATCGCCAGCATGAATCAACACGTCCCCTTCCGGCACGCCCAATTTGGCGTGCTGGCCGTGTGTATCGCTGATGCATACAATGCGAATCCGAGGCATATAGTAGCTTCAATCTGCGGGCGCTTTGAAGGGCCCGCTCTCACTTGATCTGAGTGTCCCCTGTCCCACCCTCACCCTTGTTGGCCCAGCACGCGGTAGTAACGATGATCGATACGCCGTGCAATTGTGTCTGTACGGAGCATGCGCTGTACGTTTGGGAGTCGAACCCTTCGACCGTGGCTCTTCAAAGCCGCCAGATGCCGGCTTTGCCCCCGGCTGGGCTTGTACTCGCTGCCAACAAGGATTACCTACTACTCAGATCAATTCGGTCTTCCAGTTCAGTTCCTGCAGCCGCGTGTCCAGTTCGCGATACCGCTTTGCGAGCTGGTCCAATTCGGCCTGCAGTTTGCCAACAGATACCGTCGCAACAAATCGCACTTCCGATTTGGAGTAACGATCCTGACGCGTGCTTCCGGCTTCTGCGATTCCAGCCAGGAAATCGCGACGCTTCCCAACCACGTCCCGCTCGGCTATCGCATCCGAAATCGTATGCTCCGTGTCGAACGCGGTCTTCGAGTTGGTGCGGTTAATTGCGCTGACGAGTTCCAGAAGCCGCGCGAAAACACGTTCGCTTTCCGCCAGGAGTTCGGTCGTATCTTCTGCCGGCTGCTCGCCCTCCTGCACGCGAGCCGACCGAATCAGTCTCTTCTTGATTTCTTCGATTTTGACCTGGCAATCGCTGCGCTCTGCCAGTGCTTCCGCTAGTTTCATGGTGCCTCCCTTTCAGGCTCCTTTGGTAAAGACAACTCGCCTGATATTGGACTGGCCGCGCAGAGCGACTTCCACGCTGCGCAACCAATCCGGTTCATGGTTCAGTCCTTGTATGGATCGAACTCGTTCGCTCCTGCCATTGCAACTCCGACCGGGGTGAGACGGTGCAAGATGCGCACCGTGTCGCCAACAGCCTCAAGCACCTCATCGAGACGCTTATAGCAGTCGGGTGACTCGTCCAGTCCCGCGCCGCGCAGTTCGATCCCGGCGCGGTCTACCCAGGAGCGCATCATTTCCGGGGTGACCTTGCCGGCTCGCTTGACCTCTCCGGTTTTGCGATCGACAACACCAGTCGCTTCGCGACGGCCCATTGCACGACCTGCGCCGTGCACGGTGGAATAGAGCGAATAACGGGAATGCTCGTTTTCTACTCCTTCGAGAATGACCGACTGCTCACCCATCGTGCCGCCAACAAATCCGCGCTGGCCCGGAAAAGCCGGCGTCGCACCCTTGCGTACAACCCACAGCTGCTCGCCTTCGTGCTCTTCGCGCCAGGCGTAGTTGTGATGGTTGTGCACCTCTTCGACAATCGGCGCTCCCAGGATCTGGGCCACGCGGCCGCAGACCCAGTCACGACCCGCATAGGCGTAGTCACCGGCCAGACGCATAGCCTCGAGGTACTCAGTTCCAAGATCGCTATCGGTTGAAAGAACGCAAGGCTCCACGTCCATCCCATCCGAAGCGCCGGCGGCCTTCAGGAAGTGCGTAGCTGTCTTGTGACCCAACCCACGCGAGCCGAAGTGCACACCGATCCACACGCGATCCTCTTCGTCCGTGAACAGATCTACGTAGTGGTTGCCGCTGCCGACGGTGCCGAGCTGGTTACGCGCCAACTCCTTGAGAGAAGAAATCGCCTTCAGCTTCCACGCCACATCATCGAACAGAGCGTGGTCTACCCTTTCGTTGTTCTTGCGGCCAACGCCGAAGCTGATGATCGACCACACGTCGTCCATGATCTTGGCAATGCGCGCACGCAACTCCGCGCCGGGCATATCCACACGAACGGCCTTGTTTCCGCAGCCGATGTCATAGCCGACACCGGTAGGACTGATCGCATTCTTGTATGCCACCACTCCGCCGATCGGCACACCGTAGCCGACATGGTTGTCGGGCATAAGTGCGACCTTGTCGGCGGTGCGTGCACAGACGCGAATCTGGTTCAGCGTACGATCATCGGCCTGACCGAACACCGGAATCTGGTTATCGAAAATCTCCATGCGTATCACGAGAGTGATCCTCACTTGCTTGCGTCGCCGTTAGATGCAAATCGCGACAACAGTTTTCAAACACCCACGAAAAAGCCCCTGACCATCAGGCCAGGGGCTCGAAAGTCTGCTTTGGGAAAACGCGCTACGCGCTTGTCCAATCGAGTCTTGGCACGGACAGAATCTCACCTTGCAAATAGGGCCGGAGGCCTTTCGCTTGGTGATGTCTCGTCGATGGAACTCTATTCAGCATGATTGTCATCATGCCCTACTTTTCAAAAAGAAGCAACACACATTGAAGGTGAATACGCTACTTACTTCTGGTAATAACCAGAAAGTTAGTTGCGCATAAACCGGAACTGGGTTATTCTCGTCTTCGTGAAGAACCTATTCAAGTCGTATCTGTCCGAATCACTCAGCGATTTGCTGGGCATGGAGGGGTGCGGCTGATTTAGGTAGAATCTACGGAATCGCCGAAGCCCCTCGAGAAATCGAGGGACTTTTGTTTTATGGGCTTCTGGCGGAATCGGCAGACGCGGCAGCCTCAAGAGCTGTGACATCTTCAGGGTTCGAGCCCCTGGGAGCCCACCAATTCGTCGACAGGTTTGTGCTTAGGAACCTGATCGCTCGATGTGTATCTAGGTTCAACGGAGTTAGTAAGTCGTGGGGATGTGGTGGAAATGGGAGACACGCTGGTCTTAGAAACCAGTGCCTTCGCGCGTGAGAGTTCAAATCTCTCCATCCCCACCAAAGATTTGTGGAGACGTGGCCGAGTTGCCTAAGGCACCGCACTGCTAACGCGGAGTGCCTTTGAAAGGCACCATCCGTTCGAATCGGATCGTCTCCGCCAGTTTGTTTCGTCGGTAGGATGAGCGGAACGGTATCGCACCTCGTTGGAGGCGAGGCTCACGCAAGCGATGCGTGTGCAGGTTCAAGTCCTGCTCCTACCGCCAGGGTAGCGTTGGGCATTTGGAAAGCCCATCCCGTTCGAAGCGGGACGTACCTTCGGGGCTTGCGCGTTCGACTCGCGCCGCTACCGCCATTTGAAGCGCAAGCATTTTTAGGGCAGAGAGGATGAATCAAATGATGCCGAGTATCAAGCAGATTGTGAAGGACAACATGGCCAGGTTCTCTTTCTATCGCACGGGGAACATGTTCTACACCGTCGATGTGGAAGGGCAGAAGTACCAGTTTTCGGTCTCGCTTGAAGACATCGGCGGAGCGACGCTTACGGCTGAATTCACGGCTATCACGCTGATGCGATATATCCGCAAGGCGCTGGCGGACGGAACGTTTGTGCGAGCGACGTAACTCGATTGTTGAGGATCTTCGCGATCACTGTTGGAGAGGTTCGGCAAGTGGCAAGCCGATCCCGTTTGAAGCGGGACGTGCCTTTGGGACTTGCGCGTTCGACTCGCGCCCTCTCCGCCAAGCGTGGGTGTGTTGGGGAGACTGGCTTGCCCTACCGGGCCGTAACCCCGGGGCTCTTTGGAGTATTGAAGGTTCGAATCCTTCCACACCCACCAAAACTTTATGCACGCGCGGCTGTAGCTTAAATGGCAAAAGCTCTCGATTGTCGATCGAGCAGATGCCGGTTCGAATCCGGTCGGCCGCGCCAACAATTCATCACGCCGTCGGCTAACGGTTAGGCCAGCGTCCCTTCAAGGCGCGAATGCCAGTTCAACTCTGGTCGGCGTGACCAAAGATTCCGTGACGCTGTGTGCACTTCCGCGCTCACGCTGTGCTCAATTTGTTCGAAATGGTAGTACCCAAGATCCTGAGTGACTAATAGTTGTAGCGTTTGCATTTGACTTTTGAAACTAAGTCGGGGTAAAGTACAAAAGTCATGATGCTCCGAGTCAATCACGGATTTATACCAACCGCGGCGCAATCCAAGCGGTGGGGTATTACCGTGTTCTGGCCGGACTAGCGAGATTTAGCTCCAATTCAGGAGACTCGAGCCCCCGGCCTTCAACAAGGTCGGGGGCTTTTTAGTTTCTGGGCAACACTGCGCGGTATCTCAACTGGCAGAGAACCTGACTGTTAATCAGGGTTATGCGGGTTCGACTCCCGCCTGCGCAGCCAACATTAGTGGCGAGTGGTGTAACTGGGAACACGCCGCGCTCTGAACGCGGAAGTCAAGGTTCGAAGCCTTGCTCGCCAGCCAGTTAGTGACTATGTCAGTGGAGTAACTGACATGGATAAGTGAAGTGTGTTTGAACGACGGAAGGAGAGCGTGTTCCGGGATCGTCTAGAGGCAGGACAGTGGTCTTTGACACCACAGACGGAACGGGTTCGAATCCCCCTCCCGGAGCCAGAAGATGAGCGGCTGTAGTCGAGCGGTAAGACACTGCGTCGCCAACGCGGAGATCGCCGGTTCAACTCCGGCCAGCCGCTCCATGATTTTGATTCAGGTGTACGTGTTTGCTGGCGTGGCAGAAATGGCAATGCACCTCATTCGTAACGAGGACGAAGCCGGTTCGATTCCGGCCGCCAGCTCCAGGACGCAAGAGAGGCTATATGACGAGTGCAATGACGATGCCGGTATTGGTGCTCAATGCGAGCTATGAGCCCGTGCACATTACGCGGGCTCGCCGTGCCCTCGTGTTGCTCATCAAAGGTATTGCCGTAATCGAAGAGGCGCACGATCGGTATGTGCATGTCGGCCTGCAATTGCCCTGTGTCATTCGCCTTCGCCAGTATCGGCGTTTGCCGCTGCGGATCCAGACGCTGTCGAGGAAGAACATCCTCATTCGCGACGGACACATTTGCCAGTATTGCGGCGAGAGGTTCTTGAGTAGCGAATTGGAACTGGAGCATGTGGTTCCGCGCGCTCGAGGCGGACAGGGCACGTGGGAGAACCTGGTTGCCGCGTGTCGCGACTGCAACGGGCGCAAGGCAGATCGGACACCGGTGGAAGCTGGCATGAAACTGCTCCGTCAGCCGCGCCGCGTGACGATTCATACTTCTCGCGCATTCATGCGCCAAACAGGAATCGGCGAGGAGAAGTGGAGGAAGTATCTGTACTACTGAAGTCGGGCCGGCATAGCTCAATGCCAGAGTGTCGCCTCGGTATGGCGAAGGATGCGGGTTAAAGCCCTGCTGCCGGCTCCAACAAGATTGCACCTGTAGCTCAAGTGGAAGAGCGGCTGACTTGTAATCAGCAGAATGGGTTTTCGAGTAGCCCCAGGTGCTCCAACTGTGGCCGTGCCGACTATCGGAACGTCGGGCATGACTGTGACTCATGTCTCTTGTGGGTTCAACTCCCACCGGCCACCCTGATTTCAAGAAAGGAGAACTGCCATGCATTAGGCGTCCAAAGGAACGCTATTCATGAGCAGATCCTATCGCTCTCCGTTCGCTGCGGTGACGGGTGTGAGAAGTGCGGCGGATGACAAGCGCCTGGCAGCGCGCGGAGTTCGCCGCAAGCAGAATCAGTGGCTGCGGAAGACAGTTGATTTCGATGAGGCAGTTGTGCCGCATCGTCTCGAATGCCCTTGGAATGAGGTGTACTGCTGGGGCCGAGATGGCGGCCAGTATTTCCAAGTCCCGGACGATCAAGATTGGTCCAGGCATTGTCTTCAACAGAATGGTCTTCATCCATACGAATCGTCTCGATGGAGAGACCACAACGAATGGCCGCCGCGTTGGTATGTGCGGCTGCAGCGCAAGTAAGGATCTGGGCCGTAGGACTACTTGGGGTGGTCGCCTGCTTTGCAAGCAGGATAGTCAGGTGGGTTCAATTCCCACACGGTCCACCAACATTGATGAGGCTGCCAAGCTGATCAGGTGAAAGCGCTGGTCTGAAAAGCCAGAGAGTTCGGTTCGATACCGGGGGCAGCCACCAGTTGAGATGGCCAGATTTGTCCGGGTGTAGCGCAGTCTGGAAGCGTACTCGCCTTGGGAGCGAGGGGTCGGCGGTTCAAATCCGTCCACCCGGACCAAACAATTGAGCGTCCGTGCCAGAGAGGATTGATGGCCTTCGCTACGAACGAAGTGCACGCAGGTTCGAGTCCTGCCGGACGCTCCACAATTCGTACTACAGATGTCTTGATGGTGAATTGACATGATGCTTAGGTCCTTCAAACGCGACATAGTCAGAATGACCAGCAAGCGGGTCATTTGGGGAGTCGTGTCTTGAGGGTCTGAGTGCATACGTGCAATGAGCACCAGACCCCGACCCAGGTCGGGGTCTTCTATTGATCTTTGAAAATGAGGGTGAAGTTCAGACGGGTAGAACGTCGGCCTCCAAAGCCGAATGAAGCGGGTTCGATGCCCGCCACCCTCGCCAAGGCTGCGAAGCTCATGCGGATGAGCAGGCGTCTCATAAGCGCAAGGTAGTCAGTTCGAATCTGACTGCAGCCACCAAGATTTGGAGGTAAAGCTGCTATCGGCATGTAGCCTGCGCCTTATAAGCGCGAGTCTCCGGGTTCAACTCCCGGTACCTCCACCAATGGGTCACAGGTGTTGACGGCAGCATTGGCGGCTCTTAACCGCTCGGACGGGATTCGACTTCCCGGTGACCCACCAACTTTGGAGTCGTACTCGAATTGGGGATGCAGAGACCTGACTTTTAATCAGCGGGAGAAATCCCAATGTGGGTTCAAGTCCCACCGGCTCCACCAAGATGCGCCAGTGGCCGAGATGGACGAGGCACGGCACTTCTAATGCCGTCAAACGCAGGTTCGAGTCCTGCCTGGCGCTCCAGATGATCAATGCCGTCCTAGCTCAATGCAGAGAGCGCATCGGTCCTAACGATGAAGATGCGGGTTGAAGTCCCGCGGACGGCTCCAGTGCTGTAGTCCACGCGCGTGAAGCTCAAAGGATTGAGCGTCGGCGTCCGAAGCCGAAGGTTGTGGGTTCGAGCCCCATCACGCGCTCCACTTTTGCAACAAGGGCCGGGTTAGTTCAACGGAAGAACGCTTATCTTACAAGCAAGCTACGCGGGTTCGACTCCTGCACCCGGCACCAGTTTGAATTTCGTATCCAGGGATAGCTCAATTGGCAGAGCGCGCGATCGATAATCGCGAGGCCGTGGGTTCAACTCCCACTCCCTGGACCATTCTTGAGCGGGCGTCGCCAAGCGGTAAGGAACCAGGCTTCCATCCTGGCATTGCATGGGTTCGAATCCCACCGCCCGCTCCAACCTCTCCCCTCGACCTGGAAACTCTCCGCCTACACGACATCGCCGACCGTGTGTACGTATTCGGAAGATTCGTCAAACGGTGTCTGGCGAATTCTCGCGACAAAGTCGAGAAAAGTTTGATGTCAATATGATTCCATTTTGGAACGATATTGGCATTGCGCATCACATGGCTGCAGTCTAGTTCGATTGATCGGTCTAGCAACGCACATCAAGCGAGCGCGGGACGACTTGTACGTTTAGGGCTTCAGATGAGGGGCGGGCTGGACCCTCGTTGGGCCTCCGCGACGTGCCTGAAAAAAGTGGGACTGCCCGCCGAGCGTGTCCTTCATATCGACCACCTGTTTGCGCGCATGCAGCGTCTTAATACATACGACGCAAAGACGAACGCCATGACGAGAATCGGATCAAATTTATCCCAGGTACTGCCACCGACCTTCATTTGTGAATAGAACGCGAGTAAAAGATCGATCGCGATACCGGCATAAACCCACTCAGTCAATCGAGGTACATGGGGAATCAGAAGGCCCACGCCACCGAGGATGTGGGTCACGCCAATCAGAGGGATGATATAGAGCGGGTATCCGAGTTGCTGATTGGCGATCCTCCATTCACCTGGATCGTGAATTAGATATAACCTTCCGAAGTACAACCAGATGACGGCGACAAGGCCGGTTATGACCATCGCGGCTATTTGAGTTGCTCGACCAGAGAGCGCAGATTTATCGATTGTGTGTTCAGCTTTCATATTTCAATTGATCCTCTTCTTGCCGGTTAAATCGATCTGCAATGAGTCGGCCATGGCTAAGCAGCAAAGGCGGGAACCGCCGGTTGAACACGAAGCCGCGGTGGCCACGGCTGGCTGTTCCCGCCCCCAGGGCGCTGAAGCTGCGTGCCTCGACTTACGCCTTG
>WNGK01006717.1_pt1 | contig 17398 bp, 18 predicted proteins | sample 5400601 | NCBI WGS metagenome assembly WNGK01 (sample SAMN13153376, study PRJNA577476) | soil metagenome | isolation source: 60 cm soil or saprolite under Garry oak tree replicate 1 | place: USA:California | collected 2016-06-15
AAGCATCCGCCCAGGCCGACCCAAAAAACTTGACGCAGATCAAGCCAACCGAATTTCGATGGTTTTCCAGGCCCGATCAGCAGGCTCGACGCACTGCGGTCGCCGGCTCACGTCTTCCCGCGCCTAGGGGCGGCGGTGGGTGGCTCGCGGTGCCCGAGCCGCTGCGCTTTCAACGCGATGCCGCGGCTTCACACGCGGCAATGCGCGCAATTGATGCAGGTCAAGACTGCAACCGCGCCACTGGATTAAGCTGCCGCGCCGGCCGCGTTGAGCCGAGCACGTCGGCGTCGAGGGACCCTGCGCGCCGCAACGCATGCGACTTCTACTGATCAATCCCAAATATCCGGAAAGCTTCTGGAGCTTCAAGTGGGCGGTCGATCATGTGCTGCCCGCCAAGCGCGCGATCAACCCTCCGCTGGGGCTCGCCACGGTAGCCGCCTTGTGCCCGCCGTCCTGGCAAGTCGAGATCGTCGACGAGAACGTCGAATCGATCCCGCTCAATCCCCAGGCCGACCTGATCGGCGTCTGCGGGATGGGCGTGCAATTCGAACGCCAGGGCGAACTACTCTCCTACTACCACAGCAAAGGCTACTACGTCGTCGCGGGTGGCAGCTTCGCATCGCTGTGTCCGGAGCGCTACACCCTGCTTGCCGACACGGTCGTTGCCGGCGAAGCCGAGTACATCTGGCCGCGCTTCTGCGCAGAATACGAGAGGGGCTGCGCGGCCGGCCTTTATCGCGAGACCGGTGTCGTCGCGTTGTCCGATTCGCCGACCCCTCGTTTTGACCTGCTCAAGCTCGACCGGTACTCGACAGCGACTGTGCAGTTTTCGCGCGGCTGTCCCTTCCGCTGCGAGTTCTGCGACATCATCGTCATGTTCGGCCGCAAGCCCCGCAGCAAGACGCTCGAGCAAATCGAGCGCGAGCTCGATGCGTTGCGCGCGCAAGGCGTGAAGAACGTGTTCTTCGTCGACGACAATCTGATCGGAAACCCTTCCAGCGCCAAGAAGCTGCTGCGCGGACTGATCGAATACCGGAAGCGTCACCGTCATGCGTTCCGCTTCGGCACCGAGGTCTCCATCAATCTGGCGCAGGACGCGGAGCTGTTGCAGCTCATGCGCGATGCGAGCTTCGGCTGGGTGTTCATCGGGATCGAATCGCCCGATCCGCAGACGCTCAAGGACACCCGCAAGACGCAGAACACGCGCCAGGACTTGCTGACTTCGGTGCGCGCCATCTACGCCTACGGAATCGACGTGCTGGGAGGCTTCATCGTCGGATTCGACAATGACACGTTGCAGAGCTTCGACGGGCAGTATCGCTTCATCATGAAGTCGGGCATCCAGGCGGCGATGGTTGGGTTGCTCACAGCGTTGCCCAAGACGCCCTTGTACGAGCGGCTCAAAGGGGAGGGCCGCCTGCGCGATGTCGCCCACGCGGCGGACAACACCAAGCTCGCGACCAACGTCGTACCGAAGCACATGGGGTACGACCAGATGGTCGCCGGGTACCAGCGGCTGTATCGGCGCCTGGTCACCGATCGAGCCATCGCCGAGCGCATCCGCAACAAGATGCGCCACCTCGGAGCGCCGGTCTATGCCGGCGAGTACCCGATGCCGCAACGCATAGCCATCGTGTGGCGCCTTCTGCGCAAGGGCGTCTTCGCGGGCGGACCCTCGCGGCTCTGGTATTTCCTGCGTACTATCCCGTGGCGGTCGCCGCGCAAACTGCCGCTGATCATCGTCGACTGGATCGCCGGTCTGGCGATGCAGGATTACGTTCGCCGCCGCTTCGAATGTGGACCGCTGCGCGAGGAGCCCGCCATCAATCGGAGGCTCGCCGCGCTGCGTGAGACCATCGGCGAACACCTGCGGGCCGGACGCGTCGCGCTGAGCACGCGCGCCTTGCAGATCGACGTGTCGCTGTCGCTCGACAGGCTCGCGGGACGCAGGTTCTTCGGCCAGCTGGCGCGCCATCTGGATCGGCTACTCAATTTTCGCGGCGCCACGCTGACGCTGAACATCGAGCGGCTGCTCTTACGCGACGTGGCGGGAGTCGATCGGTTGCTCACCAGGCTCTCGTGCCATGGCGATCGCATCTCGATCATCCTGAACGCGCAGGTGCGGCAGCTGGTGCACATCGATTCCTCGCGCTTTCATCTGGTGTTGAACGACGCCACGGTGTAATACCGGCGACATGCCTGGACAAGCGCCTGTGCGGGTGGCGCGGGCGTGCTTGCAGCCGCACTGCGATCCAAGCTACCGGGCTGATCGAGCGCGACGCGTTTTCTGCGATAACCGTATTTATGCTGACCGATTTCCGTCGAGCACGATGTTGTGCCACCAGATCCGACAAACCTGGCACAGGCCGGTCGCGTTGAACTCGGCAACGAGGATTCCGTCGAGCGCAAGCCGTGGCAATGGGTCACCCGGTTGGCGCGGAGGGAGGCTCGTTCCGATGGACGTTGCCCAGATCTTGAAGAGTTCTTCCGAAGCCACCTGATACGTGACATGCCAGTGGGCTACGCCATCCGAGGGCATTCGAGCGAGGACTCGATACGAAAGACGTACGTCCTCCTGCAACTTCACCCGCTGCCAGTACTTCGCAATCGCTTCGTGCCCACGCTGCTCGGCGAACGGTGTGTTGTGATAAGTCCCATCCTTGGCGAAGAGATTGCACAGTAACTGCTCGTCGCGCTGTTCCCAGGAAGTCTTGTAGCCAAGCATGAATTCTTCGATATCCACGCGGATGCCTTTCTGGCGGAGGACGACTGACGATGGTTCCGGCAAGTGATGCAGAGGCGAACCGTCGCCGTCCGGTCATTTTGGACCGCGCGCGGATGGGAGGTCGCCGGACGCCTATTCGGCGGTCATGAATGCCGACCTCGATGAACGCACTGCGGTGAGTCGTTTTGAGTCGACGTGGCTCAGCCTTTTTCTCGATAGTGCTTTCGCCGCTGTGCCTCAGACGCGAATTCCTCCAATTCCGGGTCCATCGCGCTGCGGGATGAAACGATCCCGACAAGCTTGGAGTCCTGGATGACGGGCAGGTGCCGAAAGCCCCTCTCGTGCATCATCAGCAGCGCGTACCCGAAAGGCTTGTCTGGATCGACAGTGTCCGGTGCGGGAGTCATCACGTCAGCAAGCCGTGTCGTCCGAGTGTCGAGCCCCCGCGCAACGACGCGAAATACGACGTCGCGCTCGGTGAAAATTCCGACGAGGCGCTCATCTTCAACCACCATGACTGCGCCGACGTTCTTTTTTGCCATGAGCTTGGCAGCTTTGCTGACGAAGGTCTCTGGCGGAGCCTTGAGAACCTTTCGCCGCTGCATCACGCTTCTGACCGGTTGATCGAACATGGGACTCCTCCGTTCTTGACCCCGGATCCTTGTCAACGGACCTTACTCCAGGCATTTTCCTGGGAAGTTGACCTTGATCAACTGAGTGGCAACCCGCAGTGCGCGGTGGATCGTTGCTGCAGCATACGCGTCGAGGTCAAGAATGGCCCGCACTCGTAGGGAAGACCCAAGTCCGACGCGCTCAGTAACAAGAATCTAGTGGCGCACCAGCCCCGGCCTCATAGCAGGCCCAGCGGCCCCTTCCGAGACCGGTCGAAAGCTATGGCTCGTTTTCATCCGTATAGGCGCCTGGATCGTCGTTGGGTTCAATATGGGTGATTACGCTTGCAGAGCTCAGTTTGTCGATGATTTCGCGTTCGACCGTATTTGCAAGCTCGTGCGCCATCCGCACGGTCCAAGTCGGCGGAACGAGCACATGCAGACTGACGAACGCTCGATGACCGGCTCGACGTGTCCTGAGCGCATGAAAGTCGACTTTCTCTGAACGATACCGGTCGAGGACTTGCCTTATGGACGCCTCAGCCTTTGGCTCGAGTGCCCGGTCGAGCAAGCCAGCGGCCGAATGCTGAACCAGGCGCCAACCCGTGAATGTGATATGCAGCGCGACACCGAATGCGATGACTGCATCCAGCCAAGCCAAGCCCGTGATGACAACCATGAGGAAACCGGCAAGTACCCCCACGGAGGTCCAAACGTCGGCCAACAGGTGTTTCGCGTCGGCCTCCAACGTGATCGACCGATGGAGCCGCGCCCCTTTCAACATCCAGAGAGCGGTAGCGAGATTGATTGCCGATGCAATGCCCGAAAGCAGCGGCCCAGCGAATCCGCCCGAGACGGGCACAGGGTGCAGCAGGCGTTCCGCGGCGGCGTAGGCAATCGCTGCTGCGGCCACAATGATGAGCGCTCCTTCGAAACCCGACGAGAAGTACTCGGCTTTCGCCTGGCCGAAAGGGAAGCGGTCGTCGGGCGGGCGCGCAGCGGCGGTCAACGCCCATAGCGCACCAAGGGCAGCCGCCAGGTTGACGAACGCTTCGATCGCGTCGGATAAGAGACCCACCGAATGCGTGAGAGCGTAGGCACCGAACTTGAGACCGATCGTAGCGATAGCTGCCGCGATCGACATGCCAATGAAGCCTAACGGGGTTTGAGGATCTCGCGTCACTCGAATCTGGAATGAGGGATAAATAAAGAACTGAAATTGTGGTAGCGAGACCAGCGTGGCCAATCACTGCGGCTTGCGCTACGAAGGCAGCTCGGAGTGCTCCGATCGCATCGCGATCGGGGCTTGTTCACTCGGCATCCTCGCCCGGCTCGCGTCTGCGGTGGTGGTCCGGCTACGCTCGCTCAAGGCGCGTCGCAGCGCCCCACAAGCCTATTCTTGCAGCCTCGGCAACCATGGCCGCATCGTCAACTTTGAGAGAGTGATTTGACGGCCGGCTCCCGATGCCGCCGAGCGCCGGAACCTGCTGCGCGAGTCCACCGGAGACGCTTCCGACTCCCGCCCCTTAGCGCCTGCTGAAGCCGCTGGACGCGTGCATCGGATGTGGTGGGGTAACGCGGCGCCCACCGTGGCCGGGAAGGAAGCGATGAAAGTTCGGTGCGCGAAGCACGATAATGCTCGCCGGATAGAAGCCTGGACCCCACCAGACCCCGCAATCCATCAACGTCAGATCACATGCGGGACTCGTGGGCTGTGCCGCGCTGACTGCATATTGCACGGGCGGCGGCGCCGAATAGCCTCCATATTGCATGGGCGGCGGCGGCGCGGGAATGGCTCGGTATTCCACTGGAGGCGGCGCCTGGCGCTTGGCGAGCTCGATCTCGTCCTCGAGCGCTAGCACGCGCTCCGCCAGTGCTTGTATCTCGGCTTGGCGCGTGTCGTCGCGCGTTGGGTTCTTTGGCACGCTCGCGCGAATGATATTGGTCACGCGCGCACCTTCGGGAGGAGCGAGATTGCTGACGTTCACTACGCCGGATGCGTCGAGCCAAGTATAGATATCCGCGTGAGCAGGCTGCAGCCCAAAGGTGCAGGCAAGAGCGGCCGGCCAAGCTGCCCGGAGGAGGCGTATGAGCATTATCGGCGTCCGACAACCATCACGGCAATTCTAGGCCGTCGCGCCGGGGTTGTGTAGCGTCGAGGATGTCACATTGATCGACTTGCGCCTTCGGTGGCGTGGCGCCAGGCTGCCACCCACGGCAAACAATGGGGTTGCCGCCGTTATTCCGCCCGCAGGAATCCGGAGAAACAGTCGTCACGCGCCCACAGGACATTAAGCGTTACCCGCTTCAGCCCATGGGACGCGAGCGCGCGCATCGGTAGTCCGCCCAATCTTCACAGGAATGTGCACGTCGCGGGTGATCCCGTTTAGCGTGATGGAGGCATTCAACGAGGCCCCGAATGGGGAGCTCGATTGGTTCCAAGGTATAATGCAGTTGCGGTCGTTGCTCCAGTCCCCTTGCCGCAGTCGATTCTGACCTCCGTAGTTTCTCCCGTTTGGCTGTGACTGGCCGCTCCTTTTGGGGCGAATGGCCGAGCACCCATTCGAAAGTTGTCATGTCCTTTTCTACACTCGGACTGTCCGATGCGCTGCTGCGCGCGGTCGCCGACCAGGGTTACACCATTCCCACGCCCATCCAGGTGCAGGCGATTCCCGCCGTGCTGGCGGGCGGCGATTTATTGGCCGGTGCGCAGACGGGAACCGGTAAGACCGCCGGATTCGTCTTGCCCATGCTGCAGCGGCTGTCCACGCGGCCCTCGCCCTATGCAATGGGTTCGCGCAAACCGCTGCGCGCGCTGATTCTCACGCCGACGCGCGAGTTGGCCGCGCAGGTCGAAGCCTCTATCAAGACCTACGGCAAGCATCTGAAGCTCACGTCGATGGCGCTCATCGGCGGGGTCGGATTCGGCCCGCAGACAGCGCAGCTGAAGCGCGGCGTCGACTTTCTGGTCGCAACGCCGGGGCGCCTTCTCGATCATCATGGCCAAGGCAACATCGATTTTTCCCGCGTCGAGATCTTTGTGCTCGACGAGGCGGATCGCATGCTCGACATGGGTTTCATTCCCGACGTCAAGCGTGTGCTCGCCCTCCTTCCGAAGCGGCGCCAGAACCTGCTTTTCTCGGCCACGTTTTCTTCCGAGGTCAAGACGCTTGCCGAAAAATTGCTGAACCAGCCACGCACGATCGAAGTGGCGCCGCCCAATTCCACCGTCGACGCGATTGCGCAGCGCGTGCACCCGGTGAACCGCGAGGACAAAAGCAAGCTGCTGGCGTGGCTGGTGGGCCACCATCGCTGGCGGCAGGTGCTCGTATTCACGCGCACCAAGCATGGCGCTGACAAGCTTGTACGATCGCTAGAGAGCGATGGCATCGGCGCGGTGGCGTTGCACGGCGACAAGAGCCAGAACGCCCGCACGCGGGCGTTGGCTGATTTCAAAAACGGCGCCATCGAAGTCCTGGTCGCCACCGACATCGCGGCACGCGGCATCGACATCGACCAGCTGCCGCATGTCGTCAACTATGATCTTCCCAATGTTCCCGGCGATTACATCCATCGCATCGGCCGCACGGGACGCGCCGGCGCGGACGGCGAGGCGATCTCGCTGGTGTGCGTCGACGAGCATGTGTTCCTGCGCGATATCGAGCGGCTGATCAAGCGCGCGATCCCGCGGCAAGTGATCGCCGGCTTCGAGCCCGATCCAAACGCGGTTGCGCAAACGGTGTTCGCTCAGCGCGGGCGTGGGCAGATGCAACGCCAGCGGCCGGGCACATCCCGGGCGCCTGGGCGCGGCCAGCACTCGCAACAAGGTCAAAAAAGGACGAAGGGCCAGGCACAACCGCACGCTCGTGGACACGGTGGTTCGCAATCTCAACAAGACGGACGAGCGCGCGCTGCGAGTCAAGAGCGGGCGCGCGGGGGCGACGCCCGCATCGCGACCGCGCCGGGCTGGCTGCACTCTCGTTCAAAGACGAGGCATTAGGAACGATTTTGAAAACCCCGAAGAGCCTCCAGGCGCTTTGCACGAAGGGCTGATCGATGAGGTACTTCGTCAGCTCATGAGCGGCAAGGAAGCCACCGTCTACGTGGTCCGTTGCGGTCACGACATTCGCTGCGCCAAGATGTACAAGGACGCAAACAAACGCAACTTTAGCCAAGCGTCCCTGTATCGGGAAGGACGCAAGACCAAGAACAGCCGGCGCGCGCGATTGAAAAAGGTTCGCGCTATGGTCGCAAGGCGCAGGAGGAGGCCTGGCAAAGCGTGGAGGTCAACACCCTGTACTGCCTGACCGCCGCCGGTATGCGCGTTCCCCGGCCCTACGGTTTGTTCCAGGGCGTGGTGCTGATGGAACTGCTCACCGATGCAGAAGGCAACGCAGCGCCAAGGCTCAATGACCTGATCCTCACGCAAGAGCTGGCATTGGCCTATCACGCCATATTGATCAGACAGATCGTGCGCATGCTGTGCGCAGGCGTCATCCACGGCGACTTGTCCGAATACAACGTGCTCGTCGACCGCGACGGTCCGGTGATCATCGATTTGCCGCAGGCTGTCAATGCCGCCGGCAACAACAACGCCGCGAGCATGCTGCAACGTGACGCTGACAACATCACGACCTATTTCAGTCGTTTCGCGCCGGCACTCGCGGAGACGCAGTTCGGCAAGGAGATATGGTCGCTCTACGAGCGTGGCGGCCTGCATGACGAGGTCGCGCTGACCGGCAACGTTGCAGCGATTACCAGAATTGCCGACGTGGCCGGCGTCATACGCGAAATCGGCGAAGTCCGGGCCGAGCATGAAGCGAGACTGCGCTACAAGGCGGAGCTGGAGGAGCGATGAGGACTCGGAGGAGTTGCGATAGCGAACGTCGGGGCCGTTCGATTCCCGCGGCGAACAACGTCCACTCGGCTGGGATGCCCTTAGGGCATGCGTGCCGGAGGACTCAAATCGAATGCCCGATCCTGCCACCAAGTCATAGCCGTGTGCGGCAGCAGGACTTCAGTGGGTTGAGCCAACATCCCGCTGTGAGCGGCTTTGGCGGCGGGCTGCGCGCTACGTCGTCCGCTTTGCCTTTCGACCGGGCGCTAGAGGCGGGACATAACCTGACACGCGGCACTGCCAGGCGTCAATTCGCTTGCCGCCCTCGAAGCGGGTCAAATTGCACGTGATGACCGCCCCGGTAGCTGCCAGACTGGCAAGCTGCTGGCGCACCGTTGCAAGCGGCACGCCCATCTCTTTGGCAATCTCCAAATCGAGCCGCTGACCATATTTCTTCAAGCACTGCAGGGTTTCGATCACAGCCATACCTTGAAAAAGATTGATAGTCTAACATGCTATTCGCCTCACGCACTCGCCTGATCCAGCGCTTGAATTGCGTCGGAGTCGAGCACAAGGCGAGTCGCAGCGATCAACTCGTCGAGTTGTGCGGTTGAGGTCACGCTCGCGATGGGCGCAGTGACGCCGGGCCGAGCGATCAGCCAGGCAAGCGCCATTTGTGCTGGAGTCGCGTTGTAGCGCAACGCGACACCGTCGAGCGCGGCGAGGATCCGCATCCCGCGAGGGTTGATATATTTCTGCATACCCGCTCCGCGAGGGCTCTTGGCGAAGTCCGCTTCGGAGCGATATTTGCCGGTCAGGAATCCCGCGGCGAGTGAGAAGTACGTGATGACGCCAATTTGCTCGTGCACGCACAACGCTTCCAGGGGACCTTCGAACGCGCTGCGGTCGTACAGGTTGTAGAGCGGTTGCAGCGTCTCGTAGCGCGGATAAGCATGCTGCTTGCTGACTGCCAGCGCTTGAGCCAAACGCTCCGCCGTGATATTGGAGGCGCCGATCGCCTTGACCTTGCCTTGCTTGATCAGGCCCGCGTAAGCCTCGAGCGTCTCTTCGAGCGGCGTCTTGTCGTCGTCCCAGTGAGACTGGTAGACGTCGATGGCATCGACCTGCAGGCGACGCAACGATTGCTCGACTGCCTGCGTGATGTAGCCCTTGCGCAGGCATTTGTATCCTAGGCCCATGTCGGAGCCGACCTTCGTCGCGATCACAACGTCGTCATGCCGGCCGCGTCGCGCAATCCAGCGGCCGATGACGGTCTCCGATTCCCCGCCCTCGTGACCCGGCGCCCAGCGGGAGTACGAATCCGCGGTGTCAATCAGGTTGAAACCGGCGTCGCAGAAGGCGTCGAGAAGGCGGAACGATGTGGCTTCGTCTGCCGTCCAGCCGAACACATTGCCGCCGAAGGCGAACGGCGCGACCTCGAAGCCGGTGTGGCCAAGCTTACGTCTTTCCACGAACACTCACTGCTGCGCAAAATAATTGACGGAACTTAGCACATTCATCGCTGAACAGCCGCCGGACGACGTGCCAAGAATTCCTTGGCAGTCGCAGGGCGTAAGTAGTAAAATTAACACACGGCAACCGAGTCGTTGATCGCGATTCCAGTTGTCACAAGTTCGAACCCCATCAGCAACCGCATGTTCTGAAAGTCCAATCATGGCACGGCGAATTATCGATGAGTCGCGCACCGCTTCCGTGCGCCAATCGTACGCATTCTGGAAGGCCACCATGGCAAGGAAGCTCGTCGACTACGAAAAGCTCAAGGCCATCGCGAACGAGGAAATTTCCAGGATTCCGGAATGCGCGGGATACGAGGTCGGCATCGTGGCGCATCTTCCCGACGAGACGGGCTGCAACTGGGACATCAAGGTCACGCGCAAGGGCGACAAGCGCGGCGCCTCCCGCGTACGCGAGGCCATGCTGCCGCTTCTGGCCCGCTACAATCTGCGCGAAGACCACGCCTGAGATCGCTTTCTGCCGTGCGCGAAGCTGCGCCATGCACGAAGAAGACAGCCGCGAAGTCGCACGACTGATCGCCGAGCTCGAGCAGGCGGAGGCGTTCGAGCAGAAGCTCAGGCAGTACATCATCGACGCCAAGGACCAGCTCGCCGCCGGCAATGCGTCGGTGGCGCTGTCCCTGCTGAACGATGCGATCAGCTACATCGATTCAGCGCCCGACGTGGTGACCGGCAGCGAACACCGGCCTTAGAGAAGTCGCGAGCCCTTTGGTGGTGAGCCGTCGAACCACGGACGCTTGCGGGCGCCCTTCGACAGCTCACGGCGGACGGTTTGCGTCTCAGAAAAACCTAAAGCTGCTGCTCTGGCACGAAAGGCGCGAGCAGCATGTTCTGCAGGCGCATGAACGGCGTGACGTCGGGCTCCTCGGAGAGCACGACATCTCCTTCGTCGTCCATGGTCAGCCATTCCAGGCTCTGGCCGTCGCGTCCGAACCGCAATCGGTAGGCGCTCTGCAGCTTGCTGATGTGAATGACGCGTATGACTTCCTTCGCGAGTTGCGGGCTCTCGGCGAGGATTCCGAGCTCGGTGTTCTTGCTTGCGGATCTCGGGTCGAGATTCATCGATCCGATGAAGACCGTCGATCGATCGATGACCGCGGTCTTGGCGTGCAGACGGCCAAGCGACGTCCCGGGGAGCATGAGCCGCTTGTTGTGCTGGATGCGCGTGGGACTGAGCTCGTAGAGGTCCACGCCCGTCTTCAGCAGTTCGACGCGGTAACGCGCGTAGCCGGTATGCACCAGCGGCTCGTCGTTCGCAGCGAGCGAATTAGTGAGGATCGTGACCTTGACATCGCGCTTTCTCAAGTCGCCGAACGCCTGCACGCCCATCGGCCCTGGAATGAAGTAGGGCGATGAGATGACGACTTCGCTCCGCGATGCCATGACCCGGTCCATGACGTTCATCGACACGCTCATCGATCGCGCCATTTCGTCGGTCGTCGCAGCGACCTTGGCGGGCTGGTCGGCAAACGCGACGGCTTTGCCCCAGACCAGGCCGAGGCGGCCTGCATCGAGATCGTCGCTGATCGGGCCGTACCCGAGGATATCGATCGGGGGCAACACCAGCGACATCATCTGCTCCCCGTCGTCGACCAGGCTGTTGAAGCTACGTCGCTGCTCTTCGCGATCGAGGGTCGTGCCGAGGATGGCTTCCACCGGATAGACCTGCGCGCTGTTCCAGTAGGTGTCGAAGATGACGGCTAGCTGCGGGACCACGGCGCCCACGATGAACGCGTCCATGTCCACGAAGTTGTCCGACGCGCTGCGCATGAAATATTCGTCGGCGATGTTGCGTCCCCCCGCGACGACCATCGCTCCATCGGCGATGAACAGCTTGTTGTGCATGCGATGGTTGAGGCGGCCGAACTCGACGATCGACGCGGCGTACTTGCTGGCAATGCTCTGCCGGGCGCAGCAGAAGGGATTGAAGAGGCGGACCTCCACGTTCGGAAACGCCGCCAGGCCGCGGAACATCGGGTCGCCGCCCACCGTGTACAGGTCGTCCACCAGCAGGCGCACGCGGACGCCTCGCAGCGCGGCGTCGCGCAAGTTGCGCATGAGCAAGCGGCCGGTGCGGTCGTTCTGAATCAGGTAATACTGGACGTCGAGCGAATAGCGCGCCCTGCGCGCGAGCTGAATGCGGGCGTCCAGCGAGTAGACGCCGAGCGGCATCAGCCGGAACCCCGTCAACTCCGGACCCGGACTGGAGTCCTGCGCGATCCGGACCAGCGGGCTTTCGGAAGAAGGCTTCAGAGCCGGTGCAAACGGCTGATCCACGCGCATCGGCAGCGAGCCGCAAGCCGACAACACAACGGCCGCCAGGAGCACAATCATGTCGCGTAGCCGCGATACAATGAGCGCCGGTGTTTCGATGGAGATCGTCATGACACGTTTCCTCGCCTGCGCGCTGGTCGCGTTCGGCTTATCGCTGTCCGCACATGCCGCCCTGGACATCGGCGACGCCGCGCCCGATTTCACGGCCCAGGCCGCGCTGTCAGGGTCAGTCTACCGGTTCTCGCTGGCCGAGTCGCTGAAGAAAGGGCCCGTCGTGCTCTACTTTTTCCCTGCCGCGTATTCCGAAGGCTGCTCCGTCGAAGCGCACTATTTTGCCGATGCCACGGGAGAGTTCAAGGCGCTCGGTGCATCGGTGGTCGGCGTCTCCGGCGACGACATCGAAACGCTGTCGAAGTTTTCCATCCAGGCCTGTCAGAGCAAATTTCCAGTCGCCTCCGATAACACCCAGGCCGTCATGAAATCCTTCGATGCCGTGATGCAGACCCGGCCCGAGTACGCCAACCGCATTTCCTACGTGATCGCGCCCAACGGAACCATCGTCTACCACTACATGAGTCTGAACCCAACCAAGCACGTCGAAAAGACGCTCGCCGCGCTGCGGAGCTGGTCCGAGAGCAAGGACAAGAAATAACGCTTGCCTTGACCGACCGATCGCATCGCGGTACCCGTAAGATCGTCAAGATGGTTGCAGAGTGACTATCGGGCCTTGACGCTCGACGTGATGGACGCGATGACGCCGGAGGCCTTCTGGAACGCTTCCGTGTCCATGCCCTTGATCTGATGCCGGCGCGCGATGTAGCCGAAATCCGTGTACGCGGCCCAAACGTCGCCCTTCTCGTCCTCGAATACCAGCAGTCTCACCGGCCAGTCCAGCCCCGCCAGCGGATTGGCCGCGATGAACAGCGTGCCGAGCGGCGGATTGCCGAAGATCAGCAGGGTCGAGGGACGCAACTTGATGCCGGCGTCAGCAGCCAGCTTGTATTGATCGACCTCGATGAAAAACTTGATGCCCTTGTCGGCAACGTCTTTTTCGAGGCGGGCGACGGTCTCAGCCATGGGATATGCGCTCCTGACCTTGACGATGCCGTCTTCGGTCAGCAGAGGCATCGCACCTGCGGCCATTCCTTGCGCGATGGAGATCGAAGGTGCGACCAGTGCGAACGCAAGACACGCGGCCGGGACATACTTGATGATGCGCTTGAACATGACTTCTCCTTTGGATGGTTGCGCGTGATGCGCGCATGGGTTAAGGATTCGACTGCACGGGTTCCACGGCGCGCTGCCACGGCCAGCGGCCGTCGAGTTCAAGTGCCAGGCTCCAGCTCAGGAACGTGCGGATCGCGACGATCATTGCGAGCACGATCACGCTGTCCATCGTGGGGGTGAACGCCACCGTGCGGACGATATCGGCGGCGACCAGCACCTCGAGCCCGAGCAGGATCGCGCGTCCGAGATCCTGGCGATAGCGGCGATAGCGTGGCGGGGCGCCGTCCTTCGGCGCGACCACGTAGCGGGCGCTCGCAAGCAGCAGTCCACCGACGATGAGCACGACACCCGCGATCTCGGCGGTGCTGCCGGCCAGTTCCACGAATTCGCGGGTCTGCATGTTGGGCCCCAAGGCAATACGTCAGGCCGGACGCGCCGCGAGCGGTAAAGGCGCCGACATCTTCAGGCGAACCGCGAGCAAGGCCGCGAGCGCGAGCGCCGCGCCGATGCCGGCGACGCACGCGGCCCAGCCGAAGCGATCGAAGAGCTGGCCCAAAACGACGCTGCCGACGATGCCGCCCAGGAAGTAGCATGCGAGATAGATCCCGCTCGCGGAGCCGCGATCGGTCGTTGCCGCACGCCCGACGAATCCGGTCGCGGTCGCCTGCGCGAAGAACGTTCCGACGCCGACAAACGCCAGGCCGACGAGGACCGGCACGAGGTGCGGTACCAGCAGCAGCGGCAGCCCGGCGCCGGCAAGCGCAAGCGCGCCCCAGAACGTCGGCCGCGCGCCGAAGCGTTCCACCGCGCGGCCCGCGAGCGGGGTCGTGAATATCGACGGCAGGAACACGAAGTAGACGAAGCCGACTGCCATGCGGCTCAACGCGAGCGGCTCGCGCACCAGCACGAAGTTCACGTAGGTGAACGTCCCGATGAACGCGAAGAGGATCAAAAAGCCGATCGCGAAGCTCGCGCGCAATGGCGCGTTGCGCAAGTGCTCGGCCCAGATCGAGAACGGCGAACGCGTTGCCTCTGTGCCCGCCGCCATCGGCCGGGTGCGGCCCAGCGTGAAGTAGACAAGCACCGCGCCGGCGAGGTTGAGCGACGCGAAGACATAGAAATTGCCGGCGAGTCCCAGGTGGTCGACGAGCGCGGCCGACATCAGGCGGCCGAACAGGTTGCTCGCGACGTTGCCCGTGATGTACGCCGCGAAGGCGCCGGCGGTATCGGTGGCGCTGCAATGCTCCGCGAGATACGACAGGGTCAGCGCGAAGGCAGTCGACATGCAGAGTCCCTGCGCAATGCGCAGCAGCGTGAAAGTGGTCAGGTCAGGCGCGATGGCGAGAAGCGCCGTCGGAATCGAGAGCAGCGTCAGGCTAACTAATATCCCGCGCCGGCGATCGATGCGATTGCTGAAGAAAGCGACCGCGAGACCCGCGATCGCCATGCCGATGGTGCTCGCGTTGACCGCGAAGCCGATGGCGGCGGGCTTGACTTGATACGCCTTGGCGAGCGACGGCAGGATCGCCTGCGTCGCGAACAGATCGACGACAGTGAGAAAAGCGGTCAGGCCGATGACGAACGAGCGCAACAAGGCATCTTTCGAGCCGCGACTCGGAAGATGATGCGTTAGCTGCATGTCTGCGCTGCTGATCATGGTCGACCTTTGGTTGTGAAAAGGTGGAGACTCATCGACTCCCTCCCTTCAAGGGGAGGGATGGGGTGGGGATGCGGCCCGCGCTTTCGTACCCACCCCCTAGCCTTCCCCTGAGGGGGAAGGAAAAGACTCTGTCGAGTCCTAGCCTTGCCCATGAGGGGGAAGTAAACGACTCTGTCCACGCGCACGGCGATGCACCGCCCCGGCGTTACATCATGTGCTGGTCCTTCATGTTCTCGACCGGAAACAGGTCCACGGATATAAGAACCGCCGGCGTGTTGCCTGTGTTCTGCCACCAGTGCGACGTGCCTTTCTTCTCCGGTGCGACATCGCCGGCCTTGTGCACGATCGGTACCGCGCAATTGCTCGCGTACTCGACGATTTCACCGGAGACGATGTAGATCATCGCGGGTCTGTTGTCGTGGCTGTGCCAGGGGACGATCCCGCCCGGCTTGACGTCGAGCTGCCGCAGCCTGAACAGCCGGCCTTGCTGCGCCAGCGGCTCCTTCGAGAGGTCGGTGGTGGAACGCACCACGTCGGTCACGTCTTTCGCCGCGGCGGTGCTGGGCTTCTGACCCTGGCCGTCGGCGACCTTCTTGTCGACGGGACATTCGCCCGCGTTTGCGACCGTCGCGGCAATCGACATCGCTCCCGCGATGGCTACAGCCAATGCGGCGCGCCGCCAATTCGATCCGTCCTGCCTGCTGCTGATGCTCATCGTCGATCTCCTGTAGGTTGATGTGTCCGAGGCCGAGTGCGCCGCGGAGTACCGATTCGTCGTAGCGATCACCGCTTGCTTACACCAGTGCAGCGATTTGAAAAACGTAGCGTGTCGCTCCGTACGGCAGGTTGGTCGTGACGAACTCGGTTTGCTTACAAGAAGTCGGATCGTGCAGCTGCATGCGCGGTGCGCGCGCGATGATCGCGCCGGAAACGCGGCGTGCGGCGTACGCGAGCGGCTGCGGCTCCTGCGGCGCCGGCCCAAAAGCTAGGCCAAGGGTTTGAGATCGCCGAGCAGCGTGGGAATGAGCTCTGAGACGGTGGGATGGATGTGCATGGTGCGCTGTAGAACCGTGTACGGCGCGCCCGCCGCCATGACGTCGAGGATGCAATGGATCGTTTCGTCGCCTTCAGTGCCCAGCAGCGCCGCGCCGAGTATGTGCTTGGTTTCGGCATCGATGAGGACCTGCATGAAACCCTGAGTTTCGCTGCGCTCCCGCGCGCGGCCCACCCGCGCCATCTTCATCGTGCCGACGAGCGCCTTGCGCCCCGAAGCGCGCACCTCGCGCACGGTCATCCCGGCACGGCCCAGCGGCGGATCGATGAACAGCGCATACGCGGGGATGCGGTCGCTCACGCGCCGCGGATCGTTGTCGAGCAGATTGCCGGCAACGATCTCGTAGTCGTTGTACGACGTATGCGTAAACGCGCCGCGGCCGTTGACGTCGCCCAGCGCCCAGATGCCCGGGACGTTCGTGCGCAGACTATCGTCGACCTCGATGAAGCCGCGCGAGTCGGTCTTCACGCCGGCCTTGTCGAGGCCCAGGTCATGCGTATTGGGCACGCGGCCGACCGCGAGAAGCAGATGCGACCCATCGATGTCGCGCGGCTCCTGCTCGCAGCTCACATGCACGGCGACGCCATTTCCACGCTTCGCGACGCTCATGCACGTGGCGTTGAGCCGGAACGCGATGCACTCGGCTTCGAGGATGGTCTTAATCGCCGCCGAGACATCCTCGTCTTCGCGGGCGATGAGCCGCGGGGCCATCTCGATCACCGTGACACGGCTGCCGAACCGGCGATACATCTGCGCGAACTCGAGCCCGATATAGCTTCCGCCGACGATGATCAGATGCTCCGGCAGGAAGTCCACGTCCATCATGCTGGAATTGGTGAGGTACCCGACGTCCGCGATCCCCGGCATGTCGGGCACGAGGGCACGGCCGCCGACGTTGACGAATATCTGCTCGGCATCCATCAGCGTATCGTTCACGCGGACGGTGTGCGGACCCTCGAAGCGCGCCTGGCCTTGGATGAGCGTCACGTTGGGAGTCCGCTTGAGCCAGTCGGTCACGCCCTGGTTCGACTGCCGCACGATCGCGTCCTTGCGCGCTTTCACCCGAAGCATGTCGACGCGAACCGGAGCCCCGAGGACCACGCCGAAGTCGGCGCCACGGCGCGCGACGTGGGCGGCGCGCGCGCTCGCGATCAGCGTCTTGGTCGGGATGCAGCCGTTGTTCACGCACGTTCCGCCCATGAGCTTGCGCTCGATGATCGCAGTCTTGCGGCCGGCTTTTCCCAGCCGGACCGCAAGGGGCGGACCGGCTTGACCCGTGCCTATGACGATCGCGTCGTATTTTTCCGGCATCTTGGTCCTCCTCCTTTAACCGTCGTCGATGCTTACCGACCGCGTGTCGGTGTCTGGCGCTGATTCGCGGTCGCTCGCACCCCACTCGCTGCGCTCGCGGGACCTGGCTCGCTGCTCACAGCGCCCTCCCTCCGATCGTTCCAATGCTCGGCGCTGGCGGCGGC
>WNGK01003323.1_pt1 | contig 17396 bp, 12 predicted proteins | sample 5400601 | NCBI WGS metagenome assembly WNGK01 (sample SAMN13153376, study PRJNA577476) | soil metagenome | isolation source: 60 cm soil or saprolite under Garry oak tree replicate 1 | place: USA:California | collected 2016-06-15
GTTCGGGCGCGGGAGGCGGCCAAGCAGGATCAGTTGCGGGCGCGTCATCGGCTGAGCAAGTTCCTGCTGCGCACGGGCCGGCGTCCGGCGATGGGGTTGAAGGCGTGGACGGAGCGCTATCTGGCCTGGGTCCAGCAGATCCAGTTTTCGCAGCCGGCGCAGGAGTTCACGCTGCTGGATTATCTGCACGAAGTCCAGCACACGGACGAACGAGTCCAGCGGCTGGAACAGGCGATAACGGAGGCGGTGAAGTTCGCTTCGCCGCAGGTGCAGGAAGTGATCCGGGGTTTGCAGGCATTGCGCGGTGTCGCCCATATCTCGGCGGTAACGATTGCCGCCGAGTTAGGCAATCTCTCCCGCTTCGAGAGCGCGCGGAAGTTGATGGGTTACAGCGGCGCGGTACCCAGCGAAGACTCCAGCGGCCAGCGCCAGCGACGCGGGAATATCACCAAGACCGGCAACGCACATCTGAGACGAATCGTCGTCGAATCGGCCTGGAGCTATCGCTTCCGGCCAGCCATCGGACCCAGGTTGCGGCAGCGTCAAGAAGGGGTCTCGGAAGAGATCAAAGAGATCGCCTGGAAGGCGCAGATCCGGCTGCACAAGCGCTACTTGAAGCTGATGGCGGCAGGCAAGGACAAGAAGAAGATCATCACCGCGGTAGGGCGCGAACTGCTGGGTTTCGTCTGGGCCATCGGGATCAAAGCGGAAATTGCCAGCAAGCTACAGATGGCGGCATGACGAAGAGCGATCCAACCAAAGCAAAGGCAAAAACTTTCCAAAGAAGGAAAAAACAAAGTCGATTCAAGGAATGAACAACGCTACTCCATTCGAAGACAGGGCCGGCCGCAGCCGGAGCAGGCACGAAGGAGAATCCTCGTCTTACCTTTGCGACAGGCTCAGCCGGACTCGCGTCCCAAGTCAGAGGCAGCTCCCGACGAATCAAGATTATGCGGTTTCGACCCGCGAATATCAGACTGATCAATCGTCGCTCAAATCCGCCCCGACTGCTGCTGGCCCTGTCCTCGAACAACAACAAAAAAACGACCCCACGGATTCGCAGCTATGGACAGGATCACTCCATATCAGGTAAGGGTTGCCGACGAACCATCCAGAACAGTTCCAGCCCTATCGGACGCACGTTGATTATTGAGAGAGCTAGAAAACGTCGAGGTCTTTTCCAATTACGAATTTTCCTGAATATCGCGAGCCAATCTCTTTCTGAAGCATTTCTGGCGAAGCATAGAGCGCATCCGCAGCAGCTTTGGGCGGTAGGAGTCTGGCAGGGGCAATCCCTGGTGGAAAGCTGATGGTGTGGTAGACGATTAGCAGCTGCGGCTTTGCCTTTTTCGCTAGTTCCGCAAGCTGTTCGGTCGTCGTATGATACTTCGCCACGAACGATTGGATACTTGCAGGCAGCTTGGAGAGCAGTTCGACAGATTGTGCTTCGTGGATCAGGATATCGCAGCCATCACAAGCCTCGATGGTCTCCTCAACTGGATTCGTGTCACCTGAGATTACGATACGACGATCTGGCGTATCGAAACGATATCCATAACTTTCCATCGCATGCTTGGTCGCAAATGCCGTGACCGTGACCTTGTCGTCCTTATATACGACTCCCGCCTTGATTTCGTGCGCGTTCACTTTCCAGGCATCAGGAAAGCGACCAGCGTCGCGCATCGGTCCATTCGGATTGGTGCGTGTCTCGATGTCGACCCGATAAGCCTGCAAAATGTGGTCGGTCATCGCCGCCAGGCCCGATGGACCGTAGACTTGGAGTGGCACCGTCCGGCCTGACGTCCAGCCGCTGAAGATCAGGTCAGAATAACCGGCTGTGTGATCGGAATGAAGATGGGTTACAAAGGCTACTTTCAGATTGCCCGGTTCGACGGCCGGTATCCTTCTCTTGAGAGCAGCGGCCTCCGCGCGCCGCACAATGCCGGGCCCAAAATCGACAAGGTAAGCGGTGTCGTCCACGACAATGGCGGTCGCTGGCCCAGAACGATCAGGGTCGGGTACAGGTGTGCCCGTACCGAGCAGCACTACCCGAGTTCGCGATGTTTGTTGGCTAGGAGTGTGACTGGCTGGTTCTTGGGCCAAGGCGGTCAACGCCGTAAGCATTATTAAGAACAAATGCGCTGCCGCTCGCCGAGTTTCCATACTTCCTCCATGCAGGACCTTGGACAGGGATCGTCGAAAGGCTAGCGGCCACGCTTAGAGAAGTCAATTCTCGGATCACGGGCAACCCTTCCATGATCCGGTAACGTAAGGTTTGCCGACCAACTGTCCAGTGTCGCAGCAGCCGCTGCCATTGCTCTTAATGCTGTAACCCTTCTTGGAATGGCCGAAGGATGATCTGAGCAGTACATTTAATCCTTCTGAGTGGCTTACGTCCTCCTGGAGGGACGATCGAATCCATGAACCGCAGAGAGTTCCTGCAGTACACCACGATAAACGCAATGCTGGTTGGCATGCCGGTAGCTTCGGCAGAGGCTCAAGTCCCTGAAATTGCCCTCACCTTCGATGACCCAACCACCGATGGTGGCGCCAATCTGACGTGGCATGAAGTGAATGAGCGCATTCTGGCTGCGCTCGCGAGCAACAACATCAAATCAATACTTTTTGTTTGCGGTATGCGGGTGGATAGCAACAGTGGACGACAATTGGTCGCCGACTGGGATCGTGCTGGACACCTTATCGGTAATCATTCGTACTCCCATCTTTACTTTAACGTGAGCACGGACCGGGACGGATTCAAGAAAGTGACACTGGCCGACTTCGAAGCCGACGTCCTGAAGAACGAACCGCTGATTCGCCGCTACCGGCATTTCACCCGGTTATTTCGTTATCCGTTCTTCAAGGAAGGTGACACGGTGGTGAAACGCGATGGAATGCGCGCTTTCCTACAAGAACACGGCTACCGCGTGGGTCGAGCGACAATCGATGCTTCTGACTGGGCCATCGATACGCGACTGCAAAAGCGAATTGAAGGGCATCACCATGCGGACTTGGCAGCATATCGGGACTTTTTTCTCCAGCATATCTGGGAGCGTGCCCGATTCTATGAGTCGCTGGCCCAGCGCGTGCTTGCGCGATCGGTACGACACACAGTTTTGCTGCATCACAGCGGACTCAATGCACTGTTCGTAGGCGATCTGATCGCGATGTTCCGAAGGAAGGGATGGAGGCCGGTCGATGCGGATTATGCATACAGAGATTCGGTTTACGACCTGCAGCCGAGAATCTTGCCGGCTGGGGAAAGCCTGATCTGGGCCTTAGCGAAGGAAAGCGGAAAGTTTGAAAAAGAGCTTCGTTATCCAGGAGAGGATGACGTGTACGAGAATCCCCGTATGGACGCCCTGAATCTGTAGCATCGACGCCGATGAAGAAGCGAGTCCTAGCCTGGGCGATTATGGCAAGTATCTTGGGTGTTTTTCCACGAACGACCTATCCCGGTTCGTTACAGAACAAAGAACTGCAAACAGAATTCCAAACTCTGATTCGTAGCTTTGAGGGTCGAGTGGGCATCTGTGCGCGCACCGCGTCTCGTATGGCTTGCGTGAATCCAGATGAACGATTTGCGCTGCAAAGCGTCATGAAGCTGCTCGTTTCTCTCGCTGTCATGGATCGAGTTGACCAGGGCGGCTGGCGTCTTGATGAGCCGATTGTTGTCCGCAAAGAAGATCTCAGCCTATACGTTCAGCCAATGGCCAAGCTTGTGACAGAACGGGGATTCCGCACCACGCTAGGTGATCTCGTGCGGGGTGCAATCGTGGACAGCGATAGCGCGGCGGCGGATGTTCTCGTCAGAAAGCTAGGTGGGCCGAATGAGGTACAAGCTTTCTTAAGTAGACACTCAATCACCAATGTTCGGTTTGACAGAGACGAGCGGCATCTGCAGACGGAGATTGTCGGTCTGGAATGGCGTTCCGAGTTCCTCGATCCCGCGGTTCTGAACCGGGCCATCGAAAGTGTCCCGGAACAGCAGCGAGACGCGGCCTATCATCTATATCAGACCGACATGCGCGACACGGCTAGTCCGAGTGGGATGGCATGCTTGTTGTACTCGCTCTCTAATGAAGGCCTCCTCTCCCCGCCGTCGACGAAATTTCTTCTTGACCTGATGACTCAGACGGTCACGTTCCACGAACGCTTGAAGGCCGGGGTATCCAACGGCTGGAAACTTGGCCACAAGACCGGAACGAGCAATACGTGGAAGGGGGTCACGGCAGCCACAAACGACGTCGGAATACTCACAGGGCCAACCGGGCAAAAATAGCAATTGTGGTTTTTATTGCCGATTCTCGCGAGCCGCCCGCCAGGCGAGCCGCTCTGATGGCCAGCCCTGCCAAATTAACAATTTCTCACTATCGGTGACCCAAAAATGGTGGCCGCGTGCGGGTCCGATCATCGGCACCTCTCGCGATTGCGCCCGATTGACGTTAGCGCTTTATCGGAGGCGCGCCTCACAAGAAGAGTGGAGCGGAATAAAGGGTTGGGGGCGCGTTCGATAAAGCCGTCAGAAGGAAGCCGCTCGCGGGTGCGGCGGGCGCGGGATGCTATGGAAATTCAATCGATTTTTGCCTGAAAAGCCTTGCCAGACCGGGACTTTAGCAAAAACGTTGTTATTGATGCTCATCGATGTACGACTTTCGGCCATCTGCGTCATCCTACCTCCGGCACCATCCGTTCTTCAAGAGGACAGTTCCGGCGCTTGTGTCAATACACGCGGTAGCGTCCGCCGCGCGAGCGGCTTCGTTCTGACGGGCAAAGCGGAAGTTGTGAGGGTAGCTTTCCGTCCACCTGTGGTTCGCGACCGGAAAACGAAATACCGCGGGATGTTCAGCAGTGGCCGCAGCGACGAGGGCGGACATAAAAGCACCAATGGAGCCGAGAATGTAAACCCTTTTTGTAAACCCTGCGGCTTTTGCAGATTGCAACCCCTGCAAGTTGGCTCCGTAACTCCCTAATTAAGATGGGAGCGAGATTTCACGAAATCCGACTCCCTGGCGCGATGCCTAGGGGTCATTCCAGATTTCATAGCTTGTAAGTTATTGACTAACAAGAAGTTGGTCGGGGAGAGAGGATTTGAACCTCCGACCCCCTGGTCCCGAACTTGGGGGCGTGGAGCTGATTTGGTTGTTCTTCAATCATTTGAGTGGTGCTTCAACCGTCTCAGTCTTGCTCGATCACGCCAGTTTTGGCGTAATGTAAACCCTTGAATGGCAACCCTAGCCAGGGTGTCATCCGCTCGGCCACCGACATTCTAGCGGGGCGCGATCAGTAGGAGTCAGCTAGGTTTTCGAAAAGAGATAGTGATGGTATCGCGTTTAGCGAAAGGCCGAAAGCCTCGGCTATTACCGGAATGGGAGGTTTCCGTCATGACCTCCCAACCCTCGTTCAGCATGCTCGCAAGGTGCTTGTCCATTGTCTGCATGCTCGTGTCTCGCAGCAACCGCTCTGCTCTGCATAGCCGCAGGTCCTTGAGATACCGACCAGGTGATCGACCTACTTCGCCCTTGAAAAGTTGACGCAGGCGCGTCGGCGACATGTTCACGCTTTTAGACAAACGATCTATGGAGAGGTGCCGCTCAAGCTGCTCTTCCATGGCGGTCATCACGGTCTTTACACGCGGGTCCATGTCTGACGTGGTTGATTCTGAGCAGCGAATCTCTCCGTGTAATTTGCCGATGCATAAACCTTTTAAACCGGCTACCGCGGCCTAGTGCCCATTATTCTCGCGCTGAGTCTTTCGTAGAGTCCGCCACCGCGCGTATTGGTTCTTCTTGGCAGGGTCTGGGTCTTCCTCGCCTTTCAGCCAAAAGCAAAACCAATCTACGTTGCCTTGCTGAGAGATCATGCGATCCCATGGCTTTTCCAAGACATGCGATCCGTCCTCGATCACGAGCATATCGACTGGCTTACGCAAACGCGTCAAAGCTGCGAACCACTCCCATTCAAACAGCACTGAAAGTGGACCCAGAGCGGTGATAAGTGTTGGTGTGTGTAGTTTGTCCGCATTGAATTCCGGGGAGCTCTGGACCCACGAGAGACTACCTTCTCCAAAGGGAGCGCCGCCATAAATATTCTCAAATTCTTGTGGGATGCTCTGGTTTGACGGTATCGAAAGAATATATTGGAAATAACCGCCGTCGACGCCATCCGTTACGGACGCGGTGACGAACTTGTACTTCGAATGGGTGAGAGTGTATTTGACGTGAAAACAGCTTCTGCTATACCCAATTATTCCGACGCGATCTCGGTCAATAAGGCCACTCCTGTCAAGATAATCGATCGCTCCTTCGTAGGAAGCCATCTCTCTGGGAGCCTCCTTCGGCGAATCGAGATCGTCCACACTCATATCAGCTTGAAGAACCATCACGTTGTGTCCCGCCAACTCCTGCGCGGCAAAAGCTGTTGTGTATGGCCCGTCAATCCAAAATTGATGTGGGTTCCATCCGTGGGTCTGGATGACCAGCGGGTATCGTGTTCCTGGCAAATAATCCACCGGATAATAGAGACCTCCTTTAACAACGTGGCCGTCTGTGCCTTGCCATTCAACCTCCTCAACTTTACCGAGGAGCAGCTTATTCAGGTTTGGGTTTAACTCCCATAGGGTGCGCCTGCGATGGGTCCCGTTGTCTGTCACAGCAATTACGGGAGGAGTGTGCAAGTCTTGCTGAATCGACACTTCTGGCGGGGAGTCCACGGAATCGCCTAGCCGTCCCGCTGTCCAAGTTTTTCCACCCCTATAAAAGTAGACTGCTGAACCAATCCCATAAAACGTGTTCGACTGCTGTTGGATAATGTGAGCAGTTAATCGGTCTCCCCGTTTACCCCATTCCACGCCATAAAGGAACTCTGGGCTTATTGGCGTGATTTCGCCTGTCGAAATATTGACCTCGGCTGTGAATGGTTGTGATTTCCGGATATCACGTTCTCCACTCTTCTGTTTGTTGTCCAACGGCAAGAAGACATTTGTGAGCACTATCGAGCGACCATCAGGGGACCAGGCGGCTTCAGAGACACGGGAAGTGCTCAGTGGGGAGCCGAGGAGCGGCCAATTTGCACCAGTGCTTGTATCAATTAGCATGTACTCTTGCAGACCTTGGTAATTGCCCTGCTGCAGAGTCAAATCGATTGCCTTGCGCAGCGTGGGGTCCGCATATTCCCGCCATTCGGTTGGGACCTGGACAAGGTGAGCCGCAATGGCGATCATCCGACCGTCCGGTGACAATGCCGGAATCGAATCGAAGTCCGAGGTCTCGGACGAAAGTTGCTTGGGGGCTTTAGCGCTGGATTGAAAGAACAGTTGATCGTGGTCATAATTTGGTCCTCCGGTGCTGCCGCGCACGAGATCGACGAGCGCCTGCTTTGAAACCACCACACCGAACCGATGGCCAGCATCACCGAAGAGCTTGCGACAAGGTGTCTCCGCCGAGAATGCAACCTTTATTGCGTCCGGAGTCACGCTATAGGAATGCAGATTTGTGGGGTGATTCGTGATCTTTCTTAGTTGCTTCGTTCGAAGATCGTAGCTATATAGCTGCTGTAGTTCGCCGGGATGCTCCCCCAGAAATGCAATTGTCTGGCCATCGGCGAGCCACGAAACGGCTCCAATGGCCGGCCGGTTCGAGGAGGAGGACATCTTCACGAGTACTATCGGAGACGGGGATGAGAAGACTTCAGCGGAATGCCATAGAAGTAATGAATACTCGTTCGTATTCTTTTCTAGGTTTCCTTTCTTCACCACGATGACAAACTTCTTGCCATCTGGTGAAAACTGCGCCCTCTCACTATACGCCCCAATTCTGGTCATTCGGATAACGTCACCCACTGTTACCGATCTTCTTGGGTGGTTTTCGGCTTGTGCCAATGGGCTGGGGATTGTCGCGGCGCGAACGACCGCAACCAGCTGAAAAAAACCAACACAGGCAAGAATTGCCCAGATGCAGATATCGCGAAGGAAAATTCTCTTCTGCCTAAGCCCAGCCTTCAGCGCCCTGCCGCTACGATTGCTCATCTCGCTTCTACCCACACTTAGATCGGTGATCCCAGTTCTTAACCACAACGCACCGATCAAAAGACAAATTTGAGGGCAAGTTGGATTGAGCGGGGACCGCCGATCTGATAAAGGGGACTGAATGCTCCGCCGCCCGCTCCCCCAACACCGACTAGGCTCTGACCGAGCGTCTGGGTTGAGACCCCGAACGGGCACGTGCCAAAGCCGAATTGCGCACACGGCGGCCCAAAATTGGGGTGGTTTAGGACGTTGAACATTTCCGCGCGGAACTGGAACTGGAGCGATTCGCGAATCGGGAAGACCCGGTGGACCGCAAAGTCCCACTGCGCCGCGCCGAAGCCTCTCAACGCATTTCGCCCGAGATCCCCTTGCCGAAGAGGATTACCGTTGGCGTCGGTCGGCGGATCCGCGAACGCTGTCGGATTGAATGCCTTTCCGCCAGGGAATTGCGATCCGTAGAGGTAAAGCGACTGTCCTGGAACGACATCAGGCCGAACATTCGCTGCAGTATTCAAGAGCGAAAAAAAGTTTAGGTCAACTATGCTAACGGGTGTGGCCGAGCGGCCCTGAATGACGTTTTGAAGCGACCAGCCACGCAGGATCGCGTCGGTGAATGCGTTGATCTTTGGAACTGCAACGTCGTAGGTCACGGCTGCAGAAAATGCGGCGCGAACGTCGAAGTCGGAAGGTCCCCGGTTTGCGCTTTGATTGCTCGGCACGAGCTGGTTGAAACCGTTTCCGTATGAACCGGCGGAACCATCGTCGAGTGAGTGCGACCACGTGTACGATGCTAGCGCCTGAAGACCGTGCGAGAAGCGCCTTTGAAATTGGATCTGGAGTGCATTGTAGTTGGAAGTAGCGGTGTTGCTTACCAGATCTGCCTGTGCAAAATTAGGGCTCGGTGCGAATATGAACGCTGATTGCAGGAGCCGCTTTCCCTTTGAACCCAAGTACGAAGCAGAAATCGTCTGCTGTCGGCCAAGGGCCTGCTCCAGGGCAAAATTCCACTCGAGTGTGTAAGGTAATTTGAGATTCGGATCGAAGGCATACAACGTCGCTCCCGGTGATGTTAGGCTAGCAGGTGTGATTGGTGGCGGCGCAGCTGTCCCTGGATCGAACGGAAAGGTGCCAGACACAAATTTCAGGCCCCCAAAAGGGTAACCGCCTAGGACCGAGCCTCCTATCTCTGAGGTTGCGAGGTCATAAAAAATACCGAATCCTCCTCGAAGAACCGTTTCCCAGCCTGGGTTCTGCCAAATTTGATAGGCTACACCGATCCTTGGCGCTAGGTTGCCGTACGTAGTCTTAAATGGCTGCGTTCCAGGCGCTGCCAGAGCTAGACTGGATAGGTCATTCAGGTTAAAGCCCGTTAGCGCTGGCAGTGCGGGACCATCGACAGATGATGGCGCAAAGTCTATGTCCCAACGTACCCCGTAGGTCAACGTCAAACGGGGCGTGGTGCGCCATGTGTCTTGGGCAAAGACACCCAAGTTTCGAAACAACAATGTGGTTCCACGGCCACTCAGGATAATGCCGAGGGGGCTGTTGCCCATTTCGGCCGATGGAACATCAAAGAAGATAGTCTGTTCGCTGTACAGGTGGGGGTCATATACAGGTGACAAGCGACGAAAATCAACGCCAACTTTAATGCTGTGTGAACCCGCTTGAATCGAAAGGTTGTCGACAATATTTATTTGTCGTTGCAGGTTGTGTGCGATCTTACCCACGAATAGACCACCGTTCGTCAAGGGAAAAATGTCGAAGAGGAGGGTCGCATTGCCAGCGGAATAGGGGCTCGGAAATGGCAGAGAGGTTAGAGGAGCAGCCCCACCGAAGGCATCCAAATAATTCTTGCTGGAAGTGCTTGTCCGGCTGTAATTGAACCGTATCTCATCGGCTCTCGTTGGAGATACTGCCCAGGTTGCGCCAGCTGTAGCCGTTTGTGTGATAACTCGAATTGGGTTCACAACGCTCAGGGGAACGGAGCTTCCACGCTCAGCAAGGTCAGAAGGGGAATAGTTGTAGCGGCCCAACAGCGTAACCTTGCTACTCAGTCTATGGTCAATCCGGAGACTCGTCGCGTTCAACGTGGAGCTATTCGAAAAGCTCGCATTGAATTGGGCGGCCCCCGTCGGATTGCCCATGGTGTCGAAGACTTCCGGTCCGTCGGGAAGCGGAAAAGCGTTAAAGAAAGGCTGTATCGCAGGTACTGCCATAGCGCGAGCGTTTCCAAACCCCGTACAGGTACTATCGCAAGGTACTGTTGTGAGTGTAGTTTGTGGCAGCCGAAGCCGAAGACCCTCATACGAGAAGAAGAAGAAGGTTCGATCCTTCAGAATTGGACCGCTGAACGTCCCTCCGAAATCATTCTGCCTGTCTTTCGCCTTGGGCAGACGTTTGTTATCAGCAAACCAGTCGTTCGCATCAAAGATGTCATTCCGTAAATAGTCGAAAGCTGTGCCGTGAAACTGATTCGTGCCCGAGCGCGTTACGATGGAGATCTGTCCTCCTGGTGTGCGCCCAAATTCGGGCGCATATGTCGACGTCTGAATACGAAACTCCTGCAAAGCGTCCACTGAGACGAGACTGTTGGTCCCGCCTTGAGCCGTAAACGACGCAATTGCACCCCCGGCTCCATTACCCGGATTTTGCCCTATTCCGATATTGGCACTTACACCGTCGATCATCCAATAATTTGCGCTCGCGCGTTGCCCATTTACGCTGAATTGTCCTGCATCAAACTCACTACTCGGAGTAAGAACGACCCCCGGAGTGAGCTGGATCAATGTCTGAAAGCTCCTGCCGTTCATCGGAAGGTTTTCAGCGAAGTTGCGATCCACAACCGTGCTGACGGAGGCGTCCTGTGTATTCACAAGAGGAGTGCCACCCGTCACAGTAACAACCTCTGATGTCGAGCCGACCGCCATCTCGAAATTGATGGCGATTGCATCCTGCACATGCAGTACGATGTCGGATTTCACAACAGTCTTGAAGCCCGCCTTCTCGACTTCCACACGATAGCCCCCAGGTGGAAGATTCACGAAGGTGTAGCTTCCAACCTTGTTTGTGGTCGATTCGTATCGAATATTAGTCCCGACGTTGATGGCGATCACCTTGGCATCGACGAGCACGGCTTTAGACGGGTCGGTCACATAACCAGTGACAGATGCGTTCGTCGATTGGGCAATCAAGACATTGCTAAAATAGCAACAAAGCCCGAGCACGAGGACAATCACCACTCTGTGCATACAAGACATCTCCGTAAAATCGCCTTCTGGGTTCGTTGAAGGATTACGGCGTCCTTTTAGGATATGTACCACGTAAAGAAAAAAAGGCGCCCATGCCCGTCAGAAGGTGCTCGTTTGCACAGATAGGAATCGGCATCCGAGTCTGACTACGGATGATTGGGCTCGCGGCGGAGGGAGGCGTACAGAAACGGCTTGCTCGTGGGCTTGTTGCTGCCGCCGTGCGGTTCAACAGTCACAAACACGGCATCGATTTCCGCGAGTTGCTGTGGATCGTCAAACCGTAGGACCCAGCGGCGATTCTGCTCGCTATCCTGAAAGAGAATACCGAGGTTGACAGGCCTTCCCTGGGAAGATTCGTTCCGCCCCCAGACCTGGAAGGCAGCACTCTTGATGCCAGGTTGGCGATCAAGATCGAAGGCGTAAAAGATGAGCGACTTGCTCTTCGTGTAAAACACACGGCCGTAGGGCTTGCGTGTCCGGCTGTCGCTCGACACATCGAAAACGTCCGCCATATATAGCTGACGCGCACCCATGAGCTCACGAATGTCACGGTCCGAGGCGAGATACTGCTCTTGGTTACGAAGTTGACGCTCCTGGTCGCGGCTACTGGCTACCAAAGCCGTGTTCTCGGTTTCCAGCGACGCCAGCCGTAGCGCAGTGCTCTCGCGCTCGGAACGGAGACTTACCAGTTCCGCCTGAGCCGCTTGGTACGCCTGCTGAAGATCGCGGAGCTGTCCGCTGAGCGCATCACGTTGCTGCGTCACGGACCTCAACTGCTCACCCGCGCCGACTTTCGCCGTGTCCATCGCGGATGCCAGCTCGCCCGAGCGCTGGTTCGCCGCACGCAGTTCGGCTTGTAGCCGTTCCATTTCTCGGCGCTTGCGAACGCCATCCGATTCCAACTGCGCCAGCTTCTGTGCCTGTATGTCCAGCTGGTCACCAAGTGTCCGCTCTTCCGCAGTCAAAGCCTCAACTTGGAGCTCAGCCCGACTTTTAACTTGCTTGGGAACCTCTCCCGTACTCACCACGAACCGATATATGCCGAAGCTTGCGGCGATGAGCAGGCAGGCTGCAACCAAGCTTCTGGCATACGGACCCACCACGGTTCGCCACACAGGGAAAAAAGCCGACAGACGCGATTCGGAGGATAAAACTTCAAACTGCTCTGCCCGCGCGATACGTGCAAACAGCGCTTGTTCTCGGTGTGAATTGGCAGAGGATTGTTCCCCAACTCCTGTTTGTTCCTGGCCGACGTAACGTTGGGCCAGCAGCGGCATGCCCTCACGGGTCAACAGCAAATATCGCTCGTACTCGTCGCGACAATCGCTGCAGTTCTGCAAATGCTGCTTCAGGTCCGCTTCTTCGTGAGGTGTCAGCGAGCCCGACATCGCCAAAGCGCAAAGCTCGCTGAATCTCTCGTGATCGCTATATGATTCCTGCACCTTTGTCATGCTTACTTCTCCCGGTCGCGCAACTTTTGCACAACCGCGCTCTTCTGCAGCTTCTTAAGGCCGCGGTAATAATGATGGCGGACATTCGCCAGCGGCTCGCCGAGGCATTCAGCGATCTCCCGCAGCTCCAACCCCTCGAAATAGAACAGCTCTAGCGTCCGGCGCTGCCGCTCGGGCAGCTCTTCGAAGGCCTTTTCCAATTGCGCACGGCTGAGCCGCGATCCAATCTCTTGGTCCAGATCACCTTCTCCTGCTAATGTATCAGCCACGTTGGCGACATCTGTACCAGCATAGAACCCTCTGCGGTTAAGATATGTGCGCCGATCGAATGCACGATGGTAGGCAAGCTGGACAATCCATCCGCGGCCGGTACCCTTCAAAGAATCAAAGAGTGCTGCATGCTGGTGTACGTAGAAAAACACGTCTTGCACCACCTCTTCCGCTTCGCCGGCATCGTGGAGAATTCGTAAAGCGATTCGCATCACGAGCCGGGAATAACGGTTCAGCAGAAGACGCAGCGCAGCCGATTCCTTCATGGCCACGCGAACGATGAGTTTTTCATCGCTGGCGCTACTTATATCGGGTAGATCTTGGGACGTGACGTGCGCCGACGTTGCTCTCGCTGAAATCGGAGGAAAAGGAAGCGCGCGTTCGAATGGCGGAAGACCCATGTGGAACTCTTAAGCTGGCCGATGTATAGGAGCTTATACCACCAAAACCCGCGATCAAACGGGAAAACGGCACTACAACCCAACGAAAAATATTCTTCATGGGTAGTGGTACATTCGTTGACGATATGACGTAATCCTTCAAAATAAGATCCATCGGAGTTCTGCGCCGGCAACAAGGGCGTGCGGTGGATTGATAACCTCCCGCTCGGGAACATATGGGAATCGACACGACTCGGAAAATAAGCTTCGGAATGGAGCAATTGGAGTCCCGCCGCTTCAAGAGGCGGAAATTCAAGGGGTTAGCCTGCTGACCCCTGGTCTCGCAAGCTACGCATAAAATGAGATTTAAGTCCATTGAAAAGAATGGTCGGGGAGAGAGGATGTGTGAGGTCAACGTTAGTGTCAATATTGTGGAGTCTGACTTCGGCACCCGGCACGACGGCCCCGCTCTGATCACTGATGCGGCCATAGATGCTGCCAGCCTCGGTCTGGCCAAAACAAATTACTGACCAAACTAGGACAGCGGCCATGGGCAACAAAAGGAAAAAACGGTGGAAACCGAACCTCGGAGAGTTTCGCATCGCACCCCTCTGTCCGAGTGTTCTCGGGAGTTGAGCTATTTTTCCCAGTGGCTAAGTTTTTTCTGCAGAGATTCGATGGCTGGTGGCACACAGCAAGGGGCGAGCGGGATGGCCTTGAGCCTGGTGACTGTGAATGCTTCTAAGGGTGATTCGGCTGAGCGCGAAGGTATGCATCCATCAATTTCTGTCCCTTCGGGCGGATCAAGTTGTCGCCCGGCCCCTCGAGCGTGACGAAAACAGAATCAATCTCATCGAGGACCTTCGGGTCGCTGTATTTGAATACCCATCGCCGCTGAGCTTTGTCATCGGAATAAAAAATACCTAAGCTACGCGCTTGCTTCTCCCGACCTTCCTTCGTGCCCCAAACACGATACTGGTCCCCCTTCGCGAGTTTGGCCTCGTTCAAGTCGTAGGCGTAAAAGACCAGCGATTTGCCTTCGGTGAAGAAAACACGGCCAAATATCGGCTTGGTGTTGCCGCGAGAATCGGTGTCGAACACATCGACGATGTGCAGATTGCGCGCAGCCATAAGATCTCGAACTTCGCGGCCAGCCTGTAGCATCTGGCGTTCGCGATCGAGGTCCGCCGTTTTCTCCTTAAGCTGGTCAGATAGGTCATGGATTTGAACCTGATCGGCAACAAAGGTCGCCTGCATAGCATCCGATTTGGCTTGTGCGTCGGTCGTCGCCTGACGGGCGATGATAAGAGCGGCCTCGGCATCGTTCAATTTTCGCTGCAGGTCCTGAAGGGCTTGACGATAGTAGTCGCGCTCAGCGATGAATCGGAGTTCCTCTCCTGCGCGAACCGCCGCTTCTCCCGTGGACGCACGTTCTGCGGCGAACTTTACCTGGGTTTGAAGCTTAAATACCTGCAATTCCAGTAGCGCCTGCCGCTCAAGTGAGTCCCTCAGCTGCCGGTCTTGAGAGTTGCCAGCTATTGCTCTTCCTACCTCAGACGGCTGAACCGCGGCCACGACGGGGCGCTGCACTGCCTTGCCGCTACCGCCGAGACGGTAAGAAACCAGCGATGCGGAAATTATTGCCAATGCAGCTGCTGTGACAGCGAAATGCGCACGGACTCGCGCGGATCGCAGTAGTGGAAGAGACACAAGCTTAGACCCGGCAACCGTCCGATCCACGTGCTTGGAAAAGAGAATCCCCTCGTTTTCTGCCCGAGCAAGGAATCGGCGGCGGAGGAGAGCCGAGTCGACATATTTGTTCGCTTCCACGGAGTCGAGCGTGGTGTCGTGCTTTCGAAGGGAGTATTCAAGGCCCGCAATTTGGCTGTAATCCGCATAAGAGCTGCGGCAATCGGCGCAGTCGGTCATGTGCCGCTCTAGGGCTGCAAGCTGATTCGGTGACAACTGCCCGACGCTTGCAGCGGCACACATTTCCTGAAATTGCTCATGCTCCAGCACGGCTGACCTCCCGAACGGGAACTGGCACTCGTTTCTCGTCTGCGTTGGAATTACCTGCGATGCACGCCCGGAGACGCTCGAGTCCTCGGTAATAGTGGTGCCGCACATTGCTGATCGTTTGGCCGGTTTGGATGGCGATGTCGTCCAGTGTTAGTCCCTGAAAGAAAGTCATTTCAATTGTCTGGCGCTGCGGCTCTTTCAGAGTGGCTAGAGCCTCCGCGATCAACCGCGCAAACTCTTGTAAGGGTGGTTGCTGCAGCAAATTCCATACGCTCTCGGTGTCGGAGACATCGTCGATTCGCTCTTGCTTGTAGAACTGCCGCACAGCCAAGTAATTTCGGCGGCTGATGCTCTTGTTATAGGCGAATTGCAACACCCACATCTTGAGTGTTCCTCTGGCGGCGTCGAATCGTGCCGCGGTTCTGTAAATTTCCAAGAAGACTGTTTGTGTCATGTCTTCGGCCTCGCCGAAGTCGTGGAGGGTGCGCAGAGCAGTGACCAGGACGAGCCGGTGATAGCGGTCAAATACCACTGCGAAGGCGTCGGCATTGCCGGCTTGCAGTTCGCCCATCAGCTGCTCATCGCTGCAGTTGAGCAACTCAGGATAGCGAAGCAGGGCAGTACCTTTAAGAGGGTGGGACGGCATCGATCCTTGAAATTAGCACACTACGAGCCGAAGGCACCGCGCAGAAAAAATATTTCTAAACTGGGAAAATCTGGCCAGTTCTGGAGAATACTCTCTGTTGGTCGCAGAGGCTCCAAAAACCAGCCGACATTTAGCCGAGGACATACTCCCATAAGCGCTAACTTAAGGAACAGACTTTAGGGTTCGTGGACCTATTCTTGTTGAATGCGTATCGCCGAAGAAAACTGGGAAGTACTCTCGTCGTTGTTTCCCGCAGGATGGCAGCAAATGGCATGGCAGTCGGGTGCGGTCGAGCGATTGCGTGGGTTTCCATCGCCTGACGTGCTGTTGCGTATGCTAATGCTGCATGTGGCGCGGGGTTACTCGTTGCGGGAGACTGTTGTGCGCGCTAAGCTGGTGAACTGGACCGACATTTCGGATGTCGCCTTGCTCAAACGCCTGCGCAACAGCGAGGAGTGGCTACGTTTTTTGTGTATCGAATTGGTTCGGGAAAACGTCGCCTACCGGCCCGAAGAAGCTATCGGTCCGACGATCCGGGTTGTGGATGGCACGATCGTCAGAGAGCCAGGCAAGACGGGGAGCCAATGGAGGATTCTGTACAGCATCAGACTGCCGAGTTTGGTGTGTGACTTTTTCGAGGTGACGGCCACGATTGGCGAAGGCTGCGGAGAATCATTGAACCGTCTCCCTGTCGGTCCGCACGAACTCATTCTCGCGGATGCCGGTTACTGCTCAGTCGCTGGGATTGAGTATGTTTGTCAACATGGTGCTGATGTGTTGGTTCGCGTCAACCCTCAAAGCTTCGTGGCATACTCTGCATACGGCAGACGTATCTCCCTCCTTCCGAGACTACGCACTTTGTCTAAAGTGGGGCAGTTGGGCGAATGGCGGGTTGTCTTGCATGGTCGAGGTTCGGCGTTTGCGGGCCGGTTGTGCGCAGTACGAAAGAGCGACTGCGCGATTCAACAGGCTCATCGGCGCTTGCAGCGCAAGGCGAGTAGGAAGCAAATGATCACTAGGCCGGAAACACTCGAATTAGCTAAGTACGTGATCGTGTTTACGACCCGCCCCAGCGGTTCGACGGCGGACGTTCTGAGATCTTACCGTATGCGTTGGCAAATTGAGCTGGTGTTTAAGCGACTGAAGAGCCTTGCCCAACTGGGGCATGTGCCCAAGCATGACGACCGCAGTTCCCGCGCTTGGCTTTATGGAAAATTGCTTGTCACGCTCCCGGCACAAAAATTGATCCGCATCGGACGCGATATTTCCCCCTCGGGCTGCCAACTCTCGGCGCGGGGGACCATGTAGTCCGTCGCGTGAATTCAGTTTCGCGCTTCACCAGATCCAGCAAGCTAT
>WNGK01012347.1_pt1 | contig 17394 bp, 16 predicted proteins | sample 5400601 | NCBI WGS metagenome assembly WNGK01 (sample SAMN13153376, study PRJNA577476) | soil metagenome | isolation source: 60 cm soil or saprolite under Garry oak tree replicate 1 | place: USA:California | collected 2016-06-15
CAGCGCGCGAGCGCGGCGGTACTCGCGCTGTGCGTCGCGGTACATCTCGCGACGATGATCATCGCTGTGCACGGCGGGCTCTCCGCGGCGGATCTTCTGGGACGCACACGCGGGAGTGCCGGCTGGGCCGCGTTCTACGGTGTGTTCGTTCTCGCGGTGGCGATTCATGCACCGATCGGGTTGCGCACGGTCGCCGGCGAATGGCTCGATTGGCGCGGGCGCGCCGCGGATGGCGTATGCGCACTCATCGGCGTCGCCCTGCTGGTGCTCGGTGCGCGCGCCATCGTTGCGGTGACGCTATGAAAACCTGGCGCAACCGAGGTCACGCGGCGTACTGGGCGTTTCTGGTCCACCGCGTCTCGGGTGTTGCGCTGGCACTATTCCTTCCGCTGCACTTTACCGCGCTCGCGCGGGCGCTCCAGGGTGAAGCCGCGCTCGAAGGATTTCTGCGCTGGTCAAAAGCACCGCTCGTCGAAGCGTCCGAAGTCGTGCTGGTGTTTCTGCTTGCCGCGCATCTGACGGGGGGCTTGCGCCTGCTGTTCGTCGAGTTCGTCGGCTGGCGGGGCGAGGCGCAGAAGGCGCTGATCGCGACCGCCGGCGGGGCTGCGGTCTTCTGCGCCCTGGCGTTCGCCTTGAACCTGGTCCGCGCCTGACCATGCGCATCGACCCGCGCACGATCGAGGACGCGGCGAAGGAGCTCTATATCCGCGCGCTCAAGATCCTGCCCGACGACGTCAAGCAGGGGTTCGAAACGCTCGCCGCTCGCGAAACCGTGGCAAGCGCGAAGAGCGTGCTGGGCACGATGATCCGCAACATCACGGTGGCGGAAGAAACCGACAACCTCCTCTGTCAGGACACCGGTATCCCGATCTACAACGTCACGATCGGCCGTGGCGTCGAGTTCGGGGCCGCCGACGGCGTCGCGCTCAAGGCGGCGATCCGCCGCGGCTGCGAGCGGGCAACGCGCGAGCATCCGCTGCGCTCGTCGATCGTGCATCCGCTCACGCGCAAGAACGAGCACACCTCATGCGGGATCGGCGTCCCGGTGATCAACATCGATCATGGCGACGACGTCGATGGCGTGCGTGTTGAGATGATTCCCAAGGGCAGCGGCTCGGAAAACAATTCGTGGCTCAAGATGGCGCTGCCGGCGGAAGGCGTCGACGCCATCAAGACGTTCGTGATCGACTGCGTCCTTGCCGCGGGCGGCAAGACCTGTCCGCCGACGATCATCGGCGTCGGCGTGGGCGGCACGGCCGATCTGTGCGTGCACCTTGCCAAGGTCGCGGCGACACGGCCGCTCGGAACGCACTGCACCGACGCGGAGGGCGCGAAGCTCGAAAGCGAGCTCACCGAAGCCGTCAACATGCTGGGCGTCGGACCGCAGGGCCTGGGCGGCGACTCGACCGCGTTCGCAGTGCAGGTCGAGCTTGCTGCGACCCACATCACCATGAACCCGGTCGCGGTCAACATGCAGTGCCATTCCGCGCGACGCGCAAGTGCGATCATTACCGACGCCGGCGTGGAATACGGATTCTGAATGCCGATCGCGAATGAGGGCGCCGGTAGGGCCGAATTCATTCGGCCGCTGCCGTCGGTCGAGAGCGCGTGCGAATGAATTACCAGCGTCCAAACAAAGATAGATAATGTTCCTCGGGCATTTCGGTCTTGCGTTTGCCGCCAAGCGCGTTGCGCCTAGGCCCTCTCTCGGGACCTTGGTGCTCGCGGCTCAACTCGCCGACGGCCTCTGGCCGATTTTTCTCCTGCTCGGTTGGGAAGAAGTGAAGATCACGCCCGGCATCACCGCGGTTTCGCCGCTCTTGTTCATGTCGTACCCCTACTCGCACAGCATTCCCGCGGATCTGCTCTGGGCAGCGGTGCTCGGAGGCGGTTATTACCTGTTGCGGCGCGATCGAAGCGGCGCGCTGTGGATTGGCGCGTTGGTGCTTTCGCACTGGGTGCTGGACTTCATCGCGCATCGCCCGGACATGCCGGTCTGGCCGGGCGGACCCGAGGTCGGGCTCGGCTTTCGGCGCGGGCATCTGGATCTACACGCGTGCGACGAGACCTCGCGATCGCCTGGGGAGCCTGCTGTTCTGGACCCTTGTGCTTACGCTGGGCGCGATTTATCCGCTGAGCGTGTTCGGCCCGCCGCCGCCCAGCGTGCAGGCGCTGGCAACGACGGCGCTGCTCGGTTGGTTGTTTGTCGCATGGGCCTACTGGATCGACCGTCATCGCGAGAGCGCGGTGCGGCCGTTGCTCGCGTGACACATCACACGCTCGACACGCCGATCACCGATGCGCAGGCGCGTACGCTGCGAATCGACGATACCGTCGTCCTGCACGGGACTCTGTATGGAATACGCGATGCCACACAGATCGCGATGTTCGATCGCGGCCGCACGACGCGATTCGATCTCACCGGGCATGCGGTCATCCACACCGCGCCCAACGTGAAGAAGGTCGAGCCATCGCCGCAGCATCCCACGGGCTACGCGCCGGTGTGCGTTGGCACGACCACCTCCGCGCGCATGGAACGATTCAGCGATCCGTTGATGCGGCAGTGCGGCGTGCGGCTGATCATCGGCAAGGGAGGCCTGGGTGGCGACTCGCTCGCAGCCTTTCAAGAGCTGGGCGGCGCGTATCTCGCCGTTATCGGCGGCACGGCGGCGCTCGAGACGACATGGATCGAAGCGATCGAGGACGTCGATCTCGACGATCTCAACCCGGAGAGCCTGTGGAAGTTTCGTATCCGTGACTTCGGTCCCTTGCGCGTGGCGATGGACAGCCACGGCGGCAGTCTGTACGACCGCGTGAACGAAGCCGCACGCGCGAAGCGCGCGGCAGCGCTGGCTGCACTGGGCGTCAAGCGGTAGGCGGGCGCCGAGTTTGCGTCGCCTCAGGACCGACATCCTCATCCTCGGCGCGGGCGGCGCGGGCTTGTTCGCGGCACTGCACGCCAAAGCCGCGGCCCCGTCGCTTTCCGTCACGGTTGCGGTCAAGGGCCTGCTCGGAAAATGCGGTTGCACGCGAATGGTCCAGGGCGGTTACAACGTCGCGCTGGGCCGTGGTGATTCCGTCGAGCGGCATTTCATGGACACCATCGAGGGCGGCAAGTGGCTGCCGGATCAGGATCTCGCATGGACGCTGGTCACCGGCGCGATCGAGCGCGTGCACGAGCTCGAGAACGAGCTTGGATGTTTCTTCGACCGCAACCCCGACGGAACGGTGCACCAGAAGGCATTCGCCGGGCAGACATTCGACCGCACGGTGCACAAGGGCGATCTGACCGGTATCGAGATCATGAATCGCCTGGCCGAGCAGGTGTGGGCGCGTGGGATCGACCGCCTGGAAGAGCATCGCGCGCTCGAGCTCGTCAAAAGCGCCGACGGCGCAGCGCTCGCCGGCGCGCTCCTGGTCGACATGCGCAGCGGGGACTATCTTTTCGTGCAGGCGAAAACCGTGCTGCTCGCCACCGGGGGCGGACCGACCATGTATCGCTTTCACACGCCGTCCGGCGACAAGAGCTGCGACGGCCTGGCGATGGCGCTCTCCGCGGGGCTTCCCCTGCGCGATATGGAAATGGTGCAGTTCCATCCGACGGGTTTGCTCGCCGGCGGCGACACCCGCATGACGGGCACCGTGCTCGAGGAAGGCCTGCGCGGCGCAGGCGGATACCTGCTCGACGGCCGCGGCGAGCGCTTCATGCAGCGATACGACGACCGCGGCGAGCGTGCGACGCGCGATATCGTCTCGCGCGCGATTTACGCCGAGATGCGCGCGGGCAACACCACGCCACACGGCGGCGTGTGGCTGGCGATGTCACATCTCGGGCCCGACAACGTGAGACGCCAGTTCAAGGGCATGGTCGATCGCTGCGCGGATTGCGGTTTCGACCTCGCCGGTGGCCGCGTGGAGGTCGTGCCGACGGCGCACTACATGATGGGAGGTGTCGAGTTCGCGCAGGATTGCACCACCGTGCTGCAGGGCATGTTTGTCGCAGGCGAGGATTCGGGTGGCGTGCACGGTGCGAACCGGCTCGGCGGCAACGGCGTCGCCAATTCGACGGTGTTCGGCGGCATCGCCGGCGATGCGATGGCGCGCTGGGTTGCCCGTGAAGGCGAGTTTCGACCGCCTGATGACGATGCCGTCGAGCAAGCCGTGCAAAGGGTCGAGCGGCCGTTCCGGCTTGGGGAACGCGCGGACCTCGAGGACATCCGCGAGCGGCTCCTCGCGACCATGTGGGACAACGCCGGCATCGTCCGCGACGCCGCGAGCCTTGCGCGCGCGGCCTCGGACCTGGAGGCGCTCGCCGGCGAACTCGCCGCGCATGCCTTGCCCTCCGCGGCGCACGAGCGCGCGTTCAACCTGACCTGGCACGACTGGCTCAACCTCACGAGCCTAGTCAACGTGAGCCGAGCTATCGTCCACGCCGCCGACGCGCGGAAGAATTCACGAGGCGCGCATTACCGCGCCGACCATCCGGAATCCGGCGACCTACTGACGTCGACGTTCACTCGCGTGCGACGGCGCGGCGACGCGCTTGCGGTCGAAGAGGTTCCGGTGCAATTCACGCGAGTGCGGCCGGGAGAGTCGTTGCTTGCGCGTTGATCGCGCGTCATCTGCTTTCGGCAACGCGCCGATCGATCCGGCTAAGGAGTGGGCGGGAAACAGGGAATGAGGCGATCGCGCAGCGAAGTGGGCGGTTCCTCATGCCACAAGCTCAGTACATAGCCGCCGATACCGGCCCCGGTCGGCTTGGCCGCGTGCGCGCCCGCAACCATCAGGTCCTCCATGTGATCCCCGAGGCGCTGCTCGACCAGCCCCCAGCGGAGAAAACAGCGCGCGGCGAGGTTGACCCCTTTGGCAAGCTCCTCGAACGCGCCCGCCTTATTTTCCCGCAACGCCATCGCGCAACGGTCCACCGCGCTGCGCATGTCGGTATCGATGCCTTGTCCTTCCGAGGGGGAGCGCTGCAAGAGAGCCTTGACCTTGTCGACGCACTCCCGTGTGGCCGCGCGCGCGCCGCTGTCCGAGAGAAAGAGGCGCGGCGCCCACGCTGCATCGAAATCCGACGCACCGATGTCTGAACAGAACAGGACCGGGCCCTCGCGCAAGGTCACTGCGATATCGAGTCCACTGCTTTCCCCGTGAAACACGTTCTCGAGTTGACGGGCAAATTCGTGAATAGCGGCGGGAGACACGAGACCCAGACGTTCGAACCAGCGCGCGATCGCGACGCACAGAGCCGCGGACGCGCCCAGCCCCGCGCCGCACGGCAGGCGATTGACGACGAGAAGCGCTCCATTGAGCGCCGAACGGCGAAGGTCGAGCAGCTCGACTGCACGCTCGAGCGCGCGCTGCAGACACGCGTGCAGGACGTCGTTCTGCACTCCCTCCGAATGGACGGTCAGCTTCTTGTCGCTTCCGACGTACCGCAGCTCCAGAGCGCATGCGTGCAGCGGAAACGCCAGCGCGCGAGAGCCTCGCAACACTGCGTGTTCACCGGCAAGGATCCATTTGCCGCAGGCGCGGGTCCGGAACTCGTTCATGCGGCGTCCAAGTCGGATGCCACGATCCGGTAGGACCGTGCGAAGCGCTCGCGCGTCCGCGACGCCATCGCTCGCTGGTCCTCGCGGAACAGAAGATGAACGTTCGGGCCGGCGTCCATCGTGACGATCGGCCCATCGCCGTGCGACCGCCAGAGCTCTTCGCAATCGTGAACCACGCGTTCCGAGTCGGACGTATGGTAGCGAAACGGGGGATCGCTGGTGTGAAACAGGGTATGCATGTCGATGTATTCGGCCGAGCTGATTGCGCGCGCCGCCGGCCAGTCGCAGCGCTCGAGCGCGTGCGTGAGCGCCTCCATTCTGGCGCGCGCTCGATCGGGTCGGCCGGCGAACTCGGGGCTCGTCAGGACGCGCCGGTGCGCATCCGACGAGCTCACGCCTTTGCGCCGCGCATCGACGATGACGACCATATGCAGCAGCGGAGCGAGCGGAAAGTCGAGCGCAACGATGCGGTCGCCATCCCACACGCACCACGGAGCGAAGAACGAGCGGCAGCTCGAGCCCGACGCGGCCCGGCTCAAGCGTGCCAATTCCTCGGTGGTTTCCCGTCGGCGCAGGAAGGATGCAAGCGCCTTGGTGAGCGCCGAAAAGCTCGACGCGGAGCTGGCGATACCCGCGTCGGCCGGGAAATTGCTGGCGGATTGGATCACGATGGGGCGCCTATATCCCCAGGCATCGCAGAGATCCCTCGCGTAGCGCAGAAAGCGGTCGCGAGCTTGCGCGGTGAGGCGCGTCGCCTCGTTTCCCTCGCGCTGCAGGGGACGCCATCGATCGCTCGATTCCGCCGAAGGGCCGATGACGACAGTGGTACGCAGGTGCGGCAGCGTATACGAGAGCGAGGGGTTGCATGCTTCATTGCGTTGCGGATCGCGCTTTCCCATGTATTTGATGAGGGCGATGTTGGCATAGCCCGTCGCCTCCGTGCCTTCGAGGTCGGCGGCGCTCATTCGGAACGGCTGCGATGGCTCACGGAAAGATCGCGAGACCGTCGGCGAGCTGCTCGCGGCCGATCGGCGCCCCAAGCCGGGACTGCACCGCCGATCGAAACGATGCCGCGCGGTCGGCGCGAACGATGACAAGAATCACGTCGACACCTAGCGCTCCGCATCCCTTCGATGCGAGAACTCCGGGAAGCGAGGCCAATTCCTCGAGCAGCGCCAGCGTGTCGGGATGCACGAGCGATTGGCGCTCGAGCTCGTTCGCGTAAGCTCGGACGCCCTCGACCAAGCGATCGGAATCGCGCGTGCACAGCGCGTCGCAAACGTCCTCCGCGGGCCCTCCAAAAGGCGCCGCGTCGACGCGCGTGATTTGTCGAAGATGCTCGTGCGTCGCGACCTTGTTTCCGGTGGCGACAAAATAGAACTCGAGATCGTCAAACGACCACGTGTGCCTTCGCAGCACGCCCTCGGCTCGTGCGAACTCGACCAGGCCTCCCTTGATCTGCGCGACGATGTCGGCGCCGGAGGGCGGGAGCCCCGCGCCATCCCACGCCGCATCCACGTAGGCCCGCCGCATGGCTTCGATCTCGATGGCGTCGACAGAATCTTGGCGCGTCGCGGCGTAACACGTCAGGAACTGCGCCGACGACGCCCCCCACCCGCCCGCGCCGGCGTGAGGGTCCACGAACTCGACGTCGGCCGACCCGAAAAACCCGTCGTGTTTCGCGATCCATCGGCCCGCGGGCGAGCCCGCCGCGATGCCGCGAACGTCGCCTCGTCCACTGCGCACGATCAGCTCGAATCGGGGCATTGTCGCGGCCACGAGCACGCGGCCGCCGCTCAGCGCCAGGTACTCGCCGATGAAAAAACTTTTGCTCGGAGCGGTGAGGATCACCCGCGGGCGACCTTCACTGACCGGGGGCCGCCGCTCTTATCTCCTGAAGAAGTTCGACCGCCATGCTTTGCGAAAGCCGCTTGTTCACGCGCAGTATTTCCTCGAGCCGGCGTTGCAAAAGCGGCATTTCCTCGCCGCGGGCGCCCGCTCCAAGCGAAAGGTTGCGCGCGTGCAGCTTCATGTGGCCCTCGATGATGCCCACCGTCGTCAAGGCGCGCAGCGCGCCGAGGTTCTGCACCAGTCCGACCGCGGCAGCCACGCGCGCGAGCTCGTTGGCCGATCCGACGCCGAGCATGCGCAGGCACATCGATGCCGTCGGATGCAGTTTGGTGACGCCGCCGACGGTGCCGACGACGAGTGGCGCCTCGAGCGTTCCCACGAGCTCACGTCCGACGACGCGCCAGCGCGTGATGCTGCGGTAGCGGCCGTCGCGGGCTGCGTAAGCATGAACGCCGGCCTCGACTGCGCGCCAGTCGTTCCCGGTAGCGACGACGACCGCGTCGATCCCATTCAGAACGCCCTTGTTGTTGGTCGCTGCGCGATACGGGTCCTGTTCGCCGAACTTGGACGCTTGCTCGATGCGCAGCGCGAGCTCGGGATCGACGTCGGAGAGCGTCACTTCCGCAAATGCGAGCTTGGTATCGACCAGATTCGACAGGATGCACATCGTGACCGTTTCGCCGGTGCATTCCTCGATGTGGGGCTTCAGGAACTCGCATACCTGATTGATGATGTTGGCGCCCATCGCGTCGCGGGGATCGAGCAGGACGTGAATGACGCCCATCGTTCCGCCGTCGGCCCGCTCGACCGCACGGATCTGCAGGTCGTTCACTCCGCCGCCCCGGCGCACGAGGCTTGCTGCGGACTCCCTGTTCGCAAGCGCGATGAAGTGCGCCTTCATGGCCAAGAGTCGCGAATGGAAGCGGTCCCAGTCGGCGACGTTGCCGCACTGGATCTGCCCAATGATGTGCTCGCCCCGGGTTTCGGTCCGGATGCTGCCGCAATCGCGGACCCAGCGCGCGGTCTTGCTTGCGGCGGCGATGATCGAAGTCTCCTCCACCGCCATCGGAATGACGTAGTCCCTGCCGTCGATGCGAAAGTTTGTCGCGATGCCGAGCGGCAGCTCGAAATAGCCGATCGCGTTCTCGATGAAGCTCTCCGCAAAGGACCCGTCCTTGAGGCCTCCCGCACGCAGGTACTCGATATCGTCCTCCTGCAGCGCGCCGATCTCGAGCAGGATGCTCAGACGCTCTTCGCGTTTCAGCTTCGAAAATCCTGCGAACCATCTCTCTAGGTTTCTTGTCGGCATCTCCACACGTTCCTCGTTGTAAGCTGCTGCAAATCGGCGCATCCCGTGCAAAACATCGCGATCTTGAGCTCGAACTCGAGCTGATCGGCAAGGCGATCCAGTGCTGCGACGGGATCGTCGGCGTTGTGGGTCAATGCGGCGAGCCAGGGTTGCGCCAGACCGACCATGCGCGCCCCCATGGCGAGGGCTTTCGCGGCATCGAGACCGTTTCGTATGCCGCCCGAGGCCCAGATTTCATAGCTCGCGCGCGCATCCCTGGCGTTGAGCAGCGAGTCGCAGGTGGAGATTCCCCAATCCTCGAACACCTTGGCCGCGTTGGCGAAGCGCGATTCCCGCGGGCTGCGCCTGCCTTCGATCCGGCCCCAATGCGTACCCCCGAAACCGCCCACGTCGACTGCGAAAATACCGGTTCCTTCGAGGCGCCTCAGCGTCGACAGGGAGAAGCCGCAGCCGACCTCCTTGACGATCACCGGGACAGAAAGCTCCCGGCACACCTTCTCGAGCTTGTTCAATCCGCCGCGGAAACGCGGCGTTCCCTCGGGCTGAATGGCCTCCTGCAAACCGTTCAGGTGAACGAAAAGCCCCAGGCCATCGATGCTCTCAACGAGCGCACGGATGTCGTCGACGGGGCTTTCGATGAGCTGCGCCAGCCCGAGATTTCCCAGCAGCAGTGCTGCCGGAAACTCGCTGCGCAGGCGTTTCCATTCGTCGGCGGCCGAGCGGTGTCTCAGCTGGCGGCGTTGTGAACCGACGCCCATGAGAATCTTTCGACGAGAGCTGAACTCGGCCAACACGCGGTTGACCGCGTAGCTTCTCTGATGGCCGGCGGTCATCGAGCTCACGAACAACGGCGAAGCAAGCGTAGTCGAGCCGAAACACGTCGAGAGCGCGACGTCCGCCAAGTCGAGGTCGGGCAGGGCTTCGTGAACGAGCTCGACGGCTTGAAAGCCGTTGTCGCCGGCCTGGACCGAGTCTTCGAGCGCGAGGCGCAGATGGTCCTCCTTGCGAGCCTCGAATTGAGGCGTCGGCTCGGTGGAAGAATCCCCTTCCGGAGTCGTCAAGGTTAAGGCTGGTTCCGTATCGCTGTTGCGGGAAATCCCGCGCAGACCCGGATGCTCGTTCATCGCAGAGGGGCCATGGCTCGCGCGCCGGATAGTGTATCAATCATGTCGGGATTGCGTCACTCCTAAGGCGCCGAGCCGGAAGGTGCGACATGCCGGCCGGTTGCCGTGTGACAGATCCAGGTCGTGCGACATCCGTGCACTCATAACGCGTGACGGCGCCGCCCGACGCGGGAATTGCGCTCCCCATGACGCGGAGACTCCCGTGGGTGACGGCATGTGCTGCGCCTGGCTTGGTTAGCCTTTTCACACCTGTCGCACATTCTCATGATGGGCTCTTGGGTAACGCCTGAAGCGCAGACAAATGAGTATGCTGCACGTCCGGTCGCCTGCGCGCAAGAGCCGGATCGGACGCAGTGACGATCTTCCTCGATCTTTGGCCGCAAAGCCGTGCGCGCCGCGTTGCCTTTCCCGAACCGCAGCACTGGCCGCTGCTCGGTCACATTCCCGTAACGGTCGCAGTGTACGGTGGAATTGCGATTCCCTACGCGGAGCGTGGAATGGCCGTTCGTTCTGATGGCGATCACTGGATCATGGAGCAGATCGGAGAGAAGCAGGACTTTGAGTCCGAGCTCTCCCGGCTCGGGCTGAGGCACGAAGACTTCGAGCTCTACGTTCGTCGCGCGACCTTTAACGGTACGCGCAAGGTGTGGTCGACGAATTACGCGGTGCGGGTCAGCAACTCGGTCACCGGGAAGCGCAATATTTACTGGGGCGGACCGGGCCAGGATTGGATTGCGCAATTCGTCAAGGACGTGCGCGCCGGGCTATTTGGCGCGCTTTTCCCTGCCCGGAAGCCTCGAGCTGCGGCGAAACCAAGTCAACCGCCGAGGCGGTCCGGCGCGCCGACGATTCGATTCCAAAGCAGCGCGCGGGGTCGCCCGCGGGATCTATATGCAGCACGATATCGCCCGACGACACGCGTGCGCCACGAGCGGGCAGTCCGCGAATCACACCCGCCGTGGGCGCCGCAACCTGATCGAATCCGACGCAGGCGACTTGTTCACCGGCGGCCACGGAGTCTCCGACGTGGCCTCTTGTCGCGAGGCGGCCCGGGCGTTGCGCAAAGAGGATGCTCGCCGAAGACGCGCAGGCACGGGACGAACCGTGTCTGCAGCGACCACAGTGCGCTTCGGAAAACGGGTGGTCAGACGCGTGACCAGGTCGGCATGGTCGGGTCCCGAAAGCTGATCGTTGCCTGCGGTCCGAGTGAGCGGGAAGCAAGTCCGCAGGGCGGAGCGCGCGTCACTCCCCCTGGTATCTACCAGCACATCTGCTCCGAGCGCCTCGGCGACGCCGCGCCATGACCACGTCGTGGCGGCGATCATCCGCCGCCGCAGCACCGTTGGGATGCTGCGCACCGACGCGCAAAAACACGCGCTCAGCGCGTCCAGTTCGCAGGTCCCCAGAAACCATGCATCGCTAAAAGCCATGCCCCGATATGGGCACGATGGATCGGCGCGATCGATGATGACCACACCGAGCCCGTCGGCATGCAGTCCGCAAGCGATTGCCGAGCCGTTCGTGCCGCTGCCCAGCACGATCGCGATTCCGCGCATCATAGGCGGCCTGACGCTTCTTTCGTCATGGCAAAAGCGCTGGGCTTGACCGAGCCATTCGCTTCGGAGCTTGGAGGAACATCACTGCATGCTAGCGTTCCAATGCTTCGCTTGCATGACAGCGCCAAGCGCGCAAAGANNNGCTGTCATCGGACTGTCACACTTAGCCGTCACAATAATCGCCATTCCAAAGTAACAGGATTGGCAATGAAGGCCAGACGTTTTACGGCAGCACTGCTGGGCGCGGTAGCGCTGGGGCTGGGCCTGCAGGCGTACGCGGTCGATATCACTGGCGCCGGTGCGACCTTCCCCTATCCGATTTACGCCAAGTGGGCGGAAGCGTACAAGGCCAAGACCGGCGTCGGCATGAACTATCAATCGATCGGCTCCGGGGGCGGAATCAAGCAGATCCAGAACAGAACGGTCGACTTCGGTGCGTCGGACATGCCGCTCAAGCCCGAGGAGCTCGACAAGGACGGATTGATCCAGTTTCCCACGGTCATCGGCGGCGATGTGCCCGTCGTGAATCTCGAAAGTGTGAAACCCGGCGAGCTCAAACTGACAGGTCCGGTGCTCGCGGACATCTATCTCGGCAAGATCACCAAGTGGAACGATCCCGGGATCGTCAAGCTCAATCCCGGATCGAAGTTTCCCGATTCGGAGATCACGGTGGTCCATCGCTCGGACGGCTCGGGAACGACCTTCATCTGGGTCAACTACCTGTCCAAGGTGAGCCCCGAGTGGAAGCAGAAAGTCGGAGAGGGAACGTCGGTCGCGTGGCCCACCGGCGTCGGCGGAAAAGGCAACGAGGGGGTCGCTTCGTACGTTCAGCGAGTCAGGGGCGCGATCGGCTACGTTGAGTACGCCTATGCTCTCCAGAATAAGATGACCTACGCGCAGGTCCAGAATCGCGACGGCACCTTCGTCAGTCCATCGTCGGAGACGTTCAAGGCGGCGGCCGCGGGAGCAGATTGGACCAAGGCCCCCGGCTATTACCTGATGCTGACCGACCAGCCGGGGAAGAATTCGTGGCCGATCTCCGGCGCGACGTTCATTCTCATGTATAAGGCGCAGCCCAAACCGGAAATCGCAAGGGAGGTCCTCAAGTTCTTCGACTGGGCCTACTCCTCGGAGGGCGACAAGCTCGCCGACGCGCTGGATTACGTCCCTCTGCCCGATGCCGTTACTAACCAGATTCGCAGCACCTGGAAGTCACAGGTCAGGGATGGCTCGGGGAAGCCCGTGTACTGACCGCCTGCCGACGACTTTATTGACGATGCCCTGCGGCGTTCGCGTGTGACGAACGCCGTGTTCTTTTTTAGCAGTGCTTGCTCGGCGCCGGATGACGCCGAGGACGGCGGAATACCGATCGCAAGGGTTGGAGAGTCGTGGTGAGAACATGACATGCAGACACCTACCGCGCAGATGGACATGACCGCAGACGGCTCGTCTATCATGATGGAAGCGCCGCGGCTCGCCGCGACGTCGCACGTCGCCAAGATGCCCGATCCCAAGCACAAGAGCATGCAGCTTCAGGATCTGATCTTTCGCCTGATTACGCGTTCGTTTGCGTTTCTGGTCCTGGTCATTCTGCTGGGCATCATCGGTTCGCTCCTTTATGGCAGCTTGCCGTCGATGCAGAAATTCGGGTTCGGGTTCCTGGTCAGCTCCGAATGGAATCCGGTCACCGAGCGCTTTGGCGCCCTCGTTCCGATCATCGGCACGCTCGCGACGTCGGCAATTGCGCTCTTTATCGGCGTGCCGGTCAGTTTCGGCATCGCGTTGTTTCTTACCGAGCTCTCGCCGCGCTGGCTCAAGCGCCCTCTCGGAACGGCGATCGAGCTTCTGGCGGCAATCCCGAGCATCATCTATGGCATGTGGGGTCTGTTCGTTCTCGCGCCCTTGTTTGCTGATTACGTGCAGCCCTGGCTCATACGCAGTTTCGGCGCTTTACTGCTGATCGGCGCTCTGTTCAAGGGGCCGCCGCAAGGCATCGGAGTGCTAACCGCCGGTTTCGTCCTGGCGATCATGATCATTCCCTTCATAGCTTCGGTGATGCGAGACGTCTTCGACGTCGTCCCGCCCGTGCTCAAGGAGTCAGCCTACGGCGTTGGCTGCACGACATGGGAGGTGGTGTGGAACATCGTGCTGCCTTATACCAAAGTCGGGGTGATCGGCGGCATCATGCTCGGGCTCGGGCGGGCCCTGGGAGAGACGATGGCGGTGACCTTTCTCATCGGCAACGCTCATCAGCTCAGCGCTTCGATTCTGGCGCCGGGGAACAGCATCGCGTCCGCACTGGCCAACGAGTTCACCGAAGCCGTCGGCGAAGTGTATACCTCGGCGCTGATTGAGCTCGGCTTGATCCTGTTCGTCATCACGTTCATCGTCCTCGCATTGGCCAAGCTGCTGCTTTTGCGGCTCGGCAAACGCGAAGGGCGTGGGACCTGACCCTACCGGGGCCATTGCATGGCATCGCTCTATTCCCGCCGGCTTCTGGTCAATCGATTCAATCTGGTCATGTCGCTCGCCACGATGGCGTTTGGGGTAGCCTTCCTGCTATGGATCCTGTTTACGCTGTTTCAGGCAGGATTCAAGGCGCTCAGTCCCGACCTCTTCACGCAGATGACGCCTCCGCCCGGGCAGCGTGATCATGGTGACGACGGGCACGGCCATCGGCACTCCGATCGGGATTCTCGCTGGAATCTATCTCGCCGAGTACGGCAACCGCGGATGGCTCGCGCCCTCCACGCGATTCATCAACGACATCCTGCTTTCTGCGCCGTCGATCGTCATCGGGCTTTTTATTTACGAAGTCTACGTCTTCCGCGTCGGCCACTTCTCCGCTTGGGCCGGGGCCCTGGCGCTTGCGCTCATCGTTATTCCTGTCGTGATCCGCACCACAGAGAACATGCTGAGGCTGGTGCCCGAGAGTCTGCGGGAGGCGGCGGTTGCGCTTGGCACCCCGCAGTGGAAGATGATCCTGATGGTGACGCTGCGGTCGGTCCGCGCGGGCATTATCACGGGCGTCCTGCTTGCGGTGGCCCGGATTTCCGGAGAAACGGCGCCTTTGCTCTTCACCGCGCTTAATAACCAGTTCTGGACAGTGAACCTCGATGCGCCGATGGCCAACCTGCCTGTCGTCATCTTCCAGTTTGCGATGAGCCCCTATAAGGATTGGCAGGAGCTGGCATGGGCCGGCGCTCTGCTGATTACGCTTGCGGTGCTCGTACTCAATATCGTTGCCAGGGTGATGTTTCGCCAGAAGGCCGCTCAGCAGTAAATGGGAGTTCCGAGGGAGAGCGCAGTGAACTTTGAAACCATCGCGGCGCGGCCGGAGGCCCATGACGCGACTGCAGCGGCGCCGCCCAAGATAGCCATTCGCGGCCTCGAGTTTTTCTACGGAAAATTTCAGGCGTTGAAGGCAATCAATCTGGATGTCGCCGAGCAGCGCGTCACCGCGTTCATCGGACCTTCGGGCTGCGGCAAGTCGACGCTGCTTCGAACGATGAACCGGATGTATTCACTGTATCCCGGGCAGCGTGCGATAGGGGAGATCATCTTCAACGGAATGAACATCCTGGATGCGGCCACCGATCTCAACATGCTGCGGGCGAAAGTCGGCATGGTATTCCAGAAGCCGACGCCGTTCCCGATGTCGATTTACGACAACATCGCGTTCGGCGTTCGCCTCTACGAGGACCTGAGCGCGAGGGCAATGGACGAGCGGGTCGAGTGGGCGCTGACCAAGGCCGCCATGTGGGACGAGGCGAAGGACAAGTTAAAGCAGAGCGGGATGGCGCTGTCCGGCGGCCAGCAGCAGCGGCTTTGTATCGCCCGCGCGGTCGCGGTTAAGCCGGAGGTGCTGCTGCTCGACGAGCCCACGTCTGCCCTCGACCCGATCTCGACCGCCAAGATCGAGGAGCTGATTGCGGAGCTCAAGAGCGACTATACGATCGCGATCGTCACGCATAACATGCAGCAGGCGGCGCGAGTGTCGGACTATACGGCGTACATGTATCTCGGCGAGCTGATCGAGTTCGGCGCGACCGACGAAATCTTCCTCAAGCCAAGGCGCAAGGAAACCGAGGATTACATTACCGGCCGATTCGGCTGAACGCGGGAGTTGAGGACGGAGGCCTGACGTGAACGAACATACTTCCAAGCAGTTCGACGTCGAGATGGAAGGCATCCGCTCGGGTGTGCTGTCGATGGGCGGTCTCGTCGAGACGCAGCTTGCGCGCGCCATCGAGGCGCTGAAATCACCCGACGTCAGCCTGATCGACGCGGTGGCCGCGGACGAGATGGCGATCAACCAGATGCAGGTCGACCTCGATCAGCAGTGCAGCCAGATCATCGCCAAGCGGCAGCCGGCCGCGATCGACCTCCGCATGGTGATGACCGTCGTCAAGATCGTCAACGAGCTCGAGCGCATCGGCGACGAAATCAAGAAGATCGCCTACAAGGCGCAGCAGATGCAGCGTCCGGAGCGGCTTTCCGATGTGCGCTTTCACGAAATAACGCGCGCCGCGGAGCTCGCGGAGGCAAACCTGCAGCTTGCGTTGGATGCATTTGCGCGCCTCGACGTCAACGCCGCCGCGGAGGTTGTGAGCAAGGACGAAGCGATCGACGCAGCATTCCTGTCGATCCTGCGCCAGCTCATCAGCTACATGATGGAGGATCCGCGCACGATCAGCCCCGCGCTCGAAATTGTCTTCATTGCAAAGTCGATCGAACGAATCGGCGACCACGCCAAGAACGTCGCCGAGAACGTCGTGCACGTCGTGAAAGGTAAGGATGTACGCCACGCGAGCGCCGAGCAGATCCGCGCCGAGGTCGCCGAATGATCGCAGGCGGCAATCGATGAGCGCATCGATACTCATCGTCGAGGACGAGCCGGCGATTTCGGAGATGCTGCGATTGAATCTCGAGGACGCGGGTTTCACCGTGCAGACCGTGCCCGATGCCGAGAGCGCGCACGCGACGATTCGCGGCGCGTTGCCCGATCTCGTGCTGCTCGATTGGATGCTCCCCGGCCTTTCGGGCCTTGCCTTCGCACGCGGTCTGCGCGGAGATGCGCGCACGCGCGACCTCCCGATCATCATGGTCACGGCGAAGAGCGACGAGGCCGATCGCGTCGTGGGCCTCGAAGCGTGGGTCGATGACTACGTCACCAAGCCGTTTTCGCCGCGCGAGCTCAAGGCGCGCATCAAATCGGTGCTGCGCCGCCGCGCGCCCGAGGCGGCGCAGGAGATGCTGACGGTCGGCCCGCTGACCCTCGATCCGGCAGCGCACCGCGTCACCGCAAGCGGCGCAAGCGTCGAGCTCGGCCCGACCGAATTCCGCCTCCTCAAGTTTTTTATGGCGCGGCCGGAGCGCGTGCACAGCCGCACGCAGTTACTCGACCAGGTCTGGGGCGATCACGTGTACATCGAGGAGAGGACGGTCGACGTTCATATCCGACGCTTGAGGCTGGCCCTCGAACCGCATGGCCTCCAGCACATGATCGAGACCGTGCGCGGCAGCGGATACCGTCTCACTGCGGCGAAATAACATCGGGCTCGCGATGCACGGGATTTGCGCGTGATGAGGGCGATCTGGCTGCGCAGCATGGTCGTGCCGTGCCTAGTTGCCCTAGCCGCGGTAGCGGCCGGCTTGGTGTGGGGCGTCGGAGCTGCGCTTGCAGCCGTGGCAGGCGGGGCGCTTGCCATGATCGCCTGGCACGTCTATCAGCTTGCCCAGCTTGCGCGCTGGGCGGGCTCGGCCATCGACGTTCCGGTCCCCGAAGGCCGGGGAACCTGGGCGCTGGCGTATGCCGCGCTGTATCGTCGGGTGCGCTTGCGCGAAAGCAGGCAGCGCGACACTCAACTCGCGCTCGACCGCTTCGTCAGCGGCGCCCAGGCGCTTCCCGAGGGCGTTGTCGTGCTCGATGCCGGCAATCGCATCCAGTGGGCGAACATTCGCGCGAGGCAGCATTTCGGACTCGATCTCGAGCACGATCT
>WNGK01003324.1_pt2 | contig 17393 bp, 14 predicted proteins | sample 5400601 | NCBI WGS metagenome assembly WNGK01 (sample SAMN13153376, study PRJNA577476) | soil metagenome | isolation source: 60 cm soil or saprolite under Garry oak tree replicate 1 | place: USA:California | collected 2016-06-15
GACGCGTGGATATTGATGCAGCCATGACGCGGCCAGTCGAGTATTTCGCGCGGCAGGAGGAGTCCATAGGCGGCGACGACAAGGACGTCGAGGGCAACGGCCTCGCCCTGGTCCCGTTTTGGGGGTTCTTTGAGGCTTGAAGGCTGCAACAGCGGCAGGCCTCGTTCGAGCGCGTACGCCTTGACCGGTCCCGCCGTCCGCCGGAGGCCGCGACCGCTTGGCCGGTCGGGCTGAGTCAATACCAGCGGGACGTCATAGCCTGCGTCGACGATCGTCTCGAGCGCCCGCGCAGCAAATTCAGGGGTGCCTGCGAAGCCGACCCGCAGCCTATCGCTCACCCGGCGAGACGTTGTTTTTTCTTCATTCGCGCGGAAAGTCGGGCACGCTTCAACGGCGAGAGATAGTCCACGAAGACCTTGCCGACAAGATGGTCCATCTCGTGCTGGACGCAGACCGCGAGCATTCCGCCAGTCGAAAGCTCAAATGCTTCGCCGCGCTCATCGAGCGCGCGAACGGTGATCTTTTCGGCCCGAACCACTTTATCGTAGTAACCGGGTACCGAGAGGCAGCCTTCCTCGCACTCCGTCTCGCCTTCCGCAGAAAGAAGCTCCGGATTGATGAAAACGCGCAGCTCATTGCGGGCTTCACTCACGTCGATGACGATGACGCGCTTATGCACATTGACTTGAGTTGCGGCCAAGCCAACCCCCGGGGCCGCATACATGGTTTCGGCCATGTCCCGCACCAGTTTTTGGACGTCGCCCCCCACCATGGGTACCGGGGAGGCAATCTTTCGCAGGCGAGGATCGGGGTACTCGAGGATGTCGAGAATCATAATTGCTTGCAAAATGGATACTCAGGATGCAGAATCAACCCTAAGCCCTTATTTTGCGGCAGTTTAGGACGTTTGCAAGTTTCGCCAACTCTATGTTTCAGCGAGGCACTATGCGCCTAAATTCTATCACGGCGGGGATGCTGCCTTGGGCATGCGCACTGTCGCTCGCGTTCGCAAGCCCGGGCGTGTCAAGCGAGGAAATCCAGCTCCAGGACAACCGTCCCGACCGCTATACCGTGCAAAAAGGCGACACGCTCTGGGGCATTGCCGCGCGGTTTCTTCAGCAGCCGTGGCGGTGGCCGGAAGTCTGGCGCATGAACCGGGATCAAATCCGAAATCCCCACTGGATCTACCCCGGCGATGTCATCGCTCTGGACAGGACCGACGGCCAATGGCGGCTTTCGGTCGATCGGCCAACAGTGCGCCTCCTCCCGAGCGTGCGCGTTGACACACTCGAGGGCGAGGCCATTCCGAGCATTCCGACCGGCGATATCGCGCCCTTCCTCACGCAGCCGATCATCGTCGGTGCCGAAGGACTTCCCGGCGCGGCCAAGATCATCGCGGCGCGCGACAGCCGGGTCGTCCGGGGCGAGGGCGATTTCGTGTATGCCGTCAACGTCGAGGAAAAGGGAGGAACGCAGTGGTACATCTATCGTCCCGGCAAGGTACTGCGTTCGTACGATAACAATGAGGCGCTTGGCTACGAGATGCGCTACCTCGGGACCGCGCGTGTCGAGCGCTACGGAGAGGTGAGTCGTATGCAGATCACCTCGGCGCGTGAAGAAATTCTGATGAACGATCTGCTCGTCCCTGCGCCGCGGGAAGAGCTTGTGAACTACGTTCCGCACGCGCCCGACAAGACTTCCGATGGTCATATCATCGCTCTCTACGGGGATTCCGCAGAGGCGGGCCGCGGCTCCATCGTTACGCTCGACCGCGGAGCGACCGACGGCATGGAGATCGGCCATGTGCTGGCCATCTACCATCCCACGCCGGTGATCGCCGATCCGCGCCCGTATGACGGACCCGAAGTGCTTTCAAGACTCGTGGAGCAAACGCGGGTGATCGTCCCGCCGACGCGATATTTGAACATCCCGCCGGAGCGCTCCGGCCTGTTGTTCGTGTTCCGCGTCTACGATCGCGTCACCTACGCGATCGTGCTCAACGCCGCCGAACCGGTGGTCGTCGGCGATCTCGTTCGTAAGCCCTAGCCTGCCGAGTCTCCGCGACGATGGAGATCGACGCTCGCGTCGAGGCCTGGGCATCGCTGCAGCTTCTTCCCGATGTTTCTGCCCGCACGCTCGTCGCGGTGCTGAAGGCACTGGGCTCGCCGCAATCGGTGCTTGCGGCCTCGCGCGCGACCCTCGGAAAGCTCGTTGAGGCCAACGTCGCGTCAGCCATCGTCCAAGGTCCTGACCCGCAGCAGCTCAAACATGCGCTGGCCTGGATTGCCGAGGCCGGGCACGCGCTCATCGCGTGGGATGACCCCGATTATCCCCGTGCTTTGCTCGCGACCGCCGATCCTCCGCCGGCGTTTTACTATCGCGGTCGTCACGAGCTCCTCAACCGCCCGGCTTTTGCGATTGTCGGAAGCCGCAACGCGACGCCTCAAGGCGTCGAGAACGCCGAAGCGTTCGCGTCCGCGCTCTCCGCCGCTGGATTCACGATCGTAAGCGGGCTTGCACTGGGGATCGACGCCGGCGCGCACCGCGGCGGCTTGCGCGGCCTCGGGAGCAGTATCGCCGTCGTAGGAACGGGGCTCGATCGGGTTTACCCTCCGGCAAACCGTGATCTGGAGGCGCATCTGGCGGACCACGGCGGCATCCTTTCCGAATTCGCCCTCGGTACGCCTCCGCTTCCGTCGAACTTTCCACGCCGAAACCGGGTGATCAGCGGGCTCGCGCGCGGTGTGCTCGTCGTCGAAGCGACGCTTGCCAGCGGCTCGCTCATCACCGCGCGATTTGCCGCCGAGCAGGGGCGCGACGTCTTTGCCATCCCCGGATCCATTCACTCGCCGTTTTCCAAGGGTCCGCACCGCCTGATCCGGGAAGGCGCCAAGTTGGTGGAGACGGCCCAGGATGTCCTCGAAGAACTCGGCACGAGCATTCCACCACCGCACGCGTCCCCTGCACAGGCGACGGCAGCACCGTCCGGAAATGCCGCCCGAGTGCTCGCCGCCCTCGGCCATGATCCCGCCGACGTCGACGCGCTCACCGCGCGCAGCGGACTCGCCGCCCACGTCGTGAGTGCATCGCTGGTCGAGCTCGAGCTCGCCGGAGCCGTCGCCTCGCTGCCGGGCGGGACCTTTCAGCGGCTGCGCTGAAAGCTCCGCTTTCGCGCCGGGTTCCCTTGTGCCCCCGGCGCTCCTTGCTATCATCTGCTCCCCTTTGCTCCAGCCGATCCATTGAATACCCGATGGGCAAGAGCCTGATCATCGCCGAGAAACCCTCCGTTGCCGCCGACATCGCGCGCGCCCTGGGCGGCTTCGCGCGCCACAACGATTACTTCGAGAGCAGTCGGTACGTCCTCTCGTCGGCGGTCGGACACTTGCTCGAGATCGGCATGCCGGAGGAAGAGGAGGTCAAGCGCGGCAAGTGGACGTTTTCCCACCTGCCGGCCATCCCGTCGAAATTTGCGTTGAAGCCTATCGAAAAATCGGAATCGCGGCTGCGCCTGCTGTTGAAGCTTCTCAAGCGCAAGGATGTCGCCGAGCTCATCAATGCCTGCGACGCCGGGCGCGAAGGCGAGCTGATCTTTCGCTATATCGCGCAGTACGCCAAGACGGCCAAGCCGATACGCCGCCTGTGGCTGCAATCGATGACGCAGGGCGCGATTCGCGATGCATTCGGCCATCTGCGCAGCGATGAAGCGATGCGCCCGCTCGCCGACGCGGCCGTCTGCCGTTCCGAATCAGACTGGCTCGTCGGGATCAACGGCACGCGGGCGATGACGGCGTTCAATTCGAAGTCGGGCGGCTTTCAGCTGACGACCGTCGGTCGCGTTCAGACGCCGACGCTCGCGATCCTGGTCGAACGCGAAGAAAAAATCCGCGATTTCACGCCGCGCGGCTACTGGGAAGTCCTCGGCACGTTCGGCGCGGCGGGCGGTGACTACGGTGGGCGCTGGTTCGACGACAAGTTCAGGAAATCCGACGACCCGGATGCACGCCCGGAAAGGCTGTGGGACGAAGCACGGGCGCGAGCCATCGCTGCGAAATGCGAAGGAAAGCCCGGGACGGTTACCGAGGAGACCAAGCCATCCACGCAGGCGCCGCCGCTGCTCTATGACCTCACCAGCCTACAGCGCGAAGCGAACGGCCGCTTCGGTTTGTCCGCGCGTACGACGCTTTCGCTCGCGCAAGCGCTCTACGAAAGGCACAAGGTTCTGACATATCCGAGAACCGATGCGCGCGCCCTGCCGGAAGATTATCTGCCGACGGTGCGCGACACGCTCGAGTCGCTGCGCGAGAGCAGCGCCTATGCGAGCTTCGCCGGTCAGATTCTCAAGGCGAAGTGGGTCAAACCCAATCGGCGCATCTTCGACGACAGCAAGATCTCCGATCACTTCGCGATCATCCCGACTCTGCAGCGCCCGAAAAGCCTGAACGAACTCGAGTCCAAGCTCTACGACCTCGTAGTCAAGCGCTTTCTTGCCGTGTTCTATCCGGCGGCCGAATATCTGCTCACGACACGCATCACCCGCGTCGTCGGCGAACCGTTCAAGACCGAAGGCAAGGTGCTGGTCGCGGCGGGCTGGCTTGCGGTGTACGGCAAGGAAGCCCGGTCGGACGACGAGGCCTCGCTCGCGCCCGTGCGCGACAATGAAAAAGTCGCCACGAAGGACATCAAGGTCGTCGCGAGCCAGACCAAGCCCCCGGCGCGCTTCACCGAAGCGACGTTGCTCTCCGCGATGGAAGGCGCCGGGAAGCTCATCGACGACGACGAGTTGCGCGAAGCGATGCGCGAAAAAGGACTTGGAACGCCGGCGACACGCGCGCAGATCATCGAAGGCTTGATCCTCGAAAAATACGTTCATCGCGAAGGCAGGGAACTGCAGCCGACGGCAAAGGCTTTCTCGCTGATGACGCTTCTTCACGGCCTGGGCGTCCCCGAACTTTTCTCGCCCGAGCTCACCGCGGAATGGGAATTCAAGCTCGCGCAAATGGAGCATGGAAAGCTCAAGCGCGAACAATTCATGCGCCAGATCGTCAAGATGACGCAGCACATCGTCGCGCAGGCGAAGAACTTTGAAAGCGACACCATACCGGGAGATTTCGCGACTTTGACCGCGCGCTGCCCGAAGTGCGGCGGAGAGGTGCACGAGAAATACAAGAAATTCCAGTGTCAATCCTGCGACTTCGGCCTGTGGAAGATCGTCGCCGGACGTCAGCTCGAAGTCGCCGAGGCGGAGCATCTTCTGAAGCGTCGGGAAGTGGGCCCCCTCGAAGGCTTTCGCAGCAAGCTCGGGCGCCCTTTCGCGGCGAAGCTCAAGCTGAACGATGCGAACGAGGCGCAATTCGATTTTGGCGACGGATCGGGTGATTCAGCTGACGCGCCCGCACCCGATTTCACCGGCCAGGAAACCCTGGGGGCGTGCCCGAAATGCGGCGCGCGGGTGTTCGAAACGCCCGCGGCCTACGTCTGCGAAAAAGCGGTGGGGCCCGAAAAGACCTGCGACTTTCGCTCGGGGCGCGTGATCCTGCAGCGGCCCGTCGACCGCACGCAGATGCAGAAGTTGCTGGCGGCCGGCAGGACCGACCTGCTGCAATTCGTTTCGTCACGCACGCGCCGCCCGTTTTCCGCGTTTCTCGTGAGGCAGCCCGACGGCAAGATCGGATTCGAGTTCGAAGCGAAGAGCAAGACCTTCGGGCGAGCGGGCCGAGGGACGCGGACCGTCGCGCCGCTGCGCGTGCTGGGGGCTCATCCCACGGACAAGAAACCCGTCGAGCTGCATGCGGGACGTTATGGCCCCTACGTCAAGCACGGCGGCATCAACGCAACCGTACCGGATAGGAGTCACACCGATACATTGACCCTGGACGAAGCGGTGCATCTGCTCGCGCAGAAATCCGGGAAGTCAGGAGACAAGCCCGCGGTCGCGCGAAAGGCTGCGGAAACGAGCAAAGTGGGCCGGACCCGGACGCAGCGCAAACCCGTCAGCGCCGTGAAGCCGCCACGACGCAACCGGCGCACAACAAGGCGGCGCGCGTCCTGACGCGGGCACTTTCGTCGCTCTCAAACGTCGAGGTTGCGCACCCCCAAGGCGTTGCTTTCGATGAAAGCCCGGCGCGGCTCGACCTCTTCGCCCATGAGCGTCGTGAAGATTTCATCCGAAGCAATGCCGTCATCGATCTGTACCTTCAGAAGACGGCGCGCCTTGGGGTCCATGGTCGTCTCCCAGAGCTGCTCGGGATTCATCTCCCCCAGCCCCTTGTACCTTTGTATCGCCACCGCGCCCCGCGCTTCCGCGAGCAGCCAATCCAGTGCTTCCTTGAACGCGCGCACGGGCGCGCTGCGCTCGCCGCGCCGAATGGTCGCGCCGGCGTGGATGAGTCCCTGCAACACCTCCGATGCAGTCCGGATTTGCGCATAGTCGCCGCTGCTCAGAAAATCGGCATCGAGTGCGGTCGCGTGCGGCGTGCCGTGACGCCTGCGGACTATGACGAGCCGCTGCAGTTCCGCCTGCCCGTCGTAGCGGGCCTCGATGCTGACTTCAGGATCGGCAACGGCGCGCTGCAGGGCCGCGGCACTTTCGGCGGCGCTCTCGGGCGTGGAAAGATCGATGCGCACCCCAGTCAGGAGCGCGTAGAGCGCGGCGGGCTCGATCAGGCGCGACACGCGGTCGATGACCGCCTCGGCGAGCAGGTACTGGCGCGCGACGTTCTCGAGCGCTTCCACCGAGAGCGCGGACCTGCCGACGCCCGGAACGAGCTCCGCGCCCTTGAGCGCGACCTTGAGCAGGTGCTGCTTGAGATCGTGATCGTCCTTCAGATAGGTCTCGTCGCGTCCCTGCTTGACCTTGTACAGCGGGGGTTGCGCGATATAGATGTGCCCGCGCTCGACGAGATCGAGCATCTGCCGGTAGAAGAAGGTCAGCAACAGCGTGCGGATGTGCGAGCCGTCCACATCGGCATCGGTCATGATGATGATGCGGTGATAGCGCAACTTGTCTGCGTTGTATTCGTCCTTGCCGAAGCCGGTGCCGAGCGCGGTGATCAGAGTGACGATCTCCTGCGAGCTGATGAGCTTGTCGAAACGCGCGCGCTCGACGTTGAGAATCTTGCCGCGCAGCGGAAGGATTGCCTGAAACTTGCGATCGCGACCCTGCTTGGCGGACCCACCCGCGGAATCGCCTTCCACCAGATAAAGTTCGCATAGTGCGGGGTCGCGCTCCTGGCAATCGGCGAGCTTGCCCGGGAGCCCCATGCCGTCGAGGACGCCTTTGCGCCTCGTGAGCTCGCGCGCCTTACGCGCCGCTTCGCGCGCGCGCGCAGCGTCGATGATCTTGCCGCAGATAATTCGCGCTTCACCGGGATTCTCGAGCAGGAACTCGTTGAGCTTGGTGCCGACGACTTCCTGCACGATCGGCTGGACCTCGGAGGACACGAGCTTGTCCTTGGTCTGCGAGGAGAACTTCGGCTCCGGCACCTTGATCGAGAGCACGCACGTAAGACCCTCGCGCATGTCGTCGCCGGTGGTCTCGACTTTCGCCTTCTTGGCGAGCTCCTCCTTTTCGATATAGGCGTTGAGCGTGCGCGTCATCGCCTGGCGCAGCCCGGTCAGATGCGTGCCGCCGTCGCGCTGCGGGATGTTGTTGGTGAAGCACTGAACCGATTCGGCGTACGAATCGTTCCACTGCATCGCGATCTCGACGATCACTCCGTCCTTTTCGCCGACCGCGTGAAAAATCCTCGGGTGGAGCACATTCTTGCTTCGATTCATGTACTCGACGAAGCTCTTGATTCCGCCGGTGAACGCGAAGTTCTCGCTCTTGCCGTCGCGCTGGTCGATCAACTCGATCTTCACGCCGTTGTTGAGGAAAGAAAGCTCGCGGATGCGTCGCGCGAGAATCTCGTAATGAAACTCGACATGGCCGAAAGTCACCGCCGAGGCCATGAAGTGCACCTCGGTCCCTCGTCGCTCGGTCGCACCCACAATGCTCAACGGGGCGACGGCGATCCCGTCGCGGAATTCCATCTGGTGCGCCGCGCCGTCGCGCCAGATCTTGAGCTTGAGCCACTCCGAAAGCCCGTTGACGACGGACACGCCAACGCCATGCAAGCCACCCGCAACCTTGTACGAGTTCTGATCGAACTTGCCGCCGGCATGCAGCTCGGTCATGACGATCTCGGCCGCCGAGCGTTTGAGCTCGTCGTCTTCCTTGATGTCGGTCGGAATGCCACGGCCGTTGTCGACGACGGATACCGAGTTGTCGGCGTGGATGACAACCTTGATGTCGTCGCAGTAGCCCGCCAGCGCTTCGTCGATGGCATTGTCGAGCACTTCGAACACCATGTGATGCAGGCCGGTGCCGTCGGATGTGTCGCCGATATACATTCCCGGCCGCTTGCGCACGGCCTCGAGTCCCTTGAGCACTTGAATGCTGTTGGAGTCGTAGTCGCTGCCGTTGTCGATCGGCTTCGGATTTGCTTGCGTCATTCGTCTTTCTCGTTTCTCGCGGCCTATAAAGCGCCGACGCCGACATCGAGTCGGCGCCGTTGGCGGAGCTTGGAAGCGCCGGATCGCATCAAATTCTCATCGGCATTACAACGTACTTGTAATCGGTCCGGTCCGGCATGGTGATCAACGCACTCGAGTTGGCGTCGCCGAAGGCGAGAAGAACGCGCTCCGTTCCCAGATTGTGCAAAACGTCGAGCAGATACGTGATATTAAAGCCGATGTCGAGAGCTTCGCCCTTGTATTCGACTTCCAGATCTTCTTCGGCCTCTTCCTGTTCGCTGTTTGTGCAGCTTATTTTGAGGTGATCGTTGCCTAACACGAGCCGCACTCCGCGAAATTTTTCATTGGAAAGTATCGCGGCGCGCTGGAGCGCTTGAAGCAATAGCGTGCGCGACAGGTCGATCTGCTTCGCGTGCCCCGTCGGGATGACCCTATTGTAATCGGGAAACTTGCCATCGACGACTTTGGACACCAGCTCGATGTTCGAAAAGCGAAACCGAACCTGATTTGCAAGGAGGTCGATTGTGACTTCCTCCTCGGTTTCCTCGAGCAGCTTGCTTACCTCGAGCACTGTCTTCCGCGGAAGGATCACCTCCTGTCGCGGATAGTTTCCGGTGATCGAGAGGCTCGCAAACGAAAGTCGGTGTCCGTCTGTCGCGACCGTCTGCAGAGTCCCCTTGTCGATGACAAGCAACATTCCATTGAGGTAATACCGGATGTCCTGCTGAGCCATGGCGAATTCGGCGAGCCTGAGCAATCCGCGGAAGTCACGTTGCGCAAGGCGTATCGTCTGCTGCTGTTCCTGCGCGAGGCTTACGCGCGGGTAGTCGGCCGCCGGCAGGGTCTGGAGGTTGAAACGCGACCGGCTGGCTCGCACCGTCATTTTGCTTGCGGAAGTTTCAATATTGACCGTGGCGTCGTCTGGCAGCGCCCTTAACAGATCCTGCAGCTTGCGCGCGGCGACAGTGATCGCCTGATCTTGTTTCCCGGAAAGTTCGCTGCACGCGGTGATCTGCATTTCGAGATCGGTCGCCGTCACGTAGAGCTTGTCGTTTTTTTGTTCGAGAAGAACATTGGCAAGGATCGGCAGCGTGTGCCGTCGCTCGACGATGCCCGAAACAGCTTGCAACGGTTTGAGTAACGAGTCTCTGGGTATCTGTTTTAATTGCATTGTTTAAACCTAGAAACAGCTAATAGGAGATCGCCGCCAAACGGTACAACTCGGAAAAGCTCAACCGCATCCTCGATTTGGCTCGACTCATCGGCGTGTACGAAAACGGTGTGACTGGTGGACGAATTGGGGACAAAAATACGGCCGCACGGGTACGGCGCTTAATCAACAAATTATAAACTGGATCGATGCCGATTCATACATGACGCGCGGATCAATTGCGGAGGACCTGGAGCAGGAAATTGACGTCGTGGGTCATCTCCGGTACCGATTCCCGCAGCTTCGCGATCTGACGGCACGCATGAAGGACCGTCGTATGGTCCCTGCCGCCGAAGTTGCTGCCGATCTCAGGCAGCGACAACTGCGTCAACTCCTTGGCCAGCGCCATCGCGACTTGCCGCGGGCGCGCGACTGCCCGCGAGCGCTTCTTCGAGTGCATGTCGGAAATGCGTATCTTGTAGTAGTCCGCGACTGTCTTCTGTATGTTCTCGATCGATATCTGGCGGTTCTGGACCGCGAGCAGGTCGCGCAACGCTTCCTTGGCGAGCGTGAGCGAGATCTCCTGCCCGTGAAAACTCGAATAGGCGAGGACCCGCTTTAATGCGCCTTCGAGCTCGCGAACGTTGGAGCGGATGTGCTTGGCGATAAAAAAGGCGACCTGCTCGTCGAGCTTCATACCCGTCTGGGCTGCTTTTGAGAGCAGGATCGCTACGCGCATTTCGAGCTCGGGAGGTTCGAGCGCGACGGTGAGCCCCCAGCCGAAACGTGAAATCAGCCGCTCCTCGATGCCCGAGATTTCCTTTGGATACGTGTCGCAGCTGATGACGACTTGCTTGTGTGCCTCGATGAGCGTGTTGAAGAGGTAAAAAAATTCCTCCTGCGTGCGGCTCTTCCCGTTGAAGAACTGGATATCGTCGATCAGCAGGAGATCGAGGGATCGATAGTAGCGTTTGAAATCGTCGAACGCCTTGTGCTGATACGCGCGGACAACGTCCGAAACGTAGGTTTCGGCATGGATGTAGCGAATCTTGCCGCTTGGATTGGTCTCGAGGATGTGGTTCCCGATCGCCTGGATGAGGTGCGTCTTGCCCAGGCCGACGCCTCCGTAAACGAACAAGGGGTTGTACGACGTCGGGTGCTCGGCGACCTGCAGGCCGGCCGCGCGCGCAAGCTGGTTGGCCTTGCCGGCGACAAAAGTTGCAAATGTGAAACCCGGATTTAGACTGGTCTGCTCGCCGCGGCGCGCCACCGTCGGACCCGGCGGGGGCACGCTCGATGCGGCAGGCGCCGGCGCGCTTCGCTCCGCCTCCGCCACGACAAAGGCAAGCCGCAGCGGCCTGCCGACCGCAACGGCCGCGAGCTCCTCGATCCGGCCGGCAAAGCGTTCCTTGACCCATTGCAGCACGAAGCGGTTGGGGGCGATCAACCGCAAGCCTTCGCCCGCGAGCTCCAGCCGCAAGGGGCGGATCCAGGTATTGAACTGCTGCTGTGTCAGCTCGCGCTGAAAGGATTCGAGGCAACTCTGCCAGAAGGCGGGTATCGACATGCGTAGGGCGGCTCGCGCGGAACACCGATTGAAAAAAAGAGCGGGCACCGCGAGGGGCCCGTTGAAACGCTATTGTACTCGCATGAGCGCCAAGTTATCCACAGCAGCGATCGACGGGTGGTGTCTCAGTTTGGTTCGGTGGCTGGCGCATTTTTTGCTAGAAAAATCAATGTTTGACGATGGGTGTCGGGGGCGCCATCGGCGGGTTTATCGTTATCACTCCCTGCTGTACTAGAGCGTTGACGACACCCTGCAATTTATTCAGCAAATCAAGCGCGGCTCCGGGTGGGATCACCAAACGGCAAACAGGCATTTGTCTCGCCGTTTGGGGGCTTGGTGGCTTAGGTTCGTCGTGCCGTACAATGCAAAACTCAAACCGGAACGAGTGACCGTCAAAGGCAATCCAACGCGTGGAGTCCGCATATGTCTCGGAAAGATCGGGCAGGTCGTGATAGGTCAACTGCAACTGTGTCTGCGGCATCTCAACACCCTTTCATGGTAATAGCGACTGGCAATCAAGTATTCACGCTAAAAAGCGGTTCTCAGCGATGGACAAAATCGGAAATAGCGCAGCCGAACTATCGAATTGAACTTGCCAAAAAAACTGGCTAACGCTGTTGGTCAGTCAACGAAGCTATCTCCTCCAACGACCAAACGTGATCAGAAATTCCAGCTTCCATTGCTGGTGTAACACGCAGGGCTTTGTGGACGCGGCCAAAGTTGTAATGCATGAAGTGCAGCGCTACGGCGTGTTCTAAATTCTCAATCTTCTTGCTGAATCCGTTTGTAAGGCGAGTGAAGCGGCGCATGCTCATGCGCATCGTCAAGTTCTGACGCTCGACAAAACTCGTCGATACATCTTCTACTTTTGGATCGCCGATGATGCGGCGCTTGATCGCGCCAGTGCATTCGGCGGGACTATAACGGTGTTCGCTTTCTTCGCTCTGTCCATAGGTCTTTACTAGCATCGCGTAATCCACGTCCAGCCCAAACGCGCCTTCTATGGCGCTCAGGTAGGCGTGATGCCCATCCGTAGTTAACTGGGCCCGCGAGGACAGCCTAGAGGCCAGATCAGTGGCGAATGCGTGTGCGTAGAACGCCTCTCTGCGCCCGACGAGCCAAGACGGGACAAGCTTGGTATCCGCGCATAAGGCGGTCCACGTCCAGACGTCGCCAACGCCGGCTTGACCCTTCATCGCGGCGGGGACGTTGCGCTCCTTCGAGTAGCAAAATCCCCATATCTCGTCGCACTGGATGCGCTTGCAAGGCAGGTTGCGAAGAGTGGCGTTCTGGTAGTCGGCGCATGCCGTGCCTACGTCCACGAGTAGCTTGGTCACGGTATTTATGCTCACGTCTGCCATCCTTGAGGTGGCACGCATCGAATTTCCCTCGACGAGCATTCCGAGGATTTGGGCGCGATCTTGCAGGCTTAGTCGGTTCATATTGACCATTATGCGTTAGCGCTCTAGCAATGTAAATAGTTTACTTTATAACATTTTATCACCATTCTGGTTGACAATCATATCATTTAGGACCACAATGGTTGCGTCGAAACAACGCAACTGGAACGGCCCCAATGGACGCTACCCCCATCGTCGAAAGATTCTTGGCAAAGGATGATCTGAGCGGATTAGGGCTGGTGATCTCTACGGCCTACAAAGGCTGCGCGATGTTCTGTCGGAATCATTGGGTGACCAGTTACTTTCCTGTTGGGATGGAGCAACGCGCACATCTGCTTCGGGCCTTCGTGGATCATGGCCTGATGCGATTCGCCGATGAGAGAGAAGACTTTACGCATGAAATTCGCCCAAACAATGCGCGCAACTGTCACCACGTTCGCATTTTCAAAAATCAACTGGCCATCACCGCTCATTTTATGGGGCGGAAAAAGTTTCGTCGGTACGCTCGTGTCGCCCGAAATCGAGAATTTCTCGCCGAACGCAACACGGCGGATCTATTCGGGTACGAGGACAAATTTCTGGACGTGTTCAACGATACTGGCTACGCGCAGATTCTTCATGGCGGCAGTGCGGACCGCCCCGAATTCCTAAAGCTGGTCATCCCAACTCGCGATCAAGCGAGCATTGCGGCTCATATGCCGCTCGCAATCCCAGAGCCAGACGTTGTAGTCGCCGAACTGATTCGAGAAGAAATCACTCTGAAAGTTAAGAACTTCAAATCTGAGGAAGATGAGGGACCGGATGCTGAAGCGACTGGCTGAGTTTCAGCCCGCGAGACTTACTCAAGCCAGACAGATGCGCGAATTGTCGATGGCAGAATTGGCATTGCGCGCCGACCTTACCAGACAAGCAATCTCGTCATTCGAGAAGATAGGCGGAAAGGTTCCCGCGCCAGAGACACTACGTTCGCTCGCAAGGGAACTAGGAGTAGAGCCCAGTTTCTTAACGTGCCCTATCCGACATGGCGAAAGCGCCGACGCGCTTCAGTCGGCGATTACGTTTCGGACGCTCGCTTCTTCTCTGAAACGTCAACGCGATCAGGCGAGAGTCTTCTTGCACTGGCTAGCCGGCCTATCGGATTTCCTGAGCGAATACGTTGACCTTCCACTGGCGTCGCTACCTCAATTCGACATTGCAGACTTCGAGACGCTAACCCCGGATGACGTTGAAGGACTGGCCGAGAGAACACGACGGGGGCTAGGACTCGGCGATGGCCCTATCTCAGACTTGACCCTGCTTCTAGAAAATCGCGGATGTGTTGTCGGGTATGTAGGCATGGCGCAAGGTATGGACGGCATATCCGCCTGGATCGACAATCGGCCAGCCATTCTAGTAAGCGACAAGGCTTATGCCGCGAGGGGGCGGTTCGATCTGGCTCACGAACTGGGCCATTTGATAATGCATCAATCGCTTACTCCTGAAGACTTGGAGCGAAAAGAAACCCTTCGGCTAGTTGAAGCGCAGGCGAATAATTTTGCTAGCTGTTTTCTTCTTCCTGAGCGCACGTTCGCTAAAGAAATCTACGGCGTAGACCGCGATAGCTTGATAGCGGCAAAGGAACGATGGGGCGTATCAATGCAGGCAATGTTAATGCGCCTTCATCAGATTGGACTGCTCGGCGAACGGCAGCTAACACGCGCGTTTCAGCAAATTTCCGCGTCGGGATTACGTAAGAAGGAGCCGCTCGACGACGTGTCCAAGCCTGAGCGTCCGCGCCTATTCAAGAAGATTATCGAGTTGGTGCGGGAGAAAAACATCCTAGCGTGGGACGACTTTATCGCGCGAGCAGCCTATCCGCTTTGGTTTCTGGAGCAGGCAACCGGGGTTAGCTCAGTACCGAATCCAACCCAGAATGTGATCCAATTTAAGGTTAGGACTGCGTAGAATCGCGCTTCCGCCATCGGGCCTGTGCTGCGTTCCGGGCGGATTCGCTCAGATGCTCTTTCGTGAGCTTTGCTGCCCTAGCCTTTCCGCCCTTGGCGCCGCCCTTGCGCCCCAATTCGACTGCGGCTTGATTTTTCCCCGCATCGGGGTCGGAGTCTTTGGCTTCGCCGGTCGTTAGATCAACGATTAGCTTTGCAAGCTGACTGGGATCGCGCGGACGTTTAGGGCGTGTAGGCATCGAGCAATTCTAAACCAGCCTTGGCGGTTAAATTGCGCGCGAATAAGCAAACTGAGACACTACCGATCGACGATATGGATTGACAGGGCAAATCGCAAAGTGCTCTAATCTAAGGCTTTTTCCAAACAGGCCTGCCCCATGAAACGCACGTATCAGCCGTCGGTAGTCCGACGCAAGCGAACGCACGGATTTCGAGCCCGCATGAAGACCGCCGGCGGGCGAAAGGTCCTCAACGCGCGTCGCAGCAAGGGACGCAGCCGGCTTGCCGTCTAGGCCGCGAGCGCATCTCGCCGACCCATAGGCTCGAACCGCCGCCATCGTCTGCGCGGCCCCGCGGCGTTTGCGGAAATGTTTCAGCGCGGCCAGCGTGTCGACGGACGGCACCTCCAGTTGATTGCGGCAGCCGCGGTGTGCCGGCCCGGACGCGTCGGCTTCATCATTCCCGCCAAGCAACTGCGCCGTGCGGTCGACCGAAACTTGCTGAGGCGGGTGTTGCGGGAAGCTGTTCACGGCCGTCGCCCGGACGCCGAGCGGTTCGATATCATCCTGCGACTCAGCCGAGCGTGCGCACGTCGCGGCTTGCGTGAGCTGGCGCGGGAAGCCGGGGAATTGATCGATGCGCTCGTGAAGCCGGAAATCCGATGAAGACGCTGCTGCTCATGCTGCTGCGCGCTTATCAGTACGCGCTGCGGCCCTTGCTTGGGAGCAGCTGCCGTTTCTATCCAAGTTGCTCCGACTTCGCGCGCGAAGCGATCTCTCGGCATGGCGCTGTGCGAGGAACGTGGCTCGCTGCGCGCCGCGTTCTGCGCTGTCATCCCTATCATCCGGGCGGCTACGACCCGGTTCCCTGATAAGCTGTTCCAAGCAACCCGGATGTTTGTCTGATGGACACCCAGCGCCTCATTCTTTTCGTCATCTTCTCGTTTTCTGCGCTCTTTCTCTGGCAGGCGTGGCAGCGCGAGCATAGTCCACCGGTTCCACAAGTTGCGCCTCCGTCGGCGACTCCGAAAACCGGCGCGGAAATTCCAAGTCCAGGGACGACAGCCGCCCCTGCCCTGCCGTCTTCGCCCGCAACTCCGGTTGCCACCGGCGAAAAGATAACGATCAAGACCGACCTCTATACCGCATCGGTTGACACGCTTGGCGGCACGATCAGCGACATAGCGTTGTCCGCACATCGCGACTCCCAGGACGAGTCGAGGCCTTATCTTTTGCTGCAGAAGAATGCGGAGCGGACGTTCGTTGCGCAGACGGGGCTGCTGGGCGAGGGCTGGCCGAACCATCGCACGCTCTGGCAGGCGATGCCGGGACCGCGCGAGCTCGGTTCCGGCATCGATTCGATCGAGCTCAAGCTGCGGGCCTCCGCGAGCAATGGCGACAAGGTCGTGCAGACGCAGACGTATCGCCGAGGCAGCTACATCATCGACGTTGCGTACGAGATCACCAACGCAGGCACGTCGCCGATTGCGCCGTTTGCATATTTTCAGTTCACGCGCGACACCAAGTCCCAAAGCGTGCAAAGCTCGATGGCTCCGTCGTCGTACGTCGGCCCCGTCATCTACAACGAAACCGACAAGTTCAAGAAAATCGAGTTCGGCGAGCTCGACAAGCTCGCCGCGGATCCGACCCGCAAGCCGCCATACACCAAAAATGCCGACAACGGATGGGTCGCCATGATCGAGCACTATTTTGTCGTCGCATGGCTCCCCGCAGACGAGCCGAAGACGCCGCGCGAGTTCTACGCCAAGAAGCTCGACAACGGCTTGTACGCCGTCGGCGCGATCCTGCAGACGACGCCGATCGCGCCCGGTGCGAGCGGCGGCATCAAGGTGCCGCTCTACGCGGGTCCGCAGGAACAGGACACGCTGAAGTCGCTGGCCAAGGGTCTCGATCTGGTCGTCGACTACGGAATCTTCACGGTCATTGCCGCGCCGTTGTTCTGGCTGCTCAAATCGCTCGACGGGCTCGTGCACAACTGGGGTTGGGCTATCGTGCTGCTCACGATCATCATCAAGAGCGTGTTCTACCCGCTCAATCACGCCAGCGCACGCTCGATGGCGAAGATGAAGGTGATCGGACCCAAGCTCAAGGCGCTGCAGGAACAATACGCGAACGACAAACAGCAGCTGCAGATGAAAATGATGGAGATGTACAAGACCGAGAAGATCAACCCGCTCGGCGGTTGCCTGCCGATCCTGGTGCAGATCCCCGTGTTCCTTGCGTTGTACTGGGTGCTGCTGTCGGCGGTCGAGCTGCGCCACGCGCCCTGGATCGGCTGGATACACGATCTCTCGGCGCCCGATCCCTACTATGTCCTCCCCGTCATTTACGCCATCACGGCCTACCTTCAGGTGAAACTTTCGCCGACGCCTATCCAGGACCCCGTCCAGGCGAAAGTGATGCAGATCATGCCGATCGCCTTCTCGGTGATGTTCATTTTTTTCCCGTCGGGTCTCGTCCTCTACTGGCTGATCAACAATTCGATCCAGATCTTCCAGCAATGGCACATGAACCGCGTGCTCACGCGCGAGGCCGCGGCGCTGCAGGCCAAGCGGCGCTAAGCGCTGTTCGGCCTTCGGG
>WNGK01010829.1_pt1 | contig 17386 bp, 17 predicted proteins | sample 5400601 | NCBI WGS metagenome assembly WNGK01 (sample SAMN13153376, study PRJNA577476) | soil metagenome | isolation source: 60 cm soil or saprolite under Garry oak tree replicate 1 | place: USA:California | collected 2016-06-15
AATAAAGAGAAGACAGTGGGCAGTGGGCGGTGGGCGGCGATCAGTGCGCAGCTCAGAGCGAGTGTCGAGTTCAGCGTTTCGAGTTTCGAGTTGGCAACAGCACGAAGTACTTAGTGATGAGTGGTTCTGTTCCGCTAGAGCTTGAATGGTTTCTTAAATATTCGTCCCGTCTTCTTCAAAATTGAACCTATCCTGGATTCTTTCTTTTGATTGGCGTTCTCTGGCTCTGGTTTCTTCGGTTCTCGTATGGGGGCCGGCGACCGGAAGCGCGCTGATGAGGGCTTCACAATCGGAGTGGCACCGTTGCGTGCTTTCACTTTGGTAATCGGCGACTGGCTGGGAGAGGGAGTGGCCGTCGCAGCCGGCGGCTCCGGCATTGGAGTCGGTTCGGATTTTGAATCAATAGTGACTTCTGCTGCCGAATGATTGGCGCTTTGTGCCGCGGTTTTGTGCCTGAGGCGATAACCGACCAGGAGAACCAAGCTGAGTGCCAAACCGGTGAGCGCAACTATGACGACAGTCCTCCTACTTGATTTTGCACGCGCGTTAAGTGGCTGCGGCGAAGTGGTTTCCCCTCCAGGTAAGGGCCGAGGATCGAAGACGAGTCCTGCTCCGTCCATATCGCAAAGGTTCTGCTCGTCTTCGTAAACAAACTCGCACTGTGGGCATCGTTTCATCGGGGAGCCTCCTGAGATCCGAACTGTTGGTTGGGGCCGGGATTTTTAAGCGGTTATCGCTGGCGACGCCGCGGCGGGAACCCGCATTTCCAAGATTACACAGATTACACAAAACCGACAACTAGTTCGGGTACTTGATAATGTCATAAAGTTGTGTTGGAGAGGATTCGAAGGATGGACCGAGGCAGTAGTCCGACCGTCAGGGAGGGCTCAACTCCGTGCCCTAAATTTGAGCCCTCCCTGACGGTCGGGCTACTGCCCCGCCCCCGGCTCGACGCTATTGCCAGAGCGCTTTTGTCAGCGCATTGGCATTCGTATTCCCCGGCGCACCTTCAACGATCAGGACGCGTTTGCCGCGCAGCTCGACTGCGACGCCGCCTTCGCTGGTGCTCCACTCATGACGATCGGTCTGCCCTGGCTGAGAAGCAACCTCTGTTGCTTTCGCATTTTCGTACCGCAATCTGGTGCGTTTGGCGTAGGCGTCAAAGAATTCGCGCGCATCATTTTCGGTATCCCAAACGGTGAGCTGCGCAATAAAAACGGCGCCTGGTTGTGAGCCTTCGTAAATCTCGTAGCGGTCGCCACCCCAGCCCGCCGCCGCGCGTCTCGATTCGGCCTGCGAATTTAGAAACTGATCGAGAATCAGGTAGTAGCTCCATTCGCCGCTGACGTCGTAGTCAATTCGCTTCCACTTCGAACCGAGCAGTCCGCGCACGTCTGGCAGGCTTACTTTGACCGGCGCCTCGTGGGCAAAGTATTTCTCCGGATGAAGGATCTGTTCAGTCGATTGCGGCAATTCCGTAAAAGCATGCGAGACCATGCTCCAGCCCCCACGCTTGTAAACCGTGGTGGCCCATTCCAATCCTTCCTGGTACGGGAAGACGAGCGACTCGCGCAGCACGCGCGGCGCCTGTTTGAACTGCTCAGAGGATGAGCCAGTCGAGCCAAATGCGCGAAGGAATGCCAGAGCGACCAGAGGGTGCTTCGCCATGTAGATGGTCATCGCGAGGGTGGCGTCTCCTTCGATCAATGCGTGCGCCGCCAACTCGGCATCGGAATCGCCTTTCGGCCAATGCTCGAAGCGTTGAAGGTTAAAGTGCTGATCCTGCAACGCGTGCGTCAGCTCGTGCGCCATGACGGGTTTCTGGCCTTCGAGATCGATCCAGTCGGCCAGAAAGAATTCCTGCACCTTCGGATCATAATAGCCGGCAACCTGTTCAGTCAGTAACTTGATGAGAAAGGGTCGGTACTGAAAGTCGGCGGGCACCATGCCGAGCTTCTTCAGCGAGACTTCGGTGGCATGCAACTCAGCAGGCGTCGTTTGGTCGTCAAGATTGCGGAGGATCATCCGCTCGATACCGGCGCGCGACTGGGCGCCGCTTTTGACCGGACGCAGAATCGGCAGCTCCCTCAGCTCGCTGGTTTCTTTCAGGACTGCGGCCGTGGTCGCCACGATCGCGGCGTTTTTCGCGCTGCTGGAAGCCACACCGGCGCCCTGTCGCTGCGATGCCACGGCGGGAGCAAGAACAATAACGGAGGTGACGAGCAGACATGAGACGGCGAAAAGGACGAGAATAAATCTGATTTTCTTTGACATTGTTGACCTTTCGCTCTTATAGTCCGCTAAACGTCGCTTAACTGAGGGTCATGAACTTGCTCTTGTTCTAACAGAGTCAGGGAGACATTCACTCAAATGACAAGCCCGGCCCAACAAGATGCCCCTTTTGAAGACTGGCACGAGACGTTGCTGCGCGTGCGCTACTCTGAAACCGACAAGATGGGCATCGTCTATTATGCCAATTACCTCGTCTGGTTTGAAATTGGCCGGGCGGAATACTGCCGCGCGCGCGGTTTCTCGTATCTCGACATGGAACAAAACGACGACGCGTTTCTGGTCGTGGCCGAAAGCTATTGCCGGTACAAAGCGCCGGCGTACTATGACGACGAGTTGTTGTTGCGCACTCACCTCACTGAGCTGCGACGCCGTTCGCTCAGGTTCGGCTACGAGATCGTCCGGGTCGCAAACGGCCAGATCGTTGCCGAAGGTGAAACCGGACATGTCGTAACCGATTCCAACGGGCGCGTGCGCTCATTCCCCGAAGGGTACGCGCAACGATTAACCGCTCCCCCAATAGTTAAGACAACGCCGACGACTGGCAACCTTGTTCCCACTAAAGAAGGCCCGGAGTGAACAGTGGGCAGTGAATAGTGGGCAGTGGGCAGTTGGTCACGGCGTTAGTCCTACCTTCTCAGTGAAGCCATCAAACCGTTAAGCAGTCGTCCTACTTCAGCGGCCAAGTTCATGACATTGTTAGTCGTTGCTTGTGCTAAGTAGCGAAGCCGATGTGCAACCAGAGTTTCGGGTTTCAACCTCTCGCAACGAGCCGTGGGCGATTGACAAATGGTGAAGAAATTCGCTCGTAGACTTTCTTCCCTGGCCTTCGGCAATGTTTGAAGGAATTGAAACCGCCGCCCTTCTAATCTGACTCGTAAGCGCGTAAACCTCTTCACGCGGAAAGTCCCTCGATGACTTGTAAACCTCTTCAACGAGATCCATAGCCTTCTGCCAAACGATCAGTTCTCGATAGTTTTTCACTTTCATGAGCATCTCCTTTGAGGGTGAAGTGAGAATCAACGATCTCCCGTCTACCGCTTTGCTGCCCACTGCATACTGCCCACTCTTCTCTTACGATGTGTGACTCAAGTTGAGCCGCTGAATCTCGCGCGCGCGTCCGGTGTCCTCATCTATATCAATAACGGCAGCACAAATTCGAACCTGGCCGGCAGAGTGTTCGGCGCGCCGGAAAGTCACCGAAGTAAAGCGACTGATGACATCGGCCTTGCTCATCCCGATCACCCCCGCATAGCTTCCGGTCATCCCAATGTCAGTCAGGTATGCCGTTCCGTTGGGCAAGATCGTCTCGTCGGCAGTCGGCACATGTGTGTGGGTCCCCAGAACGGCCGAGACGCGGCCATCGAGGTACCAGCCCATCGCGACTTTTTCAGACGTCGCCTCCGCGTGCATATCTACGACCCGAACCTTGACGTCGGGTGACAGAGAATCCAACACGCTGTCGGCGGCGCGAAATGGATCGTCTGACGGCGGCATGAAGACGCGCCCCATGAGGTTGATGACGGCGACGCCGACGCCCTTCACCTCTCCGCTCCACACGCCATGGCCGGGCGTATTTGGAGGATAGTTTGCCGGACGCAGCAGACGCGGTTGCTTTGCGATGTAGGGAATTGCTTCGCGTTTATCGAAGATGTGATTGCCGGAAGTCATCACGTCGATGCCGGCGGCGAAGAGGAGATCGGCGTGTGCCGGGCTAATAGAAAAGCCGCCCGTTACATTTTCAGCATTCAGGATTGCGAAGTCTGCAGCATGCTGTTCGCGAAGGTCCTGAAGCCTTTCGAGCACGGCATTGCGCCCGGGCTTCGCGACCACATCGCCAATCATGAGAATCTTCATAAGAAAACGTAAACCGTGAATCGTAAACCGTGACTAGAAAGCGACTCTGTTCACGGTTGACGGTTCACGGTTCGCGAGAGTAGGCAGGAGGGAGATCCGCGTGAGTCGTTCCGAAACCGTAATTGAACCTGCTTTACAGGTGGGTGACCTGTGTTTACCGCAGGCTCTGGCAATTCTTAACAATGAAGAACCGCACTGACTGCGGCTTTGGTCTCCCTTTTCTACGGCGTTGGCTCAATCATCATAAATCGGTGACGGGCCCCGCAGACTGTTTCCCTCCGCCGAGCGGGATACTAGCACAAGAGAGTCGCAAGTAACAGCTTCGTTTGCCGAAAAAGCCTGCGTTTCAAGAGTAGAACACGACGCTCCCATGAGCTGCTGCCCAGGAGGTTTGGCTCAGTCGAAGCAGCGAGCGAAAGGTACGCGGGGCAACGTGTGCCGGAATCAGAAATGGTTGCGCGCCCCGGCAGGAAACAGTTTGACGCGGCTAGCTTTCTTTATTCCAGACTTGAGTGGTCTCCATCGAGTTCACGTACTCTCTAAAGTCAGCGAGGTCCTCATCGCTGAAAATGAAACCGGGTACATCGTTAATCACTACGCGCCTGGGAATCACACTTCTTACTTGTTGGTTTAGCATAGCTCGGCCGTTACATCCGCGGGGGCATCTCCAATAATCCATCCTCATCGTCACGCCCGGTTCCACGGCCTGGAACGGTTCCCAAGTCTTCAAGCACTTATCGCACCTCAAGACGAGATCCCAGCCTGTCATCGTGACACCAATGGTCTTAAGTTCGCTCTCCAGAAGGTTTCTATTCATGGCTGACCCTTTCTTTAAGTCAGGAGCCTCCTCGAAACAAGTCGAGCAGTGGAAAGGCTTTGAGTGTTCAATCGCAACCCTGACGCGCAGGCGGCCGCACGATCCTTAGGAAAACCCGATTTCGCCGACGCCGCTTTGTCCCTGTTCCACGCTGTTGCGAACCTTCAGCAGGCGATCGAGCATTTCCGAGCACTCAGAGCTGCGGGCGGCAAGCTGTGAGTCAGCCTGTTCGTGAAGGTTCTTCAGGCGGTGCAGTTCATCAGCGATATGAAGGGCGGCGAGGATGGCTACTTTCAGAGAATCTACTGTCAGAGTTCCAGACGAAATCTCGCGCATACGGCCGTCCACAAACTCGGCAAGCTGAATAATGTATTCCGTATCTCCATCCGAGCGGATGCTATATGTCTGATTATAAATCTCGACTCTGATTGTCGGGCTTGCGGTTGTGGTGTCCATACTGCTTTTGCCCAGGCCAACGCGGCCATTGCCGGTGGTCATCTGCTCAGCTCCTCAACCATTTCCGGATCAAGCGCAGCCACCGCATCAAGCATCCCTTCGACCTTCATGCGAATCAGATCGCGCTCGGCCAACAACTTCTCGACCTGTGTTTCCAATCTTTCCTTCTCGTTCAACACGTTTCCGATGTCACGTCGCATCAGCGATAGTTCCTTTTGCAGGCTCTCGTTCTCCTGGCGCAGTGACTTGGTCAACTCTATCGTGCGATAGATCTTGTCCTCGAGATGCGAGAATTTTTCCAAACCAGATAAAGCTACCATCGCTCGTCTCCCGGACAACCCTGCCGCCTTACTGAAGCGGTGAGATTATGCGACTTCGCGCGCGCAAGCGCAAGACTACCTTCGTCATCAAGCATGATTTATTTTTCAGTGCAGCTCCGCGTTGAACTTTTGCGCGAGAACATCGACGATATGCCGGTGCAACTCTTCCACTTCGTCGTCACGCAGGGTTCGCTCGTCGGAACGATATTCCAATCGCAAGGTAATGGATCGTTTGCCGTCGGGAATGTTAGGCCCCTGGTAGACACCAACGAGTTTTGCATCGCGGCAGGATTCAATTTTCTGGTCGACGACGCACTGGAGCAGGTCGGCCAGCGTCACCAGCCTTTCAACCAGCAACGTGACATCGCGAACTACCGATGGGTAACGCGCGAGTGGTCGATACAGCGTCAACCTTTCCTCGGAAGCGAGCAGCGCCGACAAATCCAGTTCGGCAAGGTAGATGGGCTGGCGAAACTTGTAAGGTGCGGCGATGTCCTCAGAGAGTCTGCCGGCGCTGCCAATGATGCTGCCATCGCCAACAGTAACCGCAGCCGCCTGGCCCTCGCGCAGATGCTTGATGTTGGCCTTTTCAAAATGCAGTGGCCCCAGTTTCATTGCGTCGGCCGCCGCTTCCAAAGCGCCTTTGAGGTCATAGAAATCGAGTTCCCGTGACGCCTGCGCGCGGTTTTCTTCCGCGGCTGCGCCGGTCGCCACCAGCGCCAGCGCCTCGCGTTCCTGGGGAAGCTCGCCCGGCGTCTGATTCGCAAAAATCCGCCCAATTTCGAACAAACGCACGTCCTTTTCGCCATGATTGAAGTTGCGGCGAACGGAATCAAGCAGCCCCGGGACCAGCGTCGGTCGCATCCTAACAGCCTCGTCGATGATCGGGTTTCGCAGTGCCACAAAACGCTCCTGACCTTTAACGCTGACGAGGCCGGGTACCAACTCAATCTGGTCGTCATGTGCGCTGTCAATGAAGCTCAAATTAATTCCCTCGTCAAAGGCACAAGCAGCAAGAGCCCTTCGCATGGCGCGTAACTTCATCTCGTTGGGTTGATACTCGCCCGCGGAAGTCGCGGCCGGCAACTCTGAACCAATCTTGTCGTAGCCGGTATGCCTCGAGATCTCTTCAACCAGGTCCTCTTCCAGCCCGACGTCAATGCGCCAGGTCGGCACGGCAAACGTCGTTGAGGTCGCGGCGCTTGCCTCCCGATTCGCACTCGCTTGTGCCTGTCCAAAACCCAGGGCTGTCAGGATTCGATTGATCTCGTCCGGGGCCACGCGCAAGCCTGTTAATGCCTCGACTCGGGCAGGACGAAACCTGATACGCCGTACGGGCGGCAGGTCTTTACAAACATCGATTGCGTCTAAGGTCGCAGTGCCGCCGGTAACTTCGCTGATCAACTCGATGCAACGCTCTTGCGCTCGGAGCACACCGTCGTAGTCCGCCCCACGTTCGAAACGACGTGATGCTTCAGTATCCATACCCAGAGTCCTCGCGGTGCGTCTGACCGAATCAGGATTGAAATAGGCGCTTTCAATTAAGACGTCGGTTGTCTGAGTCGAAATCTCGGAGTCTTCGCCGCCCATTACGCCCGCGACTGCTACGGGCCGCTTTGCGTCCGCGATCACGAGCATGTTCGTATCCAGCCGACGCTCTATTCCATCCAGCGTCTTGATCTTTTCGCCGGCGGCGGCGCGTCTGACGACGATGCGCTGTTCCAATAGTTTTGCCAGGTCGAAAGCGTGAAGCGGCTGACCCAGTTCGTGCAACACGTAATTGGTGATATCTGCGACGTTGTTGATTGGTCGCTGGCCGATGGCCTCGAGACGCGTCGCCAGCCAGACCGGCGAGGGAGCGATCTTTACGCCACGAACGATTCTGACAGCGTACCGGGGACAAAGGTCAGGATCGAGAATATCGACCGCTGTATAGCCGTCGGTGCGACCAGCGATTCTCGGCGGATTCGCGGGCGGGTAAATCACCTGACCAGCCTCGATTACCGCAAGTTCGCGCGCGATGCCAAGGTGAGACAAACAGTCAGGGCGATTCGATGGTACCTCCACGTCAAGAACATAGTCGTCACCTGCTTCTGCGACAGCGTCTATCGCCAGCCCCACCATGGTCAAACACTCGCGCAGCTCGCGCGGCGTCAGAATCGTGCCGGTCAGTTCGCGCAACCAGTTGTAACTTATAAGCATAAAACGATCTTTGGTCTTTGATCTTTGGCCTTTGATCTTTGCTCGGCGTGCGACAAGCAGCCAAAGATCAAAGGACAAAGATCAAAGATCATTTCTTAGTCAAATTGTTTCAGAAAGCGTGCGTCGTTTTCGAAGAGCAGCCGAATGTCATCGAGGCCGTACATCAATGCGCACATACGATCGATGCCCAGGCCAAAGGCAAAACCGGAGAATATTTCCGGGTCGACCCTCGCGGCGCGCAACACATTCGGGTGCACCATGCCCGAGCCACCTAACTCGATCCAGCCCGAGTTCTTGCAGATGCGACAACCTTCGCCGCCACATTTGAAGCAACTGAAATCAAACTCCGCGCTCGGCTCGGTGAAGGGAAAGTATGAAGGACGAAAGCGCGTGACCGTCTTCGGTCCGAACATCCGGCGCAAAAACTCCCCCACCGTTCCCTTCAAATGCGCCATCGTGATGCCGCGATCGACGCACAAGCCTTCGACCTGGAAAAACATCGGGTTGTGTGTCGGGTCAGGCGTGTCGCGCCGAAAAACCCTGCCGGGCGCAATCATTCGCACCGGCGCGCCCCGCCGCTGCATCGCGTGAATCTGCACGGTCGAGGTTTGCGAGCGCAACGCGAAGCCTTCGGTTGTGTAGAACGTATCCTGCGACGCTCGGGCGGGATGGTTCTCCGGAATGTTCAACGCGTCGAAGTTATAGAAATCGGTTTCGATCTCGCGGTCGTCTTCGATGGCGTAACCGAGAGATACAAAAATATCTTCGATGCGCTCGCGCAACAACGTGATCGGATGAAGGTGGCCGCGGCGCGGACGCCGACCAGGGATCGTGACGTCGAGCCTCTCGCGCTCAATGCGCGCGGTTTCGATGATGTCTTTTAACGACTGCTTAACTTCATCGAGCGCCAGGAACATTTGGCGTTCCGTTTGCTCAACCAGTTGGCCAAATAAAGCGCGCCTTGCGGGGAACACCGTCGCGATCAACTTCCTGCAGGCCGCTATCGCACTCTTCTTACCAACGTGGCGAGTGCGTAATTCGTCGAGCAAACGCTGCTCGACTTCGGCTTCCGCAAGGCTGATATGCGGACGCTGGGGAGAATTGCCGGCAAAGCGGGCAAAGCGTTCGAACTCTTGCTCGAACGCTTTGCGTGCCGCTTCAACCTGGACTCTTGGATCTTCCTGGCTTTGACCTTCTGCCATCTCGGATGTTGCACCGGCCGAAAGCGCCGGCCTCTGACCGGTTGATTAGACCAAAACCGCCGACAACCTAAGCAGCGGCCTTTTCGCGTTGTTCGTTATCCAAAGCACTCTTCGCCTGCGCCGCGATTGCCGAGAATGCTTCGGGCTGGTGCACGGCAAGATCCGCAAGGACTTTGCGATCGAGTTCGATCCCGGCGACCTTCAGCCCGACTTGGTGCCGCGATAACCGCGTGCGAGTTTTAGAATCTTCTTGCGCCGTTCGAGGCGCCTATTTCCACGTTTTGCTCGAGGCATGATTAGTCCCCTTTCTGATATGTCCGACAAACTTCAGTTTGTCGTTTGGTTCTAATTGCTATTTCAGATTAATGATTGCTCACTAACGGCAACGACAAACTGAAGTTTGTCGGACCTCCTTCACTTTCGTCCGTACGGCAACATCGCTTCGACTCGTTTCTGATCTGCCTCAGCGACAAGCCCGTCAATATCGAGCAGACGCTTTCGCTTGTGCGTCTTTTTCGTCAGAATGTGACGCGCGTGTGAATGGCCGCGTTTGATTTTTCCCGTTGCGGTCAAGCGAAATCTTTTCGACGCGCCTTTGTGTGTTTTCAGTTTTGGCATAATTCACTCCATGTACTCATTTCCGATTTCCAATTGCCGATTGATTGCCGATCTGGATTTTGCGTCTCTGATCTCCGATTTGAATATTTTGAATCTGTGATCTGAAATCCCGGATTTGGCCTCCTGCTGCCTGCCTTCTGCCTTCTGCCTTCTGCTTACTGCCTACTGCCTCCTGGTTCCTGACTCTTGATTCCCGACTCCTGACTCCTTGCTTCCCCCGGAGCATGTGCCCCACCCTTATGTTTCTTCGGCCCAAGAATGATGAACATCTGATTTCCTTCCATCCGAGGGCGTGCTTCAACTTCGCCTACGTCCGCCAGATCTTTTTCCAGTTTCTCCAAAATTCGCGCGCCTAACTCGCGGTGCGTCATCTCTCGTCCGCGAAACCAAATCGTTGCCTTTACTTTGTCGCCCTCCTGCAACCATTCGCGCGCGTGTTTCATGCGATAGTCGTAGTCGTGAACGTCTGTGCCGGGACGAAACTTTACTTCCTTGACCGTGATTGTGACCTGCTTTTTCTTCGCTTCGTTCGCCTTCTTTTTCTGTTCGTACTGAAACTTGCCGAAATCGATGATGCGACAAACCGGCGGTTGGGCGGTTGGAGCCACTTCGACGAGATCCAAGCCTCTGTTTCTAGCCTCGCGAATGGCGTCCTGGACCGCCATTACGCCCAACTGCTCGCCTTCTTCGGTGATGACGCGCACCTCAGGCACGCGGATCCTTTCATTAATGCGCACGGCCGGCAATCGCCTGTGGTCCGGGCGCGGGCGACCTCGAAAGCCTGTAGCTATTGCTGCACCTCCTCAGTTAGGGTTCCGAGTTTCGAGTTTGGCGTTTCGAGTTAGTCGCCAAACTGGAACTCGAAACTCGAAACCCGAAACTCGAAACTTATTCGTTCGTCAGCGCCCGCGCCTCAACTAGCCGCCGCGCCATCCCTATAAACTCTTCAAGCGACATCGCGCCGATGTCGCCCTTCACACGCTCGCGAACTGCAACTTTTCCCTGCTCCATTTCGCGGTCGCCGAGCACTAACATGAATGGTACCTTTTGCATCTGGGCATCGCGAATCTTCGCGCCGATCTTTTCGCTGCGCAGATTCGCTTCGACACGCAGTCTGCTTTCCCGCAGCTGGCCTGCAACCTTCTCGGCGTACTCATTGACGCGGTCCGTAATCGGCAGCACCGCCACCTGAACAGGCGCGAGCCACAATGGAAAAGCGCCCGCATAATGCTCGATCAGCACGCCAAAGAAGCGCTCGATCGAACCAAACAGTGCGCGGTGAACCATTACCGGGCGATGCGGCTTGTTGTCCTCGCCGATGAATTCCAGTTCGAAGCGTTCCGGCAGATTAAAATCCCATTGCACAGTTCCGAGCTGCCACAGACGACCGATAGCATCTTCAATCTTAAAGTCGATCTTCGGTCCGTAGAAAGCAGCCTCTCCTTCCATGCGCTCATACTTGATTCCACGCGCATCCAGAGCATCCGCCAACGCTGTCTCAGCCTTTTCCCAATCTCCATCGGAGCCGAGCCATTGCTTGTTCGTGTCACTGCCCTTGACGGAAAGCTCAAACTTTATCTTGTCGAAGCCAAACGTCTTCAGCACCTGATAGGCAAAGTCGACACAGTCGTCAATCTCTTTGCGAATCTGATCGGGCGTGCAGAAGAGATGCGCGTCGTCAACCGTGAATCCGCGCACGCGCATCAAACCGTGGAGCGTGCCTGACAATTCCGCGCGATAGACCGTACCCATCTCACCATAGCGTTGGGGCAGATCACGATAGGATCGCTGTTGGGATTTGTAGATGCCGATGTGCATCGGGCAATTCATGGGCTTCAAGCGAAACTCTGTCTCTTCGAGTGTCGTCGGCGCAAACATCGAGTCACCGTAGTTCTCTTCGTGGCCGCTTATCATCCACAACTCGCGTTTGGCAATGTGCGGCGTATAGACCATGCTGTAGTTGCGCCTGATCAGCTCTTCGCGCAGATAATCTTCCATTTGCTGTCGAACGACTGCGCCTTTCGGATGCCAGAGAATCAAGCCCTGGCCATACGCTTCCTGGATAGAAAAGAGATCGAGTTCGCGCCCGAGCCGTCGATGATCTCGCTTTTCTGCTTCCTCGCGTTGCTTCAGCCAGGCGTCGAGTTCTTCCTGAGTAAAGAACGCCGTGCCGTAGATGCGCTGCATCTGTGGCCGCTCAGCGTCGCCTTTCCAATAGGCGCCCGCCAGCGACAGCAGCTTGAACGCACGCAAGCGATTTGTGTTCGGAACGTGCGGGCCGAGACAGAAATCAATGAATGGTGAACCGTCAATGTAATAAACGCTAACAACGTCACCGGCTTTCTCGTCGATCAATTCGCACTTCAGCGGCTCGTCTCGTTCAGCGAAGATGCGCAACGCTTCAGCTTTTGGAATCTCATCGCGGCGATACGGCATATTCCGTTTAGCGATGTCGCGCATCCGCTTCTCGATCGCGGGAAGATCAGCTTCCGTCAATGGATTGGGCGTAATCACGTCATAGAAGAAACCGTACCGCGGATCCTCTAGCAGCGCCGGCCCAATCCCCAGCTTTGTTCCCGGAAAAAGATCCAGCACGGCAGCGGCGAGTAGATGCGCGGTCGAGTGCCGCAACACGTCGAGTCCGTCGAGGGTCTGCGGCAACACGGGCTCAATCTTCACCGCCTCGCCGTTTGGTTGAGCGTCCAGCGTGAAGGCAAGGTCAACCTCCCTACCGTTAACGCGTGCGGCGAGTGCCTGCCTGGCGGCGTCGCGGTCGAGCCGTTTCAGCGCCTCACCAACCGTCACCGGTACGGACATCTGCGCCGCCACCCCATCGTTCAGTTGGACGTTAATCTCACTCATTTCTCTTTCGTGAATCGCAAATCCTCAATCGTGAATAGAAAAAGCCGGATGAACCCGCGCGCTCTTCCATTCAGAGCCTTCGTTTAAGGCGAAACGCTTCGCCCCCATCCATCCACGATTTACGATTCACTACTTATGAACTTCAAGATCGGATTCGATAGGAGCGCCTTCGCCGCGGCCCGCGGTGTGTTGCTGGCCATCAGAAAATAAAGAATCGTGTGTACGTTCGATTCATGCGAAGGTCTTCCGGAGCATCCTATCAAAAGTTAGAAATTGTTAGACGTGTGCGATTTGAACCGCAGACGCTGCCGTCTCAAAATGCCGAAGAACACCACATATTAACGCGTAATCCGGGCTAAAATCTAACTAAAGCGGCTGGAGAAGTCAATTGCGCCTGACTTACTCAACGCGACTACCGCAGACGGTACTGCCATAATTGATGTCCGCCTGCAAGCCGTGCGGTGGTGGGCGCGGGCCTAGGCAGATCGTCGTCCGCCCTGCACCCGCTTCGCGTTGGTTCCATGCTCTGTCGAGATTAATTTGCGCAACGCGCGATTTACCGCCCTGGAATCCGGGAAGTAGGCTTGGACGTCCGGATCGAGACTGACAACGCTTTCGCCTAATACCCGCTTCTCTTTGATAGTGCCATCAGGTCGATACACTCGGATGGTGTAGCCATTTTTCTTCAAGGTTGCTGCATATTTGCCGCGCACCCCTTTTGAAAAATCAGTTTCAGGAATTTCGGCGTCTGCTGCAGCTTTCTTAATCGAAGTCTTTTTCTTCATAGTCTCTAATTTCTGAACGTCTTGCTTTCCGGGCGCTGATCAGGCGCATTCGCTCGCCTCGTCCAGTAAAACTGACAACCAGCAGTCTTTTCATGTCTGACATGCCAACGATTCTGAATCTCGCTTCAGTCTGCGAATGCTCAGCGTCAGGAACAGTGATCGAGAACTCATCTAAGAAGACAGTCTGGGCCTCATCGAACGTTACTTTGTGTTTCCGCCGATTAGATTCGGCTTTGTCTTCATCCCATTCAAATAGCAGCGACATGTGGAATCTTCTCGGCTACGTTAACGCATAGCACGGAGTTATTACAACATTGACGATTGTGTGCGGAGGACCTGAGCTTTGGTCCAACCTCCCTTAAGACCACGGTTCCGCGGTCTAACCCCGCTATCGAGCGTTTCAAGTGCTTTTGGCTCATTCACAGTCAGCATCAATAGGATCCCTAGCCGTCGGGGTGCGCCTGGTGCCAGTCCCATGCAGTCTGAATTATTGTTTCAAGTTTCGGGTATTGCGGCTTCCAACCCAACAATGATCCGGCTCTTTCGGCGTTGGCGACCAGCCGCGAAGGATCACCGGGCCGGGCAGGCTCGATTCTAATCTGAATTTCACGACTCGTCAGCAGCCGCGCTGTCTCGATCACTTCCATCACTGAATAGCCGTGGCCGTTTCCCAGATTGAGGCATTCTGACTGACCGCCTTTTCGCAGGTGTTCCAACGCCAGCACATGCGCATCGCAGAGATCGCTCACATGAATGTAATCGCGGATCGCGGTGCCATCCGGAGTCGGATACTCGTTCCCAAACACTGATACGTACGGCTGCTTACCAAGCGCGGCAAACAAGACGTTCGGAATAAGGTGGGATTCCGGTTCGTGATGTTCCCCGCGCCGCGCGGTAGCGCCCGCGGCGTTGAAATATCTGAGCGCGACATATTTCAGTCCGTAGGCGTGATCGTATGCAGCGAGAATCTTTTCCATGATGAATTTAGACCAGCCGTAAGGATTTGTCGGCTGCTGTGGATGTTTCTCATCGATGGGAACGCGCACTGGCTCGCCATAAGTCGCGCACGTCGACGAGAAGACTACGCGGCGCACACCAGCAGCCAGCAATACACCGATGAGGGCGATCCCGTGCTCGACGTTTTTCTGAAAGTAGAGTTTGGGCTCGGCTACTGACTCGCCGACGTAAGCAAGCGCGGCGAAATGAATGCAGGACTCAATATCGTGCTCCTGACAGATTCGTTCGACCAGCGCACGGTCGCCGGTACTTCCCTGGAAGAAAGGGATACTCTCATCCAACGCACCACGATGCCCACGCAACAGGTCATCCAACACAATCACGCGTTCGCCCTGCTCGCTGAGCAGATCGACCATCACGCTGCCGATGTAACCGGCGCCACCCGTGACTAAAATCGCCATAGTCTTACTCCCTTAAATTTTCAGCCTCTAACCAATCTCAGATAACCGAAACTCCAACGCCGGAGAGGGTCCGCAAATGACAGGGTCGATATCCCGTGCGCCGAGTATATCGCTGTATGATTGCTTTGATCGATTGCCCTGCTGCTGAACGACCCGGCGCGGCAAACGTGCCGCCGTTCCCGCCACGGCTGATCTTCTCCAGTAGAGCGCTCCCCGTAGCCAATGGAAAATCGCAAATGCTGGTGATTTGCCCCGCTCTCAGACGAGACTATATACGTGGTTCGAAAACTCTGGGAAGCACGCATTTAGTCGCTCGTGAATCACTTTTGGTAAAAATGATTTCTCTGGTTTGATACGATAGAGAATGTTTGCTCTGAGTGTGTTTTCATTTATCCATTCTTTAAGCGCGAGCGGACCCAAAAGACTTTGTGAGAGCAAAAGAATCGTCAGAATTTCGCCGGATATTTGAGGAATTGCAGAGTTCCGGCCTCCTGCTTGAATCAGACGCTGCTTTGCCCAGCGTCGCCAGTCTCGTTGCGCAAGAACCAATACGCGGATCGTGGTGGGGACATCCACGAGGACACGCTATCTTTCAGGCGAACGAGCAACTCGCCGCTCATCCAGATGTCGTTGCTTGTAAACTTGTTTCGGGCAAGGTCACTTACGTGCACAGAAGTCTCTGGCCCGCCCTCTTTGCCGTGGCGAATTCCCGCGAGCCCTGGCAGCTAACCAGAATCTCGCCGTCGGCGCGATCACTTCTTGCTCAAGTCACCCGAGAGGAGATAGTGCGAACTGATCGCCTTCCAAAATCTCGCAGTGCCAAATCGAAAGCCCCAGGAGAAGCTGCGCGTGAACTGGAAAAGAGACTGCTCATCTACAGTGAAGAGATGCACACCGAAACTGGAGCGCACGCGAAAGCATTAGAGACGTGGAAGCATTGGGCTAAACGAAAGGGATTGGCACGACAAAGAACTAATACCGAGCAAGCAAAGGAACAGTTGGAGCAGAGGCTGCAACTTCTAAACAAAAGGTTTGGAGCAGCGGGCCGTTTGCCCTGGATTACAACCAGATCGATAGTCCCGTACCGCCGCGTGCGGAAGGCCCAGTAAATTAACCACTTGAATTTGAATTTGCGGAATTTGAATGCCTCCTTGACACGTTTGTACGCCGTTTGTTACTTTCGGCCTCGCTTGGTGAGAAGTTAACCTTACTTGAGTAAGTTGACAGATCTCGCAGGCGCGTAGCTCAGAGGTAGAGTACTAGCTTGACACGTAGGCTTAGCTGGCACTTAATACATTCGAATAGGCGCGTAGCTCAGTTGGTAGAGCGCTGCCTCGACACGGCAGAGGTCTGGGGTTCAAGTCCCCACGCGCCTACCATTTTTATTGAGTTATTTCGTTGCTTTTGTCCTCCCTTCATCGTTCACGGCACAGTTTGGCAGACTTTTGGCAGACTCTCAAAAATTTAAGGGAATTCCTGAGTCTTCGTGGTCCTTTCACCGCCTAACTAACCGACCTTTGCCGGCAAGATTATATGGACAATGAACGCTACGGTTGCAAGGACGGTGATTAGTAGCTTCTTCTTGCCTCGCATGCTATAGCCAACGAGTATTCCAAGTAAAAATCGCATTTCTTCTTCTGTTCTTTTGAATCGGTCTTTTGATCGCGGGGCCACGCTGTCCGCCCCTATTTACTCTGTTAATGGCTTTGGAGGAATTTACGCAGGTGATCGCGTAATGTTGGATAGAAAAGCAAAACGCCCACCTACCAATATTCTTGGCAAATCCTCACATTTCGTAAGCCCTTCGACTTTTGGCCCACGCCAGGACACGGACTGTGTTCTCTCGTTGACTATGCAGTTGAAATCCGCTGGCGAATGAGGCACTATTGCGGCGCTCCGCCCCTCGTTTCTTCTCAGATTGACGCTGATTTCGGAAGCCAACGTCGAAGCGGAATTCAACAAGATGATCGAACGGTTGGCCCACAACGGGAAACAATAGATATGCCGGCTACGCGACTCAGAATCTTCATCAGCAGCGTGCAGAAAGAGTTCGCGCAGGTTCGCCGAGACTTAAGGGCTTTTCTGCTTGGCGACGCAGTGCTGCAGCGTTTCGTGGCCGAGGTCTTTCTCTTCGAAGAACTCCCCGCCAAAGACCGGCGCGCCGATGAGGTTTACATCGGGGAGGTCGAGCGTTGCGACATCTACCTCGGTATTTTTGGCTACGAATACGGCTTCGAAGATGAGAATGGCGTATCCCCCACCGAACAGGAATACGATCATGCAACCCGACACGGGAAGACCCGGCTCGTGTATGTCTGGGGTTCCGACGACAAGAAACGCGCTCCCAAAATGCGGAAACTGGTCCACAAGGCTAGCGCCGAACTGATCCGCCGCAGAGTGGATGACGTCAGCGCGTTGACTGCCGAAGTCTATGCCAGTCTTGTGGACCATCTGGACGACATCGGCGCATTGCGAGTACCACCCTTCGATACCTCAGCGTGTGACGGGGCTACCCTAGCGAATCTCTCTCGCAAACGTATCGACTGGTTTCTTGAGACCG
>WNGK01023116.1_pt1 | contig 17381 bp, 17 predicted proteins | sample 5400601 | NCBI WGS metagenome assembly WNGK01 (sample SAMN13153376, study PRJNA577476) | soil metagenome | isolation source: 60 cm soil or saprolite under Garry oak tree replicate 1 | place: USA:California | collected 2016-06-15
CCTGACACCAGAGGAACTTCGCGCTCTTTGGAAATGGCTTGAGCATTTCGCGTAGTCTTTTTTCTGCAAGTGGGTAAAGCTGCTCAATACGAATGATCGCTGCGTCGTCAATTTTGCGCTCGGTGCGATACTTCAGCAGGTCGTAATACACTTTGCCCGAGCAAAAGATGATCCGCTTCGCTTTGTCGGCGGGACCAGCTTCGGGCGCGCCGAGAATTTCTTCGAACCGTCCGTGGATGAATTCTTCGGCAGGCGAAGAAGCAAACTTCGCGCGCAACAGACTTTTCGGAGTCGCGATGATGAGCGGCTTAATGAACTCGCGCTTCATCTGGCGCCGCAATACATGAAAATACTGGGCTGCGGTAGTAGGATTGCAGACCTGAATATTATCCTCTGCGCACGCTTGCAAAAAGCGCTCCAGCCGCGCGCTCGAATGCTCCGGGCCCTGGCCTTCATAGCCATGCGGGAGCAGAAGCACAATCCCGCTGGGCCGTTGCCATTTCGATTCCGCTGAGACGATGAATTGATCAATGATGGTCTGCGCGCCGTTGGCGAAATCACCGAATTGTGCCTCCCACAGGCAAAGCATCTTCGGATAGTCGAGCGAGTAACCGTAATCGAATCCCAGCACTGCAGCTTCTGAAAGAACTATCCTGACCCGACAATCGGACTGGAATCCCTTCCAGCAGCAGCGATCCGAAGGCGAGGGCTTCGGCGTAATGCCATTCATATGGGCCACCGTCTTCGAAGATTTTGCGCTGATGATCGAGCACGATGCGTTTGATCTTCGGTTGAATTTGAAAACCTTCCGGGGTGCGACTGAGGCCATCGACAATGGTTTTAAGGGTTTTCTCACTGATCGCAGTCGGCTCAGACTCGCTGGTGTACTCCGGCTGAAAAATCGCCGTTGATTCTCTGAACTTTGCTTTCTCGCTGGCCTTACGTTTTTCGATGGCTTTGACTTCGTCCCGCGTCATTTCCAGCCGCAAGGCGAACTCGGTTTCAAGCGAGGCGGCATCGTCTTCGCTCAGTGTTCCGGCTTCGACCAGCTCGCGCCTGTAAAGCTGCGTGACTGACGGGCGTTTCTCGATCTTGGCATAAAGATCAGGCTGGGTGAACGAGGGTTCGTCGCCTTCGTTGTGGCCATAGCGGCGATAACAATACATGTCGATCACCACGTCGCGCCCGAATTGCTGGCGAAAATCGAATGCCAAATCGCTGACAAATTTCGCCGCCAGCGGATCATCGCCATTCACATGAAAAATCGGCGCCTCGATAAATTTGGCGACGTCGGTAGCATATTGAGATGACCGCGCATCTTTGGGAAGCGTCGTAAAGCCGATTTGATTGTTTACCACGATGTGAATAGTGCCGCCGGTGCTGTAACCGTGTAATTGCGATAGATTCAGTGTCTCGGCCACGATCCCCTGCGCAATGAAAGCCGCGTCCCCGTGCACCAGCAGCGGCAAGACTTTTCGCCGGTGCTCGGTATCTCCACGAATTCGTTGCCGCGCGCGCGCTTTGCCTTCGACAATGGGATCGACAGCTTCCAAGTGACTCGGGTTTGACGACAGCCGGATTTCGACCTCGGCCCCGGAAGCGAGTCTGCGCACCGAGTGATAACCGAGATGATATTTAACGTCGCCATCGCCAGCGACCAACTCGGGAATGTAATTCTCGCTGAACTCGGTGAAGATAATCTTGAGCGATTTGCGCAGAAAATTCGCCAGCACGTTCAGTCGGCCGCGGTGCGCCATGCCCATACAAATTTCTTCGACACCGCCGTCCGGGCATTTGTGGAGGATGGTATCGAGGATTACCATGAGCGACTCCGCGCCTTGAAGCGAAAAGCGTTTTTGCCCCACGTAGCGCGTGTGCAAAAAAATCTCGAACGATTCGGCTTCGAGCAGTGCCCGCAACAGCGCGACCTGAACCGCGCGCGGCGTGGAATGCTTGTTCGGACGCGTCTCCAGTCGCTTACGAATCCATTCACGCACCCGTGGGTCCTGGATATGCATGAACTCCGAGCCGATCGAGTCGGCGTAAATTCTCTCCAGACCGGCAACCAACTCGCGCAACGTCATCGCCCGATTGTCGAGGAAGAATTTCGAGCAAACGCGAAGATCGAGATCCGATTCGCTGAATCCGAGCTCGCGCAAGCTGAGCAACGGATTTTGCGGTCGCTTCTCTGCGAGCGGATCAATCCGCGCGATGGTATGCCCAAGCGAGCAATAAGCGTAGATGAGACCATCGACGCGTGTCTGAAGCGCAGCCTCGCGCGCTTCGGCCTCCGCAACGGCCGCTCCGTCGCGCTGCGGCAGATTTCCGAGCTCGAACCCTTCAAAAAAGGCAGACCACCCCGAATCGACCGACTCAGGATCTTCCTGCCAGCGGCGGTAATTCTCCTCGATCAGATCCAGATTTGCGCGAGCGTCAATTGATGTACGCATAGCAAATTTAATCTCCGACGATTACGCCATGCGGCAAGTTGACAGTCCGAAGACGGCTTCGTTACTTGCTGCGGATATGACTGCGGCTGAAATCTACGAATCAGTAACAAATGGCGGGGCGAGCGATTTCGCCGAACTCGTCACCGTGCTGAACCGAAATAAACCGTGGTGCCTGATCGGCGGCCTGGCGGTGAATTGCTACGTTGAACCGGTTTACACGGTGGATGTCGATCTTGTTGTGGTCGCAGCGAATCTTGAGCAGATTGGACGGGAACTGGAAGCTGCCGGGTTTCGCCTGAAGCGATTCGAGCATTCGATGAATGCCCAGCGCCCGAGCAGTGAACTTAACGTTCAGTTTACCACGGATGCCCGCTACCAGGATTTTCTCGCCGGTGCGACCGAGCGGCAAGTTCTTGGCCTCGCAGTCCCAGCGGCCAGTTTGCAAGACATTGTTCGCGGCAAAGTGTGGGCTTGGCAGGATGAGCAACGCAGATCCACAAAGCGGAAAAAAGACGAACTCGATCTCATGCGAATCGCCGAGGCACATCCAAAATTGCGCGAGCTGATTCCCGTAGAAATCCTGAAGCAATTATGAAGGCGACGTCGACGACCCTGGGTAGCGCACGCGTGTCGCGTGCTGGCGAGCGCGTTCTCGCGATCGCGAACTTTCATTTCCGTGCCGGGCTGCTCGCTGCAGACGGAACGCAAACGAAAGATTATTTCGGCGCGACGGCGAAACCAGTACGCGGGACGCGTGCGCTACCCATACGAGCGATCCGCGCGCTCATCCCTGCAGTGTTGATCGTTGCACAATCGCCATCCATTTTTGCACAAGCCGACCCAGCTTCGGAACCGGCTGTTTTGGCTGTAGCCAAGGTGTTGCCGGCAGTGGTGAATATCAATACGGAGCGCGTAGTTCGGCGCACGGTGCGCGATCCGTTTGAGGATTTTTACGCGCAATTTTTCGGCTACAACCGCGTCCGGCCGCGCGAGATTCGCCAGACTTTGCAAAGTCTCGGTTCCGGTTTCATTATCGATCCGGCCGGTTACATCGTGACCAATCAGCACGTGGTCGAGCGCGCCGCGGACCTGAAAATTCACGTGACCACAAACGACGGCAAAACTTATAATGCTCACTACATCGCCGGCGACGACAAAACTGATCTGGCATTCATCAAAATCGACGCGCAAACCGATTTTCCCTTTATCAATCTCGATAATATTTCTCCAAACTTGCTCGGTGAGACAGTGATCGTCGTGGGCAATGCCGTCGGCTATGGCAGCTCCATCAGCCGAGGCGTCCTTAGCGCGGCGAAGCGCAACATCACTGTTGATGACGTCGAGTACAAGGACCTGGTGCAGACCGATGCGGCAATCAACCCGGGTAACAGCGGTGGGCCGGTGATCGATCTTTCTGGACGACTGGTCGGCATCAGCTCGGCAAAAATGGCGTTCACGCCGCAAGGTGTCCCAACGCAGGGGATGGGTTTCGCGATTCCGGCAGAAGTTGTGCGCGATAGCGTGAATCGATTCAAGAAGATGGCGCAAAAACGGGCCGGGTTGAAGAATGAAGCCGCAAGCGTCGAAACATCTGCCTCCAATGCCGAAAGGTTATTTGGAATGCAGCTTCAAAACTTGAGCCAGGAGTTAAGTGATGCCCTCGGTTATCTGCGCGGGCGCGGCGTTCTGATTACGACAGTCGAACCGGGCAGTCCAGCAGACGAAGCGGGAATTGAGCGCGGCATGGTCGTTTATCGGGTAGGCAAATCCGATGTGACCGCTGTGCAGCAAGTCGAAGCGTTGCTCGCCCCGGCGCAAAGCGGCTCGAACGTAAATTTTACTGTCGGTGTAATCCGTGCCGGTGGGCAAAACCGCGAACCCGGCGCCGTGAGCCTGACGGCGCGTTAAAAAAAATGGCAACGCAATCGCGGCTCGATTGTCTCATCGAAATATCGCGCAATGATTAAAGTCGAAAATCTGACCAAACGCTACGCCGGCCAGCCTGCTATTCGGGATTTGAATTTCGAAGTTAGCCAGGGCGAAATCATGGGATTTCTGGGGCCAAACGGCGCTGGTAAAACCACGACCATGCGCATTTTGGCCGGCTTTATGCCGCCGACTTCAGGCCGCGCCAGCGTCGCCGGATTCGACGTTTTTAAACAATCCCTTCAGGCACGGGCGCACCTCGGCTACATGCCGGAAAATGTACCGCTCTACAGCGACATGCGCGTGACGGAGTATCTCAATTATCGCGCGGCATTGAAGGGAGTCCAGCATCGCCGCGTTGCGGAGCGTGTCGGCGATGTAAAGGAACTTTGTGGTCTTAAGGAGGTTGAAAACAAGCTGATCGGCACCCTTTCCAAAGGCTATCGACAACGCGTCGGCCTAGCGGACGCGCTCGTGGCGGAACCGGACCTTCTCATTCTCGACGAGCCGACGATTGGTCTCGACCCAAATCAGATTCGCCAGGTACGCGAGCTAATCAAGAACCTTGGCAGAGATCACACAATTTTGCTTTCGACGCACATTTTGCCGGAGGTGGAAATGACATGCAGTCGAGTGATCATCATTCACAAGGGGCGAATCGAGGCGTGCGATACGCCGGATAATTGTCGGCAACGACAACGGCGCCGAGGAACTGAAGAAGATTTCAGGCGTGCGAGAAGTAGCTACCGAGGGCGAGAATGACTGGAAGAGATTCTCGCTACGGGTGGAGTCGGGTGTCGATGTGCGCGAAGAAGTCTTTCGGCTGGCCAGCGCTCGCCACTGGGCCGTGCGCGAATTAACTCAGCGTCGAGCGACGCTCGAAGATGTGTTCGTTGAGCTCACACATCCCGATTTGATTTGAGATCATGGTTACTCGGAGGTTAATCGATGCGTAAGTTTTACACCCTGCTCTCGCGTGAAGTGCGCGGCTATTTCCACTCCCCGATCGCGTACATCGTCCTGATCTTTTTTCTCATCGTCAGCGGGATCGATTTCTATTTTCAGGTCTCCTTCATGAACCAACGCCAGGTGCAATACACGATTCAGGAAGCATTTTTTAATTCGGTCTTCTTCTGGTTCGCATTCGTCCTGATTTTTCCGCTCATCACGATGCGCCTGTTCGCCGAAGAATTTAAGCTCGGCACCATCGAGCCGCTTACGACTGTTCCCGTGCGCGACTGGCAGGTGGTGCTTTCGAAGTTTTTCGGCGCGCTGGTCTTTTACGTGATCCTCTGGATCCCGACTGTCCTTTACTTTTGGATTTTTCTGAAAATAACAAACCAGCCGGCCGCGCATTCTGGCGGCGCATACTGGGGTTCTTATTTGATGCTTTTGTTGCTGGGGATGTTTTACCTCTCGATTGGTTGCTTCACATCCGTTCTAACCCGGAACCAGATCATCGCGGCCATCATTTCTTTCTGCGCAATCACGCTGTTATTTTTTCTCGGCCTGGTCCAGTTCATCATTCTGGATGTTACCCCCACAACCCATTGTGATGCTGACGCTCACCCATCAGGCATTCCAATCCCGTAAATGGAGGGTCTAATAAATGGCTGACGAGACAAAAAAGCCGCGGACCCGTTCCGCGAAGAAAATTGGCCGGATTCGGATCGGTCTCAATGTTGTCGTCCAGATAGTCCTGATCTTGTTTTTGGTTGCGATGGTGAATTCCTTCGCCTTCAAGCACTACGCGCGTTGGGATTTTTCCCGCGACCAAAAATATACGCTTTCAGATAAGACGAAGCGTTTCCTCGACACGCTCAAGGGCAAGATGCGTGTCACCGTTTTCTTTTCTCCCAATACGCCGATTACCGCGGACGTTCAGAATCTGCTGACGGAATATCAATATGCCGGTAAGGGAAAAATTAACATCGAGCATATCGATCCCGAGCGGAATCTTTCCCGCGCCAAAGAGTTGTTCGATAAATACAAAGTCGTGACGGACGAGAGTCTTTTGGTGCTCGATTACGACGGTCGCAACAAAACCGTTAAAGCATCCGAGATGGCCGATATTGACCAGAGCGGGATGGCCTTTGGCGAAGGCCCGCGCGTGGCCGCATTCAAAGGAGAGCAAGCCATCACAGGCGCGATGATCGACCTGGTAGAGGGCAAAAAGAAGACTCTGGGTTACGTCACCGGTCACAAGGAACCGGCGCTTTCAGAAGCCACCAGCCCGATCTCTGTGCTGAAAACGTTTATCGAAAACGAAAACATCAAGTTTCAGGAGCTGAACCTTCTCGATCTGGATGCCATTCCGGCCGACGTGAACACTGTCATGATCGTCGGGCCACAGTACGATTTTTCCGATCGCGAAATGAAACTGCTGCGCCACTTCTGGGATAAGCAGGGACGGATCCTGCTTCTCCTGGATCCGGCGTCGAAAACACCGAAGCTGCGTGGCTTTCTAAACGAGTTGGGCGTCAGGGTGAATGACGATCGACTGATGGTTTTTTTGCGCACGGGGATCGAAGAACTGGCGCTGACGCGAGATGTGCAAGCGCGTTTCCTGGGCGACAGCCCAGTCACAAAACGGTTAGCCGATGTGCGAGCGCTCTTTTTCGGTGGCACATCTTCACTTACGCTCGAGGCGGACCGCGTCCGCGCTGCCAACATCCGGCTGGAACCACTGATTCAGGCTGAAAAGGGTTATTTTGCCGAAACGGATTACAACACGGATAACCAGCCAAAACTGCAGGCCGACGCGAAGCAAAACAGCAATGTGCCGCTAACAATCGGCGCAGCAGTCGAAAAAGGTGGCAGCGCAGATCAGCGGGTGCAGATGAATTCGCCGCGTTTGGTAGTAGTTAGCAACGCAACTTTTGTTCAGGACAATGCCATCACGCAAGATCAGCAGGCGCTCGATTTCATCTCTGGCAGTGTGAATTGGCTACTTAGTCGGGAACAGCTTATCGGTATCGCGCCAAAAATCTCGAAGCCTCTTACCTTCAGTCTCAGCGAAGAGGCGTTGCGCCGGCTGCGTTGGATTGTTCTGGTGTTCATGCCGCTGGTTCCTGCCGTGATCGGAACCATGGTGTGGTGGCAACGGCGCGTCTGATATGAGCTGGAGGAATACTCTCATCCTGGCGGTCATCGCGCTCGCCGGGGTCGTTTACTTTAGGTTTTTTGAAATGAAACGACCGAGCACGGAGGAAGCCAGGCAGCAGGCCCAGAATGTGGTCAATTTCGACCGAAGCAAAATTGACGGCATCGTCCTTAAAAATGGAGATCAACAGATCGAAATACGGCGCCGGGAAAACAAGTGGCGACTGGAGACGCCAATTAAAGACCAGGCAGATGGCGCTCTGGTCGAGAACTTGTTGTCCGATTTGGAGAGCTGGCAGAAGGAGGGAACCATTCCGGCGAAAGATATTGAGGCTGATAAGAGCAAACTGACGGAGTATGGCCTCGACAATCCAAAGCTGAAACTCAAATTGCTCGGCCAAGGCAGATCGCCAGAAATCTGGTTCGGAAAGGATGCTGCGTTGGAAGGCAGAATGTATGTGCGCCTTCAGAATTCGAAGCAAACATTCCTCGCCAAGCAGTCGATCAGGAAAGACATCGACAGAAAACCGGAGGAATTTCGCGATAGAAAACTAACAGATCTGACTACTGCGCAGGTACGCCGAATCACATTGAAGACGCCTGCCGGCGAAATGGAGCTGGAGAAGAAAGGCGATCATTGGGACATTCTTAAGCCGCTGCGCGCGCGGGTTGACGACGGGAAAGTTGGCGACTTGATTTCGCAAATCACATCGGCGCGCATTCAACAATTTGTGGCCGATGATCGTGGTGACCTGCGCCCTTATGGATTGGCGGAGCCGCGTGGATCGATCACGCTGTTTGATCAGGCCGAGAAAAAAGACCAAAAAGTTGAGATCGGCGAGTCGATCAAGGTCTTCGGGCGAGAAGACAAAGGCCAGACACTGCAGATCGGCGGCGTGCCAGAGAAGGAAAAAGACCAGATTTACGTGCGATTCAATCCTCGCGGATCCGTTTACACGCTCCCGAAAAAGACCGAAGAGATCCTAAACACGAAGCCGGCTGATCTGCGGGACAATCATTTGGTTCGAATCGACACAAACATTCTTGATCGGATCACGATCGATGTCCCAGGCAAAGGTAAAACCTTTCTCGCGCGCAAAGATGGAAATTGGACAATCGCCTCCCGAAACAATGTGCCGGCGGATTCAGGTGCCGTTCAGCGCCTGATCGACACCCTGCAAAATGAGCGGGTAACAAGATTTGTAGAAGACGTCGCTTCCGATCTGCCGAAATACGGCCTCGATAAGCCGCAGATCCAATTGACGTTCAGCTCATTTGCTTCCGAGAACACTGCAGAAACCAAAGCGGGAGAGCAGCCGTTTGCCGGAATCGCCTTTGGAAAATCAGAAGGCGCTAATGTTTACGCCCGCCTGACGGATGAGCCGTTCGTCGTGGCAGTCCGTCGAGGTTTGCTCGATCAGATTTCACCTGATCCCCAGCAATGGCAGCAATTGTCCATCTTTAAGTTTAAACCGGAACAAATCCATCGCTTAAGCGTCACGACTGAGAAAGAACTGTCGCTGGAGCGCGATCAAAATAAGCAATGGCACTGGCTTAAAGGAAGCGGCGACATCAATCAAGCCAATGTGCAATCGCTGCTCAACACATTGTCGAGCTTGCATGCAGTGCGCTGGCTCGGGACTACGATGCCTCAACATGGCTTCGAAAAACCGCAGCTTGTGCTCGCCTTCACAACTTCACCGGATAATAAGACATCACACAAATTGAGCATCGGCGCACAAAACAATGACGGCACATGGTGCGGGCGTGTGGACGGACGTGAAGGCACCTTTGCAATGAGCAATCCGGACTTGAACACCCTGAAATTACCGCTGGCCGGTCAAGCAACTGCGTCGCCTTCGCCAACCATGACGCCGGTCACGAGCGTGACGCCCTAAATCCCTCGTCATAATTTTTCGGCGGTGTAAATGGTAACGATTCCCCCGGTGAGAGGTTCAAACGTTTGGTGCGTGAAACCGTTTTCCGCCATCAACTCGCACATCGCACCGCCGCTCGGAAATTCCTCGATCGAATCGCCAAGGTAATCGTAGGCGGTTTTCGTCCCTGTTAGAAAAGAACCGAACAACGGTAGGCAGCAATGCAAATAGAAACGATAGATTGCGCGCAAGATCGGCGTTGTGGGCAGTGAAAACTCGAGCACAAGCAAGTGCCCGTTCGTCTTGAGCACGCGCGACATCTCAACAAGCGCAGCTGCCCAGTTTTCCAGATTGCGCAACCCGAATCCGATGGTCACGCAATCGAATGAAGCATCGCCGAATGGCAGATTCATCGCATCGGCAAGCACGATTTGGCGCACACCCTTTCGCTGCGCAAGGTCCAGCATTTCCGGCAGAAAATCGACGCCCACGATTTCCGCATCCGGCATTTTTTTTTGCAAGGCTAGCGCTAAATCCCCGGTGCCGGTCGCAAGATCGGCAATTCTGCGTTGTCGCCAACCGGCGACGATTTCAGCGGCGCGTCGTCGCCAGTAGAAATCGATCCCGCAGCTAAGCAAATGATTTGCGAGATCATAGCGCCTGGCAATGCACCCGAACATTTTTCGGACCCGCGCAGGTTGCGTAGTCATTTCTTCAATATTTGATGGAACGCCAACTCGCACGCTTTTGGTAATTCAACTTTGCTGGTTACCACATCGATATAACTAATTGACAGCGGGGAAGCGCCAGCCAAGTAATCAGGCATCAAGTTGTTACAAAAATTGTAATTGCCTTCCCAGCCAACCCCAGCTATCTCATAACACATGGATATATCCGTTAAAACTCTACAAGAAGCGATCTCAATTCGCCAACAAATCGATAACCTGGAAAAACGTCTTTCCTCCCTTCTGGCAGGCGCCCCTTCGAGACCAACAGCTCCCACGGGTGGCCGCTACTTTTCGCCCGGGACGCGAGCAAAGCTTTCGGCAGCTGCCAAAGCTCGTTGGGCAAAAAAAAGAGGTGCAACAACAGCGGCTCCTCGCAGGATAAAAGGCCAACTCACGGCGGCCGGACGAAGGAAGCTCTCCCAGTTAATGAAGGCTCGCTGGGCGGCACGAAGGAAAGCAGGCGGTGCGAAGAAGGCTCCTGCAAAGAAAAAAGGCACACTCACGGCGGCCGGGCGAAGAAAGCTCTCCGAGCTAATGAAAGCGCGGTGGGCAGCCAGAAGGAAAGCTGCCAAGAAGTAACCAGCTCATTCAAACTGGCATCGTAGCATTTTTATTTTAGCCCCTTTGAAGGCAGATGGGACTTTACTGCTCGCGAGAGGACTCGAACCTCCACGGGTTTCCCCATACGGTCCTGAGCCGTACGCGTCTGCCAATTCCGCCACGCGAGCATAGGCAGCGGCCGTACAATGCGCGCGCACCAAGCGGCCCGCAAGATTAAATCAGGGACGTTGCGATAGGAGCAAAGCGAGCGACGACATTTCGTTGGATTACTCCTGTCGCTTCTTGCGTGCGCGGACCTCCAACTGATGTGCTTTGCGTACCTGACCAATAGAGCGCAGAAGATCGGCGTAATTGGAGACGACAATGTCGTAATCCTTGGAGGGCTTTTCCTGCACTTCGTCCCACGTTTTCAGCGATGATTGATAAAGCTCTGCAGCCTTTGCGTAATCACCGCGCGAATGATAGACCACCGCCAGGTTGCATTGTGACTGCGCTATGTCGGCGAGCGGAGGTGGACGCAATTTCTGCCGAATGGCCAAGGCGCGAAGATGTATTTTCTCAGCTTCAGTGTAACGCCGCTCGTTCGTGTAAAACACCGCCAGATTGTTCAGCACCGACGCAACGTCGGCATGGTCAGGTCCCAATTGCTTCTCGTAAATTTCCAAAGCACGCAGATAGCACGGTTCTGCCGCCTTTTGCCGGCCCGACTTGCGCAGAATCATCGCGACGTTGTTTAACATTGTTCCGATATCCGAATAAGGAACGTCTTCGATTTCGGTGCCGGCAGCTATTGCTTTCTGATAAAGATCGATTGCTTCTTCAGATCGGCCCAGACTATCGCATAAGAACCCCAGCCGCCGTGCTGAACGAAAGATAGCCCGGTGGTCCGGCGGCTTCATCTTCTCGAGAATTGCGTGCGCCTTCAGCAAGTTTGCCTCGGCGGCGGTGTAATCTCCCTTTTGCTCGAGTAGCTGGCCTAGCTTCTCGAAGCTGGTGGCAAGCGGAGCCTCGCTCCCCTTGAAAGCGCGCTTGGCGACTTCAAGAGCTGTTTCGGCAACGCGAATCGCCTGAGGCAAACGATTCGCGGCATGCAGAGTATCGAGCTTGTCATTGAGGATGGTCCAAAGCCTTTCTTCGCCCTTCATCACTCATCACCAGCCCTCGCTTAGCTGGCTAACTAATCGGGTGGCGGGTCCCGACTGCTTGGCTGGCTGCCAGGTCTTTGCCATCTCGTCCGGTTAGAGAATATTTTACTCTCAACGCCAGGCTAAACTCGGTTGTGGCCAACACGTTGCCGCGCACCGAGCGCGCCGGGAGGCGGCTGATGAGAGAGACTTCGCCCTTCAAAGTGGCGTCCGCTTTGTCCCCATTGGTAACCTGAAAGGTCCCATCCTGTTGCAACTGCTTGATTACAGTATCAGTGACCAAAACTTCGATGCGCGGGACCAGAGTGCGATTTTTGAAAGTTGGGACTGCGATGGTGTGAACGTCACGAAGATAATATGGCTTTACCGGACCGACGTGATAACCAAGGCAACCACCAAGGGCGAGGCAGAATACTGTCGCAAGTGAAGCTTTCAAGGCGCCGGTGAGGCCGATGCCGCTGGGCTAGAAGACGTATCGGAGCTTGTGCTCGTACTCGTCGGTTCAAACAAGTGATCAGGAGCAGTGGTAATGTCGGGCGCAAGTGAAGCCGGTGGCGGAAGCGAACCATCGCTGTCCGCGGCAGGTAACGGCGCTTCGTTATTTGCTTCACCCGGCTTCGCGGACCCGGTTCCGGCGGTACGCACTCCATGCGCTTCGCCCTTTTTTTTGCCAGCTTGTGGCGGGGCTAAGGCCGCTTGAAGCGTAGCCTCACCGACCTTCGCGCGCAGCTGATCGATCCGCTTTTTCGCCAGATTACTTTCGGTTGACCCAGGTTGCTGCCGAATCACCTCATTGTAATAGATTACCGCCGCGCGATAATATTTCTGTTTGTCGTAAAATTTAGCCACTTGGTAGGAACTGGTCGTTTCCTTGTGCTCAAGAAGCTCCAGGTTTGCGCGCGCCTGAGAAGCTTTCTCGCTGTGCGGATAATGGAGAAGGAAATCTTGAAAAGCTGTCTTGGCGTTGGTGGTTGCCGCCGCATCCGTGGTGCCCTTTCGTGCCGCCATCATCCAGATATAACCGATCTGGTATTGGGCATCTGCTGCGACCGGCTCGTTTGGAAATTTGTTCACCACAGCCTGGTACGCTTCAACCGCCATCTCGGGCAGATTCTGTTTCTCGCGCGCGAGGCCGATGTTGAATTGCGCGCGCGCTGTGTATTTCCCGTGTGGCGCAGTGCGGACAATGTTCGCGAAAATCGTCACCGCTTTATCCAGCGAGTTTCCAAGCGAGATGCCCAGAATTTTCTTCTTTTTGCCAGTAAGATACATTTCGCCGATGCGAAACTGCGCCTCGATTGCGTCATCGAAATGCGGGTTGCTGGGATATCTTTCGACCAAGAGCCGATACGAATCCGCCGCGAGGAGATAGTCGTGCGCTTGTTCCTGCAATTGTGCCCCGCGATACAGGGCACTTGGGGCAAGAGCATCTTTAGGATAGTGCCGCACGATGTTTGCGTACGCATGAATCGCTCGTTTAAGGTTGCCTTCCTTTTCAGCACTCTGCGCAGTATTATACAACTCCAGCGCTGTCTCGCTGACTTGTTCTTCCCCGGGGGCGACGAACTTGGCTTTTTTGCCCGGTTGAAAGACCACCGAGGCCGTTACCGATTCAGAAAAAATCAGAGTGACAGCTGTACAAAGCAAAGCGGCACGAATCAAGAAATCCATGGGCTGTGGCAGGGTAATTGACTTATCGATTCCGTCAAGGTCATCAGTCGGCGAAACCGAAACTCGATGGCTGATGTTCACCGCGGTTTTTACAGTAACACCTTTTCCAAACGGGCAAAACCGATTAAGTGTCTAAGCCATTGAATCTGATCGACCAGCATAAAATTCGCATCGGAGCCTGTGCGTGGAGTTTCGACGACTGGCGCGGCTCTTTTTATCCCTCGGACCTGCCAGAGTCCCAATGGCTCGAATTTTACGCCAATTACTTCCCGGCAGTGGAAGTCGATTCGACATTTTATGCTGCCCCGGCCGAAGCGACCATTCAGCGTTGGATCGAAATCACGCCAGCTGCTTTTCGTTTCGCCTGCAAATTCCCACGCGAGATTACGCACACCCGGCGACTGCGCGATTGCACAGCAGAATTGAATTCGTTTCTTCGGGCGATTGAGCCGCTCGCGCCAAAGCTCCAGGTGGTTCTCATCCAGCTTCCGCCCTCCTTTGCGCCAAAAGACGGCAAAACGGCGCTGCGCAAATTTCTAGGGCAACTGCCGCGGGATTTCCGCTTTGCGATTGAATTTCGTCATGCCGGCTGGCATCGGCCGCAGTTTATCCGCATCTTGGAAAAGTATCGCATTTGCTGGGTTTGGGCCGATACCACTCCGCTCAACGAACGAAATCTTGCCCCATTCGAATTTCTGCCGTGCACGACGGATTTTCTCTATCTGCGTCTGCTCGGCGATTACGCAACGAAATACGACGTTGACGGTGGCCACGTCCATCGTTACGAAAAATTGCTCTGGAAACGCGAAGCCGCGCTGGACAGCTGGTCGCTTAAAATTGAGCGGCATCTTCCCGAAGTGCGCAATGTCTGGGCATTCGCCAGCAATCATTTCGAAGGATTCGCGCCCGAAACCTGCCAACGGCTCGCCCAACGTCTCGCCTTCGATTTACCGCTGCCTTCGCAAACAGAAGAGGCGTTTTCGACAGAGAACCGATCTCAGCTCGACCTTCAATTATAGCGGCGGCTGAATACGGTTGTGCCTTTCGAAGATGCACACCTGGCGAATCCCAAAATTCGCCATCTCTTGCGCGAGGCGCGGAAATTTGTCGCCGAGTTGTGCGTGTGAGTGCGCGTCAGAGGCTGTAGTGAAAGGAATCCCCTTCTCTATTGCCAGCTCAACGATTCGATCGCTCGGGTAAAGCTCGTTCACTGGCTTGCGCCATCCAGCGGTAGAAAGCTCGATCGCGAGATTCTGCGCGCGAATAAAATCGAGTGTTTCATTAACCAAACTGTCGATCTCTCCGCCTGGCCGATGACCATGGATTTTGATGAGATCCAGATGGGCAAGGCAATCAACCAGCCCCGTCGCTGCCATTTCGCGGACACGGCGAAAATAATCGGCGTAAATCGCGTCGATATTCCCGCCTTCGAATTGCGCGGCCCCATCTGGGACGCTGTCGAACATCTGATCGGCGCGATCAAGGAAATGAACCGAGCCCAGGACAAAATCGAGTTTGTCCCAATGTTTCTCAATCCAGTTTCGGCCAGCCGCCGAGTGAGTCGGGTCGTTATCGAGCTCGATGCCCGCCCGGATTCGCAAATCGGGACTTCTTTCGCCTAAACGATCGATTTCATCGAAGTCGATTCCGGTGTGATAACGATCGTGATCAGTGAAAGCAATGTCGGTTAACCCCAATCTGCGCGCTGAATCCGCCCAAGGTTGCAACAACGCCTGTGTGTACCGCTGTACCCGGTGTCCCTGCGGATGGGTGTGGTAGTCGGAGAAAAGGAGCAATGGAGTATTGGAGTGTTGGAATGTTGAAGGTGCGTCAGCAGACATCACTCCATTAGTCCGTTAGTCCATCACTCCACGGTTTGCTACGGCACAGCCAGGAATTTTTGCCGGATGCGCAACTCCGGATATTGGGGAAAGAACACGTCGGCGATAAAGACCTTGTTCGGCGTGAGCTCACGCGTCGAGATTGTTTCGCCGTACTCGACCCGCTCTTGCGGATTAACCAGAATCGTGGCGGGTTTTTCTGTGATAGCGTGATTGTCGGACCACTTTGTCAGGGTATCTCCTCTAGAATCCATCAGATAAATTTCGATCCGCTGATTCGTCGGAAAGTCGAGTGACACGGGACGCTTGGACAGATTTGCCAGCGTCACTTTGACTCCGAGCTGGCGAACCTCAGACAGTTTTACAGTCTGCGGCGTAATTTGGAGCTCGAGAGCTAGCCCGCGCAGCCTTTGATCTTTGTATTGCGGAACGATCTCGGGAGAAAATGGATGCAGAATGCGGCTCAACCAACCGCGTCTCCGCGGCGTCGCCGTTGGCGTGGCGTCCTGGCCAAAGATGCTCCCGGCCATAAAAACCATCAGAAGAAGCAAAACAATGCGGCGCTTCATGAGCGGACCCAAAACAGACGCGAAAGTTTTCGGAGTTGCAAAATTCCTGTCAAACCCTTTATCAATCGGCATGAAAATTCTCTGGATATTGATTCTTTGTCTGGTTTGGGCACCGATAGCAAGCGTTGCGAAACAGCGGCATTGCTCGTTCCGGGTGCATGCCTCGGCGAACCCCCGGGACACCGAGGTTTTCGCCTCATCGGTGCGCGCCCAAGTTTCCGGTAAAGAGGTTGCCATCGAAAAGATGCCGTGGATTTCGGAACGAGATGTCATAGCGTTTGCTGCCTATCCAGCCCAGGACGGAACTTATGGCGCGCTCATTCAGCTCGACGAACATGGGCGCACCGTGCTCGATACTTTAAGCATTGAGCACCGCGGCAGTTTCCTCTTTGTTTTCATCAATGGCCGATTCATTACCAACCTTCAAATCGATAAGCGCGTTTCGGATGGAAAAATCTATATTCCCTCAGGCCTCACCGCAGCCGACATTGACTTGATGAAAAAAGACTGGCGCCTGATCGGCCAGAAGAAAAAGCGCTGACGCGGTTGCAAAATGACGAATGCCCAATGACGAAGCCGCGTAAACAGAGGCTCGGCGCGGACCCTTTTAGACTCCTTACACGCGGCGAAGGAATGACGAAACCTAAATGACGATCCGCTTTCCGCGACAGAATTTGTTATTCGTCATTAGCTCCTCATTCGTCATTCGTTTCACGGCGGCAATCGCACTGTCCATGGCTTCGGCTGTTTCGCTGATGGCCGAAACCGACGGTACTCTCGATTTAGTTCTACCTACGGACAACGACGCTCTGTTCTCGGGCGACGGTGCGGCGTTTTACCAGTACGTCGAACGCAATTACAAGGGAGAGAAATCAACTCCATGGGAGGGCGGCAAATACGGGTTTGTGCGCGATCCCATCGACACCGCAGGCGGCACCGTCTATACCCGCTTTCACGAAGGAATCGATATTCGCCCCGTGCATCGCGATGCAAACGGCGAGCCCCTCGACGAAGTCCGTGCCATTGCCGACGGAAAAGTCGTGCATGCCAATCTCGTACCCGGCTACTCGAACTATGGGAGATACATTGCGATCGAGCATCGCTGGGACGGCTCCAGTTACTACAGTTTGTACGGACATCTGAGTTCCATCCACGTGCTCCCAGGCGATTCGATCAAACGCGGCCAGCCGATCGCTATCATGGGCTACACTGGAGTTGGGATAAACCGGGAGCGGGCGCATCTCCATTTGGAATTGGATTTAATGTTCAGCCATCAATTCCAAGCGTGGCATGACGCATTCTTCAGAAATGACCCGAATCACAACGGCATTTATAACGGCCTGAACCTTGCCGGGCTCGACATTGCGCGGCTTTATCTTGCGCTGCACCAGAATCCCTCGCTTACCATTCCTGAGTTTCTCAGCGGCGAAGAAACCTTCTACAAGGTGACCTTGCCCAAATCGCCCCATTTCGAATTACCGAAACTTTACTCCTGGATGCTGGCCGGAAAC
>WNGK01003930.1_pt1 | contig 17377 bp, 17 predicted proteins | sample 5400601 | NCBI WGS metagenome assembly WNGK01 (sample SAMN13153376, study PRJNA577476) | soil metagenome | isolation source: 60 cm soil or saprolite under Garry oak tree replicate 1 | place: USA:California | collected 2016-06-15
GCAATCACCACGCGCGCCCCGGCGCACGAGAGCGCCAGGGCGATCGCCCGGCCGATCCCTTGCGATGCGCCGGTCACCAGCGCCGTGCGATCCTTCAAGCTGAACATGACGGTAGACGGCCGCGCACTCAGGAGGCGCCGGCTTCGGCCTCTTGGCCTCTTATCTGCGCCAGGCGATCGAGCGCGATTTGAAGCGACTTTACGTCTTCGACGTTCAGAGAATGCACGGAGCGGTCGATCTGCCGCAGCAGCCCGCTGAGCACGCGTCCCGGACCGACTTCCACAAACGTTGTGGCGCCCTGCTCGATCAATTCGCGGATCGACTCTTCCCAGCGCACGGGCAGGGTCACCTGCCGAATCAGCGCTTCTCGCGCTTCCGCCCCGCTGGTGATGGTGCCCGCGTCCACATTGGTGACCAGCCGAATCTTCAAAGAGGAAAGCTCGGTGGCGCGCAGATCCTTTTCCAGACGTTCTTGCGCCGGGCGCATAAGTTCGCTGTGAAATGGCGCTGACACCGGCAGCATCACCGCGCGTTTCGCACCCGCTGCCGACGCTTGCTCCACGGCGCTCTTCACGGCGGCGGCATCGCCCGATATAACCGTCTGTTCCGGCGAATTCAAGTTGGCAGGCATCACTTTTCCGTCTGCAGCTTTGCGGCAGATCTCAGTCACTTGCCCCGGGGGCATACCCAGGATTGCGGCCATCGCGCCCGCACCCCGAGGAACGGCTTCTTGCATATACTGCCCGCGTTTTCGTACCAGGCGGACGGCATCTGCAAACTGCAGCGCGCCGGCAGCGACCAACGCCGAATATTCTCCCAAGCTATGGCCGGCAACATAGTCGGGAACCACGCCCTTTTCTTCCAGCACGCCGTAAGCAGCCACCGATGCGGTAAGAATGGCAGGCTGCGTATTCTCAGTGAGCTTCAGTTCCTCCTCGGGCCCGGAGAAGCAAAGTTGCGACAGCGAGAACCCCAGCGCCCGGTCAGCCTCATCGAAGACTCGGCGGGCCACCGGAAATGAATCCGCGAGTTCCCGGCCCATGCCGGCATATTGTGATCCCTGACCCGGAAAAAGAAATACAACTCCGCCCATTTGGATTCCCAGACTCCTTCAGACTGGTGGATTATGCCCCAACCGCAATTGGCAGAGAGGAAAGCTCTCGCTCGATCCGTTCGTTCAGTCCCGCATGCGTCATTTCGGCGGCTACCCGCACCGCATTCTTTATGGCATTGGCGTTCGACCGGCCATGCCCGATGATGGCGATGCCGCGCACGCCCAGCAGCGGCGCTCCGCCATATTCGGAATAATCAATGTTGCGCCGAAATTCTTGGTAAGCGCTCCGCGAAAGCACGTAGCCCACCTGCGAGGCGATGGTGCTCTTGAGCGCTTTTTTAAGCACCGCGGCGATGTGTTGGGCCACTCCCTCGCTGATTTTCAAGGCCACATTGCCGATAAAGCCGTCGCACACGATGACGTCCACGCTGCCGGAAAAGACGTCGCGTCCTTCGATATTGCCGATGAAATTGAGCGGCAACTCTTTGAGCCGGTTGTAGGCCTCTTTTGTGAGCTCATTGCCCTTGGATTCTTCCTCGCCTATGGAGAGCAGAGCCACCTTCGGCCGTCGCGTACTGAAGATGGCGCGGTAATAAATCTCCCCCATGACGAGGACGAAACGCGCCACGGTCATGAGCGCGCCGGTATTCCCCGCACTGACCAGCGCATCCGCCTGACCCGATCTCACCAATCGCGCCGCTATGTGCGCGGAGCTGTCCTTTTTGCGGCGAAAGGCTTGCGCAGGTGAATCGCTCATGGCGATCACCTCGCTTGCCGCTATGACTTCGATCGAGAGGCCTCGCACGCTGTGCCGGGCCAGTTCGCGCTTGACCTCTGCGGGTATGCCTACCAGCAGAACTCGAACACCGAACTCACGGGCCGCCAGCACCGAGCCCTCCACCTCGGGGCGCGGAGCAAGGTCGCCACCCATAGCATCCACAGCGATGGTAATCATCTGCGAGCCGCCTCTGGCGTCGTATCAGTACCGCAGATCAGCCCGGATAGACAAAGTGCGCTCGTGAAGGCCGCCATTCAGGCGGAAGTATCCATCACTTCCCGGCCCTTGTAATAGCCGCAATGCGGGCAAGCTCGATGGGGCTGCTTCATCTCATGGCAATGCGGGCATTCGGTGAACGCTGGTGCCACCAGATGATCATGCGCCCGCCGGTTGCTCGTGCGTCTTTTGGAATGTCGCCGTTTTGGATTGGGCATGCAAACTCCTCGCTCGGATCGCGCTGTATTGCGCGGGATTCTATGGCGTTTTGATCGTTATGGCTATTGCTTTTTGAACCAGTCCTGCTTCAGGCGCGCTAACGGCGCCATTCGCGGATCACCCGGGTGGCTCTCGCAGCGGCACTCGTCGCTATTGAGGTTGGCGCCGCAATGCGGGCAGAGGCCCTTGCAGTCGCTGCGGCAGATGATCTTCATGGGTATGGCCAGCAACACCTGCTCGGCGAGCACATCCGTCAGGAAGAGCCCGTCGCCCTCGAAGAAGGCGATCTCGGTGTCGTCCAGTCTCAGGCGAACCTCTTCCTCCCTGGATATGGATTGCATGGGCCGGTAATAGAGATCGAAGTCGCGGCTCACCTCCTCGATTACCGGCTCCAAGCAGCGCGCACAGGCAATCTCCACGCGAGTATGCAGTTCGCCGGAAATACGGATTTGGCTGTCCACCATTTCCGCGGTTGCCCGAACTTCGAGCGGATCGGTCTGGCGAAAGTCGCGCGTATGATAATCGACCGCGCCCGGCGCGTAACTCTGGTGCAGACGCAGCTTATGCAGCGCCAGTTCTTTGACATCGAGGAACATACAGGAAACCTTCGTGAGCGAAAAGTCATTATACGGTGCACCCGAGCGATGTCAAGAAAACAGCCCAGCGTGTTGTCAACGCGCGCCCAACCAGGCGATGCTCAAATCGACGCGGTCATCCCCAAACTACCAATCCGGGCGGGAAGCCATTTTCCGAAAACCCGACTTAGCAGGACTTGGCTCCTTGTATATTGGTTGGGAGCATCATTTTGGTGCGGAAACGCGTGGACCTGGGAGTTCTTTCACCACAATAAGACTCACACTCAACTTTGCGTTGAAAGTTGCCGTTTGCCCGGGCGTTAAGTCGAATCTTCCGACAATCCGGCGAGAAGGCGGTGGCCGTGACCAAAACATCGTAAATAAACCGGATGGCAGCTCCGCTGAAAATGAACCATTGGCATCTGTCGTGAGCGTCAGGTCCTGCTTGATTCCTACGTTGGTCGTCAATCCGACGTCGCTTCCGCTTCGATCCCAGTGAATGAAAATCCGGGCTCCAGATATAACAGCACCTTCTGAATCTCTAACTGTCCCACTGAGGTGAGTCTGCGACCAACCCTGAGCCGGAACGAAAATGCACGCGATTAACGCGACTATTGCAGCTTTAATTGCCATTATTTTCGCCTCCCCGCCCTGACAGTAAAGTGAAGCCACTTTCCGGAAACCTGACTTCCCGGGACTTAGGTTTGACTTGTGGTGCGAAACCGGGCCGAGGTACAGTCGCAGATTCCGGTGTGGTGCATGAATGCGATTCACTAGGGTCGTCGTGGGGATTGTAGGCGCAATTGTCGTAGTTGCGCTGGTCGGATGGATGTGGCCCAACCCGATAGACCTATATGTGCATGATGTGTATTTGGTTGTGGCTCCAGTTCACATTGCGATCTTCGTCGTGCTCATATGCGCGTTTGTCGCCATGGCTTGGTCTCTCTTCCGTTATGTTCGGGGCCGCCTCTCATAGCCGCGCGAGGATGTGGATTAGCGCAGTTTCCGAAAACCCGACTTTTCGGGCACTGGCAACTACGGCAGGAGACCGTTAATCACGTTTGTCTTCGTTGTTGGTGTTATCCGAACGTTTTCGCCACCACCAGGGGAACTTTCCGGTGATCATCACGTACAGACCAGGTACACCCCAGAGAAGCAAACCCGCCAACGCTTTCAAAACCACCACCCAGGGTTTAACTTCAAAATCTATCCCTAGCCTGCGGGAATAGTAAGGAGAATCTAGGGAAATGAACAGATAACAAAAATAGGTGAAGAACACAGCGGCACCGATCACACGGACGGCTATGGGACGACCAATTTCAGAAAAGCATGCAACGACGATCAGCCCGAAGACGGCAATAATGATTGCGGCTTCCAGCGGAGGGATGGGATGGTCTGCTGCTAACAGCAACGACGACCCACCCAGCAGCGCGGCAACACCAATCGACCATCGTGCCCAGCGGCTCACGTGCTGCAGGTCTCCCGTTTGAGAAGTACGATTCTATGTCAGAAGATTTCGTTCCATCAAAATCACTTGGTCCGCAGTGTCGCTTCATCCCGGCTCAACTGTCGGATTCCGCCCGAAAAACGGGATTTTCGGTAACTGCGGCTCTGGGTGCTCACCACGTTTTCCACAGGTCCGCTAGTTATCCACATCGTTAGCCATTGACCTCAGTGTACTTCGCCGATAACATTGCATATGACTACCGTACAAGAACCACTCACAAACGCCATTCCGCCGTTTCCTTTTTTCATCGAGAATCCTGCTGAGCTGAATCGCACCGAACTCCCGGCCAACAAGGCCAACAATAACCAATTCGCGAGCGATGATCAGGTTGTCGAGCGCCAAAAGGGCGTCTCTCCGCGCGAAAGTCATGGCGATCAGGAGCTTTCGCGCGTAACAAAGTCCAGGCCGCCTTTGGCGCATGAAAAAGTCCACATAGACACCAACCAATTGCCCGACCGCTGCCAATTTAGCTTTTCCGACGGGCGCCAGTGCGCTATGGCTCGCTCCGACATTCATCCCTCCCTGTGCCGCTTTCACTCCGAAAGAGAAGACCAGTTGTTCGGCGACCCGGCACCCGGAGGTAACGTCGTCGGCGCCGCACTCGACCTTCCCGAACTCCATTCCGCCTGCCGCGATCTCACCACCGCCGCCGGCGTGAACCGCGCCCTCGCCCAGGTGTTTCGCCTGCTCGCGCAAAGGCGCATCTCGCGCCAGGAAGCCGCCACCTTCGGCCACCTCGCCCAGCTCTTGTTGCGTACCATTTCCGCCATGCGCGCCGATCCGACCAGGATCGGCGTCCCGAGCGAGCATCGTGAGCCGAGGGACCTCTCTTTCTCCTCACCGCGGCGCGAGGCAAACGCCGCGCCTGCCTCGTGCCCCGAAGCTGACGATGCGGCCAGTCCTCCGCGAAAAGGCTACCCTCCTGCGGCGAAAGTCTACCAACAGGATGAGCTTTCGCCGCCCAACAAAGGCGCGCTTTTCGCGGGTAACAAAGTCATCCCGAGTCTGCCTTCTGCGGATGAGCGCGTGGCGGTCCCCGGCGTTTCATACGATCAGCGCGTGCAAACGGTCCAACCCTCGCAAAATGAACACTTGCGCAAAACCCGTCAGCAACCCAAGTAAAATGAACACATACGAAATTGCAGAGCTTGAAGTCGCTCATAATGAACACTTGCGCAAAACAGGGGAGGTTGCGAATGCGCAAGTCCCGTCAGCGGGGTCCCCAGCGTACGCCGCCTTTGCGCATGCTGGGGTGGCGGCAGGGACGAAACAAATTAGCCCAGTGCGGGAGCACCGGAATGCCGGGGTTAGGAACTTGTAGCTCAGGTGTCCCGACGATTTTGTCGGGAGACCTGAGGCCTTTGCGGGTGCCCCATCCTTCGCATCCCCAGCGCAAGCGGAGCTTGCGCGTTACTGGTGGAAAGCGAATGCCGAAGGCTATGAAAATTGCGATAAAGCTTACCTTGATCGCCGGCGCACTGATTGCGCTTGCTGTGAGCTGTCCGCGAGCGGCGAGTTCCCTTGCGACGCCCGCTCCATTCCCATCCACAGACGCCCGCGGTGAATGTCTTTCCGTGCCCAGCCGCATCCTGGGGCGTTCCGTTCCTTACTGTGTGATCCTGCCGCCCGGCTATGGGGAAGACGCCAACCGCCGTTATCCCGTGCTCTATTACCTCCATGGGCTCGGCGATAATGAGCAGATGTTTGTGCGTTCCGGAGGCTTCGATCTTCTCGAGGAGCTCTGGGACCGCCGCCAAATTGGCGATTTCGTCGTGGTCAGCCCGGCTGGTTACGCCAGTTTCTTCATGAACTCGCATGACGCGCGCTTCCGTTATGACGATTTCTTCCTGCGGGAATTTATGCCTTGGATCGAGAATCGTTACCGCATTGCCGCCGCCCGCGAATCCCGCGGCATTGGCGGAATCTCCATGGGAGGCTATGGCGCGCTCCGCATGGCTTTCCTTCACCCGCGACTGTTCGGATCGGTGAGCGCGCATAGCGCCGCTTTGATGGAGAAACTTCCGGCCATTTCCGTAGGCAATTCTCCGGAGGCCGGCCGTCTGCGGATCTTGGGCGACGTCTTTGGCTCACCCCCGGACCGTTTATTCTGGGATCGCAATAATCCTCTTCGCATCGCCCGCACGGCGGAACTCGCGGGAATGAAAATCTATTTCGATTGCGGCTCCCAGGACGATTATGGATTCCAAGCAGGCGCCCGGGCGCTTCACAATTTGCTTGCTTCCCGCCGCATCGCTCATGAATTTCACCTCTATCCGGGCGGGCATAATGGGTCCTATTTTGCCGCACATCTGCCCGATTCCCTGCGCTTTCATTCTGCGGCCTTCCGCCTGAGCCATGCCCGGCTAACCCACGGCGAACAGATCCCCAGGTGAAAAATACGTTGAAAAATGCGCTTGTGCTCGAGGAAAACTGCACCTTCTGTAACATCGTTCGCGGCGCCGTGCCCTGTTTCAAGGTTTTTGAGGATGATATTTCACTCGCCTTCCTGGATCATCGCCCCCTCTTTGCGGGCCACTCATTGTTCATCGTAAAGAGCCACATGGAGACGCTCTTTGATCTGCCGGACTCCCTGGTGGGCGCGGTCTTTACCAATGTCCGGCTCCTTTCCCAGGCCGTCATGCGGGGGATGGAAGCGGAAGGCGCTTTCGTGGCCATCAATAATCGTGTAAGTCAAAGTGTTCCGCATTTCCACGTGCACATCGTTCCCAGGCGCAAGCGAGATGGCTTGAAGGGCTTCTTTTGGCCCCGGCGCGCTTACAAGGACGACCAAGAAATAGAAGCCACCCTGCGCGCTCTTCGTTCGGCTATCGCAGCACTGCAGGATGCCTAATGGCCATCTCTGGCTTTAGAAAAATGCGGTCGGCGGCGCGAGCTCCTCACCAGAGGGTGGCTTTTGCGTCACCCAATGCCAAAATAGGCTCGGCAGTCCACCCGATTACCTATAGGTTACTAAACGCGTCCATCGCTTTTCTGCTGAGGGTCCGTTTATGAAGATCTCCAACCGAGTCGAGCCCGATAACCTCGAGCATCACGAGTTACAACTGAGCATCTTCGTTGCCATCACGGTCATCGTGATGGCTGTGGGAATGGCGGTGCTCATGTACCCCGTGGTCTTTTCTCATCAGACGCCGGGCGATCGAACCATGCGCACCGCCTTCTGGGGCTTTTGTGCTCTGTGCGTCCTGCTGACCATTTATCTCTGGGATCGCCATGCCACCATCCGCCGTCTGCGACGCGACATGGCCGAAGGCCGCCGGCAGATCGCCGAGACCCGCAGGCAGGCCAGCGTCGAATTGCTGAAGAGCATGCCGAACTTTGGTTCCTTCCAGGACCGCTTGCCCATGGAATTCCGCCGCATGGCCACAACCACTCAAAAACTCTCCATCGTCGTGATCACCATCAAGTTCCCGGCCGATCATTCCGGTCCTTCGGAAACCGCTTCGGCCCTCGGGGATGCCGCCAAAGTCATCGCTCGTAAGATGCGCGAACAGGATTCCATCTACATTCTGGCGCCCGCTTGTTTTGGCGCGGTCTTACCGGGAGTGGACCTCCTTAATGCGGAGCGAGTCTGTGCCCGTCTCACGGAAGGATTGGCTGACGCCGCCGGCGTGAGCCACCGGTTTCACTTCGACCTGCAGGTGGTCAATTATCCGGCGCACGCATCCTCAGCGACCGAACTGCAGCAAGCCGTATCCGCTCTGGCCTCTTTGGATGACTCGGTGCGGGGAATGGCGGAAGTTCTGCCGTAGAACTAAATATGTGACTGGCTTTCCCGCCGCGGCAATCAGGTCTCGGCGCGGCGCCGCATCATTCAAGCCATTTCCTGGGTTCACGAATGGCTTCCACCAAGTCGTTCAGAAACCGCGCCGCCCGCGCTCCATCAGCCACTCGATGATCCGTCGAAAGAGTCAGCGTGATCATCGGCCGCACGGCGGGCCTACCATCGACGGCTACGACGCGATCTCCCACGCGCCCGACCGCCAGAATACCCGCCTGGGGAGGCACGATAATCGCGGTGAAGGCGTCAACGTTGTACATCCCCAGATTGCTGATCGTAAATGTGCCCCCGGTAATGTCCGCCGGCTGCAAGCGGCCGGCCTTGGCGCGTTCCGTCAGCTCGCGCCGCTTCACGGCAAGCTCTCCAACATTGCGACTGTTGGCTTTGTGCAAGACCGGTGCGACGACGCCTTCTTCCACGGCTACGGCCACCGCAACATTGATCTCGCCGTTGTGACGAATGCCCTCCGCTGCCCAGCTGGCATTCATTCTCGGATGTTTCGCCAGTACACGCGCGACCAGCGCGACCAGCAAATCCGTAAGAGTCGCTTTGATCCCGTGCGCTCTTTCCACCTCCACAGACAGCCGCTCATACACTTCGAGTAAACCGCTGGCATCCGCATCGCGCGTCACAAAAAAGTGAGGAACGGTCGTCCAGCTTTGGGTCGTGCGCGCGGCCATGAGCCGCCCCACCGTCCCCAATGGCTCGATCTCTCCGGCAGAGGCCTGCGATTTGGTCTGCGCCGAAGCTATGGCCGCCGGTGCGGCCGCCGCACCCGCGGATTTCGCCGCATTCATGATGTCCTCGGCGAGAATCTCTCCTCCTGGTCCCGAGCCACGCAAGCGCGTGACGTCCACGCCGTGCTCGCGAGCCAGCCGCCGCGCTTTGGGCGATATCCTCATTTCAGGCGGCGGAGACGGAGGTGGGTTGCTTGCTCCTGAGCTTGCTGCACCGGGGCCGGCGCCAGCGGTATCCGTGCGCCGTCCCGTTTGTGCCGGCGCGGTGGCTAGAGGAGGCGCTTCGCCGGGGGCCAGTAGCCACGCAATCGTTTGGCCGACGGGAATGACCGCGCCTTCGCGTGCTGAAACCGCGGAGAGTATGCCGTCGGCGGGCGATTCCACTTCGACTACGGCTTTATCGGTTTCCACTTCGAGCAGCGGCTCGCCTTTGACCACTTGCTCGCCTTCACGCTTGCGCCAGGAGATGACCTTGCCGGTCTCCTGCGCCATTTCCAGGGCGGGCATTACGACGCTGACGGCCATATGGCGGAATTCGGGAGAGAGCGCTTCTAGCGCACTCCGACTCCTTCCGTCTTCGCGCCGGCTTCCACCATTTCGATCACGCGCTGGCTTGGAGCAGCTTCGCTCTCACGCGTGGTCGGCAGCGGTCCGTTCACGGTGAAGTAGTGCGCACCAGCCACCAGCAGTTCTTCGGCCGGGAAGCGCGTGATCACTTCATGACCGGTCTCCGTGACCACGATCTCTTCCTCGATTCGCGCCGCGCTCCAGCCGTCCGTGGAAGGCCAGAATGTCTCCAGCGCAAACACCATGCCCGGCTTGAGCTCGTGCGCATGCTCGAGCGAAACCAGACGGCTGATTACCGGCTTCTCCCAAATCGCCAGGCCAACTCCATGCCCAAACTGCAGCGCGAAGGCCGCCTCTTCGTCGGGGAACCCAAACTCCTGAGCTTTCGGCCATACCGAAGCGACTTGCGCTGTGGTCCGGCCCGGCCGGATCAGCTCGATCGCCGCATCCAGGTATTCCCGGCAGCGCTTGTAAGCGTCCACCATGGCATGCGAAGCATATCCAATGGTGAAGCAGCGGTAGTAGCAGGTGCGATAGCCCATGTAGGAATGCAGAATGTCGTAGTAGACCGGATCGCCGGGGCGCAGCACGCGATCGGAGAAGACATGCGGATGCGGATTGCAGCGTTCTCCGGAAATCGCGTTCACCGCTTCGACGTACTCCGAGCCGAGATCGTAGAGAACTTTGCTGACCAGGCCGACGGCCTGATTTTCGCTCATTCCGGGTTTCATCGCGCGATAAAGCTCGTCATACGCCGCATCCACCATCATGGCCGACATGTTCAGCAGCGTGATTTCGTCCTGCGTCTTGATCACGCGCGCATCGGACATGATTTGTTGGCCGTCGACCACCTTGATCCCTTCCCGCTGCAAAGCGAAGAGAATCGGAGGCTCAATGATGTCCACTCCCAGCGGCTCGTGCTGCAATTTGCGTTTTTCCAGTTCGACCTTGATCTTGCGCGCCACATTTTCGGCGCGTCCCATCTCCGGCGACATTGCGCCTCGCAGCAGAGGAATGCCGGCTCGCGAGCGCTCGCCCAGCCAGGGACAATTGAGCTGGTGGTGCCTGGCGGCCGAACCGAAGTCCCAGAGGATCGGCTCATCATTTTGCGGCAAAAGCGTGAAGCGGCTGTTCTTGTCCTGCGCCCAGGTGCCGATGTGCGTTGCCGTGATATAGCGCACGTTGTTCATATCGAAGCAGAGCAGCGCGCCCATCTCCGATTTCTGCAGCAAGGCCCTTGCGCGCGCCAGGCGCTCGCGCCGCAAGCGCTCGAAATCCACGCGATTCTCCCAATCCACCGCCATCGTTCCGTAGGTTTTTAGTCCCATGGCATGCCTCCGAATTTCTCTACGTAGTCCTCAGATTGCTTGTGCCACATTCCAAAAGCAGATCCCTCGCGCCCAAGAACGGCGCTCGGGATGACAGCGACGATGCGAGCGCGCCAGGCCAAGAGAGATCCCTCGTCCGCCCCAGGCGGACTCGGGATGACAGCGCGGCAGGTTAACGCGCGGTCAGGATTTCCCGCAAAGCTGACGCGCAGCTTCAAACACCTGCTGTTCGCTGGGCACAGTGGCATCCTCGAGAGGAGGAGAGAAGGGAATCGGCACGTGCATCGCTCCGATTCGCTTCACCGGTCCATCCAGATTGTAAAAAGCGCCTTCCGCGATCACCGAGGCGATTTCCGCGGTCACTCCGTAACGGTGGTAGCCTTCATCGATCACTACGGCGCGCGAAGTTTTCTTGGCAGATTCAATCAGAGTTTTTTCGTCGAGCGGCCACGTCGTGCGCGGATCGATGACCTCGGCGCTGATTCCGATGTCCTCGAGCAGTTTGGCCGCGCCCAAGGCAACCTGCACCATGCTGCTGGTGGCCACCAGGGTGATATCGGTTCCCGCGCGCTTGATATCCGCAACCCCGAACGGGATGGTGTACTCCTCGGAAGGCACCGGGCCCTTCAGCCGGTACATCATTTTGTCTTCAAAAAAAATGACCGGATTGTCGTCGCGGATCGCCGTCTTCAGCAGCCCTTTGGCGTCGTAAGGAGTGGAGGGCAACACAACCTTAAGACCTGGAATGTGGCTGGGCCAAGCCTGCAAAGATTGGGAATGCTGCGCCGCTGAACGCCGCGTCGCGCCCATCGTCGTGCGCAAGACCATGGGCACCTTCCAGGTTCCTCCCGACATGTAATGAATCTTCGCGGCCTGGTTCACGATTTGGTCCATCACCAAGGTGAGGAAATCGCCGAACATGATATCCACCACCGGCCGCAGGCCCGTCATCGCCGCGCCCACTCCGATTCCCGTGAATCCCGGCTCTGAAATCGGCGTGTCGATCACGCGTTCTTTGCCGAACTCCTCCACCAATCCCGACAACACTTTGAAGGGCGTGCCCGCTTCGGCCACGTCTTCGCCAATAATGCACACTCGCGGATCGCGGCGCATCTCCTCCGCGAGCGCCTCGCGGATCGCTTCCCCGAAGGTCAACTCTCGTACGGTAGTTTGGGTGGCAGTTTCAGGCATAGACGTCCTGCTCCACCTGCTCGACAGCCGGATAAGGCGCGGCAATGGCGAATTCCACCGCGGCATTCATCTCCGCCTTGACCTCGGTTTGAATCCGTTCCAGCTGCGCCGAATCCGCGAGCTTTTGTTGCATGAGCCAATCTCCCAGAATCTTGATGGGATCCCGCTCGGAGGACCATCGCTGCTCTTCTTGCTTGGCGCGATAGTATTCGCGATTGATATCGCCCACGTGGTGCCCGCGATAGCGGTAAGTGTTGCACAGCAGAAATGCAGGGCCTGCGCCTGCCCGCGCGCGCTCGACAAATCGAGATGCCGCCGCATGCACTGCGCGGACGTCCTGCCCGTCTACGCTTTCCGCCGGCAGACCAAAAGCCCCCGGACGAGCCAGGATGTCGCCGGAGGTCGTCTCCGAGTAGTGCGTATATTCGTTGTACATATTGTTCTCGCAGACGTAAATCACAGGCAGTTTCCAGAGCTGCGCCATGTTCATGACTTCGTAGAGGACTCCCTGCCCCAGCGCACCCTCGCCAAAAAAGCAGACACAAACTCTGCCATTCCCGAGCTTCTTGGCCGAAAATGCCGCGCCGGTGGCGATACCCGCGCTGCCGCCGACGATCGCGTTGGCCCCAAGATTTCCTGTAGCCGGATCGGCAATGTGCATCGATCCGCCTTTGCCCCGGCAGTAGCCGGCCTCTTTGCCGAGTAATTCGGCGAACATGCGGTCGGGCGCGGCGCCTTTCGCCAGGCAATGGCCGTGTCCGCGATGGGTGCTGGTGATGTAATCATCCGGGCGCAGCGCTTCACAGATTCCCACGGCCACGGCCTCCTCGCCCTCATAGAGGTGCGTGAGCCCCGGCATGAGGGCGCGCAGGTAGAGATCGTTGGCGTGTTCCTCAAATTGGCGAATAGAAAACATGCGCCGGTACATGCGCAGCGATTGCTCCTTGCCCAGCGCTGCGTTCGCTTCGGATCGTTGCGTAGCAGTGGTCATCGCGATACCCCGGACATTTTAGCCAGTGCGTCAAACATCACGGCAAAATCCTCGTGTACCAGCCCGATCGCTCGCGCGCTGGTCAGCATTTCATTCGCCGCAGCCGCCGTGGGAAGAGGGACGTCCACTTGGCGTCCCAGCTCCAGCGCCAGCAGCATATCTTTCTGCATCATGTTTACATCAAACCAGGCCGTCTCCGGAAGCTTCAACACAAATGGCCCCCGGTATTGCACCATCGGCGAGGCAATGGCACTGTGCGTCAAGACGTCGACTGCCGTTTGCCGCGGAATTCCGTTTTTTTCCGCCAGCAGAACCGCTTCCGAAAACGCCAGCATCTGCACCGCGAGATTGGAGTTGGTGGCAATCTTCATCACCAGCGCCAGCCCGTTCTCGCCCACGTAGGTTACCTTCTGTCCCTGTCCCGCTGTCGGCTGGTCGGAGAAGTCTTCAAGCAGAGGCTTGACGCGATCGAAACTTTCGCGCCTGCCTCCGACCATCAGCGAAAGCTTGCCTACCTTCAAAGTGGCCACACTTCCCGATACTGGCGCGTCCAGCATGTCCGCGCCTTTTTCTCTCACCTTGGCCGCGATCGCGCGGCTCGTCGCCACGCTAACCGTGCTCATATCCACAAAAAGTTTGCCCCGGCTCAATCCCGCCAGAACCCCATGCGGACCCTCAGCAATGGATGTAAGAGCAGCTGAATTGGCCACCGAGGAGAAGATTACGTCGGCAGCCTCAGCCACGGCGCGCGGCGTCTCCGCGAATTTCATGCCCTTCTCGATCAGCGATTGAGCTTTCGAGCGTGTGCGGTTATAGCCCGTGAGGCTGTGCCCCCTTTCGAGCAGTCGTTGGGCCATCAAGCTTCCCATCACGCCCAGCCCTACAAATCCCAGATTGGCCACCTGGTCGAGACCTCCTCGCGTGGGATGTTACGAAATCTAGTTGCGACGAAATAAAGCCGCGCCCTTATGAGGGATTCTTCGTCGCTTCGCTCCTCAGAATGACACGCCGAGCAGAATTTTTCCGCGTGCTACTCCACCCCAGCACACGACTTTTTTGAACCGCGCGAGTTCTCGCGCTCGAGAGGCGCGTGCCGGGGGCCCAGATTACTGAATCCAAACGGTCTTGATATCCGTGAATTCGCGGATACCGAAGCTGCCCAATTCGCGTCCGTATCCAGACCACTTCACGCCTCCGAAAGGCAGCCGCGGGTCGGAGGCCACCATGCGGTTGATGAACACCATCCCGGATTCGAGTTCATTGATCAGGCGTTCTCGTTCCTTTTCGTCATTCGTCCAGGCGCTGGCGCCCAGCCCGAAGCGGCTGTCATTGGCAATGCGAATCGCCTCATCCAAATCTTTGGCGCGAAATACGCTGGCCACCGGACCAAACAACTCGTCGCAATGTGCGGGTGAGCCCTTGGGGATCTTGCCGAGCACCGTCGGCGCGTAAAAATTGCCGGGGCGGCTGAGCGGCTTTCCTCCTGTCAATATTTCCCCGCCCGATGCAACGGTCGTTCGCACCGAACGATCGAGGCTCTCCACCCCGTCTTTCGTTGCCAACGGTCCGAGATCGGTTTTCTCATCGAAGGGATCGCCCACCTTGAGCGCCGCCATCGCCGAGACGAATCTGCGCTGAAACTCCTCCGCGATTGGTTCCGCGATAATAAAGCGCTTTGCCGCTATGCAGGATTGCCCGTTATTTGCGATCCGCGCCTTCACCGCCGTCGCCACGGCCTCATCCAGCTTGGCGCTCGGCATTACGATAAAGGGGTCGCTGCCGCCCAGTTCCAAAACCACCTTCTTCACCTTCTTCGCCGCGCCCAGCGCCACTTGCACGCCCGCTCCTTCGCTTCCGGTAAGCGTCGCTGCCGCCACCCTCGAATCTCCCAGCACGGCCTCCACTTTTGGTGATCCGATCAGCAGCGTCTGAAATACGCCTTCGGGGAAACCCGCCTCGCGGAACAACTCTTCGATCAGCAGAGCGCATTGGGGAACGTTCGACGCGTGCTTGAGCAGCATCACATTGCCCGCCGTCAAGATGGGCGCCGCCGCCCGGATCACCTGCCAAAAGGGATAGTTCCACGGCATCACGGCGAGCACCGGACCGAGCGGCTGATACCGTACATAACTCCGCGTTGCGGGCGTGGCCACGACTTCGTCGGCTAGAAAAGCCTGGCCATTCTCTGCGTAAAAACGGCAAGCCCACGCGCATTTGACCGCTTCCTCGACCGCCGAGCGAAATGTTTTTCCCATCTCCGTCGTCATCATGCGCCCGAAGGTTTCCTTTTTTTCTTCGAGGATTTCCGCCGCGCGCTGCATGAACCGAGCGCGTTCCGCAAAGGTGCTTTTGCGGTATTTCGAGAATGCCTCCGCCGCGATCTGAAGTTTGCGGTCGATCTGCGCGTCGGAGAGCTGCTCAAATGTTTTCAGGGTTTCGCCTGTCGCCGGATTGATAGTCGCTATGGGCATCCCGAACCTCGGCTAGGTTGTAGTCGTAAGGTCACGATATCACGCCGTTCCGCAGCGCACAAAATTCCGCAGTCGCTGGCAATGGATCCCTCGAGCTTCGGCCCCAACGCGCGGGCTCCGGGAACCCGCCGGGCCGCGAATAGGCATGCCGCCTGGAAGACCACCCCAGCACGCGCAAGAACGGCGCGTGCTGGGGACCCCGGCTGGGGCGGCGCTACAAAAAAACCCCCAGGGCCGCCGCAGGCCGGCGCGCCCTGGGCTACAACGGACCCGCTTTTGGCCCAAGCGGCGAAAACCGATTTTGTGCGCTGACACTCCCTGTTGTATGGTGAGATGCGTGGCCGCGGATGGGTTTCATCTCTTGGGTGTCAGTGGCAGCCTGCGCGAAAAATCGCGGACCGCGCTGGCGCTTCGCCTGCTACTCGGTTTTGCCGAAGAGCACGGCGCCGAGATACGCATGCTCGATCTGCGAGCCATCGAATTGCCGCTATACCGCCCGGATCACGCCGGCGGCTCCGCGGCCGAGCTCCGGCTGGGGACGGACATGCAGTGGGCTTCGGCCGTTGTGCTTGCGTCGCCGGACTATCACGGATCCATGTCCGGCACGATGAAAAACTTCCTCGACTACAACTGGGAAGAGTGCGCCGGCAAAGTCTTCGGCTATGTTTGTTCCTCGCACGAAAAAGGATTGACGGTAATGGACCAGATGCGCACGGTCGTGCGCCAGTGCTACGGTTGGAGTATGCCTTACGGCGTCTCCTTCGATGGCAGAACTGATTTTGACTCCGAGGGAGTCCTGAAAAACGCCAAGGTCGAAACGCGTTTGCGCATGATGGCCCGCGATCTGGTCATCTATGGGGCACTGATCCATGAGCAATTCTTGTCCGACCTTGCGAGCGGAGATGCCAGCACCTTTGCCGCCGCCTACCGCTAGTTTCTGACTGTTCCGCGCCCGCCGCATCTCATGAACGTGAGCAACCAAGCCAAGCAATTTGGCGAAGTTCGCATCGGTTAGCACCGCCCGCCTTCGCCTGGCGTTTCCCCGAGCGCCTTCGCCGGAACCAGATAATTCTGCACGTAATCGCGCACAGCTTCACTGAGCGGCGTAATCGGCTGCTCATAGCCCGCGGATCGCAGCTTTTTGATCTTCGCTTCCGTAAAATATTGATATTTGTCGCGAATGGTTTGCGGCATTTCGATGTACTCGATGCGCGGCTCACGCCCCAGGGCGCTGAAGATGGCGCCGGCCAATTCATTCCAGGTGTGCGCTTTTCCCGATCCAATATTGAAAATTCCAGCGGCTTGGCGATGTTCCGCCAGATGCAGCGTCATGCGCACGGCGTCTTTGACATAAAGGAAATCGCGACGCTGCTCACCGTCCCCATATTCCGGCCGATAGCTTTTGAACAGGCGAATGACTCCCGTTTGCATCACCTGCGCGAAGCTCTTGTTCACCACGCTGCGCATTTCGCCTTTATGTTCTTCGTTTGGCCCGAACACATTGAAGTATTTGAGGGCCACCAGGCGTTCGAGCCAGCCCTGCCGCCAGGCGTGCAGATCCATCAGGTGTTTTGATTCGCCGTACAAATTGAGCGGCTCGAGCCGTTCGAGAGCGTCGGGGCTCGCGTCGTCCATGCCCGCGCTCCCGTCGCCGTAAGTCGCTGCCGACGAGGCGTACACGAACCGCGTGCCCGACTGGAGCGCCCACGCAGCCAGATCACGCGAAAATTCGTAATTGTTGCGGTAGAGATATTCGCGGTCGATTTCCGTCGTGGAGGAACAGGCGCCCAAATGAAACGCGAAGTCGAATTTTCCCAGTTGGCCCGCGGTAAGCCGCGATAAAGTCTGCTCCGGCTCGATGTAGTCGGCAAAAATCAAATGCCGCAGATAACGGCTCCGCTCGGCTTCCGGCGCCGAGTCTGCGATCACGATATCGGTGCAGCC
>WNGK01007021.1_pt1 | contig 17376 bp, 20 predicted proteins | sample 5400601 | NCBI WGS metagenome assembly WNGK01 (sample SAMN13153376, study PRJNA577476) | soil metagenome | isolation source: 60 cm soil or saprolite under Garry oak tree replicate 1 | place: USA:California | collected 2016-06-15
TCTCTCTCATCCTGCTGAGTGTAACCAGAGTTCCCCAAAATCAAAATGCCCGTTAAATCAGGAGGTGTTACAGATTCCTGCTCAGAGCCCGAAATTCTTCGCAAATGAAGCAGAAGTTGATTAATCGCATGCCTCAGCTGCCGGCAGCTCAGGCATTGGCCTTCTTGCTTTTCGGGCTGAGAGTCGCCATGGTCTCGGCCTCGCGATACCACTGACGGATTTCCTCGGCAAGTTCCGCGTAGGTCACACTTGCTTTCGCACATTCAAGGCCGTCATCTGTCAGCCACATCGGCACATTGGCTATGCCGGCGGCATCCTGCACGCCAACAGAGTTCGTGCCATCACATTTGGTCGCGAACAGCGAGAAGCTGTTGGCATCGCCGAGAGAACCATTTTCGAACCTCTCGTCCATGTGTTTGATCGCGTTGTGTATTGTCTGAATTCGTTCGAGAACAGAGCCATCTCCGTGATCGAATTGTTTCTCGCCGCTCCACGTCCTGCTAAGCGCGTTCAAACAGCGAACCGCCTGATACAGATGCGCGACGCAATGCTCGAAATGTCTTACGGCGGAAAAATAAGGCGAGACTGTAAGGCCGCCGGCCGCGATATATTCCTTGAGATTATCCACCGCCCGGCAATACTCCTCAAATGCATCCTGCGCCTTGCGTATCACATTGAACGTGAATTGCCGGTTCTTGTTTGAGAGCGTGAGCGACAGCTTAAAATTCAGGATAAAGGCGTTCAGAAGAGGTCTCCGCTCTGCCGATATTTCAGGTGCCGTCGGAGCCTTGAGTGCCGATATCTTCGGCGCGATGAATTTATCTTTAGTGTCGGCCGGCATCGTATCCAGACCATATCGAATCGTGAGCCTCACTATTTCTGCCTCCCTGTCGCCGAACGCACGCCATTTGCCGATCGCCGCGCCAGCCAGTCACAAACATATATCATGGATGGAGCAAACGGAGCGGTTCCATGAGCGATAAACTCGATATCAACCTAAAGCCGGATCACGTTGGCGGCGGCTTCGAATGGGAGCGGGAGCCTCAATGCTCTTGCGGTCTGCTGAAGGCAGCCGTCGACGAAAACAAGTTTATCTTCGTCAACAACATGAGCGACGCGGTACCAATTTCTTTTACATGATGCCCGTGAGCGCCGACGGCACACTTTTCAAGCGAGATGGCGTCGCGATCTCGTTTTGCCCCTGGTGCGGGACGAAGATTGACGGCCACAAAAAATATCCAACGAGCGGCGTCTAGTTGTTGCGACGCGGTTAAGCGCGCAGCGCCGCCGTGTCCACCTGCACGGCGCCGATCCTGACATGCGGAATTTTGTTTTCGAAAACCAGCTTGTAGATGTGGCGCGGCGAAACGTTGAGCAGCCCGGCGACTTCCTCCACCGTCATCGCCACCGGCCCGCGCTTCGCGAGATGCTCGCCGAAGGCGACATGGAAATGCCTGCGTAATTCGAAAGTCCTTTAAAGTCGTGTATGAGCCGTTCTTTCACGGCGGTAACACGGGTTCAAATCCCGTCGGGGACGCCAATGTTGTCAGCAACTTACGGATTTCTGGATCTTCTGAATCGTTGACTAACGTTACATCGTGGCACAACTGGAACTGGCAAGTCTCATTAAAAACCCAGTATTTTCGCGGGGTTGGGAGATAGTTAGCTTGTCTAGGACATCGCCCAACGGCTCAACCTTTACAGAGAACTCTTAGCTCGTGTGTGTAGAGTCCGTTGCTGCGGTTGCGGGAACAAGCTTGTAACTCCAATCAGCCTACCGACTGGACACATTTGTGACGGCAAGACGGTCTCGCCCCATCCCTCGATAGGCAACTGGAGTTTTCCCTGCCAATCCCACTACTGGATAGAAACGACCGCCTCAAATGGGCTCCGAACTTGTCTCGGGAGCAGATCGAGCGTGGTCGAGCTCACGATAGCTATGCGAAGGAAGACCACTTTGGCGCTTTTAACGCTTCGAGTAGAACGGTAATCAAGGACGACGCCGACAAACTCGGGGTTGCTGCACCAAAACCGGGGACCTGGAGCACCGTGAAGAGCTGGTTTTCGTGATGCGCTGGCCGACGCGCTATTGCTCGCCAGGTTTCGAGGGCCGCGCCACTCGCTGGTGCCTGAGCTGAAATCGTGCACACTTGGCGCACAAACCCCTGGCCACGACCCGATTTAGCGCAGCTCCAAAGAGTAGTCGGCTGATCGGCCGTCGGCCGGCAATCCTGGTTGACCCTTTCTCTCCATTGCACCACCAATGCGTCGCTTGAATGTTGTCTGGATGGTCATCCCGCCACGCTCCTCCCATTCCTTTCGGATCCCGGTGGTCAGGCACGATATCGTTGTAATCCGTGAACTCTTTATGGCAGATGGCGCATTTCCTGCCCTGCTCGACAATCTTACGGTTCAGCAGTTTCCGCATTTCTGCCGGTGAGCGGAGTTCGCGGTATCCTCTCGGATGATGCGGGTCTTCGACGCGCTGGACGCCCAGGCGTAAAGTGCGCACTTTTTGTGCTTGCTCACGGCCGCAGCAGACAAGGGATCGGTGAATGGGACAGGATTCATTGCGATGGAGCTTCCTAGGAACCTTCTCCTGGTTAGGCTGGGGAAATTGGCGATTGCTCGTGAATGGTGGCTCGGCAATCGATACAAGGCAGGCGGCCATCGTTTCTCGTTTGGAATGGGTTTCTTCGCATTCTCCAAAGAGCGAAAAAAGTTATTTGGCGAAAAGCTGCGGAAAAACTATTGAGGACCGAGTTCCGCCTCGGGCCCGGAATCGGATGTGGAACGGATGCGCGCGGGCAGTTCCTTGATGGCATATCCAGCTAGGGCGGACATGATGGAACCTATGATCGTCAGGAAGAGCGAGCCAGCGTAGCGCGAGAACCAACCAAAGGTTGAGGACGTTTCGACTAGAGCTCTGCCTGTTCCTTGCCAAGACAACGAGAGCCCGGTGTGCCGGGCAGAGACAGAGAGGTCGCGCTCCGTGTGAGGGGAAAAGTCTCCACTGACGCTGTCTTCCTGCGTCGCCGCGTCTTCAGGCTCAATCCGTAGGCGGATATTGTGCCGGCCGGAACGCATCGGTATTATCTGCGACAAACTACCCTGCGCCGAGTCACTGGGGATCAAACCAAATCTCTTTCTTGCAGAGCCGGTGATCTTGCCGGAGTAGGCGAGTTCGTCATCCACCCATAATGAGACCTGCGCCCCATGGAAGTCGTGCTGCAGTTTTAAATGCAGACTGGAATCCTTGGCCGTAAGCGCGGTGTACATCGCGAGCAACACTCCTGCGACCAAAACCAGTCCAAGTACGATGCGAACCTTGACCGGCACGAGGGCAGCCCGCAGCCGAGCGCGCTGATAGAGCTGCGCCGCTTTCTGGCGAAGGTGCACTGGGTGCTCCGGTTTCATGTGGATGGACTATTTTCATCTGGTAGAAGGAATTGGTTCCAGTTACCAAGGTGCAAGTCACCGCCAAGTCCGGTAGCAGCATTGGCTCGAAAAACCCAACTGCGCAGCTAATGAGCTGTTGCGCTGGTGCTGGTTCCAGCAGGAATGAAAATATTATCCGGGCTGGGAGGCTGGGGAAAAAAGATTGCCGTTGACCATTTGAGCGCATTCTGGTGCCGGCCGGGGTGTGCCGGCAGCTGCATTCAGAGGCGCGACGAAGTCACCGCCGAATCGCTTCACGCGGGTGAAGGTGTGCGTCTCGCCGCCCAGATTCTGCAGGTTCAGAGTTGCTCCCTTCGCCGCTGCCGTCTGAGACGGCGCGAATCGCCAAGCGCCGACAGATTTGGCCATCGTCAATTCCGTTAGGAAATCGGTGATATTGATGGCTCCGGTCGAAGTGCCGCGGTTACTCGCACCATTTCCTAAGGCCGCATTAAAGCTGGCGGGATCGCAATGGTCTCGACCGTGGATTGTAAGTTGAGAAGGTGGGGTTTTGTCCTGTGCGAGGGCCGCACAGCCCTTCCCGACGCTGGTGGACCGGAACAGAGAGTTCGAGATTGCAGTGATTCGGTTTTTCAAGCTGTCATTCACCAACAGCCGGTCGCCACCGCCGCTCAGCGCCAATCTGGTGGGACCAATCACTACGAGCGGCTTAGGGAATGACGAATCGTGGTGGGCGAGTTTGGGCTTCAACCAGGAATCTTATCTGTGCTCGATTCGCCGGAATGTCAGGTTGACCCGCGGTTGGCCGACATCAGGTTCCTTTGGTACCTCATGCTTGAAGTTTGTCTGAGTCTTTCCCGCCATGATAAACAAGCTGCCGTGGGATAACCGTTCTGCAAGGGCAACGGTTCCATTTTGCCCTTTGAGACGAAATAGACGTTCAGCTCCCAGGCTGACGGAAGCGATCACCGGGCCCATCTCCGGTTCCGCATCCGCGTGCAGGCCGACGCTGTCATTTCCGTTTCGGTAAAGATTGCAGAGTACGGCGTTATAGCCCAGCTTCGGCAAACTCAAATTGGCGTAAGCCACTGCGGGAGTGGCCTCTTCGACGAGAGTCCTCAACGAGAGCAATTCCGGAATCCAAGCGAGCGGCTTGTACTCGCGGCGCGAATATGTGTAGTTGGTTCCCGGGTCGCCGTAATAGGCCTCGTCGCGAGGCACAGCATATTGGAATGAAGATTTGCGTCGTTCCCAGGCGCACTTTGTCCGCAGCAAGTTGAACAGGGTCGTCGCTTCCTCAGGCGAGAGGAAATTCTCATCGTAGTAGATTTCCGCTCCTGGGATGAGAATCGTTTCCATATTCGTGCTACTCGAAAAGAGCGGGTTGTGCAGCAGTCTCTTCGGCTTCCACAAAGTTGCTCAACCCGACGCCGACGAGCCGATAACGTTGCTGCGGATCTAGGGCCACTCGTTCTCGCAGCGACAGCGCGATGTCCGTCAATTCCTCGCAAGAGGAGGGCGGTGACTCGGATGTATGGCTGCGAGTAAGGAGCTTGAACTCGCTTGTTTTCAGTTTGAGGACCACCGTGCGGGCTGGCCGTGACTCCTTGTGGGAAGCAGACCAAAGCTTTTCTGCAAGGCGTCGGATCATGGGCTCAGTTTCTGCCAAGGGCACGTCGCGCTCAAACGTATCCTCCACGGAAATGGACTGCGTGGGCCTGTCTGGGACCACTTCACTGTTGTCGATGCCTCGGGCAAGCTCGTGCAGGCGCACACCATAGCGGCCAAAGTGCTGCTCAAGCACCTGTAAATCCAACCCTTTTAAATCTCCGACCGTCTGAATTCCAAGTTGCGCAAGCTTCTCCCCAGTCACTTTACCCACGCCGGGAAGGCGTGCTACAGGGAGTGGAGCTAAAAACCGCATCTACATCGTCCGGCTGGATCACGAAGAGTCCATCCGGTTTGCGCCAATCGGACGCGATTTTTGCCAAGAACTTGTTCGGCGCCACGCCGGCTGAGGCGGTCAAATTGAGTTCCTGGCGAATTTGTTCGCGGATCGTGCGCGCAACCATCGTGGCAGTCGCGGTCAAATTGAGTTCCTGGCGAATTTGTTCGCGGATCGTGCGCGCAACCATCGTGGCAGTCGGCAAACCGGTTTTGTTTTCGGTGACATCCAGGTACGCTTCGTCGAGCGACAGTGGCTCAATAAAGTCTGTGTGACGTTTGAAGATTTCCCGAACATCATGCGAGACCGCGCGGTAGCGTGTGAAATCTGGAGGTACGAAGACTGCGCCAGGACACAAGCGTTCCGCCCGCACTGCCGGCATGGCCGCGCGCACGCCAAAAGCCCTGGCTTCGTACGAAGCAGCACAGACGACCGAACGTTTAGCCTGCCAAGCGACAATTACGGGCTTGCCGCGCAAGTCCGGGTTATCCCGCTGCTCGACGGAAGCATAGAACGCATCCATGTCGACCGATGTTGAAATCCAGAGGCGGCGTTCGTTGGCGTTTTGCTGTGAGCGCTACGTCGAAATACGGCTACACAGAAATCGATTTCCAATACTCCTCGAGCTCTACGACACAAGGCCTCCAATTTTCGGCTATGAAGCTATGGGCTTTTTATTTGCGCGGCGCAGTTCCCATTCTTCGCGTACTCGATGGTAGTGCTTCGCCAATTGTTCAAGCTCCGCATCCGAGAGTTGTTCGATATCGATCATTTCATTGTGGGCACTGCGAATCGAACGGATTACTTCATCTAACTTCAAGTGCAGGGCGCGATCATTGCGGTTCTGGGTGTTCTGGATCAGGAAAACCACCAAGAACGTGATCACAGTGGTAGCGGTATTGATGACCAGTTGCCAGGTATCGGAGTAATGAAAAAAGGGTCCGGTGGCGCCCCAAAGTACGATGGTCAATGCCGCTAATATGAAGGCCCAAGCCGAACCAACCCAGCCCGCGGTCTTGGCAGCCGTTTTTCCGAACCACATACTGAATAGGTCACTTCCATTGCCCGGTTTCATTGTGCACCTCGTTCGCTGCACTTAGATGCTTTTGGAAGTGAACTGCGTCTACCGCTAGGACCACAGTCCTCGTTTGTGGAAGAATGAGGGCTGAGCCCCAATTTGTCTAATCGCAGGGCACACACGACCTGGTTGTAGGTTGACCAGGCCAGCTTCTTTTCCTGAATGAGGAACAGTTGATATTGCCGAATGTCCTCGGCTCCGAGTTGATCGGGCGAGCGATGAAAATGTTGGGCGAATTCGGCGACGTGCCGGAGGTACAATCGAATGGTTGCAGCACAGCAGTTGCGCCGCTGGAGCTCTTCCAGCATGCGCTGTCGAAGTTGGGTCATAACGCCTCCTGAGAGCGCCTAACAAAACCCAGCTTCAGAGTGTCATGGCAGTCTAAAGGAATGGAATTAAGACCGTTCGGTCGGTGGCAGAGCCAATGAAGGAAACTTTATGCTGCGTAAGGGTCCTGGGTAGCAAGGCACTCATGGGAAGCAGGGCGACCTGTGGAGCTCCAAGATTTCCTAGATTTGGCAAGGATCTTGGGGTACACTGCACCGGTCAAATGTTGGTATCCTCCGCCCTCTCGGAGTGAGCAGTGTGCGATCGCGCCATCGCGCCTCTTCTGGAGGGACTTCGCTCCTCGAATGCGTCCGACGCCTGGGTGGAGTTCCTGCAATCGTACGGCCCTGTCTTGTATCAGGCAGCACGTACTTACACATCGAGCCAAGACGCGGCAGCAGACTGTTACCTTCATGTCTGTGAGCAACTTGGGCAGAATCGTTTTAGACGTCTTTTGCAGTTCAATCCGAACGGACGCGCAAGTTTCACTACGTGGTTACGTGTCGTTTCACGCAACTTGTGCTTTGACTGGCATCGCACACAGTCGGGCCGGCACCGACCGTTCAAATCCATCGAGGGGCTTTCACTGCTTGAACTTGAAGTTTACCGCTGGCGGTTCGGCCAGCGTGCATCCCAGGATGAAACCCTGCAACAACTTGCTCCGCGATTTCCAGGTATTAGCCTCGACGAACTGTGCGCCGTCGAAGGTCGCCTTCACAACTCGCTTACTTCGCGACAGCACTGGATCCTGAGCACGCGCAGGCAGTCAGAAATCACCACACCAGTGGCCGTCGCCGGAGAAGAAGGCGAGCTTGAGGTCCCAGATGTTCGCGACCAGCAGCCAGACCCAGAGACACAATTGATAACCCTGCAGGAACGCAGGAAGCTACAGAAAAGCCTGGCTTCGCTGCCCGACGATGAACGTCTTCTGCTACAGCTCCGCTTTGAACATGATTTATCGCTTGACGAGGTCGCTAGGCTATGTGGCTTGGGGGACGGCCAACGAGTTCACCGGAAGTTGACAGCTGTCCTGAAGAAGCTAAATTCCCTGATGCATTAAAAAATCCGGGGAAATCTGAATTCTGTCCGTGCAATAAGGCAGGAGCACCCAACATGCCGGACACCAACTGCCCGAAGTCGACCATGGGCGAGGACAAGTTTCCAGCGATGCGGCCCGAAAGCAGCAAAAATCCACTGACTCGCCGATGGACGTGCCCCGACGACCAGACGATTGCGGCATATGTAGATAACGCGCTCAGCCAAAATAGAAAAGCGCGAGTCGAAATCCACCTGTCAAAGTGTGAGCGCTGCCGCCTGATTGTCGCAGATGTTGTCAAACTCCAAAGAGAACTTGAGCTTCCTGTCCCGCCATTCGAGTTTGCGCGAAGACCAGTCCAGCATGCGCCAGCAGTTTCGGCGGGCTTCCGTTGGATTTGGGCTCCGGCGGCAGCTGTGGCCTTAATAGTCTTGATAACGGGCACTATCGGTCTGCTTCGCGAGCCGCAGAAACTGGTGGTGACGGCGCCGCCACCGCCTTCTGCACCCATGATCGCCAAAGCGGAGCCGCTGACTTCGCGCAACACACCCCTGCACGAGATTCTTAGGGAACCCCGGCTTTCAGAGGCATTCCCGGTCATACGGTCGCCCCGGCAGGACAGCATCGTGGTACGCGAGAACTTGGAATTCAGCTGGAAACCCGTTTCGCGCTCTCGCTACTACGAGATAAGCGTCGTCACCTCGGAGGGGGATCTGCTCTGGGAAGAACAAACGGAAGAGTCTGCCTTGCACCTTCCATCGGACCTTGTGTTGAAGCGCGGCTCGTATTTCGTTTGGATTACGGCCTATCTGTTTGACGGGCGAGTGGCAAGGTCATCGCCGGTGCGGTTCGTGGTCAAAGGCTAGTCTGAACCAATGCGCACCATCGCCAAATTCGTTTGCTGTTGTGGTATCGCATTGCTGTCTGTGACAGCGTGGCCGCAAGACGCATACCCATCCGCTCAAGAACGGCTCACGAAAGCGAAGCAACTGTACACACAGGAAGGTCCAAAGGCAGCGCTCCCCGAGTTCGAGGAGGCGCTGAAGATGTTCCAGGCCAACAAGGACCGACACAGTGAAGCCATTGTGCTCGGGTACATCGCGAATTGCCAGCGGAAACTGGAAAACCTCGACAAGGCTCTGGAGTTCGCGCAGCAAGCCCTGCACATGAAAGACGAGCTTGGCGATCGCGACGAGATCGGGAAGACCCACAACCAGCTTGGCTTGATTTATTGGGAGCGGGCGGATTATCCGGCGGCCACCCAGCACCTGCAGAAGGCGATTGAGATTGCCTCAGCCTTAGAAGACAAGGAACTGGAAGGATCGGCGCGCAACAATCTGGGCCTCGTATTCGACGAGCACGGCGACTACAAGCAATCACTCGAACAATACCAACGAGCACTCGAACTGCATCGGTCCACGCATTTCGAGCGGGGAGAAGGCGACACGTTGGGCAACATCGGCGGTGTTTACCTGCTCTTGGGAAAGTTCAAGGAAGCCCTTCCCTACTACCAGCAGGCATTAGCCATCAGCGAACGTCTTGGGCTCAAGCCAGCATCGAGCGATGATTTGGGAAACATCGCGCTCTGCTTGGCGGGTACGGGAGACATCGACGGCGCACTTAAGAGTTTTGATCAGGCATTAGAAGTTGCGCATGACACCGGCCTGGCGAAAGAAGAAGCAGATTGGCATAAAGGCAAAGGGACAACCCTGGTCGGTCTCGGCCGCTTTGATACCGCCCTGCGAGAGTATGCCGCGGCGGAACAGGTTTATCAGCAGGCAGGGCTGAAACGTGAACTGGTCGAAGCACTCATTGATACAGGACAGGTGTATGAGCTCTTGGGGGATGCTGTTGCGGCAGAAGAGCGTTTCGAGCAGGCCCGGCAATTGGCGCATGAAATCGGAAATACATCCGGCGAAGGCGACAGCTTCATTGCACTTGGAGATCTCGAACGGCGCCGAAAAAACTATGATTCGGCAGATGCGCACTTCAAACAGGCTCTGGACAAGGCGCGAGGCACCGGCGAAGAACGCACAATTGTCTCAGCATTGGTCCGGCAGTCTATGAACGATGTCGATCGCAAACGATACCAGTCAGCATTGCAGAGCGCTTCCGAAGCGCAACAAATCGCGCAGCGCTCCGGAAATCTCCCGGTTATGGCGCTGTCGCATTATGTTTTGGGAGAGCTGCGGAGATCGCAAGCCCAGCTTCCGCAAGCGCTCGAAGCATATTCAGCCGCACAGGATTTGCAGAAGCAACTACGCGACCCCGAACTGGGATGGCGAATTTACTACGGGCAAGGACAAGCGCTTGCAGCTCAGGAGAAAACTGACGACGCAATTGCCGCTTATAAAGAGGCGATCCGAATTATTGAAGAGACGCGCTCGGGCATCGCCGAAGAGCGGTATCGGGCCGGCTATATAGAAGATCGCTATCAGGTGTATGTGGCACTGGTTGAGTTGCTCCTGAAAGTTCATAAGCCGGACGACGCGTTTTTGTATTCCGAAAAGCTTCGGGCCCGAGCCTATTTGGATCGCTTCGCAGCAAGCGCGCCCATTGGCGGAGACACGGGGACGCAGCAGCGAATGCGCGAACTTGCGGAACAGATTCAGGCCCTACGGCGGACAGTTCAAAAGGAGTACTCGGTTCCGCAAAACGAGAGACGCGGAGATGCCCTGGAATTATTTTCTTCGGAGCTGGCTGGAGCAGAACGCGATTACGAAGCGCTTCTCGACAGCTCCGACGTTTCAGCTACCGGATCAACGCCAACTCGAAGCGCCAACCTGCCATCTCTGGCGCAGATTCAACAGCTCTTGCCTGCCAATACCGCGCTGATCGAATACGTAGTGGGCAGGCAGATGATTAGTATTTTTCTTGTTACGCCATCGTCGTTGGTAGGCATGCCGGTACAGATCAAGGCAGAAAGTCTGTCCTCTCGCGCGGAACTGCTTCGCGGCTTGATCTCGGAGCGGAGGCCGGAGTGGATTGAGCCAGCCCGTGGACTGCGAAAGGTGCTGTTTGATCCAATCCGGAGCGATGGCCGTCTGAGCTCGGTTCGTCAGCTTCTGATCGTTCCCGACGGGGTTCTGAACTACGTGCCATTTGCTGCTTTACCAGTGGGCGTAAATAGATTTCTTGGAGATGAGTTCACAATTGCGTATCTCCCGGCAGCAGCGGCTTTGGCGAGCGATCGAGAAAGTCGCGGCGGAACGACGTTGTTGGCAATGGCTCCATCAGGCGCCCACTTGCCGAATGCGCCTATTGAAGTGCGAGAGATCGGACAACTTTTCGGTCCGACCTCACGTGTAGTAGTAGGAAGGGCAGCCACGAAAACCCTATTCAAGCAAATTGCCAGCGACTATGACTATCTTCACCTTGCGACCCATGGCAGCCTGAATCGGAATGCTCCTTCGCTATCTGCAATCGAGCTTGAGCCTGATAAGGAAAGTGATGGGCGGCTGGAATTGTACGAGATCGCCGGGATGAAGTTGCATGCGCGCCTGGTCACGCTCAGCGCCTGCGAGACCGCTTTGGGCAAAGGCTACTTTTCAGAGACCCCGGGTGGAGATGAATTTGTAGGAATAACGAGAGCGTTTCTCAGCGCAGGAGGCCAGAACGTCCTGGCAAGTCTATGGGCCGTAAACGACGAGTCTACCCGGGCGCTAATGCTCCGCTTCTACCGGCATCTGCTGACAACCAATGGCGCGGAAGCCCTCGCCAAGGCGCAACAGGAACTCCGGCGGAGTGATGTCCGCTACCGCCATCCGTATTATTGGGCTCCATTCGTCATGGTGGGACCTGCAAATTAAAAGCGGGGAAATGAAATTGGTGTCCGTGTATAACAACAAGGAATGCGTGAGTTGTCACGGCAAGTTGGCTGGGGGAGCAGAATGATAACCACTTCGTCACTAAGACTGTTTGCTTTGTCTGTAACATTTCTTCTGGCAGGCGCTGTTGGCGCCGTGGGCCAAATCCAGGTCAATTCCACGAGTCCCGGCTCTGCGCCTCAGGGCACCATCAACCTGAATGTCACCGTCAATGGCAGCGGATTTAAGAAAGGCGCAAAGACACAATGGTTCGTTACAGGAACGACGAATCCCGGCGGAGTGACTGTCAACTCCACGACCTTTAACAGTCCGAGTCAGTTGACTGCAAACATTACGGTCTCGTCGACCGCGACTATCAGCGGTTTTGACGTGCAAGTTACAAACGCCGATGGACGCACCGGCAAAGGTACCGATCTGTTCGCGGTGATCCAAAATGACAGCAGTTCAACCATAGCATCTTGCAGCTACAATGTGACCTCCGTTATCTACGACACTGATAGCAACAGTGTGCCGTACCAATATCAGAGCGACGGACTCGGACCGTACACCACCTTCAACAAGGGCAACAACTCCGTCAGCTCGATTATCCAGAAGTCTTGCAGTTGGGACCTGGACACCACGAATTCCAGCACGCGTGGGATTATTGTGACGCTCGCTTATCCGGACTCTAGCGGCCCGCCGCCACCGTTTGTCGGGCCCCAAGAGATCCATGGCGTGTTCCACACCGAATGTTTTGACAACTCGGCGAACAACAACGTGAACTTCGGCACCATGACCTTCGTAGGCCAGACCTTGGCCTGCCCAATGCACTTCGTATTCACTTATAACGGGGTTTCGTACAACCTGGCATTGGCACCGCCGACTTGGCCGGGGACTTCCTACATGCAGGTGACCTGCACCGGAGCGAGCGGGGGGAACTGCAATCAATGGACGGTGCAGCCGGACCCGAATACGTCTTTTGTCAACCCAGCCACGAACCAGCTCTCCGGAATTGCGGAACTGTTCTTGCCCTCCAGCAGCGGTAGCGGCACCGGCACTGCGTTGGGGGAGTTTTATGTTTCGTTCAGCTTCCTGATTCACAAGTGATCGCTAAACCGGCTGCTTGGCAGTTCGCGCGAAGTCATGGCTGCACCTATCAACAAAACAGGAGCGATCTTATGAAGCGGGCCAGTTGGAGTCTTAGGTTCGTGTCTCTTGCTCGGCCGTGCTGGGGGATGTGGAGTCGCTTCATCGATCAACACCTCGCCGGTGTTGATCCAGCAGGTCAATGCCTGCATTTGGACGGTCTCGCCCTTGCTGGACAGCACCGGGACGTGGTATCGCATGGGCGTTGCCGAAACTGTGAAAAAGAATGGCACGAGCACGTCGGTGGCAGGTGGTCAATATCAAATGCCATTCAGCTATGAAATCCAGAAGCTCAATTGCACGCCGTAGCTTTGCAAGCTTCACACGAATGGACTCAGGCCTCGGGGGATGTCGTGATTTATGAGCGTAAGAACGAACACAACGGGAAGGTAGTTCAACTGATTTCGGAGGAGTGGGTGCGCTTGATCCGGTTTTGTCAGGAGCTTGGCCACGGCGAGATCGAGAAATTGAAAATTCAGGATGGCGTTCCGGTTATCGCGGACGTAGTCCGGGAAAAAGTGAAGTTCACGTAGTCAGCACTTCAACTAGGGCTGACCGAAGCACTCGGAGTCCGCTGGTCCGAAAGGAACCCGCGGCCTTTTCCATTATCTGCAGAAGAAAAGAAACAGAGAAAACAGATGACTCGCAAAACCGCACTACTGATGTTGGCATTGGCAACTCTGGTCGCGCTGCCCTGTTGGGCCGGTCCACCCTCGGCTAACCGTGGACAGTGCTCCGATATTCCGCTGCGTTTAATCGTGGTGCCGCAGACCCCTGGTCAGGGCGGCATTTCCGGTGATGGCCTGTCCATCTATAACAACCCTAACGATTCGGCGTTCAATGGCGGCACGCAGTATCAGGATGGTGTCGGCGGTGTTTACGTCAAGTTTCAAGTCTGCAACGGAGCCAACGACTTCATCCTGAACCTGCGCAGCACTTCGCCTGTGCGGTACTTGAATCTAGACTTCTCCTCACAACTCGCTCCCCCCGATACCGCCGACGGCGCAGTAGATCTAACCGGGCAGCAATTCCACCAGCAGGGAGAGCAGATCAACGAAATGGCAAACGCCACGCTGTGTTCAAATGGGCAGTTCGTTACCTGCTCAGGGTTCGGTCTCAACGCCTTGAGCAAAACAGTGACCGGCGGCACTTTCTGGTTCCATCCTCCCACGCCGGTGGTGCTGGATTGCAATGGAGGCACTGGGCAAGACCTTGCCAACCAGCCGGTCAACACATCCTCGGTTCTGGTGCAACAGATTAATGCGTGCACATGGACTGCATCACCGGTCCTTGATAGCACCGGGTCATTCTATCGAGTCGGCGTTGCCGAAACAGTGAAAATCACTGGCACCACCACGTGGGTAGCCGGTGGCCAGTTCCAAATGCCGTTCAGCTACGAAATCCAAAAGCTCAATTGCACGCCGTAGGTCGTGGAGCGGGCGGCAATTGGCGCAGAGCCTAAAAAGGGGGACGTTATGAAATGGGTGACTTCGCTATTAGGTTCGTGTTTCTTACTAGCCGTGCTCGCGGGATGTGGCGGAGGTTCCAGCACAAGCTCCACTCCTCCACCGCCTCCTCCACCGCTGCCTGCCGGTACGGAACTTCTGTACGTTGGTGACAATGTCGGTGTAATTCACGGATTTGCTGTTGATCCTAATTCCGGTAACCTGACTCCGCTACCGACGGTGGCGGTCACCAACCAGGCTACCGCTGCTGACGTTGGACTGGCAGCTGATTTTGGTGGCATGGTGCTGTACGCCACAAGTGCAGGTGTCGGTGGACCCAATGTGGCGTCGTTCATTGTGGATAAGAACACGGGCACTTTAACTCTTTCCAGCAGCCTGGCGCTGCAGGTTCCTCCGCGTAAGCTGGCTGCCATTGAAGGTAACCTCTACGTTATCCCCGATCCCAGTGCCAACGCGGCTCAGATGTTTGCATTCAGCATCAATGGGCTCAATGCCGCTCTCACCCAGTTGAGCCCGACGGTCACACTGCCTGGCCCGCCGCACGATCTGGTCGTAGCTGGTTTCGGAAATAACATCCCGTCCTGGATGGGGCTAACCTTTGACGGCACTTCTGGGGGTGAGATCCAAGGAATTGTGCGGCAGCCTAACGGCGGTGCGACAGGACTTCAGCTGGGCTCGCCCACCAGTAGTGGCGGGAATAGCCCGCAGGGCATACGAGTGACTCCGGATGGGAAGTTTGTGGTCGTAGCCAATCAGGGGACAAGTAACGTGGCGGTGTTCTCTCTGGATGCTACGACGGGTGCGCTGACTGAGGTGCCCGGATCACCGTTCGCCAGTGGCCAGCAACCGGGCCCGGTGGCCATTGACCCAACAGCACTGTCGGGGTTGAACCCCACAATCGGCAAGTTCGTGTTCGTCGGCGACACCGGTGGCAACAGCCTGTCCGCCTACACGATCGACTCCGCAGGAAGCTTGACACCTGTGATCGGAACACCAATCCCACTTGGAGCCAATGCCCAACCAACATCAATCGCCGTGGATCCAGCGGGTAAATTCGTATACGTCGGTATAGTGCCTCAACAAATAGCAGGTTTCACTATTGACCCAACGACGGGAGCGCTGACGCCGATCAGTGGCTCGCCATTTTCGGTGGGCGCTGTGACTCGCGACATGGTCTTCGTGCCGTAACCTAAAACGAAGCCTGACACTAACTGAAGAAGGCTGACCGAAGCACTCGGAGGCCGCTGGTCCGAAAAGGACCCGCGGCCTTTTTAGTTTGGGGAAAAGAAAGTGAGAGACATATGACTAGCAAAAGCACGTTACTGACGTTCGCATTCGCAACGCTGGTCGCGCTGCCCAGTTGGGGCGCTCCGTCCTCCGCTAACCGTGGGACCTGCTCCGATGTCCCGTTACTGTTGATCGTGGCGCCGCAGACGCCTGGTCAAGGGGGCATTTCCGGCGACGGCGTGTCCATATACAACAACCCGAACGATCCGGCATTCAATGGCGGCACGCAGTATCAGGATGGCATCGGCGGCGTGTACATCAAGTTTCAGGTCTGCAATGTAACCAACGACCTCATCGTCAACCTTCGCAACACTAAGCCCGTGCGGTACCTGAATCTCGACTTCTCCGTCCAACTCGCCCCGCCCGATACGGCCAACGGCGCGGTGGACCTGAGCAGCCAGCAATACCACCAGCAGGGAGAACAGATCAATGAAATGGCGAATACTTCGCTGTACTCAAATGGCCAGTTCGTCACCTGTTCAGGGATGATGCTCAATGCCTTGAGCCAAACCGTTACTGGCGGCAATGCCTGGTTTGAGCCAACGACGATTTACGCTCCGGTGGTTCCGGATTGCAACGGAGGCACAGGGCCTGATCTCGCCAACCAGGCCCCCAGGGGACCAACACGTCCCCGGGACTGGTGCAACAGGTCAACGCCTGCACATGGACGGTGGCGCCGGAGCTTGAGACTACCGGGGCATGGTATCGGATCGGGGTCGCAGAGGTTGTAAAAACCCGGGGACACACAAGCACGTGGGTGGCGGGCGGTCAATAGCGGGCGGTCAATACCAGATGCCGTTCAGCTACGAGATTCAAAAGCTCAATTGCACGCCCTAGCCTCTCAACGCCTGGGCCGGTCACATGGCACAAGCCGGTGCGGCCGCCTTGGTTCCCCAACGCCAAAGGCTGCGCGACGGGCGCCGGATGGCGGCTTAGCTCGCAACGAAATTTTAACGGGAAAGTATCGTGCGTGTCCGTGTAGTAGAACGAGGAGTTTTCCCAGGAGGAGATCATGAGACGTATCAGCTTTCTGACGTTCGTTGTTTTTACCTGCTTTGTGTCGGCCCCATGGCTGCACGCACAAGGCGAATTCAACATCTTTGACGCTCCGGGCGCGGGAACGGGGCCCGGCCAGGGCACTTTGCCTCAGCAAATTACTTCTGCCGGGACAATTGTCGGAAACTATGTTGATACCAATTACGTCACCCACGGCTTCGTGCGGACTGCCCAGGGTGAATTCGCAACTATCGATGTGCCAGGGGCTCGGCGTACGCAGGCCCTGGGCATGACTCAAGCGATGGTTGTTGGGTTCTACAGGGATACCAACCGCGTAAGGCAGGGCTACGTGCTCGGTCCCGACGGCAAGTTTGTCACCTTCGGAGCGCCGGGCGCGGGGACGAGCCCCGGCCAGGGCACTCTTGCTGCCGCTATAAATGCGGCGGGTACGGTCTCGGGAATGTATTGGGATGCAAATTACGTGACTCACGGCTTCGTGCGTGCCGCCGACGGAAGCTTTGCCACCTTCGATCCGCCGGGCAGCGCTTACGTGATTGCAGACACGTTGGGCATCAATTCGGCAGGCACCGTCGTCGAGCAATATGTTGATGCCAGCTCCGTAGGCCACGGCGCGCTCCGAGTTGCTGATGGCACGATTACGACGTTCGACGTGCCGCAAGCGGGGACAGGCCCGGGGCAGGGGACTTTTCCCGAGGCGATTAACGTGACGGGGATGGTATCGGGAAACTATGTCGATTCGAACAACGTGAATCACGGTTTCCTGCGTGCTTCAGATGGCACCTTTACCACATTTGACGTACCGCAGGCCGGGACTGGGGCCTTTGAGGGGACAATTCCCGCGGGCTCTAATCCGAGTGGCGCCACGACGG
>WNGK01003541.1_pt1 | contig 17370 bp, 10 predicted proteins | sample 5400601 | NCBI WGS metagenome assembly WNGK01 (sample SAMN13153376, study PRJNA577476) | soil metagenome | isolation source: 60 cm soil or saprolite under Garry oak tree replicate 1 | place: USA:California | collected 2016-06-15
CGGGACCGAAAGAAGAAAGATCGCTCGCCAGCCGAAGGCCTGCATCAGCAAGCCGCCGATCGCCGGCCCGATGGCGGGTGCGAGCACGACGCCGAAGCCGAACAGCCCCATGGCGCGGCCTCGCTCTTCCGGGGGGAAGACTTCGAACAGCGCGATCATCGACAGCGGCTGCATGACGCCGGCGGCGGCGCCTTGCATCACGCGCGCCACGATCATCGACTCGGCGCTCCAGCTCGCCGCACCCAGCATCGACCCGACGAAGAACACCACCATCGTCGCGAGAAAGGTGCGGCGCTGGCCGAAGGTGTCGACCAGCCACGCTGTCGCGAGCATCGTCGTGGTTGTCGCCGCAAGGAATCCGGTGGCGATCCACTGCAGCGAATCGTGGCCGATGTTGAACTCGCGCAGCAGCGCGGGGAACGCCACGTTGACGATGGTCGCGGCGAGGATCGTGGCGACCGTGCCGACCATCGCGGCCGCGATGACCCGTGCCCGGCGCTGCTGCGAGGCGGGCAGGAGGTCAGGCCGGTCGGGCCGAGGCGGGTTCGCCGACCACGGCAAGCGGCCGCCCGCAGAGCGCGAGCGCGGTATCGGCGAGCTCGGCCCAGACGTTGCCTCGGCCGATGCCCTTGGCGAGAGCATCGAGCCGCGCGAGCCGGATGAGCAACGGCCGGAGCGTCGCCGGGTCGACGCGTCGCGCCGCACGCTCCATCCCTGCCTGGCGCCTGCCCCAGACACGCGCGGTGCGGACCGCAGCCGCGACCGGCGTTCCGGCAGGAGCTGGAAGACGTCGAAGCGCGAGACATCGGCAACAGCGCGCTCGACCGCATCGTGCTCGAGCTCTCCTTCGGGAAGGAGCAGCCCGAGTTTTTCGATCTCCTGTTTCGCTGCGAGCAGATTGCCCTCGGTCGCCTCGGCGAGGAACTGCAAAGTCTCCTCGGCGACGCGTTGACCTTGGCGCGCGAGGCGCTCGCCAAGCCATCGTGGCAATTCGTCGCGCTCGAGTGGATACACGGCGACGCTGACGCCCCCTTGTTCGAGCGCCGAGAACCACGCCGAAGCCTGTGCGGCGCGATCGAGCCGCGGCAGCGTGATCAGCGTGAGGGTGTCGGCGCTCGGATTCGCAGCGCAATCCTCGAGCACGCGCGCGCCTTCGACGCCGGGCTTGCCGGATGGGATCGAAAGGTCGATCAGCTTGCGCTCACCGAACAGGGCGAGGTTGCGGTTGGCGGCGGCGAACGCCTCCCACTTGAAGCCAGGCTCGGCGACCAGGATCTCGCGCTGGTCGAACCCCGCTGCGCGCGCCGCAGTGCGGATCTCGTCGCCCGCTTCGATCGCCAGCAGCGGCTCGTCGCCGTGAACGACGTACAGGGGACGAAGTCCGTCGGCGAGATGCGATGCGAGTTGGGCGTGACGAAGTTGCATGGAAAGCTTTCACCACAGAGAACACAGAGGGCACAGAGCAAGGCTTTTTCTTAACCGCTTTTATGGTTTCTCTGTGTTCTCTGTGCCCTCTGTGGTGAGAATTTTTCTGTCACGCGACAGGCTTCTTGGCCGATTGCAGCCGGCGCACGATCTGCACGACTGCATCGTCCTGCATCTCGCGCCAGAGACGCTGCTCCTGCGCCTCCTTGGCGAGCGCCTCGGTATCGTTGTAGGTATAGGTGCGCCGCACCAACAGTTCGGCAGTCGGGAGCCAGTCGTTCCCCGCGCTGTCGCGGACGCGGAACAAGATCCGCTTGGTCAGCAGGAACTCGGCTACCTTGCCCCCGCCGGAAAGAGACAGGATTTGCTTGTTGTTCTCGACGCTGACGACGTCGAGGATCACCTGCGCCTGGTCGGCCGCAGGGACGAGCTTCGCGCTGCCGGCGCCTTCGAGCGAGCGCCGGAGGTCGGTGGTCAGCGGCTGCGACGCCGGCGAATTCAGGTACAGCGTCTCGAAGTCGTAGTGCGCTTCGCCGCGGAGATGAAACCCACACGAGGCGAGTGCGCCTGCGAGGACGAGCCCGGCGGCCAGCCGGGCGACGGCCGATCGGAATGCGCGCCCGTCGTCCCGGCGCAGGCCGGGACCCAATTTGGTCGATTGCCGAGCGGGCCTGTCGTCCCCGCACACGCGGCGACCCAGCGTCTTTCGAGCAAACGCCACTGGATTCCCGCTTGCAGGGGAATGACGACACAACTCGCGCGCCTCAGCACACCACATTGACCAACCGTCCCGGCACGACGATGACTTTGCGCGGCGTGCCACCATTGCAGTGCTTCTTCACTTCGGGGCTCGCCACGGCGGCCTTTTCGATCGCGACAGCGTCAGCGGCCGCCGGCACGACGAGCTTGCCACGCAGTTTTCCGTTCACCTGCAAGACGAGCTCGACTTCCTCCTGTACCAGCGCCGTCACGTCGACCGTCGGCCAGGGCGCGTCGAGAATGTCGCCGTATTTCGCCGCGTAGCCCAACTGCTCCCACAGCGCGTGCGCGATATGCGGGACCACGGGATTCAACACGCGGAGCAACAACGACAGCCCTTCGCGCGCGAGCTCGATGGCAGCCGGGGTCGCCTCCGCTGGAGCGCTCTCGAGGGTATTCAACATCTTCATGCCGGCGGAGACCACGGTGTTGTACTTGATGCGCCGGTAATCGTCGTCCGCCTGCTTGAGATGCAGGTGAAGCTCGCGCCGGATCTCGCGCAACGCAGGCGACGCGTGCGCCCAGTCGACCGGAGTCGGTGTGCGCGAGAGTTGCTCGGCGCGCCCCTGCGCGTAGGCCCAGAGGCGCTTCAGGAACCGGTAAGCGCCGTCGACCGCTGCGTCGGACCACAGCGCCGAGTCCTCGGGCGGCCCCAGGAACATGGAGAACAGCCGCGCGGTATCCGCGCCGTACCTGGCGATCAGCTCGTGCGGGTCGACGCCGTTCTTCTTGCTCTTGGACATCGTGCCGATGCCGTCGTATTCGACTTTTCCGCCGTCGGCCTTGAGCGTCCCGCCGATGACGTGTCCCGAGGCATCGTGCACCGGATCGACGTCCTCGGGTGAGAAATAGTCGATTCCAGCCTTCTCGCTGCGCCGCAGGTACGCATGGTTGAGCAGCATCCCCTGCGTCATCAGGCGCGTGAAGGGCTCGTCGAAGTTGAGCAGCTTCATGTCGCGCATCACCTTGGTCCAGAATCGCGCGTAGAGCAGATGCAGGATCGCGTGCTCGATCCCTCCGATGTACTGGTCCATCGGGTTCCAGTACTCGTTGCGCGCGTCGATCATCGTTTCAGCGCCCGGGCAGGCGTAGCGCAGGTAATACCATGCCGAGTCGACGAAGGTGTCCAAGGTGTCGGTCTCGCGCTTGGCCGGCATGCCGCATTTCGGACAGGTCGTGTCGACGAAGGCGGCACGCTTGGCGAGCGGGTTCCCCGCACCGTCGGGGACGCAATCCTCCGGGAGCACGACCGGGAGATCGGCCTCAGGCACGGGCACGTCGCCGCATTCCGGGCAATGGATGATCGGGATCGGTGTGCCCCAATAGCGCTGACGCGAGATGCCCCAGTCGCGCAGGCGGTACGTCGTCGTCTTCTCTCCCAGACCTTTCACCGCGAGGTCGGCGGCGATGGCGTCGACGGCGGGTTGGTAGGCGAGCCCGTCGTACTTACCCGAATTGACGCAGACGCCGCGCGTCTTGTCCTCGTACCACGGCTGCAAGGCATCGGTCGAGAAGGTCTCGCCGGGAATCGCGATCACTTGCTTGATCGGCAGGTGATACCTCTTTGCGAACTCGAAATCGCGCTCGTCGTGGCCGGGGACACCCATCAGCGCGCCTTCGCCGTACGCCATCAGCACATAGTTGCCGACCCAGACTTCGATCTTCTCGCCGGAGAGCGGATGCGTGACGAAGAGCCCCGTGGGAACACCCTTCTTTTCCATCGTCGCGAGCTCGGCCTCGATCACCGTGCCGTGCTTGCATTCGCCGACGAAGGCGGCCACCTCGCGGCTCGACCGCGCCGCGTGCGTCGCCAGCGGATGCTCCGCCGCGACCGCGCAGAAGGTGGCGCCCATGATCGTGTCGGCGCGGGTCGTGAACACCCACAGCCTGCCGTCGCCGATGAGCTTGCCATCCTGACCGCGAATGTCGTGCGGGAACGCGAAACGCACACCCTCGCTCCGCCCGATCCAGTTTGCCTGCATCACGCGCACGCGCTCGGGCCAGCCGGTCATCTTCGGGAGGTTGTCGAGAAGCTCGTCGGCGTAATCGGTGATCCGCAGGTAATACATCGGGATCTCGCGCTTCTCCACCGGCGCGCCGGAGCGCCAGCCCTTGCCGTCGATCACCTGCTCGTTGGCGAGCACCGTCTGATCGGCCGGGTCCCAGTTGACCACGCCGGTCTTCTTGTAGGCGATGCCCTTCTCCAGCATCTTGAGGAAGAACCACTGGTTCCAGCGGTAATAATCCGGCTTGCAGGTCGTGAGCTCGCGCGACCAATCGATCGCCAGCCCCACCGCCTGCATCTGCTTTTTCATGTAGGCGATGTTGTCGTAGGTCCACTGCGCGGGAGGGACGCCGGCTTTCATGGCCGCGTTCTCCGCCGGCAGCCCGAACGCGTCCCAGCCCATCGGCATCAACGTGTTGTAGCCGTTCATGCGCAGGTATCGGTACATCATGTCGTTGATGGTGTAGTTGCGCACGTGCCCCATATGCAACACGCCGGAGGGATAGGGCAGCATCGACACGCAGTAGTACTTGGGCCGCCCCGGCTCCTCACGGGCGCGGAACGCCTGCACGGACGCCCAGTGGGCCTGCGCGGCGGCTTCGATGTCGGCGGGGCGATACGGTTGCATTCGGGTCGTGGCTCGACGGAAATCGAAACCAGCGATTATACCGGCAGGATGAACTCCGCCCCGCCCGCTGCGGCCTCCTTGGGCGCTCCAGCAGGATGATCCGCGGAGCTTCGGCCGCAGCGTCGACTCGCCTCGCGCGATCCCCACGCTTCGCGTGGGGCGACCGGCGACGCCGCGGGCTCGCGCCGCTAGCCCTTTACGAGCGCAACGATGGCGAGGAGGACGAACAGCGCCGCGGCAAACAGGCGCACGGCCCGCAACGGAATCCTTCCCGCTGCGGCGCCGCCGAGCCACACCACCGGTGCGTCGGCGATGAGCATGCCGAGCGTGGTTCCGGCGACGACGGCGACCAGATTGTTGAACTGCGCGGCGAGGACCACCGTGGCGATCTGCGTCTTGTCACCCATCTCCGCGAGAAAGAAGGAGACGACCGTGACCGCGAACGCGCTCAGGAGTCCGACATCGCTGCGCTCCTTGTCCACCCGATCGGGCTTGAGCGCCCACAACGCGACGCCGAGGAACGATCCGGCGATGAGCCAGCGCAACCAGTTGGCAGGGACGATCTGTCGCAGCCAGGCACCGACCGCGCCGGCCAGCGTGTGGTTCGCGAGTGTCGCGACCGCAATGCCGAGCACGATCGGTAGCGGGCGGCGAAAGCGCGCCCCAAGCAGGAGCGCAAGCAACTGCGTCTTGTCGCCGATTTCGCCGACGGCGATCACCAGGATCGAGACGAAGAACGCTTCCATGCGGGGTAGGGGCCGGTCGCGGGCCCGAACGGGCCTCTCGTCGGGTGGGAAGCCACGCTCCGGCGCCCGAGAGCGGGGCGCCGGGCGCAGAAGGGTAGAATTCTAGCTTACCGTGCGGGAACCTCTCCCGCAGGTGGTAGCCCAAAGACGCACCATCCCAAAGTGTCGTGACCTATTCATGCCGTTCTGGCTGAACCTCGTCGTTCGTTGCTTCGTCGCGACCGCGCTTGCGTTGCCGGCAACGGCTGCTCCCGTGCGCACCGCGCACGTCGAAGCCGAGCTCGTGCCCGAACAGAGCGCGCTCAACCCGGGCCGCCCCTTGACCGTCGCGCTGCGCCTGGCGATGGAGCGAGGCTGGCACACCTATTGGCAGAACCCGGGCGAATCCGGATTGCCGACGACGCTCAACTGGAAACTGCCCGACGGACTTTCCGCCGGGCCGATCCAATGGCCGCCGCCGCGCGCGCTGCCGGTGGGACCTCTGACCAATTACGGTTACGAGGGCGAGGTTCTGCTCCTGACCGACATCGTTGCCGTTCCCGATTTCCTGAGCGGCAGGACGGTCACCCTGAATGTGCGCGCCGACTGGTTGGTGTGCAAGGAAATCTGCATTCCCGAAGGGGCGGATCTGTCGCTGGCGCTGCCCGTCGCGAACGGCGCGGAGCCCGATCCGCGCTGGGCGGGAGCGATCGCGCGCACGCGCGCCACGCTACCGCGGCCTCTCGAAGGCTGGGACATCGCCGCGACCGGACGCGGCAGCGAGATCGACCTCGCATTGACCGCGCGGGCGGGCGGCAGCGATCCGGGCGAGGTGCGTTTCTTCCCGTTCAACGAAGGCAAGATCGAAGCGAGCGCGCCGCAGATCCTCGCGCGTGAAGGTTCGACGCTGAAGTTGACGTTGCCGGTGGCGAGCCAGCGCGTCGGCGAGTTCACGCGCGTTGCGGGCGTCCTCGCCGCGAGCAAGGGATTCGGCGACCGGAGCGCTGCGACGATCGACGTGCCGCTCGCCGGCAGCGTCGTCGCCGGACCGTCGGCGTCGGCCGCGGGCGCCACGCCCGTGCCTGCAGCGAGGGGCGCCGACCTCTCATTCGGCGTCGCGCTCGTTTTCGCGCTCGTCGGCGGAATACTGCTCAACCTCATGCCGTGCGTGTTCCCGGTGCTCTCGCTCAAGGTCTTTGGGTTTGCGGCGCAAGAAGGCGATCACGCAAAGATGCGCGCGCACGGACTTGCGTTCGGCGGCGGTGTCATCGTTTCGTTCTGGCTTCTGGCGGGCCTCCTCTTCGCGCTCCGCGCGGGCGGAGCGCAACTCGGCTGGGGCTTCCAGCTCCAGTCGCCTGCGATCATCGCGAGCCTCGCGGTGCTCTTCTTCGTGCTGGCGCTCAATCTTTCCGGCGTGTTCGAGGTGGGACGGCTTCTGCCGTCGTCGCTGTCGATGTGGAGCGCGCGCAATGCATTCGTCAACGACGCGTTTTCCGGCGTGCTCGCGGTCGCGATCGCCTCGCCGTGCTCGGCGCCGTTCATGGGGGCCGCGATCGGCTACGGTCTCGCGCAGAACGCCCCATCGACTTTCGCCGTGTTCACGGCGCTCGGGCTGGGCATGGCGCTTCCCTACGTGCTGCTGGCATTCTTCCCCGGCTGGCGCGGGCACCTGCCCCGTCCCGGGCCGTGGATGGTGCGCCTGAAGCAGGTGCTGGCATTCCCGTTGTACGCGACGGTCATCTGGCTCGCGTGGGTCCTCGGTGCACAGCTCGACAACGATGCGGTGGCGCGCCTCGGCGCGATGCTGCTGCTGATCGCGCTCGCGCTCTGGGCGTGGCAGACGCTGCGAACAGGCGGGGCGCGGGCGTGGGGCTGGACCGGACTCGCCGGGCTCGTCGCGGCGATCGTCATCGGCGCGCCCGTGTTCGGCGCGGTGGCGACAGGAAGCGAAGCGACCGCCAGGCCGGTCGCCGCCGAGAAGGGACCGTGGCAGGATTTCACGCCGGAGCGCGTGCGGCAGCTCACCGCCAGCGGCCGGGCGGTATTCGTCGATTTCACCGCAGCGTGGTGCGTGACCTGCCAGGTGAACAAGCAGCTTGTGCTCAACACCGACGCGGTGCAGAGCGCTTTCGCGCAACACAACGTCGCTCTCGTGCGCGCGGACTGGACCCGCCGCGATCCGATGATCGGAAGCGCACTGGCCGCCTTGGGCAGAAGCGGAGTCCCGGTCTACGTGCTCTATCGGCCGGGGCGAGAACCTCTGATCTTCCCCGAGGTCCTACGCCAAGGTACGATCACCGATGCGCTGGCGGAGTTGCCGGCGCAGGTTGCAAAGGAAGGCTCATGAATCCTCGCGCAATTCTTGCTGCGCTCGCGTTCACCGTATCGCTCCCCGTGCTGGGTGCGACCGCGGGACAGCCCGCACCGAACTTCACCCTGACCGATACGCAGGGCAAGGCGGTCCAGCTCTCCGACTTCAAGGGCAAGTACGTCGTGCTCGAGTGGACCAATCCGGGCTGCCCGTTCGTGCGCAATCATTACAACACTCGCAACATGCAGGCGTTGCAGGCGAGCTGGAGCCCGCGCGGGGTCGTCTGGCTGTCGATCGATTCGTCGAAGCGCACGAGCTTCGACTTCATGCCCCCGGCGAAGCTCGGGGAGTGGATGCAGGCGCGGGGCGCTGCGCAGAACGCGGTATTGATCGACCCCGATGGCGCGACCGCGAGGCTCTATCATGCGAAGACGACACCGCATATGTTCATCATCGATCCGCAGGGCAAGATCGTCTATGCCGGAGCGATCGACGACCGGCCGTCGACCCGCCCAGAGGACCCGCCGGCCGCGAACAACTACGTGCGCGCCGCGCTGACGCAGGCGACCGGCGGCATGCCGGTGGCGAACGCGACGACGACGCCGTACGGCTGCTCGATCAAGTACTAGTGAACAAGTGAAAGGCTGAACAAGTGAAAGAGTGGCAATGCGGCCTTGATTCACTCATTCACCTATTCACCTATTCACTTCCTTAGGTCAACGCTGCGCTTCGGCGCGTTGGATCCGTTCCTCAGTCAAGGGATGCGTGCTGAAGTAGCGCAGGACGCCGCCTTCGCCCGCAGGGCGCCGATCGGCCTGCTGCAGACGGCGCATCATGTCCGCGAAGAGCTGCGGAGAGTAACCGTGGCGCCTCAAGTGCGCAAAGGCGTATTCATCGGCCTCTTCCTCGAACTGCCGCGAGTAGTGTGATTGCAGCAGCGCGGTCGGCAATGCGGCCGCCAGAACGCTCATCGATACTGCGTCGCCGGCGAGCGCGGCGATCAGCACGACCACACCGGAATCCTGCAGGATCAACCGCAGCGCGTGCCGGCCCTGCACGTGGCCGATCTCGTGGGCGAGCACGGCCAGGAGCTCGTCTTCGTTCGGAGCCAGATGCACCATGTCGTCGGTGACGATGATGATGCCGCCCGGCAGCGCGAGTGCATTCGGACCCAGCGCCCCGCTGCGAAACACGAGCACGTAGTTTTCCTCGCCGGGCTCTCCCGCGACGAATTGGCGGAGGCGCCGCTCGATCTTCTCCTGCGTGTCCGCATCCAGGGCCGAGGGGTTGAGGGCCACGCGATCGAGCGCGGCCAGCGACTGCTGGCCGATTGCGTTTTCGATTCTGGGGCTGATCATCTGCGCGACCGGACCTGCGCCGAGGGGCAGGACAATGGCGACGAACAACCACGTGAGGCCGGCGATCACCGGGATCGTACCGAGCGCCGCAGCCCAGCGCGACTCGAGCCAGAATGCAGCGGCATCGATCCGGCTTTTCGGCGGGAAGAGCAGGGCGACCGCGCCGTGATCCCCGGTTTCGATCCGGACGCCGTCGGGCAGGGCGAGCATGCGCGGAACGCCCGGAAGCCGCGCGTCGGCGACCACGGTCGCGAGCGTCACGCGCAGGACCTTGTCTTCCCCCGTAATCACCAGATCCTCGCCGTCGCGCTCGACGTCGACGGGCCGCTCCGCAGCGGTCGCGCCGTCGCGCAACCGGCCCTGAAACCTGAGCGTCTCCGAAATCATAACGAAACGTCGACGTCGAAGAGGTCGCTCACTTCGGAGCCCGTCGCGGTCGCTCGATCGGCGGGCGATGCCGCGAGCACTTCGAGCGGTTGGTGCGCGATCAGCACCAGGCGCTGCGCCCGGTAGCGCGCCATTCGCAACGTCGCCCACGGCGTGGCCAGTCCGACGCTGGCGATGATCGCGACGATATTGCTGAAGTAGAGCCAGAACAGATCACGCGCGCGCAGCGTCGAGAACAGTTGCAGTGATCCGATGCGGGCGCCATTCAACGTCAGGTTTCCGACGCGTGCGCGGAGGTAGGAGAAGGCGAGCAGGTACACCGCGTACATCAACGCCATGGGCACGTAGGCGACGGCGCGGCTGGGCTCGGATTCGGCGCCGAGGACCGACGCCATCAAGGCGAGCAGAATCCCGCCGACGATCGCCGCGATCGTCGCGCCGAACACGATCAGGCCGGCGAGGATATAGGCCGCATAGAAATCACCGCCATAGAGCGCCTCGACGAACCCGGTTGCGCCAAAGCGGTGGTGGCCGACGACGAAGCGCGCCCGGCGCAGGCGGTAGTACGGATAGGCGAGGCCGATGCTGACGATCGAGAGGAAGCCGAAACCGAGGAAGACCTTCGCGGCTTCACCGATGCGACCGGTAAAACCGAAGCGGATGTTGCGATAGGCCGAGTTCTGCGCGTTGAACCGGTTGGCGGCGACGACGATCCAAGGGGTCAGGACGAGCAGCAGCACGACAAACGTCCACTGAATCGCCGGCAGGAAGTGGCCGGTCGCGGCGAAGCCTCCGAACAGCAGCACCGCGATGGCCCGGCCCTTGAGAATGGCAAGCGGCCGCGCACGGTACTCGAAGGCGGAGCCGGCGAGATGCGTGTGCGCGTACAGGTAACGCCGCTTGCGCACCTTGCCCCACGCCGAATAGATACCGAGCGTGAGGATCGAAAGGCACAGGCTGACGATCCAGATGCGAAAGTAATCGCCGGTCCGGCCGGTAAACTGGAACGGATAGACAGGCGCGGCAACGGCCAACGTGTCCATGCGCCGGCGCCCCCCATTGCGCCGCGGATGCATTGTAACTGGCGCACGCCGTGGCGTTTCGCGCGCTGTCTGCTGTATTCTACGGACGAGCCTTCGGGAAGAAAATGAAAATGACCCCAGCTCCCCACCGTTTTTACTTGCCGGCGCTGCTGTTCTTCCTTCTCGCGGCCTGCGGCCCATCGGGCGAACGGCCGCTGCAGGGCTATATCGAAGGCGAATATATGCGCGTCGGCGCGCCGTTCGCGGGGACCCTCCAGCAGCTCTCGGTGCAACGCGGCGATCAGGTCGCCAGCAACGCGCCGCTATTTACCCTCGAGCGCGAAAACGAGCTCGCAGCGCGCAGGCAGGCCGAGGAACAGCTCCGCAGCTCGCTCGCGCGGCTCGAGAACCTGAAGACCGGCAAGCGCGCGCCGGAAATCCAGACCGTCCAGGAGCAGTTGCGTCAGGCGCAGGCGGCCCGCGAGCTATCGGCAGCCAACTTCAAGCGCCAGGAATCGCTTTTCAAGTCGGGGTTCATCAGCAGCGCGGCGCTCGATGACGTGCGGACGAAGTTGAAAAGCGATGATGCCAACGTGGAGCAGATCAAGGCTGCGGTGGCCACAGCCAAGCTCTCCGCCGGACGTCCCGACGAGATCCGCGGCGCGCAAGCGGATGCCGACGCCGCGCGCCAGGCGCTGGCACAGGCCGACTGGCGCCTGGGCCAGCGCGCGATCCTGGCGCCGCAGGCGGGGCGCGTCAACGATACGTACTTCGTCGTCGGCGATTTCGTGCCGGCGGGAAGTCCCGTCGTGAGCCTACTCCCTGTGCCCAACGTCAAGGTTCGCTTCTACGTTCCGGAGCCGATGCTGGGGCGATTGAGTCCCGGACAGGCGGTGAGCTTCACCTGCGACAGCTGCGGCGCCCCGATGACAGCGACGATTTCGTTCATCGCCGACCGCGCCGAATTCACGCCGCCGGTGCTCTATTCCAAGGAGAACCGGGCCAAGCTCGTCTTCCTGGTCGAGGCGAGGCCCGCGTCGGAAGTCGCGACGAAGCTCAACCCCGGACAGCCCGTGGACGTGACGCTGCCGCCCGCGCAAAAATGAGCGAGGGAAACGCTGGCGACGTCGTCATCGACGTGCGCGGCATCAACAAGCACTTCGGCGAGAACCACGCAGTGAAGGATCTGGCGCTCACCGTGCGCCGCGGCGAGATCTTCGGTTTTCTCGGACCCAACGGCAGCGGCAAGACGACGTCGATCCGGATGCTCTGCGGGCTCCTCACGCCCGACAGCGGAGAGGGCACTTGCCTGGGCTACGACGTTGTTCGCGAGACGAAACAGATCAAGCGCCACGTCGGCTACATGACGCAGGCTTTCTCGTTCTGGATCGACCTCACCATCCGCGAGAACCTTCGCTTCATCGCCCGCATGTACGGCATGTCGGACGGCCATGAGCGCGTCGAGCGCGGGCTCGAGCAGCTGGGTCTCAAGGATCGCGCGGACCAGCTCGCCGGTACCTTGTCGGGCGGGTGGAAGCAGCGACTCGCGCTCGCTGCGTGCCTGCTGCACGATCCGCAGCTCTTGCTGCTCGACGAGCCGACGGCGGGCGTCGACCCCAAAGCGCGCCGAGATTTCTGGGACGAGCTACACGCGCTGGCCGCACGTGGCATCACGGTTCTCGTGAGCACGCATTACATGGATGAGGCCGAGCGCTGCCACAAGCTCGGCTACATCCTGAACGGGCAGCTCCTGGCGCAAGGTACGGCGCACGAGGTGATCGCCGGACAGCGGTTGTTCACCTGGGCGATAACCGGCGAAGATCTCGCCGCGCTCACGCCGCGGCTCAAGGAGTTGCCGGAAGTCGAACAGGTCGCCGCGTTCGGCGGCGTGCTGCACGTGACCGGCACGGATCACGATCGTTTGAAGAACGCGCTCGAGCCGCTGATGGCCGAGGGCGGCCGGGAATGGCGCGAGGTCGAACCGGGGCTGGAGGACGTCTTCATTCATCTCATGCGCGGCGCCGGTGAAGCGAAGACTGCAGGAAAGGGCCGGTGAGCGTGGGGGTCCATCGATGAGCGCCGCAGGGCCGCCCCAAGGCGCGAACTGCGCCCCCGCTTTTGGGGGCAGCGCAGCGGCCGAATTCAACGAGGCCGCAAGCGTGGGGGTCCATCAGTGAACGACTGGTTCTCGATCTCGCGCTGGCTCGGCATCGTCGGCAAGGAGTTCATCCAGCTCAAGCGCGACCGTCTGACCTTCGGCATGATCGTCGGCATTCCGATCATCCAGCTCGTGCTGTTCGGGTTCGCCATCAACTCCGATCCCAAGCATTTGCCGACCGCAGCGCTCATCGCCGATCGCAGCGAGTTCTCGCGTGACATTCTCGCCGCGCTCAAGAACACCGACTATTTCGCGTTCATCGGCGAGGCGCGCGACGAGGCCGACGCGGATCGCATGCTCGCGACCGGCGAGGCGCAGTTCGTGGTTACCATTCCGGCCGACTTTTCGAAGCGGCTGGTGCGCGGCGAGCGCCCTGCGCTGCTGGTCGAGGCCGACGCGACCGATCCCGTCGCGACCGGCAATGCGATCGCCGCGGTGAACCAGCTCGCCCAGACGGCCCTCGCGCGCGATCTCAACGGTCCGCTGGCGTCTCTGGGTCCGCCGCCCGCGTCATCGCCTCTGTTCGTTCCGCCCGGCGCCTTCGAGGTGCGGGTCCATGCGCGCTACAACCCGGAACAGATCACGCAATACAACATCGTTCCGGGGCTCCTGGGAGTGATCCTCACGATGACGATGGTGATGATGACCGGGCTCGCGATCACGCGCGAGCGCGAGCGCGGCACGATGGAGAACCTGCTCGCGACCCCGGCGACTGCGCTCGAGGTGATGACCGGGAAGATCGTTCCCTACATCCTGATCGGGTTGTTGCAGGTGAGCATCGTCCTGACCCTGGCGCAATGGCTGTTCGGCGTGCCGATGCTGGGCAGCTACAGCGTCCTCTACCTTTCGGTGCTGCTGTTCATCGCCGCCAACCTGATGCTGGGTCTGACCATATCGTCGGTGGCGCAGAACCAGCTGCAGGCTATGCAGATGACGTTCTTCTTCTTCCTGCCCTCGATCCTGCTGTCGGGATTCATGTTCCCGTTTCGCGGAATGCCGAACTGGGCGCAGTACATCGGGCAGGCGCTGCCGCTGACGCATTTCCTGCGCATCGTCCGCGGCGTGCTGCTCAAGGGCAACGGCTGGAGCGAGATCGTGCCCGAGGCCTGGCCGATCGCCGCGTTCATGCTGGTCGTGATCCTGATCGGGCTGCGCTTTTTCCGCAGCACGCTGGATTAGAAGCCGCCTCCGGGGCTACTGCGCGCCCCGATCGCTTTGTCGTACTTAGTTGGCAGATAAGGCTCGCCCCTCGTCGTACTTCTTCTGTACTGTCCAGGGCTCGCTGCGGGCCCTCATTTGGCAACTTAGGCACTCGGGGCTGCTCGTGACGCCCCTGAGACGGCTTCTGACGGTATCAAACGGCGATCGCAAACACGACGGCCACGAACGCCAGGTCGAGGAGGAGTCCTGCGATGAACCGGCGGATGGGAGCTCACGCAGCGACCCGAACGCCATCGGGGACCGGCTCGGCAAGCCTGCGCACGATCGCGTCCGCCCGCGCTTCGGCCGATCGCAGCGAGAAGGTGCTCACGGCGTTGCCGAAGACCTGAGATCGTCGTCAGATCGCGGGCCGGGCCCAACGCCGAGCTCGCCGCAGCACTGCCGCGGTGGGCGCGCGTAGCACACTGCATTGCACAAGACTTTGCTTGTAAATCTTACAAAGAACGCGATTCGTGCTTGCGTTCGATTTGCTGCATCCGCACGCGCGCAATTGCGCTATCCTTCCGTCGAAGGCGCATGCGGTCAGACGCAGCGAAGCAGATGCCGAAACGGCGTCGTGCGGGAGGCGCGCGTGGTTGATTCGTTAAGGCCGTGCTCGGCGGCGACGATTCACAAGTCGGTCGGAGAGATCGGCTTCTCTTCGCGCATTCACGCGCCCCTCGAGTCGACACTTCGCTCGCGCGTTTCTCCCGCGCGCGCCTTCACCGTACCCATTGCCGAAACAGAGAAACCGGGCGCGCTCGCACGTAGAGCCCGGTTTCCTGGAGGATAGCCATGCATGTCATCGAGCAGCCCTTTGCACCCGCACCCGTCGACGAGATCAACGTCATCCTGGGCGCGTTGAACGCGCTCAAGCGCGGCGACGCCTCGGTCCGTCTCCCGGTCGACTGGCCGGGCTCGCTCGGAAGAGTCGCGGATGTCTTCAACGACGTCGTCGAGCGCAACGAACGCATGGCGCAGGAGCTTTCGCGGATCTCCCGCGTGGTCGGCAAGGAAGGCAAGCTCTCCAAGCGCTGCAGCATGGGCGACGTGACCGGGTTCTGGCGCGACTCGGTCGACGCGGTCAACCTGCTCATCGACGATCTGGTTCACCCGACCAGCGAAACCGCGCGCGTGATCGGCGCCGTGGCGCAGGGCGACCTGTCGCAGACGATGGCGCTCGAAGTCGACGGCGAGCCGCTGCGGGGTGAATTCCTGCGCACGGCGAAGACGGTCAACAAGATGGTCGACCAGCTGGGCTCGTTCGCCGCGGAGGTGACGCGGGTAGCGCGCGAAGTCGGCACCGAGGGCAAGCTCGGCGGTCAGGCGCGGGTCAAGGGCGTCGCCGGCACGTGGAAGGACTTGACCGAAAGCGTCAACTCGATGGCGGGCAACCTGACCGCGCAGGTGCGCAACATCGCTGATGTCACGACGGCGGTCGCGACCGGCGACCTGTCGAAGAAGATCACGGTCGACGTGAAGGGCGAGATTCTCGAGCTCAAGAACACGATCAACACCATGGTCGACCAGCTCCGCTCGTTTGCTTCCGAAGTCACGCGCGTGGCGCGGGAGGTGGGGACCGACGGCCGACTGGGCGGCCAGGCGGACGTCCGCGGCGTCGCGGGGACGTGGAAGGACCTGACCGACAGCGTGAATTTCATGGCGAGCAACCTGACGGGTCAGGTGCGCAACATCGCCGACGTGACCAAGGCGGTGGCGAGCGGCGACCTGTCGAAGAAAATCACGGTCGACGTCAAGGGCGAAATCCTGGAGCTCAAGAACACGATCAACACCATGGTCGACCAGCTCTCGTCGTTCGCCTCGGAAGTCACCCGCGTGGCGCGCGAAGTGGGTACCGAAGGGATGCTCGGCGGGCAGGCGAACGTGCGCGGCGTGGCCGGCACCTGGAAGGACCTGACCGACAGCGTGAACTTCATGGCGGGCAACCTGACCAGCCAGGTGCGCGGCATCGCCAAGGTCGTGACAGCGGTGGCTAACGGCGATCTGCAGCAAAAGCTGACCGTCGAGGCGAAGGGCGAGATCGCCGCGCTTTCGGACACCATCAACAGCATGATCGACACGCTGGCGACGTTCGGCGACCAGGTGACGACGGTCGCGCGCGAAGTGGGCGTCGAGGGCAAGCTCGGCGGTCAGGCGAAGGTTCCGGGCGCAGCGGGAACGTGGAAGGGGCTCACCGAAAACGTGAACCAGCTTGCGGCGAACCTCACTACACAGGTGCGGGCGATCGCCGAAGTGGCGACTGCCGTGACCCAGGGCAACCTGACGCGCTCGATCACGGTCGAGGCGCGCGGCGAAGTCGCCGCGCTGAAGGATACGACCAACGAGATGATCCGCAACCTGCGCGACACTACGCGCAAGAACACCGAGACCGACTGGCTGAAGACCAACCTCGCCAAATTCAGCCGGATGCTGCAGGGCCAGAAGGACTTGAATACGGTCGGGCGGCTGATCCTGACCGAGCTGGCACCCGTCGTGTCGGCGCAGCACGCGCTGTTCTACGTGCTCGACTCGAACCCCGAGCGGCCGGGCTTGAGGCGCCTGGCGAGCTACGGCTCGGTGGGCCAGAGCGCAGTGGGCAATCGTCTCGAGCTGGGCGAGGGCCTGGTCGGGCAATGCGCGGTCGACAAGGAGAAGATCCTGCTCTCGAACGTGCCGGTCGACTACATCCGCATCTCGTCCGGCCTCGGCTCCGCGCCGCCGCAGAACATCCTGGTGCTGCCCGTGATCTTCGAAGGCCAGGTGAAAGGCGTGCTCGAGCTCGCCTCGTTCGACCGGTTCAGCCCGACGCACGAGGCTTTCCTCGATCAGCTGACCGAATCGATCGGCATCGTCATCAACACCATCGAGGCGAACACCCGGACCGAGGACCTGCTCAAGCAGTCGCAATCGCTGGCGCACGAATTGCAGAGCCGGCAGCAGGAACTGCAGCAGACCAATCAGGAGCTGGAGGAAAAGGCGGGACTGCTGGCGCACCAGAACCAGGAAGTCGAGCGCAAGAACCAGGAGGTCGAGCAGGCGCGCAAGGCGCTCGAGGAGAAGGCCGAGCAGCTCGCGCTCACGTCGAAGTACAAGTCCGAGTTCCTGGCCAACATGTCACACGAGCTGCGCACGCCGCTCAACAGCCTGCTCATCCTGTCCGATCAGCTGTGCAAGAACCCGGGCGGGAACCTGACCGGCAAGCAGGTGGAGTTCTCGAAGACGATCCACGCCTCGGGCAACGACCTCCTCACGCTCATCAACGACATCCTCGACCTGTCGAAGATCGAGTCGGGCACGGTCGTCGTCGATCCAACCGATCTTCAGCTCGACGATCTGCAGCGCTACGTCGAGCGGACCTTCCGCCACGTGGCCGAGGCGAAGACCGTCGACTT
>WNGK01013072.1_pt1 | contig 17366 bp, 14 predicted proteins | sample 5400601 | NCBI WGS metagenome assembly WNGK01 (sample SAMN13153376, study PRJNA577476) | soil metagenome | isolation source: 60 cm soil or saprolite under Garry oak tree replicate 1 | place: USA:California | collected 2016-06-15
AGCGCCTTGTACGCAGCGCAAGCCAGCCCAATGGAATTGCGAAGAGACCTGCAACCAGTCCTGCCAGGGGGAGCAGGAAAAAAGGGGCAAATCCGCCTGGAATATGCCAGTTCTGGCAGATCAGTGCAAGGGTATAGGCACCAAGTCCAAAATAGGTTACGCTCCCCAGGGAGACATAACCTGTATACCCTGATAAGATATTCCACGCCGCCGCCGCCGCGGTCAGGAGCAAAACATTGACTGCGATGGAAACAATGTTCTGGTCTCCAATCAGGAGGGGAAATACCAGAGAAGAAATAACGACGACCAACAGACAGAGGATTCTGAAACGTTTCATAGCCTGTTTGTATAGCCCATAGAGGCCTTCAAGGATACTATCGCTGCTGTTTTGAGGGGTATATCTGAATGAGAGGCAATCATTAAGTAGGGCTCTCCTTTACATTTTCGATCGTCATCGATGTAACGTCCACTTGCCATAAGGTCCAGTACATTTCAACGCGCTGCCTATAAAGTGTAACAAGCGCCTCTGTTTAGAAACGAATAATATAGGATAATTGGGGGATAATAGGACCTTCACATCACGCGATCCCGCCCCCCCTCTTTTAGCAGGTTATGAGACCTCGAAGTGGAGGTTGTGAAGATGTATAACGCGCTGATCCTATCGCTCAGCGTTGGATATCAGGCTCCGGAGAGCGTGCCACCGAGATACAGATGACTAATTTCCGGGTTCCCCAGGATTTGATCGTGCGTTCCTTCCAGGCGAACACGCCCACTCTCCATCACGACCCCGTGAGTTGCCAAGCCAAGGCCCGTGCGCACATTTTGCTCGACTAGCAGTACCGTCTTGCCCAGGCTCTGCATCACTTTCACCGTCTCAAGCACCTGTTTGAGTGTTTTTGGGTCCAATCCCATCGAGGGCTCATCCAGCAGGATCAGGGATGGATCGAGCATCAGGCAGCGAGCGAACTCGACCATGCGTTGCTGGCCGCCGGACAGACTGCCAGCCCTTTCCCCTGCTCGCTCTTTCACAATGGGGAACAGGTCTTCGGCTTTCTGCAAGCGGCGGTCCACCAGAGATTCATCGCGCAGCAAATAGCCACCCAATTTGACGTTTTCCCTGACTGTCAGGTCTTTAAAGAGGCTGTGGTTTTGTGGCACCTGTGCAATTCCAAGGGCTAGTATGTGCCGTGGCGTCATGCCGACGATGGAACGCCCTTCAAATGTGATGGTGCCCAGACGTGGTTTGATGAGACCGCTAATGGTCCGCAATACCGTCGATTTTCCTGCCCCATTGGGTCCGACGATGCAGGTAATGCCACCTTTCTCAACCAGGAGATCAACACCTTGGAGTACATCGCCCCCATCATAGCCGGCAAACACGTTGTGTAATTGTAATACCATCCGCCTTAGTCCCCCAGGTAAGCTTCTAACACTGCCGGATTACTCCGTACTGCTTGCGGTGTGCCACTGGCAATAGTCGTTCCCCGATGCAAGACCGTCACGGTATCGCAGAGGTTCATCACAAACTCCATGTTGTGCTCAACGATCAGAAAGGTCACTCCTCGTTGATTGAGATAGCGAATGCGATCCCGCAGGTAATTAATCACGGTAGGATTGATGCCGCCAGCAGGCTCATCCAGTAGGATCACCTGCGGCTGGGCAATCAAGATGAATGCGAACTCCAGCAACTTCTTTTGCCCATAGGAGAGATTGCCAGCAGGCATACTCTGGAGTTCGGTCAGGCCTACGAACTCCAGCAATTCCAGGGCCTGGCGCTGCTCGTGGGAGGAACTCCACCGGCTGAGCAAACCCGTGGTGCCTCTGCGTTGCACTGCCACATGCATATTTTCCATCACAGTGAGGCGGGGGAAGATACGCGTCAACTGAAACGTGCGACCAACTCCCATGCCGAATATCTTAACGGGCGTCAGCTTCTCAATGACTTTACCGTTGAACCAGATGACCCCAGTGTCTTGCCGTTCATACCCTGTGATCACATTAAACAGGGTGGTTTTACCCGAGCCATTAGGGCCAATCAACCCCGCGATAGAGCCTTGTTCGACACTAACAGTACAGGCATTGAGGGCATGAATACCTCCAAACGCCTTGGAGACGTTCTCTGCTTCTAGAATGCTCATGCGTTTATCTTTTTCCTCCTCGCCCGCCCTTTACGAGCAGGGCTTGCTCTTTCCCCCTGGTACCGGCGACGGGAGAGGTCGTGCTGCGGGAGGCCGTCCATTTCACCCATCTTCTGCGCAATGTTGGCACGATCCCTTCAGGCAGCAGCAGGATGACGACCAGCAGAAGCGAGCCAAACAGGATGAGGTCAAGACCACTGATCCCCAACTGCACCGTCAGGTATTGCTGGAGCCCTGCTGTTAGCAGGGCTCCAATGAGTGGACCTGCCAGGGTACCGACTCCTCCCAGGAACGCCATCAAGGCGACGGTGATATCGAAGACAGGCGTGAAGGCAAATTCCGGGTAGAGCGATCCGATGAAGTAGGCTACCAGCGCACCTATCATGCCGATGAAAAAGGCGGAGATCACATAGGCTACTAGCTTGGACGCGCCCGCCTTCACGCCCAGCGAGAGCGCCCGATCCTCATCGTCGCGGATCGCCAGCAGGCCAAGCCCGTACTTCGAGTTGCGCACCCACCACGAAACACCGATGGAGAACAGCAGCACGATGAGCGAGACATAGTAAAAAGGCGTGTTGAAGAAAGCGGTGTCCCACGGTGGGGAGGGGAGGAACATCCCCGCCGAACCGTTGGTGATTCCCGGCAGATTGTAGGCCAGAAGCTGAAAGATATAGAACATCGCAATGGTGATCACGACGAAGACGTGACGGGTGCTGCGCAGGGCAAGCCAGCCCAGCGGGATGGCAAACACACTGGCGATCAGACCCACCAGGGGAAGCAGCAGAAACGGAGTGTATCCCCCCTGGATGTTCCAGCCTTTACACAGCAGCGCCAGGGCGTATCCACCAACACCGTAAAACACCGCGCTGCCCAGGGAGACATAGCCAGTGTACCCTGAGAAGATATTCCATGCGGTCGCCGCCCCCGCATAGAGCAAGGTGAAGATGGCGATGGTTGTCACCGCCGGATCAGGAAATAGCAGCGGGAACGCGAGCAGCAGAGCCAGCAATGCGAGCAGCCCGAGCGTTCTGATTTTTTTCATTGCTTCCTTCCTTCAAGCCGCCCGAAGAAGCCTTGTGGGCGGAATAACAGGAGGACGATGAGCAACGCGAAGAAGATGGTGCTCGCCCAGATAGGTGACCAGACAACATCGATCACGTCTGAGATAATGAGCATGGCAAAGGAGGCAACGAGGGCACCACGCAGGCTCCCCATTCCCCCCAGTACGATGATCACGAGCAGGCGCGAGATGAGGTCGTAGGAGGCTGCCGCGTTGAACGGGTTGGTCGCCCCGAAAGCCACTCCCCCTGCCGCTGCCAGGGCAACTCCTATACCAAAGGTGATCGTCTGCACGCGCTCCACGTCGATACCGATGAGTGCCGCAGCCGTGCGGTCCTGCATCGACGCACGTAGGCCGAAACCGAACTTCGTGCGATACACGAGGAAGTAGAGCAGGGTGAGCAAGACACAGCTGAGAAGAAACGCGAACACGTAGATGTAGGGAAGGTAGAAGCCAAACACCGGGATCGCCGCGTCAATGTAGGACGCCTGGAGTTGCACATAGCTGGCGGTGAAGATGAAATTCAGCAGCCCCTCTATGATGAGCGCAACCGCGAATGTCACTAAAATGGAGATCATCACGCGGTCCCGCCTGATTCTCCGTATGAAAGCCCATTCGATGCCCATTCCCAGCAAAAACAACGCGGGGATAGTCACCAGGAGCCCTAGCATGATGTCAATGTGGAGATATTTTTCCAGCGTGTAGCTGAGGTACGCAGCGAGGATGACGAAAATCCCCTGCGCGATGTTGATGATGTCCATCACGCCAAAAATCAAGGTCAACCCCGATGCCATCAGCGCGTACACACTGCCAGTCAATATTCCTAAGACGACCGCTTCAATGATGAGTGTCACTGCTACACCTTCCTGCCCATGCGAACCAGAGGTCCGTCTGTGTGGTCCAACTGTGGAAAGGCGGACTGCTCCTCCACAGTTGGGTACTTACTAAGGCCATTGCGCTTTAGGGTACTCGGGGTTCGCCTGCGCATGATCCTGTGGGTACACAGGAATCAGATTCCCCTTTTGCCACTGGAACAGGAACGCGACCGCGGTGAGGTTCTGCCCGTCCGGGGCGAACTTCACGGGCCCCTGCAGCGTATCGAACGAATCCGAGTGCAATTCCTGTATGAGCTTGGTGTTGTCAATACTATGGACTTTATTGATGGCCTGCGTAAGTACTTGCATCACCGAGTACGCTTGCACCGTATCGGAGCTGATATCGGCAGCAGTACCACCGTACTTGGCGATATAGTCCTTCTGAAATTCGGCGTTCCCGAAGGTGTTGATACCAGCATACCAGCCCCCGTTGGGGACAAAGATGCCCTCAGCAACCCCGGTGCCTCCAATTGGCCCGGTAAACTGGTCACCCTGGTCCGGACCGCTTGCTGCGATGAGGGCCTTTGGATTGTAGTGCTGCTGCTTAAAGGCTTTGACGTAGGCGACGCTGTCAGGGGTAAAGGAGCCCAGCATCACCAGATCCGCCCCGGACGCGATCACCTTATGTGCTAAAGGCGTATAGTCGCTTGTCTCCGCCGGGTACTTTTCGTTGAGGACCGTTTTGATGCCGCCATTCTCCAACAGCGATCTCGCCTCAGCCAACTGCGGAAGGAGGAACGGATCGTCTTGTGAAGAATACGCGGCCGTCTTGGGCCGTATAGCAGCGGGGAGGGACAGGATATATTCCGCGAAGCTGACCATGTAGTTCTTCGCGGAAAGCGAGACGGAGAAGATGTTATCCAGGCCTTGTTGAAAAACGGCTACCGCCGTCCCCGATCCCTCAATCAACGCATAGCCCGACCTGCGTGCGATTCTTGCCGCCGCTACAGCCGTAAGGTCCGCAAACGGCCCAACGACGAGGTCCACATGGTCCACGTTGATGAGTTTCTGGTAGGCGACTGTGACTCCCTCCGGGGTGCTGTTGTCGTTTACCAGGTCCAGTCTGACCTGGCGACCCAGCAGTCCCCCATGCTTATTGATGCTGTCCGCCCAGAGCTGGTAGCCCTGTTGTGTGGGCTTCCCGTCCGCCGAGAAATCACCCGAATTGGCTATTGAAGCCCCAATCACAATCGGACTGGTCTGGGCGCTATTGTTGTTGACGTTTTGTTGAGTAGAACAGGCCAAGAGCGTTGCAAGCAACAGAACAACGACGGTACACAGAGAGAAATTTTTACTGATCGCAACGGTAGAACGTACCAACACACTACTCCTCCTTCTGAGTGCGGACAGCGCCGGTGGCGCGTTAAGAAAAAATAAGGAATACTTCGGGTCCTGTCAAAAGCACGTGAAGACCGGGTTCCCCAGTTGCTCTGGGCTGTGCGCTTTTTCATAACAGACCAACGCCATGAGGTTAACAGCGACCTCGGACACTATACTGCCCATCAGATGGCGATGTTTGCACTTCCAGAGAAAAAATCCAACATATACTCATGACGGGCTTAACGTCGCGCTCCTAGATAATGCTTGGAAGAGGAACCCGCACCTGCGTGCCGCGCGCATCAATGGAGCCTGGGTTCATAACACGCGCGGGAGTGGAACTGCAACGCCCCATTATGGTCAGTGCGATGGACTGTTTTTCGTTCTCTATGCTATACTGTGCTACAGATGGAGTGTAACACCTTCCCACAACGACAATTGTGGGCGTTTCAGTTCGGCCGACTCCCAACGAAGATCGTCGCCGATGGCCCTGCCTGTCCTGGCCACGAAAAAAATGCTTGGCAGCGTCGACATCTCAGGTATGGGGAATGGAATCCATGCTCTCATAACGTCCATTCTATGGACCAGGAGCGCCTTCACCTTGAAGAGCTTTGAAGGAAGGGTGCGAATATTTGGCAGAATAACTGCCAGCCACGTAGCCACAGATTAGCGCCATATCACATTCCACCACGAAATGGCGGTACGGCGTATAGGTACTTTTTGACTACTTTGAAATGGAAGGCCCAGCGTTGATGGCGAATAGTGAGATGCGCCTCTGCCACGTTCTTGGTAGCTTTACAATGTCGGTGACTGTCTTTTTTACAGTACAAAGGAGGAAATAACATCATGACCGACGTACTGAGCAGCAGACCCGGAGCGGTGCGTGAAAAAGGGGGCATAGTAGGTCAGCGGGTGAAGCGACTGGAAGATCCGCGCCTGATCACCGGGAAGGGGACGTTTGTCGACGATCTCAAATTACCGGGCCTCCTCTACATACAAATCATACGGAGCACCGAGGCGCATGCCCACATTCGAAAGATTGATACCAGCCGGGCAGCCGCAGCGAATGGCGTACGGTTGGTGCTGACTGGCGCCGAAATCAACCACGAAATCCGTCCACTGCCGGTCCGCTGGGACACGCCGGGGTTGAGGTGCAGGGAGTATCCTATCATGGCAGATGATCGCGTTCGCTACGTGGGTCAGCCGATTGCGTTGGTCGTGGCCGATGGTCCCTCCCTGGCCGAGGACGCGGCTGCGCAAATCGAGGTAGCATACGAATCGCTGCAGCCGGTCGTTGATGTGGAAGAGGCATTCGCGTCCGGAGCTCCGCTGCTCTATGAGGAATGGGGAACGAACGAGACCTGTGATCCGGTGCGTATGGGCCAGGGGGATAGTGCGGCAGCCTTTGCTGAGGCCGACCTCGTAATCAATGCGCGGCTCTACAGCCACCGTTACAGCGGTTTCCCCCTCGAACCGCGGGGCTGCATTGCGGTCCCGAAACCTGTCGAGCAGTTGCTCACTGTCTACAGTTCGACCCAGGCTCCTAACCAGGTCAGGACAGCCATTGCAGGCTGCCTGGGTGTGGGGGAAAACTCGATCCGCGTTCAAGCGTGGGACGTGGGTGGGGGGTTCGGCGTCAAGGACCAGGTGTATCCCGAAGAGGTCATGGTAAGCTACGTGGCTCGCAAGCTGGCAAAGCCCGTCAAGTGGATCGAGGGTCGCTCTGAGTCCTTCTTTGCGAGCACACACGCGCGCGAACAGGTGCACTATGCCGAACTCGCCGTCACACGTGATGGTACCGTGCTTGCCATAAAGGATACCATACTCAGCGACGCGGGGGCGCATCACGAGTCCCGTGGCGCACTGCCATCCATGTTGACCGCCAGCATGCTCCCGGGGCCATACACGATCAGAGCGGCCGAGATCGTGGTCCACCCGGTTGTGACCAACAAGGTGCCGTCCGGAGCCTACCGGGGCTTCGGCATGACCCAGGCTACCTTCGTCATGGAGCGCCTGCTTGACATGGCTGCCGCCGAACTGGGCATGGATCCGGCGGACATCCGGCGAAAAAATCTTCTTCCGCCAGAACGGCTCCCTGCCTTTGTCACGGCGACTGGCACCCGGTACGACTCCGGTGATTACCCGGAGGCGTTCGAGCGAGCGATGCACTTGCTGGGGTACGAACAGGAACGAAAACGCCAGGCGGAACTGCGGACCCAGGGGCGCTACCTGGGGATAGGGCTGGCACCGTTCGTGGAGAGCACGGGGTTCGGTCCATCCAGGTTCCAGGCGCAGATCGGCTTTCTTATTCCGAGCCACGAGACAGCTCGTGTGGTAATGGACATGTCGGGCAAGGTGACGGTCCATACTGGCATCATGCCTATTGGGCAGGGAGCGCAGACCGCCCTCAGCCAGATCGCTGCCGATTCCCTGGGGGTGCCCCTCGCCGACGTGCGTGTCCTCTATGGAGATACTGACTCCTGCCCCTACAGTGGCCTTGCCTCCGTTGCCAGCCGCGGTACCGCCGTCGGGGGAGCGGCCATCTGGTGCGCCTGTGAGCCCATCCTGGAAAAGCTCAAACGCATCGCGGGCAATAGGCTCGAGGCCCGCCCAGATGACATCGAAATACGGGCGGGACGAGTCACTGTGTCCGGGGTGCCAGGCAAAACCTTGCCCCTGAGCGAAATCGCACGCGCCGCCTACTTCGGTGGGCCGGACCTGCCGGAGGGAGAAAAACCCGGCCTCTCAAACGAGGAGGTGTATGATCCCCCGGCCGTGGCATTTGCCTACGGTTCCCACGCCTGCCTGGTAGAAGTTGATCCCGAGACAGGCTTCGTCGAAGTCGTGAAGTACGCTGTGTGCCACGACTGCGGTACGATGGTCAATTCCGCGCTTGTCGAAGCCCAGGTGCACGGCGGCGTGGTGCAGGGATTGGGCGCGGCCCTGATGGAAGAGTTGCCCTATAACGGACGTGGCCAGTTGCTCGCTACGAACTTCACCGACTACCACCTCCCGAGGGCAGCGGGTGTCCCCCACATCCTGATAGACCATTTGGAAACGCCCGCGCCTCATATCCCGGGAGGGTTCAAGGGCGCTGGCGAGGGCGGCCTGATCCCTTCGCCAGCAGCCATCGCTAACGCGGTAGCCGACGCCCTTAGACCGTTCGGGGTGATGGTAACTTCGACCCCCCTCACTCCGATGAGAGTATGGGATCTGCTGCACCCGTCGTCGCAAGCGCAGGCAGATGTGACGACAGATCAGGGAAGAGAGGATGCCTAATTGAAGGAATGGAACAAGATGCGATGAAACAAGAGCGCAAGCCAAGGGTACGCTACGGACAGGACGTGCCGGGAATGGTACGAGATGACCTCATCATAGGAGGAATTCTGGCTGCTCAAGGAGTATTCCTGCGCCTGTGGGCAAGAAAACGACAAAGCCCGACAACACCTCTGGTTGCCCTCCTTGGAAGAGTGACGATCCTTATCGGTGGCCTCTCCGTGCTGGAAAGCCTGGCAATCGTGTGGAGCAGCAGAGTCGCCAAACTGTGGGTGCGAGACCGCCTCCTCAATGGACTCCGACTGCGAGGAAATGAAAGAGTAATCGATGTTGGCTGCGGGCATGGGCTCATGCCACAGGTTGACCAGGGAAATAACAGTAGAGAGGTAACCCTGGCGAATGCTAAGATCGAGGGGGTAGCTGATCGTGTCGAGGTACACGATGGTGATATGCGTGAACTGCCCTTCTCCGATGCCAGTTTTGATGTGGTGGTGGCAAGCCTGTCTGTTCACAACATCGAGAGTCCCCAGGGTCGCTACCAGGCCATACAGGAAATGGTGCGTGTGCTCAAGCCCGGGGGGAGAGTAGCGCTTATGGAGATATTTCATGTCAAACAGATCGCTGAGTTTTTGCGTCAAAGCGGCATGCAAGATGTGTGTGTGTCCGGTCCCAGGTTCTTGCACTACCCACCTGCAAGGACGGTGGCAGGGAGAAAGCAGAGGTGACGACTCTCCATCCCTAAAAAATGAGCAATCCTTTCTGCCCTTTCGTGTAGCCGACTGTTGCACTACGCACCTATAACTTGAGCCGCTGTTCGGCATTGAGGTAACAGATCTTTCTCTTGTCCGTTTCACTGATCGGCGCATGCTCGATAAACTCCGCACCCGCTCTATTCCCCTCAAAAGGATAGTCCACCGCGAACAGAATGCGATCCGCTCCTAGCGTCATACAGGAACAGAGAAGCGCTGGATCAGAGAATATCCCGCTGGTCGTCACCAACACGTTCTCTTGAAAATACTGCGATGGTAATCGGCTCAAGTGGCGATCAAACGTGGAGGATTTCCAACGCGAGTCGATCCGCCAGAGGAGATACGGGAGCGTCTCGCCAAGGTGTCCCAGGATGACGGTCAGGTTGGGGTAGCGGTCGAAGACTCCGCTAAAAATGAGTCGTAGCATCTGAGTAGCGCTATCAACGGTGAAGCTCCACAGGGAGCCGACCAGTTCAGGACGCCCCTCATAGGCTTGTAACGTGTCTGGTGAAGGAACCGTCGGGTGCAGGTAGAGCGGTACGCCGAGCGCTTCCGCCTGTGCGAAGATGTTCCAATAGCGCTTGTCGTCAAGAAAGCTGTCCTGTGGTTGCCCATTGATGATTGCCCCTATGAAGCCCAGTTTTAACACTGCACGTTCCAATTCGTCAGCGGCGGCCTGTGGTTGGAGTGTCGGCAGGGCAGCGAACCCGGCGAAACGTCTGGGACTCTGGTGAATGCAGTCGGCCAGCTCATCATTGATGGCCCGTGCAAGCGCGATGGCATCCGATGCGGGAACCCGTTCCAAGCCTGGCACCGTGAGCGAGAGTACCTGCATCTCGATTTCCGCCTCGTCCATAGCACGGAGCCGGGATTCACCGAGATCTAACAGCTGTGTTTCTATCTGTTGCGGATGCTTCACCAGCGAAGAGAATCCTCCTTTCGCGGCTCGCCTCTGTATATATTCCTGATAGGTCTGCGTGGTAAAATGCTCTTCTATCGCAATCTTCCTCATCTTGTTCTCCTTTTGGCAAGACAGTAGCCACAGTTGGAGTCAATGCGCTCCGGGAGCCCTGGCCGCTTTCGATTGGCAATATGCGTAGGATGCCCGGCTCGGCACTGCTTACGATTCCTCCCGCGGCTGATGGCTGTTGTGTTGCTTCTGAGCAGCAGCGATCAGGCTTTTCACACGGAACGGTGTGGTCGGAATCTGCGTAATTTCTGCATGGAAAGGTCGAAGGGCATCCTCCACGGCGGCGGCCAGGGCGGCAGGAGCAGGAATAGCCCCTCCTTCACCAACCCCTTTGGCCCCCAGTGGGTTCAGCGGAGAAGGCGTTTGCAGGTGAGCGATCGTGATATCCGGCATCTCAGCTGCAGCTGGCATCAGGTAGTCTATCAGCGTGCTTGTCAGCAACTGCCCTCGCTCGTCGTATCTTATTTCTTCGAGCAGCCCAGTTCCGATACCGGCGACAACTCCTCCCATCACCTGGCCCTCAACGACCAGGGGATTCAGGATGGTTCCGCAATCATGGACAGCGGTATATGCCAGGATACGCACGTTTCCCGCGCCAGGATCGACCGAGACGACAACCAGGTGAGCGCCTGCGGCAACGGCTGAACCCTGAGGCGTAAAGTATGCTGTTGCGCTTAGACCTGGCTCGATAGGGTAACGGAATGTTGTGCCTGGGAGGTGACCGCTTGCTAATATAGCAAGTTGTGCGAATGAGATGCTGCGCTGCGGGCTGCCACGTACCTGCGCCGTTCCATCGACAAGATCCACATCTTCTGCTGCAACCTCAAGAAGGTACGATGCGAGTTGTGTGATTTTTTGTCGTAGCTTTTCACTTGCCATTTGAGTGGCGCTGCCCGCGACAACGGCTGTCCGGCTGGCAAACGTACCCGTTCCAAAGGAAATGGCGGCAGTATCGCCCTCGTGGATATGAACTCGTTCCAGCGGGACACAGAGGATGGTGGCTGCAACCTGCGCCAGAGTGGTTTCGTGACCCTGGCCCTGTGATGCTGCCCCTGTTCTGACAATGACATCACCGTTGCTCTCAACACTAATGTGAGCGCCCTCGTGCGGTCCCAGGGCGGTATTCTCAATGGCAGCGGCGAGACCGATTCCGAGGAGTTTGCCTGCGTTCCGCGCTTGCCGTTGCTCTTCTTGCCAGCCTTGATAGTGACCCTTGTCCAGCAGCATGGTCAGGAGCGCGGGATAGTCGCCGCTATCAAGTTGCATAGCTGTTCCATCGCGTGAAATCAGGCCGGTGCGATACGGGAATTCATCGGGCTGGATGAAGTTCTTGAAGCGGATCTCTGCGGGATCCATACCAAGCTGGTTGGCGGCCTTGTCGAGCAGGCGGTTGATGACGAAGGCTGCCTGCGGACGTCCTGCTCCCCGGTAGGGTGCGAGCGACATGGTATTGGTGTAGAACACTTCGACATCACAGTGGTAGTGTGGGACTTTGTATGGGCCTGGAATCATCGTGGAGGTGATAATTGGCACGATCACTCCCCACGGAACGTACGCGCCCGTGGTGGTCACAAAGGAATCGCTGACGGCTAGAATTTCTCCTGAGCGGGTTAACCCGATCCGGGCCCAGTGCTTCTGCTCTCGCTCATGCACCGCTGCCTGTAAGTGCTCAAGGCGATCTTCAATCCAGCAGACTGGGCGGCCTAGCTGCTTTGCCGCCCAGGGGACGAGAAAGTCCTCGACGTAAAAGGGTTCTTTCGCTCCAAACCCCCCGCCCACGTCAGGTGCTATGACTCTCAAACGCTCTTCGGGCATAGTGAACATGTCTGCATAGATGCGCCGCATCATGTGTGGTGTCTGTGTTGCCGCATAGACGGTGAGTTCTGGTGAGCCAAGACTATCAGACCACCGGGCAGCCAATCCCCGGCACTCGATGGGCATGCAGCTTACCCGGCCAATATCCAGCTCCATTGAAACAAAGACAGGTGCCTCCTCCAGTGCGCCTTTGGCATCACCGGCATTCTGCTGAAAACGTGCAGCAAGATTGGATGTCATCCAACTATGAGTGAGCGATGCATTTTCAGCCATCGCAGCCTGTACGGATACTGCAGCATCGAGCGGCTCATAGGTGACCTCTACTGCCTCACACGCGTCCTCGGCGTGGTAGCGGCTATCCGCGATGACCATGACAACGGGCTCTCCTACATGTGCCACCTCGCGGCTGAGCGGCTGCTGTGTAACTGCCTCAAGTGCTGGATGCGGAAAGAGGAAAGGGAGGGATGGGAATGCTACGTCAAGTGGACTGTAGATGGCAATGACGCCAGGCATCTGCACAGCAGCAGAGGTATCGACATCCAGGACTCGTGCATGCGCGTAGACGCTGCGGATAAATGCGGCATGCAGCATCCCAGGTAAACGCAGGTCTGCGATGTACTGGCCCTGGCCACGCAGGAAGCGTGGGTCTGCGCGGCGTTTCACGCGCCGACCGATCATATGCATACACACCTTTCTACGGTCTGTCCAAACTCTACTGTGCTGATAAGCGTCGAATCCACACGCGTGCCGTTTCTGGACGAATTGGTAACGCTGTGAATGCTTCCGGCGGTGCGTCAAGCGCATCGGCAACAGCGTTGGCAAGGGTGGCTCCAACACCGGTTGTGCCGCCCTCTCCACATCCCTTTACACCGAGTGGATTATGGCGGGAAGGAGCATCTTCTGTGATAATCACCTCGATATCGGGCACTTCACAGGAAGTTGGCAGCAAATAATCCATGAAGGTGCCACTGAGCAATTGCCCGTCGTTATCATACGCCAGTTCTTCCAGAAGGGCGCCTCCCAACCCTTGTACCATGCCTCCTATAATTTGCCCCTTTACCAATGATGGATTCACTGCACGGCCTACGTCATAGGCAGTCAGGTAGCGCTCGATGGAAATGCGCCCAGTTTCCCTATCGACATCGACTTCCGCGGCATGAACTCCATAGGGATAGGTCATGTGTGGAACATCGTAGCGCTCTCGCACATCCAGTTCTACGCCGACCTTGCCTGCATAAGCGACAACCTGACGCCAGTCCATCCTCTTCGAGGGCGATCCCACCATAGAAGGTCCCTCCGGCCCAAGTTGCAAGTCCAGAGGAGTTGCTTCAAAACAGTGCTCGGACACCACGAGGATACGCCTTCTCAGTTCCTCAGCCGCTACGTAGGCGGCGACCCCGCCGGTCGCAGTCCCGCGGCTCGCGAAAGACCCGTTGCCAGCTGGTACCACATCGGTATCACCATGGATGATCTTGACCTGTTCGGGCTTGATGCCAAGCTGATCTGAGACCACTTGCGCCAGGAGCGTCTCGGTACCTTGACCAAGGGCGGCCAGCCCGCTGTGGCAATAGAACGTTCCTTCGGCGTCCAATCCTACTCGTGCCTCTTCCCACGGTCCCAGGCCAGTCTTCTCAACAAAGAAAGCCCAGCCCATACCGCGCAGATGCCCTTGCTCGCGTGCTTTTGCTTTGCGTCCAGGAAAATCCGCCCATTGCATGTGCTGCTTCGTAATGGCAAGAAGGCGGTCGTAGTCGCCACTGTCGTAAACGACATCCTCACCAAGCCCATGTGTACCGACCGTATACGGCATCTGCTCCGACATGATAAAGTTCCGGCTGCGGACAACGGTTGGATCGAGGTGCAATGTATGTGCCACAGCCTCAACCAGGCGCTCACGTACAAAGGTTCCCTCGTACCGACCGGGAGCGCGATACGTCCCCATCGGCGTCTTATTGGTGATAACCACGTGCGTGACGAGGTGAAAAGCAGGCCAGTCATATGGACCCGGCAGCATGGCCTGTGTCATCTCAGGTACCACGACGCCATGCGTTCGGATGTAGGCACCTGTGTTTACCCAGATCTCATCCTCCAGCCCCAGTAGCCTGCCGCTATCATCAAACCCTACAGTGAGATGGTGGCGTTGCTCACGAGCATGATTCGTTGCTTTCAGATGTTCCATACGATCTTCGATCCAGCGCACTGGCTGCCCAACATTACGGGCAATGAAGGGGATCAGAAAGTCTTCAGGGTAAAATTCACCGCGTGCGCCGAAACCGCCCCCCACATCTGTCTCAATAAAATGAATGAGCGCAGGATCGCAGTTCAGCAGTCTTGCGAGGACGATACGGTTGAAGTGAACAACCTTTGTTGGACCATAGACGTGGATGCGTCCCTCTTCATCCGGGATCACTACCAGGCCACGCGTCTCCAGTGGAACAGCAGCATGACGTTGAATGGCAAAATCCAGAGTCAATCGATAGGGAGCGTGGCGCAAAGCCTGATTTGAGTCGCCTTTCTTCGCTGCAAGGGTGTAAATAGTATTGCTGCCGAGCATTGGATGAAGGAGGGGTGCATCAGCATGCATGGCAGCTCTGATATCTGTAACAGCAGGTAACATCTCGTATGCAACAAGCAATTGTTCTGCCGCATCCTCGGCAGCATAGCGCGAATCTGCTACAATGACTGCCACTGGCTCACCTGCGTAGCGAACGACGCTGCTTGCAAGAGGCATTTGCAGCGCGTGGGCAAGTTCGGGAGCAGCAGTGAGCCGCATCGGTATTGGCTGAAGATCAGATGGGAGATCGCTAGCTGTCACGACAGCAACAACACCCTTGATGGCATAGGCTGCGCTGCTATCTATGCCGAGTATCTTTGCGTGCGCATAGGGACTGCGCACTACGAAGGCTTCGAGCATTCCAGGCACACGCACATCGGCAACGTACTGTCCTTTGCCGACAAGCAGCCGTGGGTCCTCAATGCGTTTGATTGCTTCACCGATTGTCATCGCCCTCTGCTCCGTCTCCTACTCTGATGCCGCTTTCATATTTTCGGCGGCTCGCTCTACCGCGGTCACAATGTTCTGGTATCCCGTACAGCGGCAGAGGTTGCCGGAAAGCGCCTCGCGGATTTCTGCGCGAGTTGGTGTGGGATTTTGCTTCAGGAACCATGTCATGGTAGTGAGTATGCCGGATGTACAAAATCCGCATTGCAGGCCATGCTCTTCCCAGAAAGAGTCTTGCAGTACGGAAAGATGCTCTTCGTCAGGGGCCAGGCCCTCCACCGTCGTGATCTCTTGTCCCTGTGCCCCAATGCCAAGCATCAAGCATGACCGAACAGGCAAGCCAGCGAGCAGCACAGTACAGGCACCACAGACGCCATGCTCGCAACCAAGGTGAGTGCCGGTGAGACCCAGCATATCACGCAGCACGTCTGCGAGTAACATGCGGGGTTCGACATCATCAACGCGATAGGTCTTACCGTTGACCTTCAACTCGTAAGAGAACGTCTGGGACTCCATTGTTCTTGCCTCCCACTGGAATCTGGGCATCCATTCAGAGAGGATGCTCTATCAATTCATGCTCATTTTCACCGCACTCGCCTACTCATTGCCCAGGTGAGGTAGCGCCTGCATGCCGTATAGCACGCTCGATGGCGCGATATGCCAATGTTTGCGCAAGCTCTTTGCGATACACTGCACTGGCATGAATATCTCCTGGCGGATTGATTTCATCTTCAATAGGGTGGAGCGCTTCACGCAAATCGGCCTGCGTTGGAACCTTGCCCACTAACGCTGCGAGCAGGTGGCTGCAATCTGCGGGTGTGGGTGCCACGCCCCCGATGCCCAATCGTACTCCCTGTAATGTTGCATCGGCTGCAAGTGTCACTTGTGCGGCAGCGGCCACCAATGCAAAGTCACCGCGGCGCATAGAGAACTCTTCGATGGCCTGCCCACTGCGTGCTGGTATGAAAGGAAGCGCGACCTCAGTCAGAATTTCGTCGGGTTCCACGCTCGTTGTGAGATAGGTCAGAAAGAAATCTCTGGCATCAACGATGCGGGAACCCTGAGCACTTTGTAATGTTACTATACCACGAAGCGTGGCAAAAACGAGTGGCAATTCTGCGGCAGGATCGGCATGAGCCAGGCTGCCACCGATAGTTCCGCGAGTAAGTATCGCCGCGTGCCCAATTAGATCGGCAGCATCTGCGAGCATCGGGCAGTGGCGCAGAATCTCAGGGTTCGTTCTCAGAACATAATAGCGCGTTAAGGCCCCGATCCGCAGCATGCTGCCATCCCTTCGGATGTAATTGAACTGTGGCTCAAGGGGGTTGAGATCGACAATCACTTCGGGATGAGCCAGTCGCATGTTCAGTAAAGGGATCAGGCTCTGGCCACCCGCGAGCAACTTTACATCGAGGTTTCGTTCGCGCACGAACTCGTGCAGCATCCTCAACGCGTCTTCCATTCGCGTGGGAGCATAGTATGCAAAAGCAGGTGGTTTCATCTCGACCCCTCCTGGATGCTCATCCCCCCAACGTTATTTAAGAAGGAATTATCCAGAGATACTATAAAGAACATCAATGGCTGATGTGAGCATTCGTAATGGGAACGGGTTCGGGTTACTGATTACGCCCGACCTCATTCCCTCATTCCCTATTGTCTGCTATTTCTCTGAGGTCCTGCTGGTAATTGAGGAGGACGTCGCTGCTGAGGCTGCGGCTGCACCGGTTGACCTTGCCGCCTTTTATCAGGATGATGTTGCTGTTCTTGTTGCCCCTGCCATCCACTGTTTTGTTGGCCTTGCCATCCTTGCTGATTCTGCCAGCCACCATTAGGTTGTCCCTGCCACCCTTGTTGACCTTGCCAGCCACCATTAGGTTGCCCCTGCCACCCTTGTTGATTCTGCCATCCACTATTTTGTTGCCCCTGCCACCCACCATTTTGTGGAGCAGGCGCCACCGGATAGAAAGGTCCGAACGGATCACTGGTGTGTGCAGGTGGCAGCGCGTTTTGACTTCCTACACCCGAGGGCAAGGCGGTCGAGGTCACCGTGCGGAAGATGCCGCTGACCGTCAGATGGTTATCCTGGTCATCATTGGAGGTGACGCTGACATTTGAGGATGGTGGCACGTAGTAGCCCTGGCTTTCTCGCAGCTTGAAGGCTTCTA
>WNGK01003333.1_pt1 | contig 17365 bp, 16 predicted proteins | sample 5400601 | NCBI WGS metagenome assembly WNGK01 (sample SAMN13153376, study PRJNA577476) | soil metagenome | isolation source: 60 cm soil or saprolite under Garry oak tree replicate 1 | place: USA:California | collected 2016-06-15
GGCGTGTGTTCTAGAAAAATTTTCACGAGATCGGGGTTGGTGGCACGCACCTTTTCATTGAGCGGCGTCTCGATGAAGCCAGGCCCGATCGCGTTGACCCGCACGCCGTCTTTGCCGAGCTCCGCCGCAAGCGCACGCGTAAATCCGAGCACCCCGTGCTTCGAGGTGGTGTAAGCGGGCGAGTTCGGCGTTCGTACATGCATAAACGACTGGATCGAGGCGATATTGATGATCCGACCCCTGGTGGCGCGGAGCTGTGCCAGAAAAGCATGGGTCACATTGAACACACCGTTGAGGTTGATCGCGAGGATGTCCTGCCAGTCCGTGATCACGGCTTGCGGTTCTGCGGTGAAGGCATTGCGGCGGTTGATCCCAGCGTTGTTGACGAGAATGGAGATCTGACCGATTTTCAGCTCGATCTGCGCAGCAACGTCACGACAACGATCCCGCTCTCTGACGTCGAGCGTGAAACTGTGCGCTTTACCGCCGTCGCGACTGATCGCCTTGACCGTCTCGGCCGCTGAATCACCGTCGATATCAAGAGCAACAACCTGTGCTCCCTGCTTCGCATAACCCAACGCGATAGCGCGGCCGATTCCCGAGCCGCTTCCGGTAACAACTGCAAGATGTCCGTCGAGCAATCCGGTCATGGCGCAGTCCTCCCTGAGTCATCGAAGTAGTCGATCACACCCCGCCACCGAGCGTGAGCAGACGTCCGCACACAGATTTCCGCGCTCAGACTTACACGCTCAGACTTGGCAGAGGTTCGCATGACCCCTCACCTATTCGATCAAATTCCAATTATCTAAGCGCGTTTGAATACCGGCATGACATCCTTGGCGAACCAGCGGAGCTGCTCCTTAAATTCCGCCGGCGGCAGGCCTTCGGCCCAATGGATCATGAAGCTGTCAAGCCCGGGATATTTCGCCTCGACCGATTTGATCCCGTCGATCACTTCGGCCGGCGGGCCGCAAAACCACGCCTTCTGAGCAACTCCATCCCGCAGTGAAGGCGTGCGGGCGGGTGCGCCGGGCGAACCCCAGGTGCGCCCCTGCTCGTCGGCGTAACGCACAAAGCCGAATGGCGCGAACCATTTGAACCGTTCGTCATGCGCGGGCTCGAGCCGCCGTATCGCCTCTTCGCGGCTGTCGGCCAGATAGACGCCAGCGCCCCAGATCATGTCCTCACCGAGCTGCTTATTTTGACCGCGCTTTTGACAGGCTGCGTGGTACGCGCGAACGACGTCATCCAAGATTTTCTCGCCGTTGAGCGTAACCATGGCTTTGAGACCGTATTGCGCCATGAGCTCAATGGTTTTGCCGCTGGCGATCGGCATCCAAATCTCGACCGGCAGATGCTTTGGCCGCGGCACCATCGTAATATCCTTGAGCTGGTAGCCCCGATAATCGACCGGCGGTGGACACTCGTAGTACTTGCCCTTGAAATGAAATGACTGTTCGTTGAAGCACGCGAGCAGCAGCCGAAGTTGTTCTTCGAACAGCTCACGATTTTTCTCCGCATCGAGCAGCGGCGCGCCGAAGGTCTCGACCTCGCGCGTGTGATAACCGCGGCCGACGCCCATGATGATACGGCCGTCAGTGACAACATCGGCCATCGCGTAGTCTTCCGCCAGCCGGATTGGATGCCACATCGGCAGGACGTTAAAAGCGCATCCGAATTTCAGGCGCTTGGTCTGAGTGGCGAGCCAGAGGCCGAGCTGGATCAGATTCGGGAAGACCTCGTAGCCCTCACGCTGAAAATGGTGCTCGGCGGTCCACAACACATCGAAACCGAGTTCGTCCATCAACCGGGCAACATCGCGGGCAGTAAAAAACGCCTCGCGCAGGCGTTCGTCGGAATAGTGCCGTTCATTTGCCGGAGTGCCATTCAAACCGATATTATCAAGTTCGATTTGGCCAACGTACAAAACGTGGAATTTTCGAATCATGCAGGTCCCCGGCGCGGTGCGGTCGCACTTTTGGAAGTCGGTGCTTCGATCCTAAGCAGCCCACTTGGCAGACAGTGTCTCTTGGCTGCCCGTGTGAGACAATCAGAAAAGTATCGCGCGACGAAGGAGTTTAGCTCGGTTCGGGCCTGTTGGGACCGCTAGGGTCAAAACTGCGGTGCGCTGTACTGACCAAGCGACAATGCAGTCTGTCGGGGCGCGTCTGGTTCCGCCGTCATTCTTTTGGCCGGACGCGACGGTGCTAAAAAGCAGCCCAATCTTGCTTGTTCAATGCTGCCCAAGCGCGCTGTCAATTATTCGGCGGCAAGCGAGCAGTTCGTCGAGAGCAACTTCCAGCTTGCGCCGATTTTCCGTGCTGACGAGCCGCGCCGCTTCTCCTGCCGCCTGATCCACCTTGCCCGTCTCGACGTCATCGTCGCCGCGCTCAGAAAACGAAAACAAGCTCGGCTCGGGGCGATCATCTCCCGACGCCGGTACGGCATCTTCCGCGTCCTCTTCAAGTAGCGGCGGTGCGGGTTCGGCGCCGGCGCGCCAGACATTCTGCACGAAGGCGGCACCCTGCTCCCGTAAAATGCGCTGAACGCCGCGAATGGTGTAACCCTCGCCGTAAAGCAGATGGCGGATGCCGCGCAGCAGATCGACATCATCGGGCCGATAATAACGGCGACCGCCGCCGCGCTTCATCGGCCGTATTTGCGAGAAACGGCTTTCCCAAAAACGCAGCACGTGCTGCGGCACGTCGATTTCGTCGGCAACTTCGCTGATAGTGCGGAACGCATCCGGCGCTTTTTCGACAATCACCATCGTCGCGCTCACTGCGCCTCCGCGCCAGTCGTTTCAGAATTAATACGCTGTTTGAGGATAGCCGACGGCTTGAACACCATGACGCGGCGCGGCGAAATAGGAACTTCCTTGCCGGTTTTGGGATTGCGTCCGATGCGCTGGCCTTTTTTGCGCACAACAAAAGAGCCGAATGACGACAGCTTCACGGTTTCGCCGCGTTCGAGACAATCGGTGATTTCTTTGAGCACCAGTTCGACAAGTGTCGCAGATTCGGTACGTGACAGTCCAACTTTCTGATAGACCGCCTCACACAAATCGGCACGTGTGACCGTCTTTCCCGCCATCGCCAGCCCCGAGCACCGTGGATCGAGCAATTGCCCGATCAGCATATCGTGCTGAATTATCAACGATATTAGCTTGTCGGGGCAGGGTCAACGGGGCTTCGGGGCAGTTCTTTTAGGCTTCCGCACCTTAGCGCCATACTGGCAGGAGCTACCAGCGCACCAGTGCAGCACCCCAGGTGAAGCCGCCGCCCATCGCTTCGAACAACAACAGATCGCCCCGCTTGATGCGCCGGTCGGCAACTGCGTCAGCGAGTGCAAGCGGGATCGATGCCGCTGAAGTGTTGCCGTGGCGATCGACCGTGGTGACGATCTTTCCTGGCGCGATGCCGAGCTTGTGCGCCGAACCGTCGATGATTCGCTTGTTCGCCTGATGCGGAATGAACCAATCTACGTCCGCGGCGGTGTAACCGGTCGTCTTGAACGCGTCCTCCACCACATCGGTGATCATCGCGATGGCGTGGCGAAACACCTCGCGGCCCTCCATACGCAGATGTCCTACAGTGCCGGTCGCCGATGGGCCGCCGTCCACATAGAGTTTCGATTTATAGCGGCCGTCCGAGCGCAGCCGGACCGTGAGTACCCCTCGATCCTCAGGTGTTCCTGGCTGTTGCTGTGCGTCGAGCACCACGGCGCCGGCGCCGTCGCCGAACAGCACGCACGTGCTGCGGTCAGTCCAGTCGAGGATTCGCGAAAAAGTCTCCGCGCCGATCACCAAGGCCCGCGAGAAACCGGCGGATTTGAGAAGCGAGTCTGCCGTCGCCAAGCCGTAAACAAACCCCGAACACACCGCCTGCAAGTCAAACGCGGCGCCGTGAGTAATGCCGAGCCCCGCCTGAACCGAAACGGCGCTTGCGGGAAAGGTATTATCGGGCGTCGATGTCGCGAGCACGATCAAATCGATCGATTGGGCGTCGACATGCGCGTGTGTCAATGCCGCTTGCGCAGCACGTATGGCCATGTGGGATGTATGCTCGCCCGGCGCCGCGATCCGGCGCTCGTGGATGCCGGTTCGCTGGACGATCCAATCATCCGAGGTATCGACTTTGCGGGCGAGATCCTCGTTCGTGAGGATCTGATTGGGTAAATAGCTCCCGCAGCCGAGCATTACCGAGCGAACCACGGTCACGAAGCCGCTCCGCCAGCAATTTGGCCGATAGCTTGAGGGCCGGGTTTATTATGGTGACTGAGCGCAACGCGTATTTTCGCCAAAAGCTCGTCGCGGACGACGCCGTAGCCAAGCTCGATTGCAGCGGCAAAACCTTCAGCATCGGTGCCACCGTGGCTCTTGATGACGATACCGTTGAGACCAAGAAAGACCCCGCCATTGGCGCGACGCGGATCCATGCGCTCGCGCAATTGCCGAAATGCGGATCGCGCGAATAAATAACCGATGCGCGCGCTAAGCGAGCGGCTCATCGCGCCCTTCAGATATTCCCCGATCTGCCGGGCAGTGCCCTCGGCCGTTTTCAAGGCGATATTGCCGGCAAACCCTTCCGTCACAACCACGTCGACCTTGCCGCGCCCGATATCGTCGCCCTCGACGAACCCTTGGTAATCGAGCTCGGCGAAGTTTTCGTCACGCAGGATTCGCCCTGCTTCGCGCACTTGTTCCAAGCCTTTCGCCTCCTCCACGCCGATATTGAGGAGCCCGACTGTAGGCCGTGGCAGTTCGAACAGGATTCGTGCCGTGGCGGCGCCCATCAGCGCTAAGTCGACCAGATGATCGGCATCCGCGCCGATCGATGCTCCAACATCGAGCACAATCGACTCGCCTCGCAGAGTGGGCCATAGCGCCGCGATCGCCGGCCGCTCGATACCCGGCAGAGTCTTGAGATCGAATTTGGACATAGCCATCAGCGCGCCGGTATTGCCAGCGGAGACAACCATATCGGCATCGCCTTTTTTCACCGCATCGATGGCAAGCCACATCGACGATTTCCAGCGCCCGTAACGTAAAGCCTGGCTCGGCTTGTCTTCCATTCGAACGGCGACGTCGGTGTGAACGAGCCGCGAGCGCGACTTTAGTCCCACCCTGGCGTCAAGCAGCGGCCCGGTGAGCGAGGAGTTACCGAAGAATAGGAATTCACTATCCGGGTAGCGTGACAATGCGAGGTCCGCTCCGGCAACGACCACGGCTGGGCCGTGATCTCCTCCCATCGCATCCAGCGCAATACGGATTTTGTCTGCCATTGAATGACCGCGCGGTCACGCTTGTGCCGGTGCCGAAATTCGCAAGTGGTCGTGACCCCCATTCATGCGAATTTTGGACTCAAAGTGACAGCCGGAAATCCATGATTTTGAAGTGATCTTTGCCCTCTGACGTTCACAGCTCTCGCGCCGGCGGCGCGGCATCTGCGAATGTCCACCACGGCCTCGATGGCCTGACTGGAAAGCGCCCGGCCGCGAGAATAGCGGTTCGACCGCTGGACACAACACCCGTTGAGAATGGGCCTTCAGTGGCCCTCCTGGCGCTTTGCCAATCGGCCAAGGGCCGCAAAAGGGCCCTGATCGGGGTTGGCGTCCCGCGGCGCCTCGAACACCGTGCCGGGTTTGCGCGGATATGGATCAAGCCCAAGGATCAGGAATTCAATCGCAAGCGCCCCTAAATCGACAACACCTCCGATAAGCGCTTCGGGATCGTTCCAAACCACGCCATGCCGCTGGCCTTCCGGATTTTCGGCGGTTTTAGGAACGAGCTCCGGCGGTTCGAATATGAGATCGATCGATTCTTCGACCTCGTTCGCCAGCGGTTCGAGCGTGACCACGCAATTCTGGCCAACGGTCGCTGAAATCGATCCGGTAACGTGCAGTCCGCCGGAGCCGCGCCGCGTGACATCGAAACTGGCTTCGAACCGCGGCAGATCGCGTAGTCCCACAACTTTGGCCACTGCAGCCCGGAGCGGCGCATCGGCGATAAGATCGAAATGCTGACCGCTTTCGGCGACCTCCTCTACGGTGACGGGAACCCGCCAGGGCGCGGCAAAATCCCGCGATTTTGGCTCAGGCATGACAACGGCCTCCGGTTTGGGAAAGGCAACGGCCCCGCGCAATAACGCGCTTCGGTCGTGGACCTCAAACTCGCGCAACAGGATGCGCACATAGCGCGCCAGTCGGCGCGATCCGTCGCCATTCACCCCGTTAAAGATATTGCGTGCCAGGGCCTTCTCAAGCGCCCGCCCGTCAGGCGAACGGAGCGCGGCGAGATAGGCTGCCTGCCTTCCGTAAAACGCCTCGCCGAAATGCCGCATCCGTTTTGGAACAGCGAGGTCACCGACGCCCATTTCACGCAAATTGGCGTCAAGATCCCGGCAGAACAGGTCGAACAACTTCTGGCCGATGCCGCGCGCGGAAGCCGCCTCCCGATCCAAGCGCGCCAGCAGCAGCACGAGATGGAGGACAATGAGGTCGAAACGTCCGTGCACCGTGTCGGGCACACCGTAGCTGGTGTAAAATGCCAAAGAGCGGGCCTGCGCCACGATCGCGCCATACAGGTCGCGGATGGTGCGGTCATCGGGGTTTTGGCGAAAACGCTTGAGGATCATAGGCTTGCTGAGCATCGTTGCGGCCGATTTGAGCGCCGCCGAACGTCGGCAGTTTGCTAAGCTTGAGCTTTGGGGTTACGGCACGCGCGAGCCGGACGCAAGTTTGGGACATGGAGTTGGGTCGGATGCGGGGCAGTCGACGGCGTAACCGGTGCCGAAGCGCGACGGCGGCTTGCTTGATTGCCGTTGCACTGACGCTTTCAAGCTGTGCCGGCGAAACCTTCCAGCGTGGCTACGTGCTGCCCGAAGGAGCGCTTGAACAGATTCCACTCGGCGCATCCCAGGAACAGGTGCTGCTGGTGCTCGGAACCCCGTCGACGGTAGCCACCGTCAGCGGCGAGGCTTTCTATTACATTTCACAAAAAGCCGAGCGCGCAATCTCCTTCATGCGAACCAAAGTGACCGATCAGCGGGTTATCGCGGTGTACTTTGACCGGGACAGAAAAGTCCAGCGGCTTGCTGAATATGGCTACAAGGACGGCAAGATTTTCGACTTCGTCAGCCGCACAACGCCGACAAGCGGCAATGATCTGAATCTGATCTCGACTATCATCCACAACCTTCAAGGCAAGGGAAGCTGATCCCGGCGCGCAGGTTCAGACCATTGCCGAGATCCAGTCGTGGTCGCGAGGATCAGTGGGCCAGCACCGCCAGCAGTAATAGCGCGACGATATTAGTTATCTTGATCATCGGATTGACCGCCGGTCCCGCCGTATCCTTGTAGGGATCGCCGACGGTATCCCCGGTCACCGCCGCCTTGTGGGCGTCGGACCCCTTGCCGCCGTAATGACCGTCTTCGATATATTTTTTCGCATTGTCCCAGGCGCCGCCACCGGATGTCATCGATATTGCAACGAACAGACCGGTCACGATGACGCCAAGCAACATTGCCCCAAGCGCCGAGAAGGCTGCCGACTTGCCCTGCGCGCCGCCGCCCGCGACAAAGTAGATGACAAAATAGCCGACGATCGGCGACAAAACCGGCAACAGCGACGGGATGATCATTTCCTTGATCGCAGCCCGGGTCAGTATATCGACGGCGCGCCCGTAATCGGGCTTGTCTCTGCCCTGCATGATGCCAGGCCGTTCGCGGAACTGGCGCCGGACCTCCTCAACGATCGACGAGGCGGCCCGTCCGACGGCTGTCATGCCCATCGCGCCGAACAGATACGGCAGCAAACCGCCGAACAACAGGCCGGCGACCACGTAAGGATTATTCAGCGAGAAATCCGGCGCTACGCCTTTGAAATATTGATGCGAGCCTGCGTTGGCGATGAAGAATTTCAGGTCCTCGTTGTAGGCGGCGAACAATACCAGAGCGCCAAGGCCTGCAGAGCCGATCGCATAACCTTTGGTCACCGCCTTGGTCGTGTTGCCAACTGCGTCCAGCGCGTCAGTCGATTTACGCACTTCTTTCGGCAATCCCGCCATTTCGGCAATGCCGCCGGCATTGTCGGTCACTGGGCCGAAGGCATCGAGCGCGACCACGATGCCGGCAAGCGCCAGCATGGTAGTCACGGCAATGGCGATGCCGAACAAGCCAGCGAGGTTATAACTGATCAGGATTCCGGCGATGATGACCAGGGCCGGAAGCGCAGTAGCCTCGAGCGAGACTGCGAGACCCTGAATGACGTTAGTGCCGTGCCCGGTGACGGAAGCCAGCGCGATCGATCGCACGGGACGAAAATTGGTGCCGGTATAAAACTCAGTGATCCAGATGATGAGTCCCGTCACGGCAAGGCCCACGATGCCGCAGACGAACAGTGTCTGGCCCGAGTAATTGGTGCCAGGCAGCGGCCCGAAACCGATAAGCGTATAGGTGACGATGGCGATCCCGATCAGCGAAAAAACCGCGGTCGCGATCATGCCCTTGTACAGCGCACCCATGATCGATTGGCTAGGGCCGAGCTTGACGAAAAATGTCCCGATGATCGACGCGACGATGCAGGCGCCGCCGATCGCCAACGGAAACGACATCATATGCGTCAAGACATCGCCGCCAGCGCGACTGAAGAAGATCGCAGCAAGAATCATTGTTGCGACGGTGGTCACGGCATAGGTCTCGAAAAGGTCGGCCGCCATGCCCGCACAGTCGCCGACATTATCGCCGACATTGTCGGCGATCGTTGCCGGGTTGCGTGGATCGTCCTCTGGAATCCCAGCCTCGACTTTGCCAACGAGATCGCCGCCGACGTCCGCACCCTTGGTGAAAATGCCGCCGCCGAGCCGGGCAAAGATCGAGATCAGCGATGCACCGAAACCGAGGGCGACAAGCGAGTCGATCACCTCGCGGTCGTTCACGGCCATGTGCAAGGTGCCGGTGAGAAAGCCGAAATAAAGCGTGACACCGAGAAGGGCGAGCCCAGCCACCAGAAGTCCGGTAATCGCGCCGGCGCGAAAGGCAATTTCAAGCCCCCCGGCCAACGACCCGATCGCGGCTTGCGCGGTGCGCACATTGGCGCGCACCGAAACGTTCATGCCGATAAAACCGGCCGAACCAGACAGGATGGCGCCCACCGCAAAGCCAACGGCAACGAGCCAGCCGAGAAAATAGCCGACGATGAGGAAGATCACGACGCCGACCAGCGCGATGGTCGAATATTGACGCTTAAGATAGGCTTGCGCGCCTTCGCGCACCGCCGCAGATATTTCCTGCATCCGGGCGCTTCCGGCGTCTGACTGCAGCACCGAGCGCGTGGCCCAAATAGCGTACACAATCGCCAGCACGCCGCACAGAACAATGAGCCACAAAGTCGTCGCCATGCTAGGCCCCCGGTATTGGAAGGGCCGGCGTCAAGCCGGCAAGGAAGGCGTCTCGCATACAATGGGTACGCGGACGGCGCAAATCGGCGCGGACATTGCCAAACTTACCCCCGCCGCGCAACGGCGGCGGTTTGCCCGCTTGCCTCGATTTATGCAGCGCCGAGATAGCGGATCGGACGTCCTGGCGCGATCATCTGCGCCGCGGCAATGATGGCATTGGCGTCGATTCCATAGTGCCGATAGAGCTCGCCGATCGAGCCGGTCTGCCCGAAATGCTCCACACCGAGCGGACGAACGCGGTGACCATTGACCGCACCAAGCCATGCCAGTGTCGCCGGGTGACCATCGAGCACTGTGACCATGCCGCAATGCCGTGGCAGGCCGGCAAATAAGCGCTCGATATGCGAGCGCGCATGAACGAGCCCGCGCTCGCGGGCCCGGCATGCCGCAGTCCAGCCGGCATTAAGGCGGTCGGCAGACGTTATGGCCAATAGACCGATGTCGCGGCGATCCTCCGCCATCAGGCCGACGGCCTGGATCGCTTCGGGCGCGACCGCGCCGGTATAGGCCACCACGAGCTGGCAGTTCGGCCCCGGCGGACGCAGCCAATAAGCGCCATCGACGATCGCCTGCCGCAACATCGGCGTCATCGCTCGCTTGATCTGCTCGACTGGCCGGGTCGACAACCTCAGATAGACAGAACCCCCGGTTTCGTCCCGCAGCCAGTTGCGTTCCGAGGCTTCGCCGCCGCCTTCGCGCTGAATGTAATCTAAGGCGAAGGCGAGAATAACGGCGAGTTCATCGACGAAGGCTGGCTCAAAGGTCGCAAGGCCGTCCTGCGCTATCCCGATCAACGGCTCCGCGATCGATTGATGGGCGCCCCCTTCCGGCGCCAGGGTTATCCCCGAAGGCGTCGCGACCAAGATGAAACGCGCGTCCTGGTAGCAGGCATAGTTCAGCGCATCGAGGCCGCGGGCGATGAACGGATCGTACAAGGTACCGACGGGCAATAACCGCTCGCCATTGATAGCGTGCGAAAGGCCGAGCGCGGAGAGCGCGCAAAACAGGTTCATCTCCGCAATGCCAAGCTCGATGTGCTGGCCCTTCGGCGAGAATTCCCAATTGAAGGTGGATGGGATGCGCTCGCTCTTAAATGTGTCCGCCAAAGCCTCACGGGCAAACAAACCTCGGCGATTGACCCATGGCCCCAAACTCGTCGAAACCGTAACGTCGGGAGAAGCGGTAACGATGCGCGCGGCGAGCAGCGTGTCGCTGCGGCCAAGCTCATTGAGCAAGGCGCCGAAGCCGAGTTGCGTGGACGTTTGCGGCTGGATGGTTATCGGCAGATCGTCCGGCACGGCGATGCGCCCGGCTTGCAGACTGCGGTTGCCGCCGCTTGCGAACGATACACGATCAAGGAAGGCCTGAATCTCTGCCGCGGAATGCTCGAGCCCTTCGAACTGCGACCATTCCTCGCCGGGCCGTATATTCATCGACTTTCGAAACATCTCCATTTGTGCAGACGTCATCAGGCCGGCGTGGTTATCCTTGTGCCCGGCGAACGGCAGGCCATAGCCTTTGATCGTGTAGGCGATGAAGCAAACCGGCCGGTCGTGATCGACCGCATCGAAAGCGGCAATGATCGAGCCCAGATCATGGCCGCCAAGATTGTTCATCAGCCGCGCCAGCTCTTCGTCGCTGCGGCGTTCGAGCAGTGCGGTTACCTGTCCCTGATCGCCGATCTCGTCATTGAGCCGCTTGCGCCATGCCGCGCCGCCTTGAAAGACCAGAGCCGAATAGAGCTGGTTCGGGCAATTATCGATCCAGCGCCGCAATACTTCGCCGCCGGGCTCGGCAAACGCCGCTTGCTGGAGCGTGCCGTATTTGAGGAGCACCACGTCCCAGCCGAAATTGCGGAACAGGTTTTGATAGCGCTCCCACAAACCTTCCCGGACCACAGCGTCGAGGCTCTGCCTGTTGTAATCGACGATCCACCAGCAATTGCGCAGGCCCTGCTTCCAGCCCTCGAGCATGGCTTCGAAAATATTGCCCTCGTCGAGCTCGGCATCGCCCAGAAGGGCGATCATGTGGCCTTCAGGCCGCTCGAGGCCCCAGCCGTGGGCGCGCACATAATCCTGCGCCAGCGACGAAAACAGGGTCTGCGCAACGCCAAGACCGACGGAGCCAGTCGAAAAATCGACATCGTCGATATCTTTGGTGCGCGACGGATAAGACTGCGCGCCTTTATAGCCCCGGAAGTTTTCGAGCTTCTCGCGTGTCTGGCGGCCGAGCAGATATTGGATCGCGTGAAAATTCGGCGAGGCATGCGGTTTGACCGCGACACGATCCTGCGGCCGCAAAGTATGGAAATAAAGCGCGGTCATAATCGTCGCGAGCGACGCCGACGACGCCTGGTGACCACCGACTTTCAGCCCATCGGCGTTGTCACGAAGATGATTGGCGTGGTGGATTGTCCAGGTCGCGAGCCACAGCACTTTGCGCTCAAGCTCGGCGAGTATGGAGGGATCCTGCATCGGACCCGATGATGTCATTGTGGGTTACCCGAAAACAGCCGAACCGGGCTGATTAAATTACTCCAGTTCCACAGTCTCAAAGTCTGCCGGCATGATGATTTCGAGCAGTTCGCAATCCTCGGAATAATCGAGCACGGCATGCTTGATCTTTGGCGGCTGCAGCCAGCACGACCCTTCGCGCATGGTGACCACGCCGGCGCCTTCATACTCACCTTTGACCCAGCCTTTAATGACATACACCATTTGAAAATCGACCTCGTGGAAATGCCGCTTCGAGACTTCCGCCGGATCGCACGGTGGAACCATTTTGATCACGTGGGCTCGCACCATACCGTTGGTCGCGGCAGCGATTCCAAGATCGCGATATTGCGCGTAGCGCCGCAGGCCTTGTTCGAACGCGTCCGGCCGATGATGAACGGCAACGAAGGTGTGCTTAGTCCGGGCTTGCTTGGGCGGGTGGGACTTCGCCCTCGCTCCAACTCTGGTCGATCTGCTGGGCCCTCGCGCAGCTTTGCCGGCCGATCGGCGGTTGCCTTTACGCGCGCCTGATTTTAATGGCACGCCTTGAGGTTTCCGCGCCTGCTTTGACTTAGGTTTTGGTCTGGCCATGCCATTGTCTCCCTGGCGTAAGCGCCTCAATCGGCACCCGATCAAAAGTGAGTATACGCCGGCCGTGCGAACGAGAGCACTTTGCCGTCATGCCGGAAAAGGACCCCCTGCCCGCTCGTAACTTCGCCAATCTGGGTCACTGCGACACCAGCTTCCGCCGCGGCGGCGCGAAAGGCGCTGAAATTGGCCGAGGAGAGCGTCGCCAGAATTTCGTAATCGTCGCCGCCCGTGAGAATTCTCTCGACCAGTTTGGCATCCGCCGAAAGCGCGCCGCGGGCCGCGTCCGATAGCGGCACGCTCGCAACGTCGATTTCGGCTGCAACGCCGGAAGCCCGGCATAGCTTGGCCAAGTCGCCGACCAATCCATCGGACACGTCCATCGCCGCCGATGCATTATGGCGAAGGGCCTCGGCGAGCACGTTGCGCGGCTGCGGCAGAAGATACCGATCGCGCAGATGAGTTCGCGAAGCAGCCGAGAGCTGCCACCTTTCAGCCAAGCTCGCCTCTCGATGCAGCAGCACGCCAAGCGCAGCATCGCCGATCGTCCCGGTAACGGCGATGATGTTGCCCGGCTTGGCAGTCGCACGACGCACCATGCCGCCATGCGGCACCGTGCCGAAAGCGGCAATGGAAACCGAAAGCGGTCCTGGCGTGCGATCGGTGTCGCCGCCGAGGAGCGGACACGCATAGTGCTCGATATCCTGGCCAAGACCTGCAGCAAAGCCGGCAACCCACGAGCCCTGGGTCTCCGCGGGCAACGCAATCGACAACAGAAATCCGACCGGTGTCGCGCCCTTGGCGGCGAGATCCGACAGATTCATCCGCAGTACCTTGCGCGCGATGCTGTCCGGAGGGTCTTCGGCGAGAAAATGCACGCCGGCAATCACGCCGTCGGTGCTCAAAACCAAATCGCAACCGGGTGGCGGAGTGAGGACAGCCGCATCGTCGCCCAGCGCGAATGCACCCGGCGTAGTGGCGAGAGGGCGAAAATATCGGCCAATTAGCTGCTCCTCGCCTGAGGTTTCATTTGCAGAATCATCTTCGCCGGAGGACATATCGCGGCTCCGCCTATCTGCCGGCGAATTCGCCCGCACGAAGCTGATGGGCGAGTTGGTCGAGCACCGCATTGATCATGCCGGTCTCTTCCTTGTCCACAAAGGCACTGGCTACGTCGACATATTCGGAGGTTACCACGCGCGCGGGCACGTCGCTGCGGCAGGCGAGCTCATAGGCGCCGGCGCGGAGCACCGCACGAAGCACCATTTGGATGCGCTTAAGCGGCCAGCCGCGCGCCAGCGCCGCGTCGATTTGTGGATCAAGACGGCTTTGCTCGCGCACCACACCACCGACGATGTCACGGAAGTAGGCGGATTCCGCCGGGCGATATTGCACGCCTTCCACTTCGCCGCCGAGCCAGTAACTCTCAAACTCTGCCAAGATCTCGTTCAACCCGGTGCCGGCAAGATCCATCTGATAAAGCGCCTGCACCGCAGCGAGCCGTGCAGCGCCGCGTTGATTCGCCTTGCGCGCTTCGTTGTCGCCGCCACCTGAAGCATTAGGCATTTCAGGGCCGGCCATCTCACCGCCTCACGATCTGTCGTTTAAGACTGACCATCGCGAGCGTAGCGCGCGCGGCATCGCCGCCCTTGTCCTGCTCCTCGGGGCGGGCGCGCAGCCAGGCCTGCTCCTCGGTATCTACAGTAATAATTCCATTGCCGATCGGTATTTGGCGCGCCACAGAAAGATCCATCAATCCGCGAGCGGATTGATGCGCAACGATGTCAAAGTGGATGGTATCGCCGCGAATGACGCAGCCGAGGGCGACGACGCCGTCATAAGCGCGCCGGCGCCGCCGAGCCTCATCGAGCCCAATTGCAATCGCGCACGGGATTTCGAGCGAGCCCGGCACGGTGAGGCAATCGAATTGGGCCCCCGCCTCTTTCAGGACTTTCGTGGCGCCTGCCAGCAGTGCGTCGGCAATGTCGTCATAAAAGCGCGCTTCAACAATGAGAATGCGCGCGCCTTTGCCGCTATTTTTCTCACGGTCGCGTCGCCGCGCTCTAGCCATACCTGCGCTCCGGCTTGTTTGAGCACGGTTTCAGCCGAACGATTTCGGCTCACCGGCATCGGATCCGGGCGAGGTCGTACCAAGACCGGCAGGCGCTCACAAGCGCGTCCTAAAGCATGATTCAGCCAGAGCAGGATAACGTTTCGACAAAATCTCGTCCCGTTTTAGCGCGGCAGGCTTTCCAACAGTCTCGCTACATACCGCGCCAGCTGATCGACTTCGAGATTAAGCCGCGCACCAGGTTGGAGCGCGCCGAATGTGGTGACCTGCAGGGTATGCGGGATCACCAGCACCGAGAACGTCTCGCCCTCGACCTTATTGACGGTTAAGGAGACCCCGTCGAGCGCGACCGAACCCTTTGGCGCGATAAACCGCGATAGCCCGATCGGTACGCGCAAGGTCAACGAGGCGCTATCGAGAAAATCGTCGCGGGTCGCGAGTTCGGCAATCCCGTCAACGTGGCCACTGACCAGATGTCCTCCGAGCTCGTCGCCAAGCCAAAGCGAGCGCTCCAGGTTGATGCGCGTGCCGCGCCGCCAATCGGCGGCAGTCGTCAACCGCAGCGTTTCGGCCGCGGTATCGACGGCAAAGAACGGTCGACCGCTCACAGTGCCGCGCTCCACAACCGTAAGGCAAATTCCCGAACAGGCGATTGACGCACCGACCGCGATTGAATTGGGATCGTCATTGCAAGCGACGACTAGCGTGCGCAAGCCATCGGACTTCTCTTCGACGTCAAGAACCTCGCCTATTCCGCTGACGATCCCGCTAAACATCGGCTAAAGACTCGCGCTCGTAGTACTCCTGGCGATCCGGCCCAACTTGCTCGCTGGAAATACATTTGAGGTGTTGATCAAGCATTGTTCGCGCGCGCGGCTCGAGCGCCGCCAAGCCGTCATCGCCTATTCGGATCGGAGAATGGAACAACAAAGCCTCGTCAACTAGATTAGCTGCGATGAAGGCCGAGGCAAGTGTCGGGCCGCCCTCGACCATCAGACGCGTGATGCCGCGCGCTGCCAGAAGTTTCAGCACAGCCGTTAGATCGAGCCGGCCATTTTTTTCGGCCGTGCGGACCACTTCGGCACCGTGCTCCCGCAGTGCCGCTTCCGATGCGGGCGGCGCATGGTCGGCGGCGATGACCCAGAGCGGCGTATCGCGGGCGGTCTGTACAAGACGTGAGCGGATCGGCATGCGAAGCGCGCTATCGAGGACCACGCGCGTTGGCGACATCTTGACCATTCCAGGCAAGCGACAGGTCAGAACCGGATCGTCCGCCAAGACAGTGCCACTGCCGATCATGATAGCGTCGCTCTGCGCGCGCAGGAGATGCACGCGATTGCGAACGGCATCGCCGGTAATCGCCACGCGCCGCCGCCCAGCACCTGCCGCCTTGCCGTCCGCAGAAATGGCGAGCTTGAACATGACCTGCGGACGGCCCTCGCGCATGCGGCGGATGTGCCCGGCATGATCACGCCTGGCAGCCGCGCTGCCGATGCCGACGTCAACGGCGATGCCTGCACTTTGCAGGCGCGCGTGCCCGGCGCCCGAAACTTCGGGATTAGGATCCTGCAAAGCTGAAACGACGCGCGTGATGCCGGACGCAATCACGGCGTCGGCGCATGGCGGCGACTTGCCGTGATGCGAGCACGGTTCGAGCGTGACATAAAGCGTAGCGTCGCGTGCCGCCTCGCCGGCCCGGCGCAGGGCTTCGATTTCGGCGTGCGGCCGGCCGCCCGGCTGGGTCCAGCCACGGCCGACGATTTCGCCGTTTTTAACGATGACCGCGCCGACCGCCGGATTCGGCCAGGTTCGACCGAGCCCGCGGCGACCCAGTGAAAGAGCAAGTGCCATGAAGCGGCGATCGCTCGTCGCCGCGTCCGCTACAGCACTATCAGGCGCGCTCACTCGGCGGCCTCATCTCCCGACAATTCGGCAAGCGCGGCTTCAAAATCCTTCGCCTCGCGAAAATTGCGATAGACCGACGCAAACCGCACATAAGCAACATCGTCCAGGTCGCGCAGATGCGCGATGACCGTCTCGCCAATGGTTTCCGAAGAAACCTCGCTCTCGCCAATACTTTCAAGCTCGCGCACGATTTTCGAGACCATCTGGTCGATGCGCTCCGGATCCACCGGGCGTTTGCGGAGCGCTATCTGCACCGATCGCAAGAGCTTATCGCGATCGAACGGCACGCGCCGGCCGTTGCGTTTGATCACAATCAATTCGCGCAATTGGACGCGCTCGAAGGTCGTGAAGCGGAAATTGCAGCTTAGGCAGACTCGGCGCCGCCGGATGACTGAAGAATCCTCGGTCGGCCGCGAATCCTTCACCTGGGTGTCGAGGCTCCCACAGCTCGGACAGCGCATCCCTTAGCCCTCGTAGATTGGGAACCGGCTGACCAGACGTTTTACCTTTTCCGCCACTTGTTGCTCGGCCTGCGCGTCCTGTTCGGCGCCGCTTTTTGCAAGCGCGTCCAACACTTCAGCGATCATATCGCCGATTTGCCGGAATTCGGCGATGCCGAAGCCGCGCGTCGTGCCGGCAGGCGTACCCAGCCGCACACCTGACGTAATGGTCGGCTTCTGCGGATCAAAAGGAATGCCGTTCTTGTTGCAGGTGATGCGGGCACGGCCGAGAGCAGCTTCCGCCACTTTGCCGGTCAGATGCTTCTTGCGCAAATCGACCAGCATCAAATGGGTGTCGGTGCCCCCGGAAACGATGTCGAGACCACAGCCCTTGAGCGTTTCGGCAAGTGC
>WNGK01011876.1_pt1 | contig 17353 bp, 20 predicted proteins | sample 5400601 | NCBI WGS metagenome assembly WNGK01 (sample SAMN13153376, study PRJNA577476) | soil metagenome | isolation source: 60 cm soil or saprolite under Garry oak tree replicate 1 | place: USA:California | collected 2016-06-15
CGGGAGCGATTGCCGAAAGTGTCGCGCGATGGAGCCGCGAAGTCGTGCTGGTGGGCTTGGCAGGGTCGCCGATGCTGGATGTATTTAGGAAAGCAGGCTTCGCGGTAGCTGCAGAAGCGTTTGCCGACCGGCGGTATGAACCGGATGGAACTCTGCGCTCACGCAAGTTTGAAGATGCGCTGATCCGCGATCCCGAGAAAGCCGCTCGCCAAGCGCTGAGCATGGTCGAACGAGGAGTAGTAATTGCATTCGACGGATCTGAAGTCTTAGTTGACGCACAGACCCTCTGCATTCATGGCGACACTCCCGGCGCGCCGACGATTGCCGAAACGGTGGCGGGGACGCTTCGCGAATCCGGCGTGACGCTTTGTTCGCTAACTCAGCGCGGAATATGAGTGGACTCTTGGAGGGTTTGAAACCGATGCTGCTTACCGAAACATTGCCATCTTTTGCCGCTGAGCTTGAGAAACTTCTCAAGAAGGAGGGACATGCTGGACTAGCTGCCCAAGTTTCTGGGTTGAAGATTATAGACCGCTGCCGATGCGGTGATGACTTCTGCGCGTCGTTTTACACGGAACGCAAGCCTCAAGGAGCGTACGGTGCTGGTCATCGTTGTGTGGAACTTGAGCCAGAAACGGGGATGCTGATACTCGATATTGTTGCGGACAAGATTGTCCATGTCGAAGTCCTCTACCGTCACGACATCCGAGAAAAGCTTCTCGTGTCTCTTCCCTGAATGGTGCAATGAGAGATTAGGACGAATGCCGCAGCAGACGAACAAAAAGCGGGCAGCTAAAAAAGCTGCCCGCCGGGGAAGGAAGTGCCGCGGAGGCGGCAAGGGCTATTCAAATTTTTCGGTCATAACCGGGAACGTGAGCTTGGCTTTGGCCAGGGACTTGACGACGGTGGCCTCGGCGTTTTCGGCGCTGGTGTTGCGGGAAGTAGCCATTTCGCTGACGAGAAGATACTTGGCGCGTTCGAGCATTTTCTTTTCGCGGAAGGAGAGAGGCTTGCTGCGGCTGAGGGAAACGAGACTCTTGAGGACGACGGCAACTTCGAGGAGGGCTCCGGTGCGCATGCGCTCGGAGTTCTCCTTGAAGCGGTGTTTCCAGTCGTGATGAGAGTTGAGTTTGCCGGTTTCGAGGAAGCCAAGGACTTTGGTGGATTCCGCGGAACGAATAACGGAACGAAGGCCAACGGTCATGGCGTTGGACTGCGGGACCATGACACGCAAGCCGCTGGAAACAATGCGGATCATGAAGTAACGTTCGGTTCTGCCGTTCAAGACTCCGTAACTGATCTGCTCAACAACGCCCACACCGTGATTCGGGTAAACGACCTTGTCGCCGATCTTGTAATCCATAATTTTTGGATGCCCCCCTAGGAGATGCACAAGAAGTGTATAAGAATGTGTTGGAAGAGTCAAGATATATCCAGTGGAATCAGGAGGTTAGGGAAATTTAGGTGCAAATTTGGCAGCAGAATTGCTCGGAGCGGGGGTTTTTCATGTGCCATTGGCTGGAATTAGGTGCAATTCAACGCTGAAAAACGACCGTTTGGCTGTGGAGTTCTGTTCAAGACTTTGAAGTGGGCCAGCTTTGGAAGGCGGACTCTATGTGGGTGTGGCGGGCGGTTTGGCAAGGCTGCCCGCGCAATGGGAGAATACGCTAGAATACGGATGTGATTGTATTGGCGATAGATACGTGCGATGCGAGGGGCAGCGTGGCGGTGCTGCGGGAAGAGGCGGTCTTAAAGGCTGTGGTCCATGGGTCACAGGAGGATTATTCGTCGTGGCTGCTGCCGGCGGTTCAGGAATGCCTTGACGGCGGCGGATTTCAAATGGAGGATGTGGACGCGTACACTGTAGCGGCAGGGCCGGGTTCGTTCACCGGGGTGCGAGTGGGTCTGACAAGCGTGAAGGCGTGGGCGGAGGTTTACGGGAAACGGATCGCGGCGGTGTCGCGGCTGGAAGCGTTGGCGGTCGAAGCGTCAGCGGGAAGGGCTTGGGTGGCGGCATTTTTCAATGCGCGGCGCGGTCAGGTATTCGGGGCCGTCTACCAGCGAAGTGGTGCTGGCTTGGTGCGCGTGGGTGACGAGATGGTGATTGCGCCGGGGAAATTTGTGGAAGCGGCGGCGGAAATTGCAAATGACGCAGGAATTTCGTGGGTGTCGTCGGATGCGGAATGCCTTGTTACTGAAGAAGCGTGGAAAGCGCGAGAGATGCGCGGCGAACGAGTCGAGAGCGTTTCGAGCGTGCGTGCGCCGATGATTGGGCGAATTGGAATAGCGGCGCTGGCGGAAGGACGATTTACGGACGCGCTGGCGCTGGATGCGAATTACGTGCGGCGGTCGGATGCGGAGATCTTCTGGAAGGGGAGCACGGCGCATGGCCACTGAAACCAAGCGCGATCCTGTGACTGCGACGATTCGGGCGTTTGGCGAAGCGGACGCCGGAGCGGCGACTGCAATTCTGAGGGCATCTCCGGAAGCGGCGCAATGGACCGAGTGGGGTTTTAAGGAGCTGCTGGGGTGGCGCGGGGTTGTGGCGCTGGTCAGCGAAGAGGAGCGGAAAGCAAGCGGTTTCATCATCGGGCGGCAGGCAGCGGCGGAGGCTGAGATTTTGAATCTCGCGGTCATGCCAGCGAGGCGACGAAAAGGAGAGGGTGGGGCGCTGCTCAAGGCGGTGCTGGACGAATTCCGGGCGCGGCAGGTAAGTCGCGTGTTTTTAGACGTTCGCGAGTCCAATGAAGGTGGAATTGCGTTCTATGCGAGGCACGGCTTCTTAAAATCGGGGAGGCGCGCGAGCTATTACCGCGATCCACAGGAGGCCGCGATTGTGATGGAGAGGAAACTGGGGGACTAGGACGGAAATACCATAAATACCCTCTTGACGTGGCAAGCCAGAGTGCTATCGTGCGTTCATGTAGTGCTCACATCCCATTCACGGAAACGTCAGGAGGAACGCATGGCAAGTGCGCAGCGGCTACCTCGGGACATACCCTTCGAAACAGACGCCGAGTATCAGCGTCTGGCAGAGCAGCACCGGCAATACGAAGCAGAACTTCAGAAAATCTCCAAGTCGCCCTACCTGAGTTCGGAAGACCTCCTGGAAGAAATCAAGCTGAAGAAGTTGAAGCTCCACTGCAAGGATGAGATGGAGCGGATCGCCGCGCGTATTGTACGCATGCGGGCCAATTCCACCCAATAACGACTTTATCGCGGGCGATTCTGTCGTAGAATGACCATGCGCGCTCGCGGCGCGAACGCCGCGCGCAGCAATGCTGGAGTCTACTCCGGGAAGCATGGTCAAAGAAGGCTACTACTTTGGAGTGCCGCTGCTGTTGGTGGGCGGCGTTAGCTACCTGCTACATTGGTATGTGGCAGCCGCTGTCCTGGTATTCCTCGCGTTGTTTGTTTTCTCCTTCTTTCGCGATCCGGAGCGCGTAATTCCCGCGGAACCTGGGGCGGTGGTGTCGCCCGGCGACGGCCGCGTGGTGGTCGTCACGGAGGAAGAGAATGCAGGAAGGCCGGGAAAGCGAGTGAGCATTTTTTTGGCGGTGTGGAACGTGCACGTGAACCGGGCGCCGGCCGCCGGAACCATCGCGAAGCTGGAATACCGGCCGGGAAAATTCCTGGCGGCGATGCGGGAACGGGCTTCGGCGGAAAACGAGCAAAACGTGTTCACGCTTTCCACGGATGCCGGAGAAATGGTCTTCAAGCAGATTGCCGGACTGATCGCGCGGAGGGTTGTCTCCTGGAAGAAGACCGGTGAAAAAGTAGCTCGCGGAGAGCGCATTGGACTGGTACGATTCGGGTCGCGCGTGGACATGTGGGTCCCGAAAGAGGCGGAGATTTTAGTGAGAGTCGGGGAGAGCGTGAAAGGCGGATCGAGTGTGCTCGCGCGGTGGCCCGCGAAACTCGTGGCGGGGAGATTGGATGGAGTGAGTACGGCAGAAACGGACGCAAATCTAACAGCGACGGGGAAGCGATCGTAACCATCATGCCCGATTCCGAACAGCACGAGATCCCCTTTCAAGGACGGCGGTTCAAGAACGCGCGGTTCCGGCGCGGGGTATTTCTTGTGCCTGCGCTGTTCACGTCGGCGAACTTGCTCTGTGGCTACTTTGCGGTGGTCGCGGCGTATATGGGGACAGCCGCGGATTTCGATCGTGCGGCGAAAGCGATTGGCTTGGCTATTCTGTTTGATTCGCTGGACGGGCGGCTGGCGCGGCTTCTGGGGGCAAACACGGATTTCGGTGTGCAGTTCGACTCGCTGGCGGATGTGGTGAGTTTTGGAGTTGCTCCGGCGGTGCTGGCTTTCGCCTGGGGAGTTCGCAGCCTTGCGATTGCCGGGACTCAACGAGGCCAGCTTCTGTCGGACATGGGATGGGTGTGCTGCCTGGGATTTTTGGTTTGCTGCGCGTGGCGGCTGGCGCGATTTAACGTGCAGGGCATGGCGCCCGGTAGTTCGAAATATTTCGTGGGAATGCCAACGCCAGCAGCTGCCGGAATGATCGCGGCGCTGGTCCACGGATTTAAGGAACCGCTGCACGACTGGCGATGGTCGGTGGGATGGTTCTTGCTGGCGGCTGGGCTGGGTGCGCTGATGACCAGCACGATCCGCTATTACAGCTTCAAGGATATTCCCTGGACACGTAAGTTGCCCTCGCTGTCGATCGTTGTGGCTTTCATTCTGATTGCCGTAATTGTAAAGTTTTCTGAAATTGCTCTGGTAGTCCTTGCATGCACGTACACGGCTGTGGGAGTGGCGCTGCACGTGGTGCGCTTTGTGCGCCACCGGCTGGTTTCGCGAACCGCGTGATTCATGCCTTCGTTCGAACGGGATTCCCACCGGATTGTGATTGCAGGTGCGTCTTCGCTGCTGGGAGCGGAGCTGAAATCGTTGCTCGAAGAGAGCCGGTTCGCGGGATGGGATTTTCGGCTGGTCGATGAGGAAGTGGCCGCCGGCACGTTGACGGAGGCGGGCGGCGAACCTGCGGTGATTCAGCCAGTGGAAGAAGGAAGCTTCGACCGCGCGCGCCTGATTTTCTTCACTGGTTCCACAGAGTTCACTCGAGCTAACATTGCTGGCGCGCGTCAGAGCAAAGCCCAAATTGTGGATTTGAGCGGAGCTTCTCTCGACGAAGCCGACACGGAACCGTGGTTCGAGCATCTCGAGGGTCTGCGCGGTTCCGCGCTCGAACTCAACGCTGGTCTGTATCAGATTCCCTCGGCCCCAGCTATAGCAATGGCGATGCTCTCTTACGCTCTCAGGTCTCTTGGCCTGAATTGGCTTTCCCTGGTGGCCTTTCATTCCGTGTCTGAAGCGGGCCGCGCAGGCATCCAAGAACTCGAGGCGCAAACAGCTCAACTTCTGTCCTCGCGGAGCGTGGGACAGCCGGTTTTTGACATTCAGGTGGCCTTCAACATGGCCGCGCAGTACGGAACACAGAGCCGCAATGATATTCGCAAGATTCGCAGAAGAGTATTTGATGAGGCGTATCGAGCGCTGCCGCCCGGTGCAGTGATTCCGACAGTGCAAGTCATCCACGCGCCCGTTTTTTACGGGACAACTTTTTCAGCGACAGCGGAGCTCAAACAAGGATTGAAGCGCGAACTGGTTGGTGAAGCATGCGCGCACGCTGGCTTTGCCGTTCAGCCAAAGGAGGACCCAGGCCCAAGCAACGTGACCGCCGCTGGTGAAAATGTGATTCAGCTGGCGTACCCCGAAGGCGACATGCATACGGCCAAGCGGTGGTTCTTTTGGGGAGCGGCGGATAATATTCGGTTGCCGGCGTGGAACGCCGTGAAACTGGCGGAGAAATTGATGACATGAGGCGGCGGATTGCCATTGCGTTGATGGGTGTGGCGGCGTGGATCGCGGGATGTGGGTATCACGTTGCGGGACGAAGCGATGCGCTGCCGAAAAGCATTCACGTCATTGCCGTGCCCGCGCTGGAGAATAAGACGACGGTTTACCGCATCGAGCAGAGATTGACGGCGGCGACAGTGCACGAGTTTTTGGCGAAGACGCCGTATCGCATCGTGTCCGACCCGGCGAACAGCGATGCCGTGCTCCGGGGGAAAGTGCTGAGCCTAGAGGCCGTGCCGCTACTGTTTGACACTCCGACCGCGCGGGCCACGACGATGATGGTGACCGTGAAGTGCGAGGTCACGTTCGAAGAGCGCGAGACCGGGAAGATTCTGTATCACACGGACAACTTTCTGTTTCGGAACGAATACGAAATCCCCACGGTGGTGAATCCGAGCACCGGCCAGGTTAACCCCGCTACACTTGCAGGTTTTTTTGAGGAGCAGGACCCCGCGCTGGACCGGCTGGCGCAGGATTTTGCGGCACGATTGGTGGCGGCAGTGGTGGAGAACTATTGATGGCCCGTGTTTCACCAAAAGAATTGCTGGCACGGCTGGAGAAAGGAAAGCCCATTCCGGCACTATTGCTGCTGGGTGAAGAAGCCTATCTGCGCGACGCTTGTCGCGCACAATTGATTGAAAGATTTGTGCCGGAGGCGGCTCGGGCTTGGGCGGTGTCGCGATACTCGGCGGATCGAGGCGAGACGCAGGAGGCGCTGGACCAGGCGCAAACGATGGCGATGCTTTCGCCGCAGCAAGTGGTTTTCCTTGAGGATGCGGAAGCGCTCGAGAAGCTCGGGGAGAAAAACCGGGACGAAGCCGTGGCGCAGCTCGGTGCGTATCTCGAAGATCCCGCGCCATTCACGGTGCTTGTGGTGGAAGCAACGGGTCTGGACCAACGGATGAAATTGGGCAAGTTGTTGGCCGAAAAAGCGCTGGTGGTGGAATGCGGGCTCGGCGAAAACGCCGGGGAACGGCAAGCAGCGGCAGTGGCGCTCGCTCGCGTGATTGCCAAAGAACAGGGAGTCGAATTCGAAAAAGGCGCCGCAGAAGATTTGGCGGAGTTCGTAGCCGCGGATTTGATGCGACTAAAGACGGAGATCGACAAGCTGGCGACGTTCGCGGGGGAGAAAAAAGTGATTGGACGCGCGGACGTGGGCGCGCTGGTGATTTCCGAGAAGACGACGACGGTTTGGGAATTGGCGGACATGCTGGCATCGCGTCAGCCGAAAATGGCGCTGGAATTTCTGGATCGCTTGCTGCGCGATGGAGAAGAGCCGCTCTCCATGTTGGGCGCGATAGCCTGGATGTACCGCAAACTGATCGAGGCAAGCGAAGTGAAGGGCGTGACGAATGGTTGGCAGGCGGCTCGTGCCTTGGGGATGCGGCCGGAACAGGCGGAGTTGGCTTTGCAAAGCGCGCGCAAGATTTCGAAGCCACGCTTGCTGGCGGGTTTGCGCGCGCTGCGAAATGCGGATGACCGGCTAAAGGGCGGCGGAGCCGAGCCGCGGACGGTGATGGAGTTCTTGGTGACGCAGTTGACGAGCGCAGAAGCGAAGACTGCTCGGGGCTAGAAAAGCCCGGAAAAGAATTTAACGCAGAGGTCACAGAGAGCACGGAGCTCGCAGAGAAAAAAATTCAGAGGGAGTATCAATAAAAATTGCCGGATTGCGCGGGAGCTACGGGCGATCGGTAACGACAATCTCAGAATGGAGGACGCGGCGGTCGAAGCTGGTGAGCAGGGCGGCGGCTTGGTCCGCAACAACTGCGGCTTCGAGGTCGGGGCCGGCAAAGTTGCGAATGGATTCGAGGGAACGCCAGTTGGTTTCGACGACTATCTCCACTTCAGTTTCAAGGCGGCGAAGGGAGACGGTGGCGCCGAGGTAGCCGGGTACGCGGCGAAGTTCGGGCACCACATTGTTCGAGAAATGGTCAAGATATTTGGGCAATTTCGCTTCGGTGGTGCGAGAAGTCCAGCGGCGCAAAATAGTTCCGGATGACAGAGCCGAAGATGCGGAGGAGGAAGGCCGCTCGTTGCCGATGACGACGTTCCAGGGACGGACTTCCCATTTTTGGACGAGACCATTCACGACATAAGGATCCTTGCGGGCGAAGGCTTCCACCGTGCTTTTGTCTGTAACATGAAAAACGATCAGGGCCCGGTCGGCGGGTTCGGCAAGCGCGCCGGCAAAAACGATTTCGCCACGCTCATGAGCTTCGGCGGCCAGGCGCAGGTGTTCCTGGCGAAAGGGAACGCGACGGGCGACAAAGTCGCCGACAACTTCATAGAACAGGGCGTAGTAGTTCATCGAGGGCGCCTCTTCCGATGAGCTTAGACGGGCAAGAGCCAGTTGTGTTTGTCCGGCTCGCGGCCGGTTTGAATGGCGACGAGGCGAGAGCGGAGCCGCGCGGCGACCGAAGAATCGGCGACGGCGGAGAATTGCAAGTCGCGATCGCGGTAACGGATGCAGGCGATGGGAGCGACGATGGCGGCGGTTCCAGCGCCGAAGGCTTCGGTAAGTTTTCCAGCGGCATGCGCGGAGAGAATCTCGTCAATGGGAATTTGGCGTTCCTCCGCGGAAATGCCCATCTCGCGGAGCAAAGTGAGAGCGGAGTCGCGCGTTACGCCGGGGAGGATTGTGCCGCTGAGCGGCGGTGTGATCGCTTTGCCATCGAGAACGAAGAAAACATTCATAACGCCGGATTCCTCGACGTAGCGGCGCTCGACGCCGTCGAGCCAGAGAACATTGTGAAAGCCTCCGGCGTAATTGCCGGCGGCTTTGCTATCGCCGGTTCCGCCGGGAAAGGCGCGAACATAGCGCTCTTCGGCGAGCAGGCGAATCGGCTGCGCAAAGTAAGGGCCGACGGGACAGGTCATGACGATAAGGCGAAAGCGATTGGCGGGACGAACGAGAAGAGTGTCGTCGATGCCAAAGTAAGTTGGGCGAACGTAGAGGGCACCGCCTTCGCGATGCGGGATCCAGTCGCGATCGAGGCGGACCAACTCCGTGACGCCTTGGAGGAAGAGTGGCTCTGGAATTCCGGGCATGGCCAAGCGCGCGGCGGAACGGTTTAGGCGGACGAAATTTTCGCGCGGGCGAAAAAGCGCGACTCTGTCGTTAGGAATGCGATGCGCCTTGAAGCCCTCGAAAATGGCCTGGCCATAATGGAAGGGAGTCAGCGCGGGCGAAAAAGAAATCGGGCCGAAGGGAACGATTTGAGGATGCTTCCAGGAGCCCGCTTCCCAATCGGCGACGAGCATGTGGTCGCTGAAGGTGGCGCCGAATTCGGAATTTTCGCGAAGCGCTTCCGTGAGCCGGGATTGCGAAACGCGGGTGATGGGGATCGGCGCTGACATTCAGGCCTCGCAGGGAGAAAAAGAACGGGCGGGCCAAGGCCCGCCCCTACAGAACCGACAAAATCAAATCGCGGGAAAATCCCAAGCCGCAAAATCGAATCGCGGGAGAACCCTTGCTACTTCGCGGCCTTTGCTTTAATGCCGTTGAAGGCCAGCGTGAGGCGCGATTTGTAGCGGTTGGCGGTGTTCTCGTGCAGCACGTTCTTGGCAATGGCCTGATCGATTGCCGACATTGTGGGTTGCAGAAGATTGCCCGCAGCGGTGGGGTCGCCCGCGGTGATGGCGGTGCGGAGGCGGCGCATCATGGTGCGGACGCGAGTGCGGTTGGCGCGGTTGACCTCGGCGCGCTGAAGAGATTGCGCCGCGCGCTTCAAAACCGACTTTTTCTTCTTCTTAACTTTGGTAGCCTGTCCCTGGGCCATCTATTGCTCCTTGTGCGTATCGCTCAAACTTCTAACGTTAAACGACGCTCGCGGCTTTGTCAAACGAGCCTAAAGGTCGGTAGTGGGTTGCTTTGGACTCTCATGGGATGGCCTTGGAAATATGATAGCCCGAAACAAAATGGCACAAGCCAAGCCGGCCGGTACGGCGAGCCAGGGTGTCTCTGGGTCAAATCGTCTTACGAGAGGATATGCTCCGATATTGTAGCCAATAGCCTTGGCGGCCACATACCAGGCCACATAGGACGTTATTCCTAGAACAGCACCTCCCACTGCGAATGCGGACCAAGCACGGATTCCGTGACGGCGAAAGAACAACCAAGCGGGAATCCCCAACACCAATTCAAAGAGATAGGCTGGCGGCAAAGAGAAAAGCGAATAGAGGGCAATCAGACCGAAAAAATCAGTCAACGAGACAGGACTGGAACCCGGAAAAACCGCGGATGCAAGAGAAAGCCCGACCGGGATCGCCAACGGTGCAATCAGGAACGCTGCGATCGTTCTAAAGTGAGGCATGCGGTCCCATAATTATACGTTCAGCAGCTCAAATAGAATAGTCCCTCAAGTAGTCCACTACCGAAAGGTCGGTAGTGATTCATTTTCAAAGTGAGTCATTAACGAAGCTGCTCCTTCGCGGATGCACCTTTTGATTCTCCGAGGCATATCAATCAATCAACCAACTTTTCGCTGAGCCAGCGGGCGACGGCGTTCAGACCAGCCTGCACCAAGCCGAACGAGGCGGCATCGCTCCACCATTCGGGGCCGCGATCATGGTCGGCCAAGGAGGTTTCCAATTCCAACTTTGCGGAAGCGAGTTTCAAAGGGAGTGCCGGGTCAATAGGCCGAGGCTCGGCAGCTTGTTGTAGCTGCTCGAGCATCCGCTGCGGCTGCTTCATATCGAGCATGGAGATGGGCGAGTGGCAGTAGGGACAGGCAGAGCTGGATTCCAAGTTGATGGACGCCCCGCAGTTGGAGCAATTCACAGACTGAACGTTCTGCCGCAACTCCTTGATCTGCTCAGACGACAGCGGATGGATGAAATTCTTTTCCTTCAAGAACTCGAAAAAGCCGATGAAGTGACCGTCTTCGTTCGCGCATCGCCAATAAGTGAACGGCATGTTTCGCTGCATGTTGTGCGCCAGGTGCAGCGCCGTTGCGCAGCGCGGGCAGCGGAGCGCATCCGGCAGCGATGGCTTCCCGGGTGACGAGTGTTCACCGATAAACTTCATGAGCTTCAGCGTGGAGCCGGCAGAGAGCTGGAGGCTGTCGAAGTGATCGAACCAGAACGCCTGGCAACCGGCGCACACGTCGATGGTGACCGGTGCGCCTAAGCGGCCGTCCAGCGTCATGGCAGTCATTTCGGTTCCGCAGCCGGGGCACTTCATGGAGAAGCATTGTAACTGGTCGCCTGGAGCGATGCCATCGATGGGAAAGGGCCCACCCCCCACCAATTTGTATGAATATCAAAGCAAAGGAATTACAAAATGTGCAATTCATAAAAGAACGATTCTAAAGGGTGCGAATTTGGTTGTCTTGGACTAACTGAAAACAAAGGATTAAGAAAACTTTAAAAAAGTGAAAGGTTTTCCTTGACGGGATTTTATTTTGTGATACAATGACTACGTATAAACTTGCGCCCCGATCCTGTCGGGGCGTTTTCTTTTGTAGCGCCGGCGTCTCGCCGGCGTTTTTCTTTTTGGCCCCAAATCCTCGGCTACAACCTAAAGTTGTCATCATGAGCCAAGCAGGCCCGCTTCCTCTTCATTCGCGGAGCGGATGCGGGCCTGCGGTGGCGAAGGATCTCTCTTCTCCCTTTTTTCTCACTGACAACTGCTTGCCCTGAGCGTAGCCGAAGGGTCGCCACTGTCAGTTCTTTCTGTGCCCAGGCCTCTGTCTCTGTGTTGCGTCTTTGTCTTCGCTTCGCACTCCATTCCCTCTCTCGGATCTCATCATGAAAGCCAAAAAGCCCAGCGCCGAACTCGTCTGCAAGCAGTTCGAGGACGCTCTGGCCCCTCGTCTGCGCCTCTCCACCACCGACCGGGCCGTTTATTACCACCTTCTCCGGCACAGCTGCTTTGAAGGCAAGTCTCGCCTTCATTTTTCCATTATTTGGCTGGCGCGGAATCTTGGCCTCACCGAGGACACCGTGCGCGCCGCGCTGCGCCGGCTCGTACAACACCGCGCATTGCGGTTGGTCGAGCGCAGCAAAGCGGGTCACGTGATGGACGTTCGGCTGCCGGAAGAGGTTCCCGGCGCTCGCCGAAGCAGAACCCAAACGCAGGTCACCGTTCCCGCTCCTGACTGCGGCAACCTCGAGGAAATCGATTTCATGCGGACCCCCGAGCTCCGCCAGGCCATCCACGCCCGCGAAGGGGGCGTCTGCTTTTACTGCCTGCGCCGCATCGGCCCGCAAATGCAGTGCCTCGACCACGTCGTACCCCGCGCCCAACTCGGCCCCAACTCTTACCGCAAACCTGGTCTCTTGCTGCCTCGAATGCAACTCCCGCAAGGGCGAGCGCCCCGCCGCCGATTTTTTGCGCGCTCTCTATCGTGAGGGCCGTGTAACCGGCGCCGAACTGATTCGCGCTCTCCAGTCTCTCAACGACCTCGCCGCCGGCAACCTCCGCCCCGCCGGTGTGTAGCAGCGGGTTTACCCCGCTGCTCTGGTTTTACCCCGGCCGCCATTTGTACCGCCGTCTTGCCCTGAGTTGCGAAGGGCTTCTAGCCGGCTCTCTCTTTTTTGAAGCGCCGTAGGCGCGGCATAGGTTAGCCCAGCGCGTAAGCGCTGGGTGCGTGGTAGATAAAACGCGGAGCGCCGGAGGTGCGGCACGTCTCTGCCCGGGAAGCCCGGCGTTTTCGGATTTCTTTGCTCGCCACTCGCCACTTCTTTCTTCGAACCTACAGGTTCTCTTGAATGAACCGCGGACTGACGTTCCACTCGTTCACCCCGACCGGCTTTTGCGAGGGGCCACTTCCTCCTAACCGCTGCGCCAGCCAATTCAAAAGCCTGCCCCACCCGCCGGCCAGTGAGTGCGCACAGGCCTTGATGCATGTATTCTCGATGAATGGACAAGCTAGAACTCGTTAGTCTTCTCTCAGGGAAAGAGCCGGAAGCCATCACCCGTACGATGGCGCTGATGGCCTACATTCCATCCATTGGCCGTGTCTTGGAGGCAGGCGGTGTTGGCAAGTTTGCTGACTTAGTGGTTGAAATGATGCCGAAGTTCTACGGGCTAGTGACGCGAGAGCACTTTGACACGATTCACGCTCAAACCTGCGAGAGAATTCTCGCATCATTCAAGACAAATAAGGGCAAGAGTCTATCGTATGGACAGGCTCAAAAGCCCTGGAATGTCTTTCTAAAGGTATATGTGGATTGGGCAAGGCGCCCCGACCCGGAATTTGCTAAGAAGCTCACGCCGCTTTTACACGTTCCGCTCGACAGTATTGTGATGAGATTTTTTGCCCAAGAGTTCCGCGAAGAATACGACGCACGGATCGCGCGCTTGCGGCGACAGCTCACTGAGCGCGCTGCGCAGCGACTTCCTAAGCAGGTGCCAGGTGCCACTCCCCGCATGATTGGCCGGGCTCTCCTCGGTAACGAATTCTCGCTCGGAATGAACAAAGAGATCTATTTAGCATGGCAGGATTTCTTGCGGTCACTGTGGCCGGGCAAACCTGTGGTGCTCGATACCATCTGGTTCTTGAAGCGCGGCGCAAAGGTGCCGCTTGTGGCGAGCGAAGAGGGTGAAAATTAGTGGGTCGATTGCGCCGCCGTACTACGATCTTCGAGAATCCGCTTCGTATAAGAATAGCTCAATGAGTATCTCTGGGACAGCGTTCGCACTATTTGGTCGGTGTTCTTACCTTCTTGCCTAAGCTGATCGGCATCCTTGCGTATCTCAGAGTGATCCTGCATCTCAACCCGTCCTGGACGCCCCGGTTTCTTGGGAAGTTCACAGCCGAGGAGCGCACGTAGGCCCTGGGCGGCTTTTCTCTCACCATAAGTTACGGGACGGAAACGATTCAGTTCGTACTTGGCGTTTGTTAGCCGCATCAGGTCACGCTTGGTAAGGCCCAAACGTTTCGCAAGTTTGGCCATCGCCTCTCTTTCTCCCTCAAACCGATTCGCCACCTCCTGGCTGATTGCCAATACCCGTCCACTCTTAACGAGACTGCTCGGCATCCCCCTGGCCACCAAGAATTGCTTCTCTTTCTCCTCTAGGGTTCGCGCCTCTATAGGACCACGTGGTACTTGAATAACAGGATAGCCGCTTGCGCGCTCAGTGCGGAGTTGTATAGCTCGCTCCGACGGGACAATCACCAGAACCGGCGGCCCGTCCCACCACTTGATTAGTATCGCCGAGCCTAAAATTCTCATTCTCTGCGACATCCCCGATAAAAACCCCTAGATTTGTCGGTCTGATGGCGGCCAGCTAGTCTTGTAAATGTTAGCATGAAGCAAAATCAACGAGGAACGGAGAAAGACCGTTCAAATAAAGCATGAGCGAATCCCGCAAGCACCATTACGTTCCTGTCTTCTATCAAAAGAACTTCGTGAATTCACATGGCCTGTTGTGGGTCTATGATCGTCGACTAAAGACTTACAAAGAGCTTCATCCCCTGTCGATCTGCTTCGAGAAAGATCTGTACACACTGAAGCGAGAGAACGCACCCTGGGAGCGCCGCGTCGAGTCCGTATGCCTGAAACTTGTCGATGAGGTTGGTGCGCGAGCAATCCGTGAACTCCTATCTGGCAACGCAAGCGGCGAGATTCTTGCAACGCTGGCTTACTTCATCGGCGTCCAGTTCAATCGGCTGCCATCGGTCGGTAAATTCATAGGGTCAGTCTACGTTAAGGGCGCCAGGGAAATGATGCGCCTTATGGCCGCCAATGTTGGCCGGATGAGATCCGTGCTTGAACGTTACAGCCTGGAGACGGGCAAATCTGTCAATGTTTCGGCAGAGTCGATGGTTGAGGCCGTGAAGAGCGATGGTCTTGAGATCGTCGCGACGGAAGTACCCTTTCTCCAAAGCATGTTTCGCCATGCTGACAATCTACGAAAAGTTATCCAGGGTCTTGACTGGCAAATTCTCCTGGCCCCACCGCAGACAAGCTTCATCATCTGCGATAACCCCATTGTGGTTGTGCCGCCGAGTGGCACGAAGGATGTGGGGTTTGCTGTCCCTGGAGCGGTCAAATACTTTCCTTTGACGTACCGGTTTTGTCTGCGCCTCGGGGACATCGGGAATTCCTTCAGCTACCGAAAAATCAGCAAAGAGAAGGTTCGGGTGATCAACTTCAACATCGCCGCAAATTCAGAACGATTCATTATGGGGCCGGAAAAGGCACAACTTGTAAGCGTGGTTTCAAAGAGTGACAGTATTGAGGAGGATACCACGCCGCATTTTACCGTCGAAACTATGGAGCACGACGAGAATGGATCATTGCAGAAGATGACTTTCCAACCGCGCCGTTACTTCTACGCCGAAGGTCCGCAAGCACCGTGAAACACGGAGGCGGGCGGGTGGGTCACCCTCTCGACTGGAACCTTTTGGGGCGGGTCGGACGGCCTTAGCGTCGCGAGAGGAGAGGTGGCGCCGCACCCGGCAATGAGCGGCACTGGATTTAGAGCACCATCCGAGAAGTGCGCACATTACTTCTTTTTTGTGTGCTTAACCATTTCGGGGAACGTCCGCGGCTCATCCCCGAGGTGCGCGGCATTACTCCGAATCCAATCCTGGGCCATCCGGAGCCCGTTTTCCTTTTCTCTCTTGCTCATACCTTTGGCAAAGTCTTCAAGAAGGACAAGGGCGTACCCGAGGCGGGGCTTGGGATCAAAGTCTTCGCCCTCTCCCATCCCCTCTCTGAGGGCTCTCCTCTCTTCAGCGGAAACATCAAGGAGAGCCCACTTGTAGGCTGCGGCCAGGTCCTTCGGCCGGAGTTTGCCATCGTGGTAAAGGATGGCCAGGTTTCTGCGAGCGGTGGGAATACTGAAAGCCGATTCTTCATAAAGCGCGATGGCCTTGTCAACGTCGACCGGGACGCCGTGGCCTTGCTCATACATGAACGCGAGGTCAAACTTCGCGATTGGCAGTCCGTGGTCCGCGGCACGGGTATACCATCGGACCGCTTCGGTCTCGTCTTTCGCGACTCCCTCTCCCCTTTCATACATGAGACCGAGTTCGCTTTCCCCCGAGGCGTTCCCCTGCTCAGCCGATTTTCGGAACCACTGGACGGCTTCTTCCGGATTCCTTGCGACTCCCCGTTTGCCCTCTCTGTAAAGGAGGCCAAGGCTGACCTGGGCTGTCCCGTGTCCTGCCTCTGCGGCTTTACGAAGCCAGCCGACGGCTTCCGCTCTGGCTTCGACAGGGCTTTTTCCTTCTTGGTATTGCAGAAAAAGCGAATATTGCGCTTCAGCGTCACCGGCTTCGGCGCGCTTGCGCAGTTCGGCAAGCGAGGGTGCTTGAGGCTGCCCAACCCGTTCCGGCAAAAGCAGGCGAGATGCCGCTCCCGGGGCTAACGGCAAAAAAGCAGAGGCCAATAGCAATGCGGTAGCAAGGACCTTCTTCTTTTTCATGAAGTGGGAGTATATGCGAGGTCAACAGACGTAGCAAAAAAAAACGATAAAACCGGGGCGTGACGGGCCCGTAGGCGGGTGGGGCCATAACCGAGCCTCCGGAAAGATTCGGGTGCGGGTTTTGACGTTCCTTCTTCCCGTTTTTGTCCCTCGTATTCAACTCAACTTATTTTTACATGAACACGCAACTTGACCGCGGGGGAGTGCTGCGCTAGGGTGTAAAGAGTTTCTCCCTGAGTGAACCGTAAAGCGGTCACGCACAAACTGGAGGAATCCCATCGGCCACCCGGTTCCTGTAGCTGGAAGACCTTCCAATTGGATGCGACGTACCGTTCACATCTCCGGACAAATCGAACCGCTCTTTGGCACGCTGGATGAAAATGTGCGTTTGCTGGAGGATTCGCTGCGCGTGCGCACGCATCTGCACGACACGCGGCTGACCATCGAAGGCGAGCAAGAATGCGTCGACCAGGCGGTGAAAATTGTGGAGGAGTACAACCACCTGACGCGACATGGGCGCACGCTGTCCGCTGCGGAAGTTAAGTCGCTGATGCGCGTGGCGACGGAGGAGCCGCACGAATCGCCGCGCGGGATGTTTGAGCACAGCCGGACGCGCTCCTTTGGCAAAAAACAAGTCACGCCGAAAAACGCCAGCCAGAAGCGCTACATGGAAGAAATCGAGAAGCACGACATGATGTTTGGCATTGGTCCGGGCGGCACGGGAAAAACTTACATCGCCGTAGCCATGGCCGTGAGCGCGCTGCTCACGAAGCAAGTGAACCGCATCATCCTGGCGCGGCCGGCGGTGGAAGCGGGCGAGCGCCTGGGATTTTTGCCCGGCACGCTGCAGCAGAAAATCGATCCGTACATGCGGCCGCTGTACGACGCCCTGTACGACATGCTGGACGCGGACAAGCTGGAGCGCTTTTTGGAAAAGGGTATCATCGAGGTTGCGCCGCTGGCGTTCATGCGTGGACGCACGCTGAATGATTCTTTCGTCATACTCGACGAAGCACAAAACACGACGAGCGAGCAAATGAAGATGTTCCTCACGCGGCTGGGGTTCAACTCCAAGGCGGTGATCACCGGCGACGTGACGCAAA
>WNGK01003344.1_pt1 | contig 17341 bp, 14 predicted proteins | sample 5400601 | NCBI WGS metagenome assembly WNGK01 (sample SAMN13153376, study PRJNA577476) | soil metagenome | isolation source: 60 cm soil or saprolite under Garry oak tree replicate 1 | place: USA:California | collected 2016-06-15
TATTGCGAACGGGCGGTCGGATTTTGTCGAGACGTACGCCATCAAGACACGGCATACTTCGATGCGCTGGTGCGAACGTTCGAGCAGGCGCTCAAAACCTCAACCACCCTGGCAGCCGCCGTCCAGAGCGGTCTTCTCACGAGGCTAGACCGTGTGCGGAGTATTAGTTAGTCATGAGCTTGGCTATGGTATCGGCGACGAAATGGATGTTCTCCTTGCCGAGTTCGTTCAATCGTTTCAGCACAGGGGTGCTTCATGGAGATAGATGAAGAAAAGGTCGACGAGGCGGTACTAGCGCTGCTGTACCTGACCACATTTAAAGACAAACCAAATTGGAGAGCGTGGAAAAGTCACAATTGGGATTCTCTTGATCGACTTCATCAGAAGGGTTACATCTCGGATCCCGCCACGAAAGCAAAATCTGTTCTGCTGACCGAGGAAGGTGCGAAGCGGTCGCAAGACCTGTTTGAGAAATACTTCACGAAATAGCGGCAGGATCTATAGCGAGCCTCGAGGTTTCGTTCGGAACCCATTTCCAACAGCGCCAGAATCAGTTCGCCGGGTTTTGAGTGCTATTGATCGTCACCTATCGGTTCAGACCGGGACTATACTTGGGCGTTCAGCCGACCGAAGGGGCGCATTATGAGACTTGCGATACTGCTCTTTTACTGTGCCTGTGCATTCGGGCAAAATACTTTGCCTGCTCCTGAAACAAATTCGCGGACTCCAGCAAGCTCTTCAGCTAACAAACCTTTGCCCGAGGAGAAGCCGTGGATTGAGGTTGACAGCCTGCACTTTCGCGTATTGAGCAATGGCAGTGAAGGAGATGCCCGTCGTGTGGCGCGCGAGTTCGAGCAGATGCGGGCCGTGTTAGCTGATCAATTCCCAAGTTTCCGTCTGGAAAGTGGGGCACCGTTGCTCATACTCGCCCCGCGTGACGAGGATACGGCCAAGAAACTGGCGCCACAGTTTTGGAAAGCTAAAGGGGCAAAGCCCGCTGGATATTTCCAACATGGCTGGGAGAAGCAGTTTGCTATGGTGCGGCTGGACACTATCGCACCAGACACATACAAGGTCGTCTATCACGAATACGTCCACACAGTTCTGCACATCAATTTTCGATGGCTTCCTTTGTGGCTAGACGAGGGTTTGGCGGAGTTTTACGGTAACAGTCGCTTTGAACGAAGCAAGATTCTTATAGGGGCTCCGACGATCCGCTATGCCTATCTCCAAGGTAAGCCGCTTATTCCCATCGACACCCTACTGACCGTAAATGGGCGCTCGCCTTATTACCATGATCAGGATAAGGTGCAGATCTTCTACGGTGAAGCCTGGGCGCTTGTTCATTTTCTGACCTTCGGTCCAGGAATGCTCGGCACGACGAAACTGACCCAGTTCAATAACCTGCTACAGCAAGGCACGGAACAGAAGAGGGCTTTTCAGCAAGTCTTCGGAGATACGGCGGATCTGCAGAAAAAGCTCGATGAGTACGTGCATCACCCCGCGTTCACCACGGGCGTAATCGAGACTCCGCCAAAACTCGACGAGAAAGAGTTCCCCGTGCGGGCCTTGAGCATGGCGGAAACCGAGAGCCAATTAGGTAGTTATCATTTGTGGAGCTATCACCTGCCGGAAGCCCGTCAGTACATTCAGCAAGCGGTGAAAGACGATCCCAAACTTGGCTTCGCTCACGAGAACATGGGATTCCTTGATTTTAGAGACGGTAAAGACGAAGAGGCAGCCCGTGAATTCTCGCAAGCGTACGAACTGGATAACAGTCTATACCTTTCGCTTTTCTACATGACAATGCTGTCGGGGGTCACGCGCTCCGATAAGCCCGCCGACCAAGCGAGCCTGCATGACGCGCTGCTGAAGACACTGGACCTCAATCGTCAGTTTGCACCTGCATACGTCGAACTCGCGCTGTTGGACATACGGCAAGGCAAGTATTCTGACGCTCTCGGCGTGGCGAGGCGAGCGGAACAGTTGGAGCCTGCACGAGCCGGATACCACTTGCTGAGCGGCCAGATATTGCTTCGCCTTGGACGCGGAACTGAAGCCTCAGCGTTTGCGAGATATGTGGCGGAGCGCTGGTTTGGCCCCGATCACGATGAAGCGGTCGCTCTCTGGAACGACATTCCCGAGCAGCAACGCGGGCAGGGTGATCCGCTTTTAGAGGAAATCCCCAAGGATACTCAGACCACCGAAGGTAGAGTCCACTCGACGTCTTGTCCCGATGATGACAGCATGATCGTGGTACTTAATCGCGGCGACCAAGCTCTGACTTTCCATGGCAAGTTTCCATTCATGAGTGGCTTCTCCGACACTGTTTGGTATGGAACGGATCACTTTAATATCTGTCGGCACGTCGAAGGGTTGCGTGCCATTGTTCGTTATAAGCCATCTGCTGACAGCAGGTATGCAGGTGAACTTGCTGAACTAGAATTTCGCGGGGAACTGCCCACACTTCCTGCGCCGAAAGCGGATACGGCCACCTCGAAGTAACTTTTTGACCGCCGTCTCGAAAGCCGATCCCACTGCGAAGGCGTCAGTCACCGTTCACATCGTGCAGCCTGCACCGTCGCACTAGTGGAGCAGGCGTTCTGAAAACCCGGTAACTGTTGAGAAATCTCGATTACGCTCACTGACTTTTCAAAGAACGGTATACGCCGTTCCAGTACTTGACCAATTCGGCGTGCTGGTCGTGAGTAACCCAGATGACGTTGGCCGCCGACTGCGGGTCGCCACCAAATACAAGGGGTTTGACATACCATTTGATCTTTCCGTGGCAGCGATCATCGGTGCTGAGCGTTGCGCCTGCTGATGGGAGCGCGTAAGGCGAGAGGTGCTCTGCAACGGCTGGGACGGTTGGAACACAATACCTCGCTCCACTGGCGTCTTCCAGAATGAAATCATCCCAACAGCGCAGGCCGATCACTTTGTAACCGGGGAGGAATTGCGACACGGCATAGCGATCCGAAGCACAGGCAATCTCAGCTTCATTGAACAGTATGAGATGGTCGCTACCGTACCAGCCTTCGATCACAAAGACTCCAAGCTGGCCAGTATAGCCGGGACGCGAAGGAAGTGGCCGATTTCTCAACTGTCGTAATATCGCCACATCGCTCATTGCACCTTGGTTCTGACTCCGCGCATGCTTCCGGCCCCTCCTACTTTTTCCGCCTTAGAAGTTTCCAAAGTGGTGGACGCGGATTGGCGATCACAGAGGAAAACCGACCTTCCGTTCCGGTTGCCTCTGAACGGTCGCCACTGTCCCGTGCTTCCTCAGCCCGCTGAGCTCGCGCGCTTTTTAGTCAGTTCATCGGAAGCTAATTCTTCCGAGAGTAGAGGGGCCACGATTTTGAGGCTCTCAATTTCGTGGCGAACACGAGCAACGTCTGCTTCTTTTTGCTGCAAAAGTTCACGAGCATCTTTCAAAGATAATTCGTCGGAAAGAGAGGAGACGGTCTTCAGGCTCTCGATTTCGTGACGGACATGGGCAACGTCTGCTTCCTTCTGTTGCAGAACTTCATAAACATTCTTCATCGGTACTCCTTGCGAGGGTGGACCCATCACAGCGTTCCCGTTCGTGAAGGTTATGAGAAGAATATGAGCTCTGCTTCAGAAACTCAACGGGCAGGAAGTGCAGAAGCCGAACCCTCTTATCCGGAAGAGTGCGCCAGATCTGAGGGAAGGGAAGACATGGGGGCCCCAATTGCGAGAAACTTCAGCAAAAGGTAGCGGGACAGCATGCTGATTGGCGTAATATCCCGATAGCACTCACAACCGGGTGCTATTTTGCATCAAAGGTGCGATCGGGATGGATCGGCTATGGGGATCTCTCCCCACTATGTTTCGTCTGGTTTAAGAAATCGTATGACAACCCCGTTCCCGAGGCTTGTAAATCCTCTAGGAATACGCTCTCTGTATTCCGCATCCCGGCGCACTGTAATCGCGATTTTGCAACAGTTACGATTCGGTACTGATCATGGACCACTGAGGTGGGGTCTAGTCGCGTTATTGAATCACCCGAGATCAGGCGGGTTAGCTTTGAAAGAGATGGAATGCACCAGATGGCTGCTCTCCCAACTGGAATCGCTCGCCGCAGGAGGGCGAGCTGAGAACTCTAGCTGCACTCTAGCCGGACGCTCTTCATGACCTTGGGCTTTGGTGCTCGATTGAGCAGCCGAAGGGATCCTTAGCCTGGAGATAAGCCTGAAACCGTCGCTGGTCTTCGGTTTTCAAACCGACAAATTCGATTCCCATGCCAACTCTCGGATCACTGGTGCGCACCCAGGCGCGTGTCATGACCTTTTCCGGCCCAATCCACAGTTCCGCGCCCAGGCCGGTTCCGATGGGAAAGGGCGAAAGCGTTTCCACATAACAACCGCTGCCGCTGATATCGGTAGCGGTAACGCGAATCGGTACCGACGTGCGCTCATCGTACAGAGCGACGAGGATGGTAATCTTGTGCCGGTCCCATCTCCTGCGGCCTGGCGCCGCGGTGGGCGCATCCGGATCAGTCTTGGGAAGCCAAGCGATCCATGGGCATTCCAGTTTGCTCAGAAGTTGCAACCCCACTTGAATCTTCTGAACCGACCGGGTCTTCGTCACCCACACCACCTTACATCGCGCTTTCTTTTCGCCAGCCTGCACTCCGATGGTGTCGCCAATCTTGAGGTCATGCTCGATCCCGCAGAGCAGCGCGCCTTCGGCGCTGATATTCTGGGCGCGTGCATGCTGGGAAAAGGCACGTCCATCCGCTCCCATTCCCCACGCACGCATGTCTAGATCGACTGGTACGCGCCGTTCCGGCCGAAGTAGGGCCATAGCTCTAACTCCACCCTTTTACTGAATTTCTTCTCTAAATGATAAAGGGGTAGGGCCGAGTGTTTATGATTACCGAGGTCCACTGTGTCGCCTATCCGACAGTCCGAATGAGATTTGACCGAAGGTGCTCTTCTCTCTGCCCGGGTAAGCTGACCGGACGACGGGCAATTCAGAAGTGATCCCCTGTGGAAGGCGAACCGGTTTTATGAGCACGGAGTAGGGATAGTTTACGTAACCAGGCCATTAAACGTTTTGACCGCTGGTCATTGAGTGTAACGGGGATGTTACAACAGCTGCGGTCCCCTCGCCCTTTCTCCGCCGAGCACGACATTAAAGCGAGTGTTTTCTCGTTGAATTACTTGGATGGGCGGACGGATAATTGCGTTGTGGGGCCGAGTAAACAAACACGTCGGCTTGGGTTCTGGTTGTGGGTTTTCGTTGTCGCCCTGGCCGCTTTAATTTGGCCGTGGCAGCCCACCGTTCGCCTGATATCCCCGGCTGGGACGCCAGCCTCTACTCCATCCTCGCATTCCGTGAAGTAAGAAACCAAATACTAGTCCGGGCCGTTGAAAAACAGGACACTAGGTGTTAAAAACCAGATTACGCTTAGAATCCCTCACTGAGCGTTATAGGGATATCCTACCGCACCGAAAAAGATAGGCTTACCACTGCCTCAGCGTGAAGTGGTAGCTATGGGATTCCGCGCGTCCTGTCCAGAGGTTGTGCTCGCTCGCTTCCCGCGTCGGGGACACTTGGTAAACGGCTTTGAGGGTGATGGGCATCTCGTCCGTTTTGGGGAGCGCCGGGTTACTGACCCACCATTTATCAAGATGGATGGCATAAACCTGATGCTCTCCCGGCTGAACCGCAAACGTCGTGGGATTGTTTTTCGTGAATGCCTCCGGTCCTCTCGAAAGAACAAACTTCTTTCCGTTAGCTGTCGTCAACTCGAATGAAATCGTTTGGTAGCCCCAACTGTTCCACAACTCCCAAACAACCTGAGGCTCTCCAGACACATTGGTCAGGACGACATAGAAGTCCTGAGGTTTGTCGTGGCTCATGGAGATGGTGCCACCGTCGCCAAAGCTCCTGCTGGGAACCACAGCCAATGAAAACGGAGCCGGAGCAGCGTCACCCCGAAGAGTGCCAAAAACTGCAAGAAGCACGAGCGATAAGAGTGCAGGTTTAGTCATCGTTGAAATATACCGAAACCCCTGTCCCGTCCGCGACCAGCATAGTTGACGCCATCAGGCCTTAGCGCAAGTTTGCGCCGTCTCTTCGCCCTGCTGCGTTAGGGGGCATTTTGAGCGTAATGGGGATTTCGATAGGGTTCTAAGATTTTCACCAATCAGCATCTAGCTAATATGCAGAGTCGTAAACGGCCTGCGCAGCACGGAAATAGATAATTCCGAAGTGAGTGCAATCGCGCATAGAGTCTCACCGAAGAGATGCATGGGTCGGACCGACCTAAGGCAGTCTCACTGGGCGTTGCGGCAGACGAAGTTCGCGGCGTCATCGGTGCTCCCGGTTCCAATGTATTTCGCAACCTCCGGAAAAGGGCAAAGCGGCCGGCTACGCTCGACAGTCGGCCCTTTATTATGGGCAGCAACTATATGCTCGGGAGCTTTATGTCGGTCCACACATTCATCCAGAGCGGCTACGGCGTCAAAACGATCTGTGCCATCGCCGCCCTCGCAATGCGCCATTCCGGGTACCATGAACAATCGAATGGAGCCCTGAGCGCGCTCGCGGCCGATTTCGCTCACCACACTGGTGTAGTAGTTGATCGTATTCTCAGGCGCGATCAATCCGTCGCTCCATCCGTGATATAGCAGAAGCTTTCCGCCGTTGGAAACGAATTTGCTGAGGTTTGGATCGGTCGCGTTCAGGACGTTCTCGTCAAGCTTATCGGCGAGAGCTACATCTCTGTCGAAGTTCAAGGTCCGGAAGTCCCAGGCTGGGTTCTTGAAGACCAAGTATTTGAAATGGGAAGCCACGATCGGTGGCTCCGGTCCGCCGGCAAACGCTTCCCAGTCCCCTTCACTGCCAGGTTCCAGACCAGGAAATACCTGTTCATGGGTACGAGGATTCTTTGCTCCCGCATAAATTTTCTTAGCCGCCTCGACCTGCGGAGCGGTAAGGCAATCCGTATGTTCCTCCTTCTTGCACTGCAACACACCGGGATCGAATTGGCAGCGTCTTGGATCGTCTATGACTCCGTCCCTGATGCCGTCCTGTGCGTCGCAGACATCCAGCGTGGCTTTGTGGATCAGCGGATATTTCACTTTGGGGATATAGTGAGCCGGATCAGAGAGCGTGGCCTGTGCGGTCCAAACATCTCCCGCCATCAGGTGTGTCCAGTAGTTCGCGGGCGCACCGGCGACAATCCCGTCATAATCAAGTGGGAATTTCTGTGCTTCTGTCAAGCCCTGCTTTCCGCCCGTTGAACATCCGAACCAATATGCGCGCGCTGCCTGTTTGCCATAGAAGGCAGCGATGATGGCTTTGGCTTTCGAAGTCATCTCGTGCACCGCACGATAGCCAAAGTCGATCACCTTTTCAGGGTGGCCGAGCGCAAAGCTCGCGTCATCCATATTTCCATCGTGTCCCGTATTGGTTGCAGCCGCGGCGTAGCCTTGCTGCAGAGCCAGCCCGAGCAGCGGGTAAAAGATCGAGCCCGCCCAGCCACCGTTGCCGACTCCCTCGAACTTCCCATTCCAGCCGCTGATCGGCAGCCAGACTTCAATCTTGATATTTGAGTCCCGCGTGGGGTGGATGTCGGCCAACACTCGGCAGAACTGGGGAAGGTTCTTCAGGACTTCCGGGTCACCCAGAGACGGACCGGGTTTTAAGCGGAGCTGCCCGGCGGGAATTACTTCAGCCGATTCAATTGGAGTGTTGGGTAAATGAAGCTGCGAAACCTGTTCGCACGTGCTCGCTCTCACGAATACAGCGATCGAGGCGATGGCGATTGCCACAGAGGCGATGGCTGAGACTTTCATGTGGACCTCCCTTGCCTACGTTCTCATGGTCGCATTCCACTCTCGTGACGGTGCGCCACTGGCGCGAAGAGTCTACCTCAAACGTAACTGTCGATAACAGGCCTCGCTCAAGACCCCTCGCGGGGGGGGGATTTTGAGTGCAATCGCGATTTCACCAACTACCGAAGGACTGCAGGAACGGCGTACTCGACCTTTGTTTCGGAACCATCCCAGCACGCCCAGAGGTCCTTACCGAGATGCGTCCTTTAGCCGCGCTGCCATAAACATCTTTTTCCAAGGATCCATTTTCCGTGCAATCAGGATTTGCTCGCCTCCGGGCAGACCATCTTATTGAATCGTGACTGTCACCGCCGGCGAAGCGATGCCGTTCGCCACAACCCGCATCAAAGCTCTGCCAGTTTCTATCTGAAGCGGAACATCCACTTGCGTGCTCACCGGGCTTGAGGACTGCACTCCCATGTAGCTGAAGCCATAGCTGCGAGCGTAGAAAACATGCCCTGTGCTCTGGTTGGTAAAACGCACAATGGGGAAGTTGGTCGCCGAAGCAAAATCGTCGCCATAGTAGCAGCCCTGCGACACACCATTGAACCGCTTACCCGAGATTGTGTAGCTGGCGCCCCGGGTCATGCTGCTCGGCGAGATTGTGATGCGCGGCAACCAAGCTGATTTTGGTCCTCCCGCGGGCGTGTAAATCGCAACCGTGCTGAAATCAGTGAACAGCACCTGGCCGGTCGGCAACATCACCATGTGTCCGTAGTACGACGAATCGCCGCTGAACGGGTTCGGTGCTGCGTCGTACGCCAGGTCTAAACCATCCCACTGAAGGAACTTGGCGCCGGTTTGGAACACAAGCGGGCTGGCCATCATGAAAACATTGCCATTCGGCAGCGTACAAGCTGGCCCATCTGCAATCCCAAGTTCGTCAGGAAAATCAGGCCCGGGAGTCCATGTGCCATTGGCTGTGTTATAGATCGACGTGTGGGCCGCCCCGCCTCCGTTCGCGCCGGTAGCGAACACGGTTCCGTCTGGGCGCAACGCCGCAGGTCCCACTTCGTAAGAGGCGTGACTGGCGTCGGGGAAGGAATCCCACAGTTGCACCCCTGTGCTGCCGGCGCTGGACCACGCGCCTGTCCCGGAGTTATAGATCTCGGAATTTGTTCCGGTGGTGTCGTACTGGAAGACGTAAGCATCAACCGTGAGCAGGTTGCCGCCCCGAATCATGACTATCGGCTCCTCATCGGGTACATCGAATTTTTCAGAGCCGGTCGGCGTCCACGTCAGTGTCTTGGCATTCAGCAGCGCCTGTGTCTTGATGCAGCAACTGGTCTGCAGATAAGTGCCGTTCGCCAACACGCCGCCCCAGGCATCGCCGATGTTTTGCCAGCCCGCTGGCGGCGCGATGGAAGTCCAGGTGTTCGCACCCGGATCGTAGATTGCGCCCTGTGTCGTCCACACGGCATTGCAGCGTCCCGTAGCCGCGTTGTATTCGCCGCCTTCGATGATTAAACGGCCATCCGGCAATACCGCCGAGCCGAAATACAGCGGCGCATAACCTTTCGGCAGGCGCGAAATCGCCGACCATGTTCCATTGACGTAGCTGCCGCTTGCGTCGGGCGTCAGTTTGTACCAGTCTCTTCCGCAGGCGTTGTGAACCAGCACGGACCCGTCCGACAGAAGAATCGGCGCCGTCGGTGATACCGCCCGGGGTAGCTGGGCTGTAACGTTCTGCCATGACTGTGCCAGCAGCGAAGACGTGCCAGAGAGGAGTGATATTGCAAATAGACACCGAAGGCTGAATCTCATGAGTTCCTCCAGGGGGCCTGCCGCAGAGCCCGGAGGGGGCATCGGCTGCGCAGGGTACCCGTTACGCGCTATGTCCCGCCAGTGGCGCGGCCGACGAGAGTACCACGATTCGGAAAACTTCGCCAATGCAGGTGCTTTTGCTGGTGCTTTTGCAGATCGCGAGATTCTGACTATCTACTTCAGTTCTGCACGAAATGCCAGCCTGCTCAGGGCTGCGTACTACCAGCTTATCCCTACCATTCTTCAACAACTTAACTCCGCAGAGTGGCCCCAGTTTTGTGACCATTCTGTGACCAGCGCCGATGTTCGCCTAGCGTCGGCTTGAAGGCTAAGCAGCAACGGTTCGAGACCGTCTTAATAACCGCTTGTTCCGATGGCGATCGCTTGCGATCTTTTTCCTTCTCCCCACAGTGCCCGAACCACCGATGACGACCGATCAGAATGCTGACGAGAGGAGATGCGAAAATACAAAAGTACTAAGGCAGTGTGTCGCCCACCTGAGCAGTGCGGCCGAGATTCAAAAGAACCACGAAGAATACATGACTAGCCTCTTGCCCACAGACGATCTCGCTATCTATAGGAAGGCAGACCTTGTGGCCAATTGCTACAATCGAAATCTGCCAATCCGCGCCAACATCAATCGGATCACGGAACCGGGCACGTCAGAGATGTGGCAGAATCGCTTCTAATCTGCTGGGCTCTCACGAATCAACTGCTGATAGACCTCGCGTGCATGATCGTAGGCTGCCTTAGCCTCTCCAATTTCCGCCTTTGAAATCTGACCTGACTTCTGGGTCCAGCACTGGTTCACGCTCTTCAGCGCCCACTCCGCGCTGCGGCGAGAAGCCCGGATGGGCTTGCCATCCACGATTACGAAGACGGGATTCGTGTGAGCGGCGGGAATGATCCGAGCGGCCACCCAACTGCTGGCATCGATAGGAATTTCAAATTTCATTTCTCTCGGCTTGCCATCAGCCAGCAGTTTCTGGGAAGCCACCAACTTACCATTCACGACAATCTCCACCGCAACTTCACGGCTATCTCCGATGCGGGCGCGCTCGACGTTCCAATATGGTTGTTCATCATACGGTAACTCATGCAACGATTTGTTGGGATGCTCGGGCAAATACGCTGCTGCGACTAAAGTCACAGGGACGCCTGATCCGGCCGGAAGGCGAAGTTCGCTCTCCGTGTCGCCGATATGCACTCCGCCAACGGTCAGGTTCATCAGGTGTGCCCTGCCATCGGAAACATAGCTGCGACCTCTTTTCACGGCATCCATCCAGTTGCCATAGCTTACGGCGCCCGATACCGAAGCATAGGTCCTTCCCATCCCCACGCGGCTGTCGTAGATGCAGGGAAAGTCCGTCTCGCCAGCAATTCGAGTGCGGAATCCTAAATTTAGAGTGTGATACCAGATGTTGAGTTCCCACACGTAAGGCGTGTCCACAGCAGAAATGAAATCAACGGCATTGGCATGCGTAACATCGACGATGTATTCGTTAGCCCCGATGCCATCGAACCCGGGCACTTCGTAGTTGGGCAGATCGTTACCGTGCACGGCTAGGCCCCAACCAGAATGCGCAAATCCGACAAGAGCTCCTTGTTCTTTGGCCCAGCGGAGAATCGGCAGGTCCCAAGTCGGCCAGTCCGTTAAACGCTTGGTCCCGGGGTAGTCCTGATCTTTCAGATTCAGCAGCACGAGATGTCCGGCGTGACTCGATGGAAAACCTGAGACCTCTAGGTCGTAATGCATGAGCTGTCGCTTTGTGGATAAAGGATGATCCTGCCCGGAGAAGAACTGCTTCTGGTAATAATAATCCGGACCCCAGGTCAATATCGAGCTGACGTTGATTCGCTCGCCGCGAACCTGACGCATCATGTCGTCCGGCAGTACTCCCTCAGCAGGATTTTGGTAGTGACGGCAACCGGCGGCATGAATGTGGTGGTCTCCCGAATACCAGCCGGACATCGCCGGATCGATCCATCGTTCCAGTCGGAATTCAATCTCCGCTGGCCCTTTTGAGTCCACTGTGAAGTTCTTCTCTTCTGTAAGGTACTCAGGGCCTCCCGTGTACGTCACTGTGTACTGCCCTTCCGGAAGGGGCACGTTCTCACCATCCGACCTGTAGACCTGTGGCTGGAAGAAGAAATCCGGAGCAAGGCGCTTTGAAGGATTCGGGTAAAGACGTCCCTGGGCATCGCGAACGATGAACGAAGCCATGCCGGGCTCTCGGTTTTCGTCGCGCACACGAAAAGTTACGCGACGTGCCGGACGGGCCGTGAACAGAACCGTCATGTCATTGCGAAAACCGATATCTTGAGTTCCCTGCCCCACGTTGAAGCTGATGATCGCCGACCGCTGCCCGGGGTCGCGACTGTAAATCGTGAGGATCTGGTATTCCACCGCCAGCCCCGAGAGGCGTGGCAGCATCGGAGGTTTTTGATATAGAGAAATGCTGACGTAAGGAGACGTCGGTAGCGGATAGAGCGAAATGTCGCTCCAGCGCTCGGCAGCCTGCTGCGACGTAAGCTCCACCGCCGGTTCGGGAGAGCCGGTCGATTGTATGTAGACGTCTCCCGAGTTTGGACTTTCAACTTTGAGATGCGCGGTTACTCCAGCCTCATTGATCACTTTGACCAAAAAAAGCCGCGTGCCCGACTCCACCAATTCTGGTTTCGCGGGACCCTGTTCCACTTTCACACGGCTTTCCGGATTGATCTGAACCAGAGCTAAAACGTGGGGATCGAGGACACTCTGCAGGCGCTTGACCGCTTCACTCTCCTGCGCATCCGCGATGGCTTCGTCAATACGGGCAAGTTCGTCCGCTGAAAACGGTTGACCGAGATACAACAGAGCCGTTTCCATCTGGCGGACCTGCTGCGCCAGCGGTTGCAAGGGAACTGCGGGACTCGGAAGCTGGACCTGTTGTGCGTTGGCGATTACTCCCAAAGCGGCAACGAAGCTGCAAGCAGCGCTGATTCGAATCATTGGTGCATGCCCTGGACGAAATTTTGATAGGTCGAAAGTTGATAATGAATCGGGACCGTCCGCTTTTCCGAGACGCTGTCGAACTCGGGGAATACATCATGCCACATTGCGATCCACAAGATAGCTTTTTGTTGAAAAAGCCGAGCGTCACTGATTTCGAATGGGTTAACCTGTTGTTTCTATCGGCCGGGTTTTCAGTCGAGCTAGCGTACATGTTGTTGGCGGTTCCTTCTTTCCTGTTCGTACGGAAGTCGGTGATCGGCCATAATGGACCGCATGCTCAACCGACGCACTTTCCTCAAGACCAGCGCAGCTTCCCTTCCATTGGCCGCCGCCATTCAGGCGCTCAATCCTGCGACGATCTCAGCGGAAACGATCGCCGACGCAGCCATCAGCGGCGCGGCTCCGAAACTCATTCCTCTGCCAGCCAGGCTGGCTCCCGTCGATCCGTCCACCTTGCCCTGGCAGCAGAACATTCGTCGCGTCGGTCAGAGCAACATGACCGAGCACGATCCGGCCGTGATGAACATTGAAGAATGGGCAGACTATTGGCACTCGGCCGGTGCCGACATCATTTTCATCAGTGTGACCGGCATCCTCGCCTTCTATCCCTCAAAGGTCGAGTTCCACCGTCACGGAAAGTTTCTCAATGGCCGTGACTTCTTTGGTGAATGTGTCGCCGCCGCCCGCAAGCGCGGCATGCGCGTCGTCGCCCGCATGAGTCCGGACCTGAATTGGGGCGATGCCCTTGACGCCCATCCGGAGTGGGCCATGCGCGACGCCAACGGATCGGTTCTCCTCAGTCCCGAAGACTCGCGGCTATTTCGCACCTGCATGTTCACCAGCTATATGGACGGCTACGTCCCGGCCATCATGCGCGAAATCAATTCGCTCTACGACGTGGATTGCTTCTACACCAACGGATGGCCTCCCATCGGCAGTCTGCCGAACTGCCATTGCGCCATCTGTAGCAAGCTTCCCCCGTCCAACACTACCGCCTACTGGCGCGCTTTCAATGATCGCGTTCTCGAGTTGTGGCACAAGTACGACGCCGTCGCCAAAGAAAAAAAGCCCGACAGCTTTTACTTCGCAAACCTTGGTGGCAATGTCCGCTGCGGCCCCAACCTCGATCGCCTGGGCAAAACCGCAGTCTGGTTCCAAGCCGACAATCAGGGCCGCACCTCCGATGATCCCGCGGTCTGGGGATGCAGCCTGCAAGGCCGCGTGTGCAGCGCCATGATGGACGGAAAATTTGCCGCCAACGTCTCAGCCGCTTATTCGACCGGCGCGGTCCGCTGGCGCAATGCCTCCAAAGATCCCGCTGAAGCAAGAATGTGGTTGAACGAAACGCTGGCCAGCGGCATGGCGCTCTACTACCACTTCATCGGCTCGGAGGCGGGATTCGGAGAAGATCGCCGCTGGCAAAAACTCGGCTCTGATTATTTTCAGTGGGCGAAGAAACACGATGCCCACCTGAAGCCTCGCCGGTCCCTTGCAAACATCGGCGTTATCATGGGACAGAGCACTCAACTTCTATATCCGGCTCCCGCCGCCGCTCACGCTCACGACTACATGCGCGAGACGACACACGGGATCTATGCGACGCTCCTCAACGGCCGATTCGCCTTCGACTTCGTACACGAAGACCGCCTCGACCTCGAACGGATCAGCAAATACCGTGCCCTGCTTCTTCCGAACATTGCCATTCTTAGCGACCGTCAGTGCCAGCAGATCCGCGACTACGTCCGCTCCGGAGGGTCAATCATGGCAAGCTTCGAAACGGGCCTGTACGACGAGAACCTGCAGCGGCGCGAGGAATTTGCCCTCGCCGACCTGCTCGGCATTAGCAAGGCTGGAGATGTTATCGGAACGAACGGCAACGCCTACTACGGCCGCATTGAACGCCGTCATCCGATCCTTGACGGCTTCTCAAACACCAACTGGCTGCCGGGCGCGCAAAACCGTGTGCCCGTGAAATCAGTGCCAGATCCGGTTCTCACTGTTGTCCCTGGCTTCGTGCAGTATCCTCCGGAATTGGCCTACCCACCGGCCTCGCACACCGATGAGCCAGCAGTGGTGCTGCGTGAAGTCGCCTCCAGCCGCCTAGCCTACTTTCCTGGAGATATCGAACGAACCTTCTGGCTTACCGGTCACGGCGATCTTCTGCGCCTATTGCAGAACACCATCCGCTGGATCACTCAAGATGAAGCCGTCGTCCACGTTGACGGCGATGGATTCCTCGAGCTCTTTGCCTGGGAAACTACCCCGGGTTACGCCATCCACCTGCTCAATTACACAAACCCGAACGCCCACCACGGCTGGCTGAGCACAGTCTACCCGCTGGGTCCACAAACCGTCAGCATGACGTTGCCCAGCGGAGTGAAGGTCAACGCCGTGGACCTCCTTCGCTCCGACAGGACAATTCCCTTCCGGCTCGAAGGCTCGGTGTTGCGTTTCACCATACCTCGTATGGACGACTACGAGATCGCCGCGGTGACTGTCGGATGAGCAGTCTGCGTCTGCACCCGGCCTTACCTACGACATTTTTCCAAAGTATCCACGCCTTGTGTTAGCGGCCAGTGCCCCCGCCGAATCGCGGACCCACACCCGCACGGGTGGACTCGCACGTTTATTCCCGATCAAACACAAGGATGTTCTTGGGCTTGTTTTGACCCACGTGATCCCGCCACTGTTTTAGTCTCCGTTCGAAGATCCTGTGATTTCATTTCTAGCGATCACCGCCGAGTTGTTGAGCTGCGTGCAGACCAAGTTTTCTTCGGCCGAGTGGTGCGCGCACACAGCACGGTTGAAGACCCGTCGAATCAGATTTGAAGCGTATACTTCGACGAGAAGGTACACGAGGTGCATCATGGATGCAGCAACAAATCTGCAAAATATGAAGACGCTGGATGATTCCTGGAACGCTCAGGACTTGCGGACATTTCGCAAATATCACGCGAAGGATTGCATCGTGCGCTGGCCGTAAGACTCTTTCATTCTTTACTTCATGCCGGTTTATCCCGGCGCACTGTAATGGCGATTTTCAATAGTTAAGCCGGAAGATCAGCTACTGGTGCGGCAAAGTGACTAACGCTGGGTGTGTCCAAGCCGTCCGGTCTGCTCGGAGTCTATCTTTTTCTATTTTTGCGGCTTCTCTGCGATGAAGCGTACTATATGACTCTTCTCGCCTGGAGCCCAATCTGCTTCGTCCCACACATCCTCATAGTGAACTATCTTCAGGTCGGGGAAACTACGCAACAGCTCATTGGTCTGGTAGTATGCTGCTTCTTCGCCAGCATATCCCTCGATCACGAGCAGCCCGCCGGGGTTCAATCCTTCGACAAGGAGCCGCGGAACGTTGCGCTTGGACTCGTGGAACCAAGCATGCATGTAAAACAGCGCGATTAGATCCCACTTCGCACGGCCTACTTCATAAGCATCGAGGTCTTCGAGAACCGAATCGAGCGGTACGTGTGCAGCCGCCGCACGCGCCTTGGCCTGCTTGACAGCTTCCGTCGAAAAATCGACACCAGTCACTTGCCACCCCTTCGTAGAGAGAAAAACGGCATTGCGCCCTTCTCCCATGCCAAGGTCGACGGCAGTGCCTGGTTTTCGGCCGATGACGGCGTATTGCAATAGTTTATTGGCATTCTTATTGAACGTGACCTCGCCGCTTCGGAAGAGATTGTCCCAGAACGTACGACGACCTGCAGTGGAGGAAGACTGGGCCACTAACGCGGCCGCCGACAACAAAAACGCAAACAGACGCCTCAGCGCCTTCAGCCCAACCGTGTTAATTCGTGTTTTCCTGATCAACTCTTGCCCCTTCGGAGGTCGTCGTTATCCGCCTGTACCCGAGCATTTTACGCCAGACACAATGGTCAATTGTCGAAATCAGATAGCGCTCAAAATCCGGGTCACGCTGCTGCGTCCTCCGATAAGAATTTGGCGAATGAACGGATCGACTTCAGCTTGTCCTCCCGCAACCCACGCAGCTCTTCCTCACAGAGTCGCTGTTCGTGCAAGAGTCTCCCAAAGACGTGCGTGAGTTGCGAATACTTATACTCGTACTTGCGGTCGATCTCTTTACGACGTTGGGTCAGGTAATGTTCCAAATCCCACAGATCCGCGGGTTCGTTGATCTGATTGGCCATCTGCTTTGTTTCTTGAATCACCTCCTGAAGCTCCCGCTTCAGAGCAGCGTCGAAGGCTGTGCGGGCGATAGTCTTCTCTGACCTCGACCAAATCGGTTCGTTCTGGTAGGGATAGCTGTCTTGAGTCGCAGACGTGCTGGTCATGTTCCGATCCTCCGTGCCGGCATTCTATGCCTTGCCGAGATGCCTTTTCTACAGGCATGGAGCCGTTCATTGCGGCAGATTCAACATTCATTTCGTGCGGCTGCACGTCCGTCTTGAGGTCAAAAAGATCGTTCGCCGGATGTCCGAGATTTTGTTTGCAGCCGAGATACCGTTCCGTTGTCTGGACAGAGGCATGCCCGAGTAAGAACTGAATCTGCTCAAGCTCACCGCCGCTGCTGTGACACAGCTTCGCACAGGTTCTCCGCTCATGCCGCATGCGGCATGAGCGACGCTATGCCGAATCCCGGATTATGCCGAATCGAGTATGAAGCATCTGCATTTGGCGCTGAGTTGGCGCACCAAGATGACCAAGTCGATTCGGCATAGCGGGGAGGTACTTATAGGCCTTTCAGGAA
>WNGK01007786.1_pt1 | contig 17339 bp, 15 predicted proteins | sample 5400601 | NCBI WGS metagenome assembly WNGK01 (sample SAMN13153376, study PRJNA577476) | soil metagenome | isolation source: 60 cm soil or saprolite under Garry oak tree replicate 1 | place: USA:California | collected 2016-06-15
TCTCTCAATAGCCTCAGTAAGCAAAGGCTCCTGCTCACTCAACTTCAGCAGGAGAGATTGTAACTGCTCACGAGTCAAGCCCAACAACAGGCTCTCAAGAAGAGGGTGTGCCTCTCTGTTGATACGTTCATCCATAGTACTTCTTATCCTCTTTCAGAATTTATATATGCCATTCTTGCGAACAGTTCGTATGCCATCATCATTGTTGCCCGCTCTCTCGAAGCCACGATAGAGCTGAGCCAGGCTACTCGAGTATATCATATAAAGATAAGCCTTTGTCTCCCGTCTCTCCATCCTTGACAACCGCCCAAAACAATCTACAATAGAGGCATCAAATCAGAACTCTACTTCATCACCATGAAATCTAAAATAAACGTGCAGGGAGACGCTTCATGACAGCATACCTCAACCAACGTCTCGGCGATTACCGGCTCATCCGCCTGATCGGCTCCGGCGGCTTTGCCGATGTCTACGAGGCCGAACATCTCTATCTCCCAGGCAACTTACATATCGTGGACATTATGGGCGTGTAATGACGGTGGCATGGTCTCCTGATGGAGAGCTTATTGCGTCGGCGGGCTGGGAGGTGCATATCTGGCAGGCAACATGAGAGCAGTGGACGTGAGTTGGTTGTCTGCTGTTGCTTTTCCTGAAGAAGAATGTGCATAGAGAGAAAGGTATATGGGTTATGACAATGAAATTAGAGCATACTATGGACATTCAGGTGAGTGTCGGGAAACGCGTGGGAGTCAAATTTTTGCAGTGCCGCCTCACCACCTCCATAACGCCCCCGCCCCCCATGACGCTCCCACCCCCCATGACGCCCGCAAGGGGCGTCACTACTATATACGGCTCTTGCTCGCTTTCGCTCGCACCTGCCCTCAGGACGAGCGAAGCGAGACCTCATTCGTGTATAGTAGTGACGCCCCTTGCGGGCGTCATGGGGGACGGGGCATCATGGGAGGCGTAAGCATCATACACATGTGAATCTCTCTACTTGAAAGGAAAAACTGTATGCGTCTATCACCTCAGGAAACCGAGCGTTTTTATCGCATCTGGTTTGCCTTACTGCACTATGTCCATACACAGTTGCAACTCGCCCCTGACTTTCCTGATGCTCCTGGCGACCACAACATCTCTACGGAAGCAGCGGTGCAGCTACGTAACGCCCTTTGGGCCGATGATGCGTTGCGTGAACAGTTTATCAGCGACAATCCGGCGCAATTGTCTGCTGACGATCTGGCACTGGTCGCCAGTTGGCAGCATCGTGTCGCGGGATCATTTTTCATCTATCGCTCTTTGCAAAAATATACCGTCTTTCTCTCAGAGACGGAGCCAGCTCATGCGTATGGCGTCCTCGGGTTGGTGAGTACCATTGAAGAAACGCTTCCTCTCCCGCTGCCGGTGTATGCTCGAACCGTTTTACTGCCCTTTGGGCATGTCATCATTTATGATAGCCTGCTCAACTCCTACAATGTGATATTTGGCTCAGGATATCGGCAGGGCCTGCAAGAGCAATATCGCAATATCCAGGAGCACGAAGGCATCATCACCAGTTTATTGCCAGAAGATCAGGCAGCACACGGAGCTAACCAGCACAGCGACATTACTGCACGCAACCGCAAGGTGTTCACGGCCTTTCGGCGGGAGCTACGTAAAACTGGTCTAAGTGAGCACATGGTCGAGGTGCATGCCTCAACCATAGAGGACTTCGCGCACACGACACTTATGGCACCTGACCCTCCGCGAGGAGTGCTCGATCTCACCTTTGATGATATCCAGTCCTACTTGAGTGCAAAGCCGGGCAAGCAGCCGGTGACGAGCTTCAAACGCTTCCTGCGGTTCCTCACCAATACGGGGCGCATTGATTATGAGCAGGGAGAGAACCTGTCTAGACTTTTGAAATAGGGCAAGAGGGTAGAGACTAGCCTCGACCCTCTTCCCCCATCGGACCGCCACTAGGTTCCTCAAATTCCACGTCTGTATAGGCATCGGCGAGAGGAAAGGACACGCCCAGGCTGTTCACCAGAGTATTCTTTGGATATTTGATTTGATGGTATGATGGTTGGCTGTTCCGCCCGCTATAGCATACACATGGCCGTCGATGTATTCATAGCGTGTATCGGGATCACTTTCTTCGGGTTGAAAGTACTCTTCAACCGTCATGGTTCGTTGATGCTCGACCGCCATGGCCCTCTCGTGCCTCTGCCTTCCATGTGTGGTATGCTGCTCTTCTATGCTAAACTAGCACCATTATAACATAAGCACCCATACGTTTTTATTGGATGAAACGATGTTACAGATACCGACTGCTGCAGCTTCTTGAAGGTACGACAACATTCATAGCATAATATCAAAAGCGGTAACGCTGAGTGCAGGTAAGGTCGACGTAATACGCCCTTCTGTATAGCTACTGGGTGTTCCTGCTGTTGCATAACCATTCTTATCAAGCAGGGAGGTCGTGTACTTTCCAGAAGGCATATCCTTGATCTGGAGCGTTACTTGTTGAGCAGCTCTCATATTGCTATTCACAACGATCACATAGAGTGTATTACCATCTTGTGAGCGAGAGGCAAGATATGTTAATCTGTCTGTATCACCTGAACTACCAATGAGCGACGTTCCCGAATAGTTGCCAAACAACAAGAAGGTATAGTAGGGTATATAGGGTGTCCAGTGATTCTTGTAGTCAAGCACACCCAGTCGGTTAGGGCCAAGCTGTGCCAAAAGATAGAATGTATAGAGTTCTGCCTTTGCCCGCATGGCGTAAATAATGGCATTGGCGATGAAGACGGCATTATAGATGCTATGAAATTTGCTATCGTCTCCATCCACTAGCGACTGTCCGGCCATATTGTATTCGGTAATAGCTGCTCCGTAGTGTTTGCCAGTGGAACTGACGAAGGCTGCATCCGTTTCCACTTTGGTCACATTGTCCTCGTACATCTGCTGTTCCTGATCCAGCCGATCTTGATCTGTTGCATCATAGCGTCCATAGTCGTGCCAACTAAGTACATCAACCAAGTCGTTTGTCTGCTTTGCTATGTAGCTTACCCATCCATTACTGCTTAAGTCCGCGAATGGAGCCGCCGGAGCGACAAGCTTCAGATCTGGATCCACAGCTTTCATGGCACCCCCAACTGTGTTGATGAAATCGGCGTACTCCTGCATGGTCGGGATGGTGCCGTCGCCTTCAATCTGCGGTTCGTTCCACATCTCCCAGTAGCGCACTTTGTTCCCCAGAACGAGCTCACGGTTATAGCGTTCCACCACCTGTTGCATAAAGATGGCATAGCTCGACCAGTCATGTGGAGCAAACCCACCGGGATAACCAGCTACGGTAAACAGGGGTTCCGCGCCAGCCGCAAAGATGGCATGGAGGAGTTGATCCATATCTGAAAAATCACAATGTGTTGGAGCTGTACAGGTATAGCCGCCCAGATGATAATTCGAGTATTGGATGGCTCCTATCCGTATCAGTTTAATGTGAGCTTCGCGGATGCGCTGTATGACGAGCGGATCGTCACCATTCCAGATCTCTCTGCCAGGTGCCCCAATCCCCCAAACCAGTGGGTTCACAGGTCCTACCTGTGAGGAAGGGTCGAGAGTAATGAGATTTCCTGGCACGCTATCGGCACTACTGAGCATGGAATCCTCTAGATGAGCGAGCAGGGGTAGGAGCAGAGGAAGGGCAGCCAGGATGAAAAGAAGGACCAAAAGACCGAATCGCCGCAGATATCCTGCCTGCTTCATAAGTACACGCTCCTGTTCCTTGCCAGTAATCGAGGCTGGAGGAGCAGGACGCATGCCCTGTTCCCCCAGCTATGTCTGTCTTTACTGCCCATTGGGTGTGAAGGCGTAGAAGTTCCCGTCCGAGTTGGGCGCGTACATTATACCATTAGAAATGGACTGTTCATCTTATCTCTCACTTCTATTTTTTGTGAGTTTGGATTGTGACAATGTCTTACGCTGCTACAGGTACACGTACAGGCGTTTGTTTACCAAAGCGCGTGCGTAGCACGTAGGTGAACGCCTCCATGACGATAGTGCCTGACATCTTCGAGGTACCTAAACGTCGGTCCAGAAACGTGATGGGGATTTCAACGACCTTGAACCCTCGCTCCACCGCTCGATAGGTGAGTTCAACTTGAAAGGCATATCCCCGTGACTGAATAGTATCTAGATCAAGATGCTCGAGGACGTTGCGACGATAACAACGAAATCCACCGGTGCAATCACGAACCTGAAGACCGAGCATGAAACGGGCAAAGATGTTGCCACTACCGCTGATCAGGCGGCGTAAAGCCGACCAGCCAGGCGTGCTGCCTCCAGGGATATAGCGCGAGCCGATCACGACATCGGCCTGCTCAATGGCCGCGAGAAAAGCGGGAAGATGGCAGGGATCATGCGAGAAATCGGCATCCATCTCAAAGGCCGCATCGTAGCCATGAGCAAGCGCGTAGTGAAAGCCAGCGATGTAGGCTGTACCCAGTCCGAGTTTACCGGGGCGATGCAGGACATGAAGTCGTGAATCTTGTTGCCGTATCGTTTCAGCGAGTTCCCCTGTGCCATCCGGTGAATTATCGTCAACAACGAGGACATCGGTTTGAGGAGCGTAAGAGAAGATCTCTGTGAGAAGCAAGGGAAGGTTCTCTACCTCATTATAAGTAGGGATAATGATCAGTGTTTTCATAGCAGGTTGTCTCCTTAACTGAATAGTAGGGATATCACTCTTAGAGGTGATGGATGCCGGTCCAAAGGTTGCAAACGTTCTCACCTCAACTGAACGTGTATTTGCACCTGTATATCTGCGCTGAAAGAAGACCCAGAGTCGCATGCCAAAGAAGGAGATGGACATGGTACCGATGATCGCTGCGAGCTTGAGGGCATTAGCCCCAATCAGCGTACTGCGTATGATTCCAGGAAACAACCCAGAGAGCAGCCACATCAGGAGATCGTTCATGAGGATAGTGCCACCTGCAACAGTGGCAAAGCGAAATACTTCTTGATGCGTGATGGGGCGACGCTGCTGAAAGGTCCAGTACTTATTCCAGAAGAAGCTGTTGGTGGCTGCCAGCAGTACCGCCACTGAGTTGTAGCCGAGTACACGCCACGTATCCCCCGTGGGGTATTTCCAGAGGAACACGTTCAGCACCAGGAAATCGATGATTGCGTTGAGTGATCCGACAATGCAGAAGCGCACAAACTGCCAGATATCTGCCTTCTTTATCTTCAGCGGTAGCTTACTTTGCACCTCTTGCATGCTACCGAAGGGTTGCTCGGTATGTGGAACTACAGGAGCCAGACCTTCTTGCACCATTTGCTTTCTCATGTATATATCTCTCTATGTTGTCTAGTGTTATGATAACTGCGCTGCATGCTCTCTATAGGGTAGGGCACCTGCCCGGTACCCATATATCCTGGCCTGTTGCTGAAACAGACGTGACGCCACAGCTCGATAGTGTCTCTGCATGCCCCCCACTTCCTCCTTTGTCGACTATCCGAACGTCCACAGACCAACCACCTGTATCAAAGTGAGCGATCACTGTTGAGTGCTCGATAGCCGCCTCTACCAAAGTCATACCTGACTGTTTGGCATCCAAAAGCATTTGTTGCGTCGTCACCACGTAGTCGATATTGTGCCAATCGTTGTGAAACACTTTGTCCCGAATCGCAGGGTCTTCCTGCACTTTCCAATAGTAGTGAGCGAAGGCATAACTATCGGGGTAGTTATCGTGCAAGTCGGTCCACATATACTGGTCGATAATGATGCGACTGTTCGATGGCAGGTATGCTTTGATCCAGGCGACTGCCTCGTGCTGGGCGTTAGCCTGTGAGCTATTCCAGAGCAGGAAGTTGTTGCTCTGAAACCCCAGATCGGGACTTGTTCGGTATCCTATTGAGATACCAAACAGACAGAGGCACAGTAGTGTTCCTTCAAATGCGCGAGCAAGCAACAGGTGATACGAGCCGCCGAGCCAGTCTCTTACCTGATTGAAGACGAGCCCAAGCACGAGTCCCACATTGAGCGCGAGCAACGGCAGTAATGGCACCAAATAGAAGCCGATGATTTCGCCTCCCCGTCCCAGGAAAGCCCACAGCGACAATGTCATGGCTCCCATTATACCAACCAATCGCTGCGTTTTACTGAAACTGAATAGGAGTGATAGGATAGCGCAGAGGCTACCCACTCCTACAAGTATAGGATCATCCTGGGCCCAGACCATTACCAGGTGCCAGAAACCACTGTGGAAGTCCAGGATGCCGCCATCTTTCCCACGAGACGCCTGGAATTGGAGCGTGCCCAGCAAGCTGACATGAGAAGCAGTTCCTCCTAATAGCGTTCCCGTAGGAAACAATTCCCCTTTCAATATTGCCATAAGCACGTACAGTGAGACGATTGAACTCACTAAGGTGAGCCAGCCAATAGTTGCAAACCAGCGATGCGACCTGTCGGCCCGCACGTATACGAGAACGGCCAGCGCAGGCAGTAGGAAGACCGTTAGCTCTTTCGAAAGGATAGATATGCCAAGTGCTATAGCACTCAACCACACTCGCTTGAGCGAAAGTTGTCCCGATACCAACAGCAGAATGCTGAACAGCATCCAGAAGGTGGTAATATTATCGAGCAAGACGCGACGATGAAAGTAGATGCCGTAGGGTGAAATTGCAGACAGCAGGGAGGCAATCACAGCGGCTGCCGTGCTCTGCGAAATGTCGCGTGCGATGCGGTAGACCATGAAGGTTGATCCCACCTGCATAAGGAGCATGAGAACGCGTCCAGACTCGATGGCTGAGCCAAACGTATGGAAACCTCCGGTCAAGATGCCCCAGATTGCGATTAGAATCCAGCCTGCGGGGGCATGATCGTACCAGTAGGTGTAGGGAGCTAGCTGTCCTTCCTTGATAATTGCCCACGCCTGCGACATATAGGTCCCTTCGTCATCCTCATAGTAAGGAAAGTGGAACATGTTGATACCATGAAGCAGAGCAGCAGTGAGCAAGATGGCGGCAATCAAGAACCATTCCCAGTGCTCAACCAACAAAAGAACCAGTGCTTGAGTTGTAAGTTTAAGGGTATCACGCCGTTGTGGAGAGACGGCAATAGTATTCGCTGCTCGTAGCTGCCATGCCTTTCTCTGGATCATTTTCCGCCTCCTATGAATGCAGGGGTAGCACTCCAAAGGCCATAGCCAAATTGGTTCATGCATCTTCCTTCCTTGTTCAGACTGCAATAGCTTCCTGCGAGTGCGCCATTTGAATGGACTACTCCTTCAAAAGTGAGAGTTACCTGCCTGGTTGGGTCCACAACAGTGAACTCAATATGGTTCTCTGCATCCTTGAGCCCTGTGAAAGGGCGATATATCTGCCATCCTGCAAAGTAGCCTACGATCTTTCCTTCGTTAAGCATAGTTAGGGACATAGCTGTAGTGGTATTCGTTGTCAAGTCGTATATCCTGCCATAGTAGGTTTCAAGCACAGAGAGAGAGTTCATCCTCTCTCCTAAATCAGAAGAGCTGGCCTCAGATAGCGATATTGATCTTTGAGCTGTTGAATGAGGAGCAGAGGCGAGCAGAGCAGGTTGCATACCCGTCCCAAGACCAAAACTAATGAGAAGTGTCAATATGACAGCGACGAGCGCACTCAATTTCCACATTTGGTTTGGTATAGATATAGCTCTCAGTCCTGCTGTGGCTTGTTTAAGCGAAGTAGACCAGAAGGCAACCAGCTGGAGGCGAGTATGTTTCCTTGAAAGGAGAACATGAGCTTGTTTCGAGATAAATGTAGTCGCAAGTGCTCCTATAGCAGATTGCGGCACTAACTGTGGCTCATGACCAAGTATAAGGGATGAGCCTGCTTCAGATTGCCGATGCGCCCCTAGATGTATCGTCTTTTCCCAGTTGTTCTGCTTCCGTAGTTGACGATAAACTCCCCGCACAGCCCCGATACCCAGTAGCCAGTGGAAAGGCAGAAAGGTAAGAGCCATGCTCACTGGTTTGAAAAAAGGAACCTTGAGGTTGTATTCGCGTGCGAACATGAATGCGCCAACGGCACTGGCAACAAACTGGAACAGAAGCGCATAGAGTGGAAGGAAAGAGATCATTGCCACCAGGACGGAGACCTTCAACCGGAGAACTGCACCAACGGTCAGAGGCCAGAGCAGGATGAGGAATGCCTGGAAGAAAGGATACGACAAGGTATAGACAGCCAGAAGTCGCTGGCGAAAGCGTGGAAGCGTTTTCCAGGTACCTTTAGCTAGCACCTGCAAGAAACCTTGCTGCCAGCGTGTGCGCTGTCGAATGAAAGAACCAATGCTCTCGGGCGTCTCTTCACGTGTCACATGCTCTGCATCATAGACGACGCGAATGGGTTCGCCCAGACTGCTAAGACGCAGGCCAATATCGGCGTCCTCTGTCAGGCAGTGTTCGTCCCAGCCACCTACGCGCTCGATCAAACTGCGGCGCATAAAGACAGTGTTGCCTCCCAGAGGTATCATGCCAACCCTGGCGTGGAAATGCAGGCGGCTCTTGAACCAGAAAAAGTATTCCAGGCAGTTGTGAACGGAAAACCAGTGATCATGGAAGTTCATCAACTGTACTCCCGCCTGAACGATACCCACACCTTCCTGAAGCATTACTGTGTTGACAACATTGAAGATATCCGGGTGGATATCGTCCTCTGCATCGAAAATCGTGACGACCTCATTGCGAGTGCGTTGGAATCCAACGTTAAGTCCGTGGGGTTTGTTAATCGGAGGAGTGGAAAAGGTCTCTACGCGCACCTGCGGCGATCCAATAGCTTGAATAGCCCGCTCGGCCTCAGCAATGGTGCCCATGTCATCAGCGTGACAGACCACCACGACTTCCAGGAGTTCGGAAGGGTAGTGGGCTGACCAAACCCGTTTGATCGTCTCGTAAATCACGGCTTCCTCGTGCCGGGCAGGTAGGAGTACCGTAAACGATAAGTGCGGGGGCAAAAATGAACTCGGACCCTTACTTGCCTGCACCCGCTGGGGATGCTCCCAGGAGTAGAGCATAAGATACAAAGAAAAAAGGGATTGTGCAAAGAGTGCCAGAGAAAAAAAGCATATAATGGGCGCGATTACATTCATACGTTTCTACCTATCAATCTATTGATACACCAAGAGCAGTTGCATGCTCATTTCTACACTTCAAAATTTACCATTTGTGGCATGCCAACACATCGTCTAAAACAAGGTAATTTGGTACCAGCATTTATGAAGAGGTACCCGTTAGAATTGAGCAGATGGTTCGTAGGAGATATGAAATAGGGGCCAATGAGCTACTCAAAAATGATGATGCAATCAGGTGAGGTTGTGATCGATGGCATAGCGCATGGCCCCGGTACGTGAGGAGACACCTAGTTTGCTGTAAATAGAACGCAGATAAGAATTGACGGTGACGGGACTGATAACCAGCTGATCGGCAATCTGGGCGTTGGTCAGTCCCTGGGCTATCAAACGCAGCACTTCAGCTTCGCGTTTCGTGAGTCCTGCTGGAAGAGTAGATGATGAGGTATCTGTGGTCTCCGCTGATGAGATCGTGCCGACTTGCTTCGAGGTGATGGCGGGACCTTGCGCAGCCAGGGCTTGCTCTGGCGTCATCTTTTGTCCTTCTGCCCATATCAGAGCAAAGGTGGCCTCACTGAGTTGGGTACGTGCAATTGATACTCTGCTCTCATACTGGGCACGTTCGACAGGTGGCATGGGTGCTCCGATAGCTTTGCGCAAAGTATCTGCCGCACCCCAGAGCCGTACCGCCCACGCTGGCTCTCCCTGGTCTATGACCACCTCTCCCAACCCTTCGAGATATAAAGCGATGGACCACTTATCTTCCAATTTCCTGGCGATTGTGAGGCTCTCCTCATAAAGCTTACGGGCCGTTGTGTGATCATTCTCGGAAGCAGCCATTTTTGCGAGGAAGAAGTATGATCTAGCAGTGCCCTGCAAATCTCCAACTTCTTTGTGGAGGGCCAAACTCTCCTCAAGCAAGGAACGCCCTGTGGCAGCATCACCGTGATGGAGAGCTATTTGCCCCAACATGCTGCGCGACCAGGCGACGTTCCACTTGAGGCACACCTCTCTTGAAAGCGCGAGGCTCTCTTCGAGCAGTACCTGCGCTCTCGCATCATCGCCCTGGAAAAAGAATACATCTGCTAGACGAAAGAGTACTTCGGCGGTGGAGTAGACGTCCCTGGTTTCTTTGAAGAGTGTCAGGCTTTCCTGCAGCAGGGAGCAGGCTCTATCGTATTCCCCCTGCAAAAAGGCCGTGGACCCTAAGTGGTGGAGCGAAAGAGCAATACTCCATTTGTCGCTTGCTTCCTTAGCTAAGGTGAGGGCCTCTTTTCCCAACATACGTGCCTCCGCAAAGTTGCTCCTTTCTGCGGCCAGCCGCCCCAGCATCCAGAGAGAATGCACCGTATAGCGGGTGTTTCCTAAAGCTCGGAACAGGACGAGGCTCTCGCGGCACTGCACCTCTGCCTGTGCAAAGTCACCTTGTAAGCTACTGAGCAGTCCTGCAGTATTGAATGCTTTCGCTCGCACTGCTGCTGCCACTCCCTCGCTCTCTGCCAGAGCCTGCTCCAGCCACTGACGTCCCTCGCTCAGATGGCCTCGAATAAACCAGAACCTTCTCAGAGCACTTGCCAGTCGTAAGGCTGCTTCTATCGCCTTGCGTTCCATCAACCAGAACAAGGCAGCCCTCAGATTATCATGCTTCTGCTCCAGCCGTTCAAGCCATACTCCTTGTTTGGCACCAGATAACTCTCGCTCTGCCTCTTCTGCCAATGCCAGATAGTACTCAGCGTGAGCCTGGCGGGTGATTTCCAGTTCTCCACTTGCCGAAAGGACTTCCAGACCATACTCACGGATGGTCTCCAGTTGCATCAGGCGCGGTTCGTCGCCCTCTTGCTCGACCTGCATGAGCAGGCTCTTGTCCAGTAGGGATGTCACCACATCTAATAGGGGTGCTGTTATATCGCCGAAAGCAGTGCAGAGGGCCTCCACTGCTTCCAGCCTACAGCCACCTACGAAGACCGAGAGCCGACGGAAAAGCCGCTGCTCCTGGGCATTCAGCAGATCATAGCTCCATGCAATGGTACTCCGTAGTGTCTGCTGCCGGGCAGGAGCATCGTACATCCCGCCTGTCAACACATTTAGCCGTTTCTCATGCCGGCTATCGGGTAGGGCAAGTGGCAGAACTGGAAATTCATGTTCACCGCGAACATGTAGTACCGAGCGACTCGTCACCAGAAATTTCAGGCCAGGACAGAGTGCTACCAGTTCTGAAAGCAATCCAGCTGCCGCCTCTACCTGCTCAAAGTTATCCAGCAGCAGCAACATGTGCTTTTCATAAAGATACGCTTGCAGGCGCTCAGAGAGAGGTTGCTCTCCTGCATCTCTCAGTCCGAACATCTGAGCAATAGTCGGTATGACCAGGTCGGCGTCACTGATGGAGGCGAGTGGAATGAAGCATACGCCGCTTGTGAAATCATCCTTCATGTCAGTGGCTATCTGCAAGCCCAGGCGCGTTTTACCAACGCCACCGGGACCGGTGAGCGTGAGGATGCGTATCTCTGAGCGACGTAGGAGGGCACAGGCAGCCTTTACTTCCCGCTCACGTCCTATCAGTGGTGTGGGTTGTATGGGGAGGTTACAGATGCCTGCTCGCAGACTGTTGGATGCTTGCTCAGGTCGAGCCGGATATGTTGTAGAGGAATGCTGATCCTGGAGAAAATGAGTTCTCTCACCGGTAGAAATCATATATATGTGAGAAGTTTCCTCTGCTGGCTCATGCGTACTTGTGATATTCGCAGAATTTTCCTGGCTATTCAGTATTGCAGCTACCGCATAGAGGCGTTCAAGTGTTAACTCTTCCGTTTTACCAAGATAGACTTTCCGGAGCTTCCCCTCATTTCTGCGGTAGGCATACCAGTACCAACCATTGCGTAGTCGCTCACGATGTGCAGTAAAGGTTTCCAAATGATTCCTGAAGGAGAATGACTTGTTCTGCTCATTCCTCAACCAGGCAAACCAGGCATCAGAGCCAACCCTTATCGAAGAACTGCCTCCTGCCCCATTAAGCAGTTGCAAATGACCGTTCGATATCATTGGAATACGCATATAGGGTACCTCGATTTGGTATTGATAATAGATCAACACGGGATAGTTACCTAACGCTCATCATACCCCCATTAGTAATGGAGTATTAGGTAACTGGAGATGCTACATGTTTAGAAAATCTATAAGAGGTCCTCACCAGCCTCTTACCAGTTCATTCATGTTTATCAAGATATACTTACCGATATTCACCGTATTCAGCTAGAAGGAGGTAGCATTGAAATCGCAACGAAAAATACAGTGAAAAAATATCATGTATAGTATGTTATACGAATTTAGCATGGGCATAGTTTCTCAAATTGAAAAAACTTATAAGATTACAAAGAAAAAGAAATGCTTTGTAAAATTGTTATTACTCAACAATCATAACCATAATATGCGCATGTTATATTTAGTAAACAATTCGTTATAAAAGCTTTACTATAAAGTTTTATATAGACTCCCCATAAATGCTACGCTGGTAATTTCCCGTCGGATTACCGAGTATTTAATGGATATGGAAAACGTATGGAGCAAATAAAAAGCATATACACTCTCTTGTCTCCAAAAATGACAGACCCAGAAGACGATATATCGTAAATACAACCCAGGCGTTGGATATACGTACATTAAGTATGGTGAGATCGAAAGATACACCAAGTCAAGAAAAAGTATATGGCAACGTTCTTAAACAAAAGAGAAAGAAGGAATACATATGTTCTGGGGCTTTCACGGTGTATGGCTCATGCCTTTGTTGCTGTTTGGTCGGCTCTTCTGGCTCATACTCCTGGCATTGCTGATCTGCACTTTAATACGCCGGTTTAGTTCAAGGAACAGGTCGATGCCTTTCTACAGGCACGAGCCTTTCTACCATCCTGGCGTACCGCCAGTACAGCCTTCCGCCATGGAGATCCTCCGCCAGCGTTATGCACGGGGCGAGATCGATGCAACCACCTTCGATCAGATGCGTGAGCGACTGGAGTCCTCGAGCGGGCCTAGCCAGCAGTAGCAATATTGGAGCTTAAGGCTTACATTACAGCACACCCCCAAGTTTTTCTTGGGGGTGTGCTGTAATATACGCTCATTGGAAAACTCAGGAGCCCCATACCTCCTGGGCTACACTCGCCACAAGTTCCAGCTTGCGACGCTGATCTTCAGGTGAAATACGGTTCCCTTCCATGGTGGATGCGAAACCGCACTGAGGGCTGAGAGCCAGGCGTTCTAACGGGTGAAAACGCGAGGCTTCCTTGATACGTTGGCGCAGTTCATCAGCAGTTTCCAGGCGCGGCTTCTTGGTAGTAACCAGGCCAAGCACGACAAAGCGATCATCAGGCACATGCTGCAACGGTTCAAAGCCGCCTGAACGCGCATCATCATATTCGAGCAGGAAACGCTGAAAGTGGGTCTGGGTAAATATGCGAGAAATTGGCTCATAGTCACCACTGGCATAGAATTTGCTCTGGTTGTTGCCACGACAAATGTGCATGCCAAAGGTGATGCCAGGGTGGTCGCGAATGATGGCGTTGTCCATTTCAATGCAGGTGTCAATGATTTTGTCGGGATCGTTCCCCCGCTGGCGATAGCCCTCACGCATCTGCGGATCGAGCAGGGCCGCATACTGGGGAGCATCAATCTGGATGTAGGTACAACCCAGGCGAATCAGTTCCTCGACTTCATGACGCGAGAAAGCCACGATATCGGCCAGATAGGCATCGCGAGATGCATAGGCCCCTTTTGATTTTTCAGGATCGGGACGCCTGAGCACAAGTTCCTCGCCGCTCTCATCTCTAAAGGGAATAGCCCAACCGCCATACTTATCGAAGCCCGCCAAGGCCTCGACAAGATGCCCGTAAAAGGCGTAGCGTCGCAACTCTCCATCAGTGATAACGTCAATGTTGCACGTTTCTTGTAAGGCGATTGCTTCATCGACTGCCCGGTCCTCTACGACCTTGAATTCTGCCGCGCTCATTTGACCTGCTTCGAACTGTCTTCTTGCTTCTACCAGATAGGTTGGCCTGAGCAGGCTTCCCACCACTTCGCTATGATAGGTCATTTTCGATTTCCTCCTGCCTGGTTACACATATGAAAAGGACTGAGGTGGTAATAACGCGCCTCTTGTAAACCTGGCTGTAACAGTATCCTTACGTACCCATTGACGGGCAAGGGCTTCGTTGGTCCCTGCCAAACATATGGTTATTACGATTTTATCACAGAACTATGGCTTTCATGAAAAGCACGATAGCCTTGACACTCTGGTGATTCTTCGCATGCGTGTGCTATACTAATAGCGCGAAACTCTGATGTCTACACTAGAGAAAGGCAAACAGCCCGATGACCTCAACCTATACACCCGGCACACTGGTTGATCATTACGAAATTATTCGTATGCTGGGACATGGGGGCATGAATCGGGTGTATCTAGCACGTGATGTAAACAATCAGCAAGAAGTTGTTCTCAAGTTCCCCAATGATGATTTAATCGGGGATATTGCTGTCTTTGAACGCTACAGGCGCGAGTTCGAGATCGGCAATCGTCTGCATCATCCGCAAGTGCAGCACCTGCTCAATAACGATGAAAAACGCTCGGAAGATTACATGGTGGTGGAGTATATCAAAGGGAAAACCTTGCGCACCGTACTTGAAGAGCATGCCCCCAATCCGTTGCCAGTTACCCAGGCGATCAACATTACGATACAAATTTGCGAAGTCCTGGCGTATTGTCATGAGCATGGCATCTTTCATCGTGATATTAAGCCTGAGAACATCATGATGCAGGACGATGGTAGCATCATCATCATTGATTTTGGTATCGCTCTACTCGAAGGTGCGCGGCGTGTGACCTGGCGCGGCCTATCCGGTACAATGGGCACACCCGATTATATGTCCCCAGAACAGCTCAAGGGCGAGCGCGGTACCGCAGACTCTGATGTTTATGCAGTTGGTGTAATGCTGTATGAAATGCTCTGTGGTCATACACCCTTTGAGGGAGAGAATGCCCTATAAGCCAGAGGAGCCAAGCCTCAACCGGACTGGCCACACGGCCATCCTGGCCACTCTCATTATCATCGCTATTTGTCTGGCGATTATTGCACTGGGCTTCCTTGTACAGTTCGCTCATACTGTCAGCCATTAAGATCGCGGCCTCCCTCTGACCAGATTACCACAGACCAGGAGAAAAAGAGAGTACGGATGCAGACCCCCTCCCCTATCTATATTATTGGTGATATCCACGGCCACCTCAAAAAGCTGGTCAAGCTGTTGGAGGATGCGCAACTGATAGATGCCAAGCACTCCTGGCAGGCGGGCAAAGCAACGCTCTGGTTTATGGGCGATTTTGTTGATCGTGGCCCTGACGGTATTGCTGTGCTGGATCTGGTGATGCGCTTGCAGGCCGAAGCGGCGGCTGCTGGCGGCTCTGTGAAGTCGTTGCTGGGCAACCATGAGATGCTGCTGCTGGCAGCCTATCGTTTCGGGAGGCGTTCAACGGGGTTGGGGAGCAATTTTCTGGGCCGCTGGAAACAGAACGGCGGCAACCGCAAGGATATCGCTGGTTTAACGCAGCACCACCTCGATTGGATGGCTCATCTCCCTGCGATGGCACTGGTGGACGATTATCTCTTCATGCACGCGGACGCTCCCTTCTATATCAAATGTGGGCATACCGTTGATGAGGTGAATGCTGCCTTCAACAAGCTGTTAAGTCGGAGCGATGGGTTAGCTTGGGAAGAAATGTTGGATGATTTCGCCCGCCGTGGAGCGTTCCTGCCCGCGATCACGGGGGAAGATCTTGCCCGTCGCTTTTTGAGCATCTTCGGTGGGCGACAACTGGTACATGGTCATACTCCTATCAGTTCCATACTCCGCTGCCCACCCGGCAGGGTCAACAGTCCGTGGATATATGCAGGTGGGCAGTGCATCAACGTTGATGGCGGCATGTTTCTCGGTGGGCCCGGGTTTGTGCATCAATTACCTGCTGGTGGGTCAAATACCTCTCCACACTAATTTGTGTAATGTGCATACTCATACCGTTGCTCTCCTCAGCCAATCCTCCAAAAAAGTCTTCTCTCTCCTCTGTACTCACTCAGGTGTAACACCTGTATTGTGCATAGTGCATAAAATACTAGGACAAAGTTTTTTCATTTTGTATGAAGCACCTGGACGTGAAAGCCCCTATACTTTATTTGATACCCCCAATGCAACATGAGCGCAATGAGGCCGATGGAGAGTATCACCATCGATTGATGGCCAGTGGCTCTCTCTATCAGCTCTGCTGGTAAAGATACACTCATAAAAAGCTGGCAGATAAAGGAGCGATCAGAAAACCATGAGAACATTAAGCTTGGTACTATTGCCACATAAGTATGCTATTTGTCAGTTTCATCCCGATAAACACATCCCTTACTGGGCTCTGTTAGGCGACTTTGTCTCGTTGACACGTACACATGAGGAACTATCTATTGTCTGCCAGCAGAACAATGTGCCAAATGACATCCCGGCGGAGAGAGGATGGCACTGTGTGCAGGTACAGGGAGCCTTCGATTTTTCTGTATCGGGTGTCAATGCCTCGTTGGCTATTCCGCTGGCCGAGGCGGATATCAGCGTCCTGGCGATTGCGACGTATGCGACCGATTACTTGTTGGTCAAAGAAGAGAAGCTGGAACGGGCCTTGCAGGTTCTGGAGCAGGCCGGTCACTCGATTAAACGCTAGAGCCGTGAGCAAAGTTATAGCTACATGCTCTGATTACGCTTGTTTCATCTCACTTCCGTGCTTGTGGAAGTTCCACGTAGAAAGTGGATCCTTGTCCTGGCGCACTTTCCGCCCAGACCCGCCCACCGTGGCGGTTGATCACTTCTCTGACCAGGTAGAGGCCGATCCCAAGCCCACGGATCGCACTGTCCACAGTGCTGGCACGGTAATAGCGATCGAAGATATGGGGAAGGTCGGATGCGGTAATGCCTACCCCCTGGTCTTTGATCCAGATGAGTACCTGGTTCGGCTGCTCTGCCTGCACGCGTACCCCCACCTTGATGGTTCCCCCCTGGGGACTGTACTTGATCGCATTGTTGAGCAGATTGTTGAAGACCTGCACGAGGCGCTCTGCATCGACGTAGCCGACAACCGGGTCTGTGAGTGCTATTCCTTCCAGCACCAGATGAATCTGGTGCTGATGTGCGGTCGTAGCCTGGCTCTCGATCATCTGGGATACCAGGGCGCGCAGGT
>WNGK01003347.1_pt1 | contig 17334 bp, 19 predicted proteins | sample 5400601 | NCBI WGS metagenome assembly WNGK01 (sample SAMN13153376, study PRJNA577476) | soil metagenome | isolation source: 60 cm soil or saprolite under Garry oak tree replicate 1 | place: USA:California | collected 2016-06-15
TCGTGCATCATACGGGGGAGTTCATCGGTCCAGCCAAGGATCTTGGCGGGGCGACCATCGACCGCCGTTTCAATCGCCGGCCGCAGCTTATCAGCGCGGCCAATCGTCACGGTCAGATCGACGCCAAGATCCGCGAGTCGCCGTACGAGATCCGGCGCGCCGCGAGTGGCAGCATGAATCATGTACAAGACACGATGATCGGAGTTATTTGAAGGTAACGCCCGATTCCCTACGACGTCGGCAAATTTTGGGCTTACAGGAAATCCAAACACCTTGATTTTCTCTGGGGCAACCCGCACTGCTTTCAAAACGGACGCGCTCTGTTCGTTGGCAACGAGGAAATAATCGGCGGCACAGTGATACCAGGACGCGTTGATCGTGATTGAATCGGTGACGATCACTACGCTCTTGCAGGGCCGGACACGGCCAGAGTTTTCTTTTACAATTTCTCGGAGCACATTCGGATACGCTGGGAAAGTGCTGATCACCACGTCAGGTTGAAATCGTTCGAGCAACGCTGTGAAATGCTCTTTTAGCCGGGAGAATCGCGCGAATTCGTTATCGAAATCCTTCTTACGATCAAGCCATCGGTAAACAATTCCCCAGGCGCGCGGCGCGACATTGATCAGTCCGAGGTAGCTTTTTCGGACGAGCTCGTTAATAGGCCCGTAGGCTTCGGCGAACAAATCGTGCAATTCCACCTCAGCCCCCTGCGGCGCGATACGGGCCAAGCCGTCGCGAACGCCTCGCGCCGCGCTATTGTGACCCTCTCCGAAGCTGGCCGTGAGAATCAGGATTCTTTTTTTCACAGATTGTCAGGAGACGCGTCTTCCTTTCTCTTGCTCTTACTCTATTCATGTCCCCGCTCCAGAGTCGCCGTGACAAGCCAAAGCAGGAATAGAGCAACAATAGGAATAGGAATTAGAGGGAACGCAGGAATTTTTCAACACTCCATCAAATGAGACATCCAAGGTGTGCAACGCGGATGGAGTTTGCTCGCGAAGGCATTCGGACTTTAATGGATATTTGCGCGCGGCAAAGTAAACTCTGCCGCAGATGAAATATCTCAGATTCCTCTGGCGCGTCTTGCGCCGGATCGTTTGGGAAACGGCGATGGACAATACGACGGGCCTGGCCGCCCAGATGGCGTACTTGCTTCTTTTCGCCATGGCTCCCGGATCATTGTTTCTGTGGCATCTGCTGGGTCTCTTCGGCACAGATCCAACCAAATTGCATCGGATGTTTGATCTTTTGAAAAGCTTCGTGCCGCCCGATCCGAAAGTGCAGGACATTCTGGATTCCGCGATGGCCAATGTGGTGGTGACAGGCTCCAGCGGTCTGCTTGCGAACGCAGGCATTATTCTCGGAATCTATTTCGGCACGGTCTTTATCGCGACAATTTCACGGGCTTTAAGCCATACATACGGGATGCGAGAAGACCCGCATTGGTGGTCGAAATACATCATCTCGTTTTTCATGCTCTTCTGGTTTGGGATCGTCATCGTGTTTTGCTTTAACGCAATTGTCTTCGGTGAAAAGTTGGCTGGTATTGCAGAGGTAAATTTTCAACTGGCGTTTCCGCTGCAGGCATGGATCGCAGCGTTGAGTCTGCCGTTCACCGCTCTTGTTCTGATCATCTTCGCGCTGGCGCTGTTTCTCCTGACACCTGAAAATTATTTGACTGTCCGGCAGGCGTTACCGGGTGCAATTTTCTTTTCGGTTGGATGGATCGTCGCGACAAAACTTTTTCAGTTCTATGTGGGGAGATATGATCGCTACAACCCGACGTATCTCGCGCTGGCGTCCATCATCGTGCTGCTCACCTGGATGTATCTCACTTGTCTGCTGCTGTTGCTGGGCGGCAAATTGAACGCCGTTCTTCGTCGGGAACGTGAAAGAATGCGCAGAGCTGCGGCTCTCACACCGGAGCCGGTTGCGGCCAGTTAAGAGTTACCGGTTACAACGGCTAAAAAGGAGAAAGTAATCGACCTACTTTTAACTTTTTTAACGATTCCGTTGACTTGCGAAAGCGTTCGGAGTTGATCGCGTCGCGCGCTCTGTTACGCTCCGTCGCAGTGGTGCGCTTTCGCATTTGGCTCGCAACTACGCTCGCCGTTGGCGCTATGATCACGGGTCTCCTTAGCGCGCAAGACAGCGAAGAACAAAAAAATCGCCGCGACGAATCGGAATCAATCGAGACAAGCGCCTCATCCCCCAAACCAGAAAAATCGCCGACTTCCAAAGCAAAAACCGCAACGAACAAGTCGGCCAAGAAGCATCGAGGTTCTGCGACGCCAGACAAAGCGCCTACTGCAATTCCAAGAGCGAAACTAGCAAATGAAAGATCGGGAAGCGAAGCAGACGCTTCTGTGACCCAAAAAAAATCGCCGAGTCCAGTCGCCGAACGCAAAGCAACCAAAGAAAAATCTGCCGACGAAGAGGAGCCCGTTGCATCGTCAACGCCTCGCGAAACACCCGAGCCCAGCGGGTCATCGAAATCAAAGCGGCGCCACACGCCCACACCCAGACCGAAAGCGGCGAAGAAGACGAAGTCTTCCGAGAAAGAAGCCGCACGAAAATCAAAAAAAGCTGAGAAAGCGAAACTGGCGCGGGAAGAACAGGAAGCGCCAAAACCGCAAAAAACGCCGGCGGCTCGCACAGAAGAGCGCAGCGCGTCAACCGAAAGTTCAACTCCACCGCCACGCGCAGTTGCTGTACCGACGCCAACTCCGGCGCCCCAATCAAAAGCTGCCCGCCCTGTTCCAGCCGGCGAGCGCGCGCAGGTTGTGATCGAAAAATCGGGTGTCGAGGAAGACCAGGGCTTCGAGCCGCCACCGTCGCCGCCGCCGCGGCGCGGTTTCTGGCTGTGGTCTCGTCGCTCAGCCAACTATCGATATCTTACCCAATCAGTCATCGAAGCCATCCGGCGCGCGCCGGTGAAGAGGCGTCGCTGGCAGTTCATCGTGGTGCACAATAGCGGCACACGGCAGGGAAACGCGCGCGTGTTCGATTATTATCATCGGCATGTGCGCCGGATGCAGAATGGTCTTGCCTATCACTTCGTGATCGGAAACGGAACATCGACGGGCAACGGGCAGATCGAAGTAGGCGATCGCTGGCGGCGCCAGATCAACGGCGGCCATGTGCATAGCGATTATTTGAACAATATTTCGCTCGGTATTTGCCTGGTAGGCGATTTTAATCGCGATCAACCAACGCGCGCGCAGCTCGACGCGTGCGAAGAATTGATCCGTTACCTGCGAGAACGCTGCGGCAAAGTCGACCGAGGTAATATCCCCGTGCGGCCACACCGTGAAATGAACCCACCGCGCTGGGCCACCGATTGCCCGGGAGACGCGTTTCCCTATTCGTGGTTTCGTCGATTCTAGCGATACGAATTCAGATCTCGTTAGAAATGGATCCTCAGCCCGGCGCCTAGCAAATGCTGCCGGAGGTCGCGATCGTCGCCGGCATCAATCTGTGTATTCATGTAGTTGAGAAAGCGGTATTCGATGAAGGTGCTGAGTTTCGGATTCCAATAGTAATCGCTGCCGGCAACTACCTGCCATGCGAGGTCTGCATGGTTTTCTCCATTGCGACTGAATTCATGAAAGGGCGTTTTGATTTGGATGTCCGCCGACTCCGCATAGTAAGCGCCTACTCCGGCTCCGGCATATGGCTGGAATCTGCCCAAGGCTAACCTCAGGATGAAGTTTCCCATGAACGCCCCGGTATTAATCCAGGTACTCGTGCTTCCGCTGCGAGTTGTAAGGAAGATCGGCGCTTCGCATCCAGGAATTCCATGACAGGGGTCGAATACCTCGCGCAATGTGAAATCAGCGTCGCCCCGAAAGCCGTTATAGAAAAAATCTCCTTCGACGGTCGGGCGAACTATGCCGGTGCCAAAGACGTAACCAAGTTTGATGCCGCCGAAAAGACCGACCTCATTGTCAGGATGGATTTGGACAGTGTCGGTGGTGAAAAGATCGAACTGATCGGTAAATGTTCTGGTGTCGCCGCGGTTTTGAAACAGGTTGGCGCCGAGATCAATTGCCCCATAAAAACCGGTTCCGTAAAGTTCCGGTGCCGCTGGGGCGACCTGCTTGTATGCGACAGCTTCGCCGGCTCGCAGCGAACCGAAGGCCCACACAAAAATTACGACTGAAAAGAGAAATGATTTTTTCATTTGGCTAATGTGATCAAAGCATTCAACCTCGTTAGTCGAGGCAAGTTTCGGCCGATTCCTATCGTCGCTTGATCTGCTGCAAAATTTCAAGCCCAAGTGTACGACCTTCGCACGAGGCTTCGGCGAGGCAGGCGACTCCGCTCCTAATGACCAAAACGCGCCATCACTTTCGAGTTGCGACGATCAGATTCGCTTCCTTGTAGTTCCAACGGTAACCGAATCCAAATTCGAGCGGTGGCGGATTGCCTTGCGCGAACAGTTCCTGCAGCCGCGACTGGTAATGTTGTTTGAACAGGTCAATTGGCCCGAGGTAGACACCGAACAAACGCAGGCTCCATTTGCCTGAGTCGAAGTAGGCCAGCGGAATTCCGGCATCGTCCTGCACGATTGTCCTGCTGTGTTCGAGAACGAAATTGCGAATCGTGGTAAAACCGTTCTCAAACATCAGGTACGACGACGATTTGAGAAAGCTCGAGCCGACGCCCAATCGTTGGCAGAATTTCAGGAAACCGGGACTCCCCTTGATACCGCCATCAGAAATGTCAGTGGTGAAATAGTACACCGTTTGTGCAGCGCCGGATTGGTTGTCCGTATACTTGATCCGCACCCCGGGGACAGTGCCGCCTTTCCTTCCTGGCGCGCTTTCTTCAAATGTGCCGCCGCCGCTGAGAGAGCCGAATGTCACATTCGTGATCGATTTGTCCGCGCGCGCTATGAACGTATAGAGAATCGGCAACACGCCATTGAGGTTCTGCTCGTGCAGATCGATCTTCATGTCTTTGGTGATGAAGTACGTCGTGTTCAGCGAGGACTTCAGTGCGTTCTCGAGATTTCCTAACGCGCCGGACAGATTCGCGATGCGCAACGGGTCGGGCGGCGGACCAAGAGTTTCCTTCCCGCAAAGCACGTACACCGACGCCTTGGGAAAAAACTGATCGGCGTACAGAAAATCCGGCCCACTGAACATGTAAAACGCCACAGGGATCGGCTGCAGCGATTCCGGAAGGTACGTCTCTTGCCAAGCGTGCAGTTTCTGGAGCTGCCGAAGATTGAGCCTTGTAAATTGCTGTTCGAAAAATGCTGCGTGTTCCTGCCAGGCCGTGTTGTGCGTGAGCGGGGCGAGGGGGGAAGTTTCCAACACCGGCATTCCCGCTAGAAAATGCGCGACATCATTAGGTCCGGCCGCCACCGGCATGGCACGAGGCGCAATTTCGGGGTTTTGTTGCGCGTACACACAAAGCGCGCTTACCAAAACGATGATCAGGTATAATGCCGCGTAAGTCTTCCAAGTCGGATTCATTGCGATCGGCGAAGGCGTTTGCTTGCGCAAAAATAAAGGAGCAGACCCACAAGCGCGGTCGCCAGTCCCGCGAGCGATTCAGTGGTCTTCGAAAGCAGGAGATAAGTCATCATCCAAAGTGTGATGACGGCAAAGATAATCGGGGGCAGCGGGTAAGCCCACACGCGATAGGGTCGGGCGATTTCCGGGCGCGTTTTGCGCAGCACGATGACTCCCAGCACAGTGAACAGCGAGCAGAGCAGGAGACTGAACTGGGTGTATTGCACAACGCTTTCAAAACTGCGCGTAAGCAAAAGCAGATTGACGATGAATAACTGCAGCACAATGGCGTGGGTGGGAATGCCGTGAGGATTCTTTCGGCCCAGCATTCGCAGCAGCCAATGATCTTCGCCCATCGACATGGTGACGCGCGGCCCGATCCACGTCATTGAGCTGATCGCAGAGACCAGGCCGAGACAAATGACCGCGCCGGCAACGCGACCGCCGTTTGGCCCAAAAATTTGTTTGCCTGCGATCAATGCTACCTCGAGCTGACCTTTCAATTCCTGAGCGGACTTAGTGGCGAGGAAGATGGCATTAAGCAACACGTAAGTGACGATCACAACGCATGTCCCGGCAAGTAACGAGCGCGGCACATTTTTTTCCGGCTGCTTGATTTCGCTGGTGATATAGACGGCTGCGTTCCAACCCGAGTAAGAATACATCACATACACCAGCGATACCGCGAAAGCCCCACTGAAGATTAATTTCGTGTCGCCGAGTGCCGGCAAAAAATCGATTGGTTGCTTCGGGTGAATAAAAGAGCCGGCAACAATTAGTGCCCCGATCAGGAGCAATTTTATGAGCGTCGAAAGATTTTGGAATACACTGCCAACCTGCAAATTCTTAAGATGAAAGAGCGCGACCAACCACACCACGGCAAATGAGAGAAAGACCGGTGAGCCAAAGCCGAGCACGCCGTTTACGTATTTACCAAAGGCCATTGCTGCGAGCGCGATCGGTGCGGCGAACCCAACCGTGGCGGAAACGAATCCGGCCATAAACCCAAGTGCCGGGTGATATATCTGTGACAAAAAGTGATATTCGCCTCCGGAACGCGGCAACGCGGCGCTGAGTTCGCCGTAACAAAGCGCGCCGCAAAGGGCCGCAATTCCGCCGATGAGCCAAAGCATCAGTAGCGGAAATCCCGACTGAATGTCGGCCAATTGAAAACCAAGACTGGTGAAGATTCCGGTGCCAATGATGTTGGCTATAACAATGGAGGATGCAGTGACGAAGCCAATGGTCCGCCGCGGGGGACGCGATTTCACGGAGCGGCGTTCAGCGGTCGCGGTCATCTCTGAAGCGACAATCCCGAAATTGTCAGGACTGGCGAATTCTTTCGAAGCGGCATTCATGTTCATGATTGGCGAACGAGCTTTGCGCGACGTGCTGCTCGTGGTTGGAAATTCGTTCGTGGCTTAGAATAAAACCAGAATCACATCTTCAGTTTTACTGAGTTGTCAGAAGTCATTCCCGGCCTCACTTTGGAGTGGCATGAACGCATCTCCCAAGCTCTCCGTTGAAACAGCCACCCAACTCGCGGTCTTTCTTGCAAATCGTCCCGGGGCGCTTGCGCGCGTGTGTGAAGCGCTGGCGAAGGCTGGAGTCAACATTCACGCCCTCGCTACCTCCGACACCGTCGATCACACCGTTGTGCGCATGGTGGTCAGCGATCCCACCAAAGCGCTGATGCTCTTGGGCGAAGCTGGCGTGCTGGCGCTCGAGACCGAAGTGCTCATGATTGAGACAGTGAGTGAGCCGGGCGTCATGGCCAAAATCGCCGAGTGCCTCGCGGAAGCCGAGGTCAACATCGAATACGCCTATCTTGCCGGCGGCCGCGAAGGTGAACGGGGATTGATCATTCTGCGGCCATCGGATGTAGAAAAAGCGACGCGCGTTCTGCAGGATCTGTAGGTGTAGGCATACGCGCGGCCGCCGGGCGCAGCTATGAGCGCAAATTCAGCCCTCACGGTCGAATCTCAATCGTCGTTCCGTCGGCGGTGACACGCCAGAGTTCCTCGATTTCTTCGTCGGTGACCGCTACGCAACCCAGAGTCCAATCTTTCCAACGATGAAAAGCGCCAATCCAGCCGCGCCCGTTTTGAATCCCGTGAATCATGATGTCAGAACCTGCTAAGACGCCGCGTGCAACCGCACGGTTGTTGTCATCCTCTGACGGATAAGAGATGTGCAGCGCGAGGTGAAAACTACTTTGCGGATTTCGGCCATCGATTTTGTAAGTGCCCTCGGGTGTTTTCATGTCGCCTTCTTCCTGCTTTGGTCCAATCGGGTTGCGACCCAGTGCGATTCGATAGGCTTTGACGTGTCTGCCATCGCGAAAGACAGACAATTTCCTCGCTGATTTTTCCACAACGATCCGATCGATTGTTGTTCCTGCCGGCAACCGGTGCCAATTGTGATGTGCATAGAAGTAAACCGCCAAGGCGCAAATGGCGATAAATGCGAGCGCGATCTTGAGCGTCACGTGATGAGGTTTCGATGGCTTCGGCCAAAAACGCAAACGGCCGCCCTATTAGATCGCATGCGGGTCCGCCGTTCGTGATTGCCAATGCGGACTCGATGCCGGATAAATGCGCGGCGCGTTTATGACTTCAGTACGAACCTGGCTCGGTTTTCCGTATCCTCTCGGCGCCACGTGGATGGGGAACGGCGTCAACTTCGCCTTGTTTTCCGAGCACGCCACGGGGGTTGAGCTTTGCTTGTTCGACAATCGCGAGGACACCGAAGAGAACGTTCGCATTCCAATTACGGAACGCACCGATCAGGTCTGGCACGTGTTTTTGCCCGATGTGCGTCCGGGACAATTGTACGGTTTCCGCGTTTCGGGTCCGTACGATCCCGAACATGGCTTGCGGTTTAACAGTTCGAAACTCCTGCTGGATCCTTATGCCAAAGCTATCGCCGGAGAAGTGAACTGGTCAGATGAAATGTTCGGTTACGTCGTCGGCGATAAGAAGGAGGATTTGACGCAGGATTTCCGCGATGATGCGTGGGGTGTGCCGAAATCGGTCGTCATCGATACCGCATTCGATTGGCAGGGCGACCGGAGACCCGGTGTTCCGTTGCACACTTCGGTGATTTATGAGGTGCACGTGAAAGGTTTCACCAAACTGTGGCAGGAGGTGCCGGAGGAGTTGCGTGGCACCTATGCGGCGCTCGGCAGCGCGCCGGCCATTGATTATCTGAAAAAACTCAGCGTAACCGCGATCGAACTGCTGCCAGTGCATACGCATATTGACGACAAAGTCCTGGTCGATCGCGGGCTGACGAATTACTGGGGCTACAATACGATCGGATTTTTCGCGCCGCATGCGCAGTACTCCGGTAGCGGGCAATTGGGCCAGCAGGTCTCCGAGTTCAAGTCGATGGTGCGCAGCCTTCACACTGCCGGAATCGAAGTGCTTCTCGATGTAGTTTACAATCATACCGCAGAAGGAAATCAGCTCGGCCCCACGCTTTGCTTCCGCGGGATCGACAATCTCGCTTATTACCGGTTGAATCCGGAGAATCCGCGCTTCTACCTGGACTTCACCGGAACGGGTAACACCTTCAATCTGCTTCATCCTCGCACGCTACAACTGGTGACCGACAGCCTCCGTTACTGGGTGGAGGACATGCACGTCGACGGATTTCGTTTCGATCTCGCCCCTGCGCTCGCGCGTAATCATGAGGGTGTAAACAGACTGCATCCGTTCCTCCAAGTGATCCAGCAGGACCCGATTCTGTCGCAGGTAAAACTAATCGCGGAACCGTGGGACGTAGGCGATGGCGGCTATCAGGTTGGGAATTTTCCGGCGCCGTGGTCGGAATGGAACGGCAAATATCGCGACGCAGTTCGCAGTTTTTGGAAAGGCGATGAGCGCCGTGTTGGCGAGATGGGGTATCGACTTGCCGGAAGCCCCGACCTTTATCAACACAACGGGCGATGCCCGTACGCGAGTATCAATTTCGTAACCGCACATGATGGTTTCACCCTGAACGATCTGGTCAGCTACAACGAGAAGCACAATGAACTGAACGGCGACGGCAATCGCGATGGCGACAACAACAATCTCTCTTGGAATTGCGGCATTGAAGGTCCAACCGATGATCCGCTAATCAACGCCTTGCGCGAACGGCAGCGGCGGAATTTCCTGACGACCCTTTTTCTTTCACAAGGCGTTCCGATGCTCTGTGGTGGCGATGAGTGGGGTAGGACGCAAATGGGCAACAACAACGCTTATTGCCAGGACAATGAGATCAGTTGGTTCGATTGGACTCGTGACGAAAAGCAGAATGAGTTTCTGGAGTTTGCGCGAAAGCTGATCTCCTTCCGCAACGCGCATCCCGTATTTCGCCGTCCGAAATTTTTCCAACGTCGCAGGATACGCGGTTCCGAGATTCGCGACGTGATGTGGTTCAATCCCGGTGGCAGCGAAATGAGCAAGGAAGAATGGGCATCGCCGTTTGTGCGGTGTGTTGGGATGCTGCTAAGCGGCGATACGAGTGATGTTGTCAATTTTGAAGGCGAACCGGTCCGCGACGACACATTTCTGCTGCTGATCAATGCCCACTACGAAGCGATCCCATTTGTGCTGCCCGGTCAGGAAAATATCGAGTGGCAACTGATTCTAGACACGGTGAACCAGAACGGCTTTTTAACCGAGCCCAGAGAATTCGCATCCGGCGACGACGTCGATCTCGGCGGGCGCGCCTGTTGTTTGTTGCAGCTGGTCAAGGGCGCCGAGGCACAGGCCCGGGAGGAATCCTGGAAAAAGCGGCCTGTCGAATTTCCGCCGCTCAGCGCGGAGGAAGAACGCGCGGCCACAAAAGCGTAGCGCACACGGTCGTGTGCGCCCCAAAATAAAATTCAGGCAACGCAATCTTGTCGCGAAAAGCGAATTAGGTTATAGAGATATGAAGCGCGTGCTACCATGCACGGCCAATCTTTTGGTCAGCGATTTGCCAATGACACCGAGTTCTCTTTTGATTGTCACTGACCGAGGCAGTTTGAAAGCATATCGGGTGAACGAGACGCCAACGCGTGGGCCGAGTCTTCAACTAGTACAGGCGTTCAACATCACCGACGCGCACGGGAGGTTCATCGATAAGGTTACCGATTTCTCCGGGCGTTTTCCGGTCAGCGACGGCGCGGGAGCTCACCATGGGGCGGCTTCCATTGCAGAACGAACTCAACTTGTGGCGGAAACCGATCGCCGCATTCAGAAAGAGCTCGCCGAACAAATTACGAAGATCGTTTCGACAAACGGAAAGCAAGGCTGGTCGTTTGCCGCGCCAGCTGAAATTCACTCCGCGATTGTTGATCTTCTTCCCCCTGCGGTGCGCGACCGGATCGTCGAGCATGTGAAATCGGATTTGGTAAAGGTGGAACCGGCGAAACTCATTTCGCGGTTTCGTTCGTTGCAGCAAATCCAATGAGCGACGCTCGAGTGTCGGAATATTCTTGTTCCTTCAACACTCGAGAGCGCATTAGTATCTAATTAATTATGCAACTGCCTGTTAAGATCTCGTATCGGGGTCTGGAAAAATCTGACCAGATCGACAATCTCGTATTGGAATATGCGACGCGACTTGAAAAATTCTGCGACCACATCAACCGCTGCGACGTGGCGATCGAGCAAACCAATCACACGCATCAGAAAGGCAATCCTTACCGGTGCCGCATTGATGTGACTGTGTCGCGCGGCCACGAGGTGGTCGCCGATGAAAGGCAGATGGACAACGGCTCGCACCAGGCTCTCAACAAAGTGATCCACGACGCATTCAAAACAATGGAACGCGAATTACGCCGCGTTGTGGACAAGCAAAGGCGTGACGTGAAGACGCACGCCGATACGCGTTCGCCGAAATAGTTAAAGCAGCGTTCTCGTGTCAATCGCCCCTACCTGACGATCCGGGGGGCGTTGACTTACCTCCTGGCATAATGATCGGCGCCGAGAAAGTGAAGCGAAACGTAAGGCTGATCGCCGATGACCCAGCTGTCGTGCGGCAGCGGCGGAATGTAAAACAGTTCGCCGGCTCGCAGTTCGATCACACGCCCATCATCGAACGCAACGGCCGCGGTGCCGGAGAGCACTAATCCGACGTGTTCGACGTTGCAGCGGGCTGCGCCAACACTCGGGCCGACGTGTTCGCTCCATTTCCAACCCGGCTCATACGTGGCGCGACCAATTGTCGTTCCGCCCAGATGCACGAGTTCGAATCGACCTTTCTGCATGACGCGCACTTCGTCCGGCGCCTCGAAAGATTTGAGAATGACCGCCAATTGCTCACTGCTCATCCCGGATTCCACATCAAAAACGGTGCTCGTAAAATAGAAAGCGACTCTGCGCGTTCCGACAGCATTACACCTACTGATGAATTGGGAAAAGCGCTTCAAGTCCCGGTGACTTGGTATTGGCCAGGTAAACGTAGCCGGTAAATCGCGGGTAGTTGTCGGGGTCAGATTGCCACCGGTAAGTGCCGTCATACTCTTTGCCATCAAAATGGAAATGGATTCGTAGAACGGGAATACGGTCTGTGCCCGCAACAGTATCGAATCGAGCTCTGCATTTGTCGGTCTTGCCTTCGATGATTCGCGTGACCTGTAGAGCGCCGTTCTCGTCTCGAAGCGTCATACGTCCGGTGTAAGTGGCAGTGGAATCAGCCTTGCGACCGATGAGGTCATACTCTCCAGCCATGTAGCCACGCAAAAACTCCTCATCGATCGCGCTGGCGTTCGGATCTGCTCCGAACGCGGAGTCAGAACCGACAAGAATCATGGTTGCAAGGATTACAAGAAACGCTTTCATGTCAGGCGGTCTGCAGTTGCTTGCACATGATGTCACCGGGCCGCTGGTGCCAAACACAAGGGCAAAGTACTGTCCAGCCCAGGCGCGAATACCACGCCTGCTTGTCGAGGGTGAACAAATAAAGCGTTTGTATCCCTCGCCACCGAGCCTCTTCCTCGACAGTCGCACAGAGTGCAGTGCCAATGCCGCGGCGACGAAAATCCGAGCCGACAAATACTCCGCCCAGCCAGGGAGTCAGGTCTTCGCGCCCCTCAAGATCATGCACGCGAAGTGCGGCAGTTCCGAGAAGCTGTCCATCCGCGTGCGCAACCCATGCAATAGGCAACTCGTCTCGATTCATGTGCGCCTGTAGTTTTCTGATTCGAGTCTCAGGAGTTTTTTCGTCAAGGATCGAATCCCACTGCTCAAAGAGCCATTGCGCCAATTGCGGGACGTATTCCGGATGATCAATCAGAAAGCTAATCCGAACTCCACGCATATCGTTAGATGATCTCACGGATACGCCGGCAAAGGTCGGCAGGCGAAGTTACTTCGGCGACTTGGGTTTTGAGCTGAGGACTCGGTAGGTGGCCAGCGCATTCAGAACTTCGGGGTTGCCTTGGGACCAGGCGTTATCGATGATGATGCGTTTGAAGCGCCATCTCTGGCCGTCGCGGGCAAGTTCGCAGTTGTAGCGGTTCATGAGGAGGGCGTTCTCAGCACCGTGCCGCGAACCTTCGCGCGGCATGAAGTGTTGCGACATGACGTAGGCGGAGAGCGTGGCGGAATCGCCGCTGATCTCAATCTGGAGATTGGTGGCGGTGTGGCTGGTATCGAGCGGGCCTATGAGCGGAAGGACGGAATCGAGGATGCCCTGGCGGCCGGTGATCAGCGAAAAACCGAGATGGAGTTTCCTATCAGCGCGACGGAAATCGAGGACGCAATCTTCAGTGAGCGCGGAAGCCAGCGAATCGGGGTCGTTATGATCAAGGCCGAAGGCGTAGCGGTGAAGGGTATCGGCGACTTCGTAACGGTCGTTCGCTAGCTGGGCGATGTCGGTGCTCATAACGATAACCTAGTTCGGAGGGACGTGCTTCCGCACGTCCGATTCTCATCTAACGAGAAAGAGATCAGCAACAACAACCATTGGCGGGACGACAACTGGTATTCATCTAAGTCGCTGCTTTAGGCGCGCTGAGGCTTTTGCTATAGAACCCAGACCGATCGAAGCAGCAAACGCGTCGCTTCCCGGCAGCGAGCATTGAGCAGGTATTTTTGATCCGACGCGTGCGAGTCTCTGGCTGCTTGGCGGAGGTGATCCACTGGATCCAATCTCTACGCGCGACGGGCGTGATGTCCGACCACAACGCCCGCGCTTTCGGGGCGGCCGCGAGAGCCTTCCGCAGATCAGCCGGCACCTTGGGTTCCAGTTCCTCTCCGGCCGGCGCGATCTCCAGCATGACGACGTCGCCTGCGTCTGCGCCCGCAGCTTCGCGCATCTTCCGGTTGACCCTGAGCCAGTGGCTTCTTTGGCCGTCTGGTTCGAGCGTGGCTCGAAAGGGGAAGCCATTGATGGTGCCTTCGACCGTCGCCATGCCCCGCGAGGGGAGCTTCGCACTGGCTTCCTTTGGCAGAGTAAGGAAGGTCCACGAGCCGGCCTTCGCGGTGGCCGCCGGCCGGAGGAGTTTCGCTCTGCAACGGATTTTGGTTTTGGTCATTTTTGCTTGGTATTACTGATAGGAATTTGCTTTTTGGACGCGCGGTTCAATCGCTCAACGATGTCAGGTTGCCGCCTGGCAGGTCCCGAGAGCGCGCTGATTGTCACGTAGTATCCGTCCGGATCCCGGAGTGAGAACTCCCATGTTTGAGTGTTCGGGTTCACGTGGGGCTCTTCTTCGAACCGCGAGACGAGAATGCGTGCCCTTTTCAGGGCCATCTCGTAGTCGTCGACGCGGAAGAACAAGAGGAGCCCGTTGCCGGGTGATGCCTCGTCGGGGCTCATCAAGGAGGGATGCTCGTGCGCGCCCCACTGGTGGAGGTAGAGCAGAACGGTTCCATCCGTATCCAGGATCTGACCAAAGTAGTCATGGCCCGGAGGCGTCTCGGCCTGGCCGAACAGCGACTGGTACCATTTGAAGCTGCCGGCAACGTCGCTGACGCCGATGATCGTCCACGTGCGTTTCATGGCATTTCCGCTGTCGCCTAACGAGGCACAAGATCAGCAACCCAGCACTTTGACGTTAAGCTATGCATCTGTCGTAAAGTCGGAACAAAGTGCTGGATTCGCTGCACTGCATCGTTAGGCCGATCTTTTCGAAATAAGTCGTCGAAGGATATGGCCTTTCCACATCCATAATCCCGTAAGGACAAGTACTGGAATGGAGACATACCGAACAACGGGGGCGTAGTTTGGAAGTTCTTTAAACGGACTATGGACATAACCGATTATCGGAATGCTAAAGACGATGTGAATCGAGCGAGGAATCGTACGTTTGGTGGCATTATTCACGATTGGTTTGTAAATCAATTTTTCGGCGGACCGCATCATTTACTCTGGCCTAACGAAAAGCCTGCTAGTAACGCCGTCTGCCCAACCCCCAATAAGCCAGGATTCCTGTCAAGACCAGCATGGGGCCCACGACCAAAAAGAAACCGTACGGGTGTTGAGCTAGAGGAATGCCACCTACATTCATGCCAAACAAGCCCGCCACCAGGTTGATCGGCAAGGCCAGCACAGTTACTAGCGTTAACACAAAGAGCGTCCGGCCGGTCTGTTCATTGACAATAGCGGCCAATTCTTCCTGAAGCTGCTTGACGCGCTCAACCAAGGCCGTTGTATCGCTGATGGCGGTGGAGAACTTCTCTGCTGCTTGTTGCAGGTGCTGAAGCGCTTCTTCTGTAATCCAATCAGGAGGCCGATTAACAAGGCGAAAGAATGCTGCCGGTTCCGGAGCCAGAAGCCGTTGGAGTCGAACCAACGTCCGCCGCAAGGAACCTAATTCGCTGCGACTGACGGAAACGCGCTTGGCCAGCAGTCGCTCTTCGAGTGGGTCTACCCGCTTGGTGATCTTCCGCACAATGTCAACCAACACAGTGGCCTGATCTCGCAACAAGCGCGACAGAAGTTCAATCGGCGAGCGAAAGACCTGGCCAGCTTCCACCTCTGTCCGGAGTTGATCAATCGAACGCCAGGGCCGGGCGTGCGCGCTTACTACCACGCGCGGATTTACGCAAAGACTGGTGGTCGCAACTGGTGCGTCAAATGTGAAATCGAAAAGCACATCATGGACACGCGCCACCAGTGAGTCTGCGTCCTGCTCCAGGTGAGTGGAGTCTACATCGCTATGCAACGATTGGTAAAAGGTATCGGGCAAGGTCAGATACCGCCGTAGCCAGGGCTCAGAAGCCACATTTGAAAGCGAAAAATGCAACCAGAGGAATTCATCCGGTGGTGCGGGACCCGGCGCGGTCAAAAATTGAACCGCCGCCTCCGAAGTGATTGGCAGTGTTGGTTGATTGGGAACAAAATGATAGCCCCAGATCGGCCCATCCTGGTTTGTACCGGACTTCGGTCCAACATTTTGCGTCATTGTTTGATCAGCCATCAGATCATTGGTCAGCTGGTTTCATATCGGTCGAAGCGGCTAACGACACGGAGATAAGCCACGGGCGGGGTCGTTTGCAAGCACGCTGAGGCTGCATCGCTCCGGCTTCATCGTTTTGGTTAGGCTGCGGAGCCTTTTCGCCGATACCGACCGAGAAATAGCTCCGGAATGCAACAAAGGACCAACGCGCCAATGATTGTTCCGAGCCCGATCCATTTCCACCCAAAGGGTCCGAGCGGTAGAAGCCCGAGCCCGTAAAGGAGGGAAGTTACAGCGCAGAGGATGAAAAATGGTCCCGTAAAACGACAGTGAACCCGGCCACATCGGGAAGCATTGAGTAAGCACACCACGCCCATGACCGCGAGAGACGTTGACCATAAAATCGTTCTGAACCCAGGCGATTCAAAAAAACCGAGCACAAAGGCAAACCATGGCAGGCACCAAAGAAGGAACGCACTTGGTCCTCTGCACAGCAGGTCGCGCTCCGAACCGCACGGCTTGGCATCTGCAGATTGCATGGCGTGAAAATGAACTTACCACTCTTTGAGGTCACCCACGTGATCGTGCGTCTCGAGCACGTTGCCAGCCGTATCGCAAACGCGGATCACAGCATCATGTGAACGACTGTAAAGCACATTCACACCCACCGATTCTTTGACTTTTCTGAAACTGGAATCAGCGATTCGCACCGGATTGAAGCCGCTATTTAAGAAAATAAAAGTCCGGCTTGTCGCTTACTCCGGCGTTCTCCATGGTCTGGCGCAGATCGTCCGAACCAGTGAATGCTTTCGCCTTATCGACATCTTCCACTGAGAAAAGCAGCATCACTTCATTTGGGTCGTCGGCGTTGCGGAAAAGATGTTCCTCCTTTAGTCCGGCTTTCTGCCGCGCCGATAGGCCGCGCCGATCCACAGAACCACAGATTGTTGCTTGTTCATGCGCACTGCACGTCGTCATCTAACGAGACACAAGATGAGCGACGGCAAACGAGGGCGCGCGTTGCTCGGAGTGAAAGTGCGGAAGTCATCTCAAAAGTGGAGCGTACGGCGGTCCGCCGTTCGCTCCATCGCCTGGTTAGGTCTTTGTGGGTTTATTGGCGGCGGTGGCGCAACGATCGGAGCGCAGCTCCATAACAAGTTCCTCGCCATCATCGCCATCGCACATATCCTCTCGTGCAAGTTGGAATCCGCATTTTTGTAAGACACGTATCGAAGCGAAATTGTGCTTTGCCACATGCGCGTAAACTGGTCGCGCCTCTATCTTGGTCAAGAATTGGGCCAGGGCCGCACTAGCAATCCCCTTTCCCCAATGTGTCTTGCCGAGCCAGTAGGCGATGTTCGGCTCCCCCGCCGCTTCCCAATAGACGACGTTGCCAGCCACGGTGCCGTCCGCGAGGATGGTGTTTAGGAT
>WNGK01003926.1_pt1 | contig 17334 bp, 16 predicted proteins | sample 5400601 | NCBI WGS metagenome assembly WNGK01 (sample SAMN13153376, study PRJNA577476) | soil metagenome | isolation source: 60 cm soil or saprolite under Garry oak tree replicate 1 | place: USA:California | collected 2016-06-15
AACATATGTTCTACTATCTCGACCCCTTCCTCTCAACGTATGCTCCATATTGATGCCTGACTGATTCGTCCTCAGTTTCCGTGTACTCTTCGCTGGGCTAACTCAGCCCTGTTGCTTGTGAACAATTGATGGGTTAGCCCGAAAGTTACAGGTCTCCACAAAAGCGGGTGAATCTCAGTTTCGCGGCAAAAAGGAATGGCAAGGCAATCACCCGCTTCACACGGAGCGCTGATAAGCGCGGAAGGCGCGGATGGAGAGCCAGGCGCAGACGAGCATCAATACCAGCAGTTCGGCGAGATGCACGCCCACCAGCGACCAATCGATACTGCTCCTGAGCGTTTGGCCGCCCACCTCGACGGCCCAGTTGACCGGATTGAAGCGCGCAACACCCTGCATCCATCCCGGCATGAGGCTCACTGGCAGGAAGGTGGAGGACAGGAACGTGAGGGGCAGCACCAGCGTCACATTCAAAGCGATCAACGACTCCTGTTTGCGCAGCATTAGAGCCAGGGCGTTAGAGAATGAGGCGAACGCCGCGCCCAGCAGTATTGTGCTAACGAACAGGAAGAGAATGCCAATTATGCCGCCGGAGAAGCGGGCCCCGACAAGCAGGCCCAGCCCCAGGATAATCAGCGATTGCAACAACACCATGCCAGCCTGGTAGACGAGTTGACCACCGATGAGGGCACTGCGCCGTACAGGTGAGACGAGAAAGCGGTTCATCACGCCGCGCTCCATGTCAATGACATAACTTGTGCCACTCCATCCCGCGGAGAGCATCGCTGACATGACGATGATGCCCGGCGTGAGGAAAGAAATGTACGAGCCAGAGGTGAAGCCGGGCAGCTCTGTGGCACGCTGGAAGAGCTGGCCGAATAAGAGCAGCCAGATGACAGGCTGTACCAGGGTGCCTACAATATAATACGGCTGGCGTAGAAACGCGCGCACATAGCGAGTGGTGATCTGGGCAGTGTTGGCAAGTGCGATACTCATCGGATAGCCTCCTTGTTTTCTGCTTTAGAGTAGGCCCGCCCTGTGTAGCGTAGGTACACGTCGTCCAGGGAGGGTCGAGCGACGGTCGCGGTCAAGGCACGAACACTGGCGGCGTCAAGTGACGCCAGGACGGCAGGAAGCCAGCTGGCCCCGCTATCGACACGTGCCCGTAGGATGCGACCATCTATAGTGACCTCGCCGAGCATGCTGTCGAGGCCGTTGAGTGCAGCGCGAATGTCGGACTCAGGGGAAGCATCAGCTAGCTCCACCTGAATGGCATCGCCCCGCAGCTCAGCCTTCAGCCCGTCGGGCGTCCCTTCGACGACAATCTGCCCATGATCGATTATAGCGACGTGCTTCGCCAGGTGGTCGGCCTCTTCCAGGTAGTGCGTGGTAAGCACGACGGTCAGCCCATCCTCGCCCGAAAGCCTGGCGATCTCGCGCCACATGTCCGCTCGCGCCTCTGGATCCAGACCGGTCGTCGGTTCATCCAGGAACAGCACCTGCGGCTGGTGGATGAGTCCCATCGCTACGTCGAGCTTGCGCTGCATGCCACCGGAGAGGGTGCGCGCAATGCGCGTGCGGGCGTCCAGGAGATCGAAGCGTTCGAGCAGACCGTCAACGCGCCGCCGCAACCCGGCACCGGAGAGGCCATAGAGCTGACCTTGCAGTGCCAGGTTCTCAGCCGCCGTTGCCTCCAGGTCAACCGAAGACTTCTGCGCGACGACACCGATCATGCGCCGCACACGCCCAGGCTCCTGTACGACATCCCACCCCATAATGGTAGCGCGGCCAGCCGTGGGCCGTGAGAGGGTTGTGAGAATCTTCACTATAGTGGATTTGCCCGCGCCGTTGGGACCCAGTAACGCGAACACGCTTCCTTGTCTGACACTGATGTTGACGCCTTTGAGCGCCTGAACGCCACCAGGATAGGTTTTCACCAATCCCTTGGCTTCAACGGCTGGCCGAGAGATGGCAGCCGTAGCAGGTTTTGGCGATAATTGAGACAGTGATGAATGGGTATCCATTCGTTTTTTCCTTCTTTATGAAAGAACACATGAGATGTATTTCGGTGAGGAGTAGGTCGGTCAGCAAGCCAGGGAAACAATCCAGCTTCCCCGGCCTGACCCCGGCTTGCCATTTCGATCAGCTTGCCTTCTGCCCCTTGGTTGTGAGCAAGGACTTGAGGCGGGCGACATTCCGCGGCTGTGCTTTCTTCATCTCTTGTCGCATGAAGAACTCAGCTACCTTTGGAACATTCCCAACGTCAACAATAAACTGCACGCGGCAGGCTTCTTCGGAGAGCGGCTCGATGCGATAGCTCTCGCGGAATGGGTTGGGTACCCCGGCATCGGTCGCCAGCGTGAGCAGACGGTCCTGCTCAAACTCGGTGACACTCATCGTCTTCTCGCTCTTGAAGCCGGAGAACTTGCCCGCTTCGAAGTAGCTGGTTCCCAGGCGAGCTGGTCCCGGAGGGGTGACGCGTACCTGCTGAATGCCTGCTATCCAGGTGGGCCGCGCCTCCAGGTCGGTGAGGGCAGCGAAGACGGCTGCTGCCGGAGCTTCAAATGTGTCCGTGTATTCGAAAGTTGCCATGGTTCTTTTCCTTTCTTCTGCTAGGACGAGAGCCGACAGAGGAGCGTGGAGAGGGTCTGGGTCAGCGCCTGCTCAGCCTCTTGCTCATTCTCCTCGGCTACCCGGCAACGCCAGGCGATGAATCCATCGGGGCGGACAAGCACCGCTCCCCCGCTCGTGATGCCATACGCCTCACAGAATGTGTTCCCGGCATCGATGAGATCGGCAGCCTCCCCGCCGATCTGATAGCTGTCCAGCGGGAGATGGAGGGCGTTTCGTGCGTGGCTTGCAGCCGCCTTCCACTGTTGTCCCTGTGGGCCGATGAGCAGGACGAAGTTAGGGCCAAACAGGTCTCGCGTCGAGATCGGCTTCCCGTCTCGTTCGAGTACAAGATGTGCGGCGTGGGTACCCGGCTGTCCCCTCCACTGATCCGGGTGCTTCACCAGGGGAAGATGTTCATCACCGGCTTCCCGCACGATGGCTCCCGTGCTATAACGGTAGCCCATAACGAGACTATAAGTATCCACTGTGATCCCGGCGGAGCCCTCGGTCTGGCGCTGCTGGGAAAGTAATGCCACCTGCTCGGCTGTGTAATCCGCCTGGGGGCGTCGCTCGGCATCGTAGGTAGCGAGCAACGCCTCGCCTGCCTCCCCACGCAGGACGGCGGCCAGTTTCCAGGTCAGGTTGTACGCCTCGGCGATCCCAGTAGCGCCTCCCAGACCACCGGTCGGTGGTTGCGTGCGAGCCGCGTCCCCTACCAGGAAGACCCGGCCTTGCTGGAAGCGATCAGCCACGAGTTCACATGTCTCATAGGTTAGCACGGTTTTGAGTCGCACCGGCAGATCCGGGATACCAACGGCGGCCCGGATGAGCGACAGGCAGCGTGCCTCTGGATAGTCGGCAGGGGACTCCTCCTCAGGATCGTAGGGCACGTCGAGCCGGTAGAGATCAGGTCGCGTCGAAGAGCCTGGATATGGGACCAGTGCTGCATTTGAGACGGTGTCGTTCGCGATAAAACACATGACTGCATGTCGCTTGCGGAATATCTCCATCAGGTCAGCCTCGAAAATCATACTGACGGCCGACCACAGGCTCTTTCCATGCTGCTTGACACCCAGTTGCTGGCGTACCCCGCTGTGGCTGCCATCGGCAGCCACCAGAAACCGAGCGCGAACCGTGCGTATTCTTCCGCTTTCCCGCTCGCGGATCGTGGCCGTGATGCCATCTTCATCCTGCTCGAAGGCCACCAGTTCAGTCCCGAAGCGCAGATCCCCACCGAGCCGGTCGGCACGCGCTTGCAGAACGGGTTCCAGCAGGTCCTGAGCAACCTGGCTGCCTCGCGCCGGGCTGCTGTCACTGATGAAGAAGGCGTCAACATCTTCCTGTAAAACATCAAACTCCTGGCCTACCAGGCTCTCCACCAGCAGAAGGTTGCCGCTCCTGTTGAGGGGTGCTTCGACCTCGTGAATGGCCTCCTCGATTCCCACACTGCGAAACATCTCCATTGTGGGCTGGGCCAGTGCAGGGATACGTGGATGGATGGCGGTGCCCGGATGGCGCTCCACCAGCAGCGAGGAAATGCCGCGCCAGGAGAGGAAGAGGGATGTTGAGAGGCCAACGATGCCCCCTCCTACAATCAGCACTTGTGTGGTCTCATCATAGTTGGGATGATGTGATTTCGATTGAGCATCCAAATGTTTTTTCTCCCTTTGCATTCGTTCAAACAAACACTTTTTCTTATCTATGAGGTCGCTCCTCATGTAAGGCAGTGTAGAATGCAACCGGGTGAACCGGCATCACCCACATCGGATGATTGCATGGGTGATCATGCTTTTTATGTAGTATGGTGTGATGTGCGGCAGGTGCTGAGGATTCAAGGAGTGGAGATATCTGAGCGGACGGAGAGATCAGAGCAGGTGAAGCTGGCGTGCGACTTCGCGGGCTTCTTTGCGGCTGTTCACATTGAGCTTGCGATAAATGCTTTGCGCCTGGGTTTTCACGGTGTTGATTGAAACAACCAGTTCCCGCGCTATCTCCGGGTTAGAATGACCGGCAGCGAGTAGGCGGAGTACGCGCTGTTCTTGCGCGCTCAACGGCTCGAAGGGAAAAGCTGGTGCGGAAGATGGTGTAACACTCTGTTCCGCGTTTTGCAGAGCAAAGGCATAGAGCAGAGTACGCGCGTATGTAGCAAGCGGCTCCGCTCGCGTCTCAGGCAAAACGGCCTGTAAAGTTGCTGCTATTGGCTGGCCTTCATCGAGGAAGAGGCGTTGGTAACCTTCGGGTTGGGCCAGTGTGAGGGCCTGCACAAGCGTCCGCCTGGCCTCGGATTGGTCAGGGAGCGCGTTGGGGTAGCCCAACGTCTTGAGAACGAGAAGCTCCAGTTCGCTCCTGCTGCGTCCCTGGGCGTGCGCGTCTTCCTGCCAGCGATCGAGCAAGTGAAGCGCTTCCTCCGGCTCTCCCTGCGCAATCAGCAGGCGAGCCATGATGAGCGCCTCGCGTTCCTGTTGCAGGAGGCGAAAGTCCTCACCGAGTTGTGTTACATTGTTTGACCATCGCTGCGCTGCAGCCAGGTCTGCTGTAACGAGGGCGAGATGAGCCTGACAAGCGAGTACTTCCCGGTGCAGGTAGGACCACCTGTGCTCCTGCGTCAGCATCACAAGTTCTTGCAGCAATTGCCGCGCCTTGTCCGTCTCGCCGCGCGCATGAAGCACGCGAGCAAAGACGAGCGAGGCGGGAACCAGGATCACCTGCTCCGCATGATACTTGCCGACGTCATTGGCATGGCGTTTGCATATGTCGAGCGCCTGCAATACCTGTTGCTCTGCCTCCTGCAGGTTATTCCACTCATAAGAGAGCGTCGCGAGACCAATCAAAGCCGTCGCCGTATCGAGAGGATCCTCTGTCGCTTCATCGAGTACCTGTTGATAGAAGCGTGCCGCCTGGTGTAGTTCTCCCTGCTGCGCATACGAGTCAGCCAGCATTAACGTAGCTGCGCGCATTCCAAATGGATTGCCATTGGCTTCAAAAAACGCTCGCGCTTCCGTAACCACCTGGCGGGCCGCGAAGGGTCTACCTGCCTGTTCTTCTTCCATCCCTGCCACGAGCTTTGCACTCGCACCCCACAAGCCGCCCGAAGCGGGCAGTAAATCAAGGGCCTGCTTGGCATCGGAGAATGCACGGAAGAGGTCGCCCTGCCACATGGCGACCTGCGAGCGGAATGCCAGCACTTCACCGAGGTTGGACATGTCGTCCCTGGCGCGCCAGTAGCGCTCAGCCATCCCCAGCGGCTTCTGGACGAGCGTCATCGTCGCCGGGTCGCTGCGATCCAGCGTGAATAGCAGGGCTATCGCCTGAGTCAGACAGAGCTTTGGATGCGCCTGAAGCACTTCTTCCGGCAACTGACCTATCCAACGCAAAAACGTTTGTAGTTCATTGCTGGTATTCTGAGGTCCAATAATACCTTCGATCAGCACAGCAGCGCGTGTAAAATCTCTGGCCGAGACGGCTACTTCAACCGCTTCGGCGGGCAAACCATGTTCTTCATACCAGTGACTGGCTCTGTCGTATAACGGGCGCAGGTAGTCTTCACCGAGGCGTCGCCGCGCCTCGTGCTGCATAGCCTCGGCAAAAAGGGCGTGGTAGCGATACCAGGTTCCCGCGTCATCGAGCGGCACCAGGAAGAGGTTCGCGCGTTCCAGTTGTTCCAGCATCTGCTCGCTATCGTTTCTGCCCGTGACCGCATCACACAGTGAACCTGTCAGGCGATTGAGAAAGGCTGTCTGTAACAAAAAGCCCTGCAGCGATTCCGGCTGGGAAGAGAGTACATCGGCCACAAAGTACTCCAGGATGTGGCGATGGCTGCCCGTAAAGGTCAGCAGCATTCGCTCGAGGTCCTGCGAGTCTTTGCGCCCTTGCAGAGCCAGCGCAAGCAGGCGCAATCCAGTCACCCAGCCCTCTGTGCGCTCCTCAAGGCGTTCAATGGCCGCAGGGGAGAGCGAAAACGAGAGAGATTGCTGGAGAAAGGTGCGGGTTTCCTCAAGCGAAAAGCGCAGTTCGGCAGCGTGGAGTTCGTACAGATCGTCATGGGCGCGCAGGCGAGCCAGGGGCAGGGGTGGATCGCTGCGCGTCAGTATTACCAGGCGCAGCATCACCGGCAGGTGATCGATGAAATACAGCACTGTGTCATGAATCTGTGACGAGGTAATGATGTGATAATCCTCAAGTACCAGCACGCAGCGACGCTCAACTCGCGCCAGGTCGTTGACGAATGCGGTTAGCGCAGCCTCCAAGGGCAACCTCCGCGAGGCCCGCAATAACTCAAGCGCAGTTTTACCCACCGCAGCATCAAACGTTTGACAGGCCGTGATGATATAACGCCAGAAGCGCACCGCGTCATTATCACCCGCGTCAAGCGATAGCCAGGCCACCGATGGCGACTCCCGTAGTTCACGGCGAGTAGCAATCCACTCGCTTACCAGCATAGTCTTGCCAAAACCGGCAGGAGCAGACAGCAGTGTCAGCTTACGTTCAAGCCCTTCATCAAGCCGCTCAAACAGGTGTTCACGCGGCACAAGTGATCGTCGCGGGCGTGGGAGAGCAAGCTTGGTATTTAACAGTTCATATGCATCGGGAAGTTGCTCGCGCTGTTGTTCAATTATACCGTCTCGGTCACTCATCATCCGTCCCTGTATGCCGGTATATAGACAGCTCTTGCTGCAAGTGTTCTAATATGGGTCAGTCTACTACCGTAATCGAGTAAATGCAAGCGGGAAGAGACATGAGGGTGCGCGTCAAGTTTTTGCGGGGAAGGATTGGAGCGAGGGCGACCGCAAGAGTCCCCTCGGCAACCAGCTTCCCCGAGAAGTAGCGGTCATGCTGGACTTTCCGGTAGAGGGAAATCCTCCCAGATGAGGCTTGCCCTGCCTAGTAGGCAAGCGGTCTTTGCAGAGCGTTCTGAGGAGGCTCCAGCTCAAAGAGCTGTACAGCTTCTGCTAAAATGGGTCTCCGTCATCTTCCGTGCTAAGCTCATGTTTAGATAAAGAGCGGTTACCTTGATTGGCTCCAGCGACAAATTTCAAGATGAGCATCCCTTGCACGGAAGATGGCGGAGACCCAAAAGGATTGACAGACTCGCTCGGTGGGGTAGCGCTCCCAGTGATCGACCCGGTGATTTTTTCCTATTTTGGCAAAAGGCTTCACATCGATAAAGTGCGATGATATAGTATGATATTGCACATGCGTTCTGGTATATCTGCCTGAGTGTCGATGCGTAGCGTGTAGCTTTGAGTCACCGAAAAAGGGAGACGATGAAAAAGACGCAAAAGCCTGTATATTATGGGTATGTGGCTGACATGGAAGCAAAATACGGCGACGGAAGGAGTAACCGAACCCTGATCGAGGAACTTTCCGGCAAAGAACGGGCGAGTGAGCGACTCTTATACAAAGAGGTAGCTCGTATTGTCTCCTCCTTATATGACCAGTGGGATCGGGAGAAACATGCTGCCCTTGACAAAGACGAGAGGAAAACTGTTCATTTTGAACCAGTATTGATTGTCTATCCTGATGGGAGCAAAAAATTTTCGTGCACCGTCTTTATTACCCATCTTGATTTCAGCTTGCTCGTGACTGATCTCCCAACGGGCCTCTCACTACAAGAAGAAAAGCACCCCTTTACCGCGCGCGCTTGAGGAGTTTTCCCATACGCTTGCATCGGCCTATGACCTTACGTTACCCTACGTGAAATCGGGCTATCAGCCCAAGATGTACTCAGTTCGTACCGTCATGCCGGAGATACATTTTCCAGGTTATTGTCCCTCTCCTATTCCTGAGTACGTGATGTCTCAGAAAAAATTTTACAGAGAACCTCCGATCACTACCTTTGACCGCGAATTTGTCAAAGAGCGCCTTGTTGAGGTCAAGCCCTGGTATCCCCTCCCTGATGAACCAGAGTTCATGCTTGTCACCTATGAGCTTACCGAAGAGTATCCGCTGTATGATCTCAGGACGATCTTTTTCGCTTTTCGCCCGATTGTGGGCCTAAAACTGGAAAAGGAACTTGCAGAGGGATATGCCGTCATGAAACGTAGCGTCTATGCTCTCGCGTGGCTTGGCGTGACGCCGTTTGCCAGGGAGCTTACCAAGTGGCATACCTACGAAACTTATTACCAGGTATAACGTTCCCGCTGCATCCCTTGAGAAATTCAGCTTGCTTGTCGTGTGACTTGCTTCCCCTGTAAACGGAGTTCCCGCGTTGCCCGATGCCCGTTGGTTCCGGTCGGCTCCGCAAACATTCCCGGCGCTCCTGCTGAGCGCCGGGAATGTTTTTTCGTATTTCCCCCCGGTCGAAGCGACTTGCTCTTATCGAAGATTCAAAGCCGCGAATCGCCAATCGGCGTCAGGATAGCCAACCGTTCGCCAGATGACGAGGTGAGCATCCTTTCCATCGAGTGTCCGGTGCCTCAATAACTTCTTTGCTAGCGCTTGAACAGCTGGCCAATAGTCCGAGAGAATCTGCTGCGCCTCTTTCCAGCATGCCTCTCGCAGCGTCGAACGCTCCTGCTCGTCAGCACTGAGGCGGGAAAGCAAGGTATGAATGTTCTCTAGATCGTCCCGCTCGCTGCCCTCAAGATACTCGTCCTCTCGTGCATACAAGGCGCAATAATAGGCCATGCCAAGCATCCCAGCATAATAGGCCGTGACCGTCCTGGGATCAATCCTGCCTCGCCGGAGCCACTCATCGGGCGAGAGCTGGTCATCCGATCGTGGGACGAGAAAACCAAAGCGGCAATATCCCCTCATGTTGTCCTTCCAACGGTGAGCCAATCGCAGGCCTGAAGGAGTGCCTGCTGTTCGCGTGGGTGAGTACCTCAGCGTACGCCTGCCCGATAGTCTTCTGCCAACTCGTTCGCTTCCTTAAGAAAATATGATGGAATAAATTGCTCTTCGTGTTCTTCTCTTTAATGTGCCAGGATGGCCAGACCGGTTTTGAAGAGAGCAAAGAAGCCGCCGGTGCGATACTCCAGGGGAGTTCTTTTCCATTCCCAAAGCCATCGCCCGACGCATAGCGAACACCGATTTTTCCTTCCCCACCAACGGGTAAGACACCATGAGTATTCCTCCTCATCAGTCTCGTTTGGAGAGCCGTCATAGATGACTCCCGATCGTCCTCGCATCTACCAGCCCACAGACAGGGCATTTTGCCGCAGTTCTGCTACAGGTACATCCTCTATGTTAGTGGTGAACAGCTTTACGTGCTGAGTTCTTTTTTCACTTTAACCCTTGTCAACAGCAGCGCGTCCCCGCATTGGTACCCGTTCGCGCGTGCATCACATACGTAGCCCTCGTCGTCATAGCTACACTGATTGGTCGTTACCTAAGGCCACCAGAGACGGTAAACATGGCTTCGTTGAACACGCCACCATGTGGTGCCGTGGCTATGGCAAAGACCGGGTAGGCTTTTCCACCGCAGAAAGAGGTGGCGATGTAATCACCTACCATAGAGCCCTGGGAGGTGCTTGCTAGCCAGGATAACGTCATTGGTCCAGCCAGGCGCTTCGTCGAGCTCCAGGTACTTCCTCCATCCGTTGATGACGAAGAGCCGACAACGAGCTGACACGTGGAGGAGGTGCAGCTCACCTTTGGGTAATAGTAGAAGGCAAGCGCCAGATGACCAGTGCTCCCAGAGGTCGAGGGGTCAACGGCCAGCCCCGCAATGAAGTGATCGACGCCACTTCCCACGGGGTCAAGAGGGATGCGCTGCACTCTCGACCAGGTCTTGCCATCGGCGGAGGTACTCAACACGAGATCGTTGGCTCTACAGCCGCTTTCAAAGCGGCAGTCTGGCCAGGCGACGTACACCTGGCCAGACCGGTCAATTGCGGCAGACGGGAACGGAAAAGAGGCGCGCATGCCACCTTTGGGATAATGGTAGTCCGACCGGGAGATCAGGACGGTGCTGCTCCAGCTTGCGCCTCCATTCAGAGACTGAAAGGCTGCGATGTTCTCAACAGTCAATGATGAAGTGAACACAATGAGAGGCACAATCACCGTCCCATTGGGCTGCACGAGCGGTTGTCCGCCAAGGCCTGAAGCACGGTCGGCAGTCGTCTGTAGCCCTGCCCACGTCTGTCCACCGTCGGTGGAGGTACTCATCAGAACCAGGTCGATACAACATCCCTCGTCAAACTCGACATAACAGTGGCCGTAGAAAGGACTGCTGGCCGTATCATCACAGGTGATCCAGTCTTTGTCGAAAGCACTCCCCGGCCTGCCCTGCTTTACCAGCACTGGAGTGCTCCACATAAGTCCTCCATCGGTCGAGCGGCTGGCAAGCACGTCGGTAAGGGTCCCAGAAGAAGGACTGCTCTTGTGGGCAAGGTAGGAGATCAACCAGACGTTGTGCTTGGCGTCGTAGGCAACGGACGGGTCGCTGACCCGGTCATAAGAGTCACCTGCGAAGACGGTAGTACCGGGGAGGAAGCCATGTGTCCACGACCGCCCACCGGTGATGGAAGTCGCCCAACCGATGTTGGAAGCTCCACCTTTAAAAAAGCGGCCCGCTTTGAAAGCCGCCACGACGGTGTTGCCAAAGGCAAAGCTATCAGGCTCAACTTCGGTTTGGTGCTGACTGGTTTTGTTCGTATAAGGATCACTGCTGATTTGGGTGAGCGTCATAGACGGTGACGGAGAGGTGAAGTGGTGCGTGGGTGATGAGCAGGCGCAGACAAGAGAGCGCGCGAGAGCTAGAGCACCACTCGTTCGCCCGAAAAAGCGAGCAATAGCTGACACAGGGAGTTTCTCCTTTCTGCCGCGTCGAGTTGAGACAATTACCATTGGCCCCGTACTTCAAGATTGCCCACTCCCGATACGATAAGCGGCGAGGTCTTCAAGATAGGTCAGCAGGGCGGAATGGTCAAGATCGCCGCGTCCTCTAACCTCCAGGGAGGCAAACATCTGGTCCACCAGGGCCGTCGCAGGAAGCGACACCCCATATCTGCGGGCAGTCTCTAATGCAAAACCGAGATCCTTGTGGTGAAAGCGGACGCGACCACCTGGAGTAAAATCATGGGCAAGCATGCTCGCTCCGCGCAGTTCCATCACCCGGTTGGCGGCAAGGCCACCGCTGAGCACGTGCAAGATTTTGGCTGGATCAACGCCCACCTTTGATCCAAGCACCAGAGCCTCACTGACCGCCTCGATCACCAGAGCAACCACGATCTGATTGCAGGCCTTGACTACCTGACCCGCTCCGCTTCCTCCCACATGCACAATCGTTTTGCCCAGCGCCTGGAAGATGGGCATACAGCGTTTGAACGTGTCTGCATCTCCGCCCACCATGATGGAGAGCGTACCAGCAATCGCGCCCGCATCTCCACCGCTCACCGGTGCATCGAGCATGATGATGCCATGTTCAGCCAGCCGGGCAGCCAAGGTACTCGCCACCACTGGAGCGATCGTGCTCATATCGATGACGACCAGACCCGCATGCGCTCCCTCGACAATCCCGCCAGGACCCACCAGGACCTCTTCAACCTGAGCAGGGCCGGGTAACACGGTGATCACCACAGCGCAAGATGCAGCGATAGCTTGCGGTTGGGCACTCGCCCGTGCTCCCGCCGCAAGAAACTCGTCCGTTACGGCTTGATGGCGGCCCTGCACAACCAGCGGAAAGCCTGCTTTGAGTACATTGTGGGCCATGGGCCTGCCCATAATACCCAGACCAATGAAGCCAATAGTGTCTGGCATAGCTGTTATCCTCTCGTCTGTCCATTCATTCGCATAATTCAGGGCCGACCTGCTACAAAGTCTGGTCGGGTAATGGCACCCTCCGAGGCGGACGAAACCAGCGCAGCGTATTTGGCGAAGACACCGCTCGTGTAGCGTGGGGCAGGTTCCCTCCAATTCGCCAGGCGGGCAGCAATTTCAGCGTCCGGAAGTTCGACATCGAGATGGCGCGCTTCGATTTCGATAGTGATACTGTCTCCCTCTTGCAAGGCGGCAAGAGGGCCACCATTTGCCGCTTCGGGTGAGACATGCCCAATCATCAAACCACGAGTTGCCCCGCTGAAGCGGCCATCGGTGAGTAATGCCACCGTCTCGCCAAGCCCGGCACCCACGATAGCACCCGTCACTCCCAGCATCTCGCGCATCCCCGGCCCACCTCGTGGACCTTCGTAGCGAATGACCACCACATCGCCGGGCTTGATCTCGCTGTGAGTCACTGCGCGCATGGCATCTTCCTCGCGATCGAAGACACGCGCAGGCCCTCGATGGTACAGCCGTTCATGACTGGCGATCTTGACCACGCATCCCTCCGGCGCGAGATTCCCTTTGAGGATCACGAGGCCCCCGTTCGGCTTGAGAGGGTTGGAGAGCGGGCGGACTACCTCCTGGCCGGGCGACTCTACCGCCTTGCTGGCTTCTTCACCAAGCGTGCGTCCACTCGGCGTCATCTGCCGCGCCTCAACCAGGCCGGCTGAAACAAGCCGCTGCACCAGGAGCGGCACCCCTCCGGCGCGATCAAGGTCAACCGCTACATAGCGCCCACCAGGCTTCAGGTCAGCCAGGAGCGGGGTGCGCCTGCTGATTGTATCAAAATCATCGATGGTGAGGAGAACTTTGGCCTCGCGGGCCATCGCCAGCAGGTGCAGCACAGCATTGGTAGAGCCACCCGATGCCGCCACGCCCGCAATGGCATTCTCAAACGCTTGCCGCGTCAAAATATCCTTGGTCGTCGCTCCACGTAGCAGGAGATCCATGATGAGCCGGCCGCAGCGCTTCGCCACTTCATCCTTGCGTGAGTCAGCGGCAGGAACGCTCGCTGTGCCCAGAGGGGAAAGGCCGAGAAACTCCAGAGCCATCGCCATCGTATTGGCGGTAAACTGCCCGCCACAGGTACCCACCCCCGGACAGGCGACATTTTCCAGCTCGCGCAGGTCCGCATCGCTCATCCTGCCTGCGGCATTGGCCCCAATTGCCTCGTAGACATCGCCAACCGTCACGTCCTTCCCTCTAAAATGCCCGGGCGCAATCGAGCCACCGTACAGGATCAAGCCTGGCACATTCAGGCGGATCAGCGCCAGGGCAGCACCGGGAATGGTTTTGTCGCACCCCACCAGGGCGATCATGGCATCGAACATGTGGCCGCGGCCGACCAGCTCGATCGAATCGGCGATGACCTCGCGGCTCACCAGGGAGGCCTTCATGCCTTCCGTACCCATGGTCACCCCATCACTGATGGCGATGGTATTGAACTCCATCGGCGTTCCACCGGCCGCGCGGATGCCCTCTTTCACTTTGGCAGCCAGGCGGCGCAGGTGGTAGTTACAGGGCATGGTCTCGGTCCAGGTATTGGCGACGCCAATAATGGGGCGAGCCAGGTCATCGTCGGTGAAGCCGATGGCTTTGAACATAGCGCGTGCACCAGCGCGGTCACGCCCATCTGTGATCACGCGGCTGTGCTGTTTGGGATCAGATGTCATAGGAACCTCCCACTAGAGGCATTTCGGTTCTCCGCTCATTATACTCTGAAAGACTGGCCAGAGGGAAAACCGAGTCCGGCGAGTAGCATCGGCGTGAGCGCCCGAACTATCAAGGATGGTCTGGTTGCTCAAAAAAGCTGAGGCACTCAAGGAGAGTGAGCAGGGACAACCACCGCGCTCAGGCGAGTAGCACGGTAGCGCTGTGAGGGGGGTTCGAGATATACTGACGAGAGTGCGGAGGCGAGAGGACAGGAGCAAGCAAGCTATGGCTGCGTTCTTGCTCAAGACTTGCTGCACGTCCTATCCTCTGTATACGTGTTACGAGTGAAGGAGTTGTCAGCATGCCTATCATCCATGTGAATGGGGCAGCGCTCTATTACGAGGAGCATGGCACAGGTCCCCAAACCATCGTCTTTGCTCATGGCTTGTTGTGGAGTTGTCGCATGTTCGATGCCCAGGTCGCGCTGCTCAAGGACCGCTACCGCTGCGTGGCCTTCGACTTCCGTGGCCAGGGCCAGAGCGAGGTGACACGCAGCGGCTACGACATGGAGACCCTCTACGAGGATGCGGGAGCGCTCATCGAACAACTCGGCTGCGCGCCCTGTCACTTTCTCGGCCTTTCGATGGGAGGCTTTATTGGCTTGCGTCTCGCCGTCAGGCACCCCGATCTGATACGGTCGTTGATCCTGTTGGAGACTTCCGCCGATCCAGAGCCGAGCGAGAATGTCGCAAAATACAGGCAACTCACGTTCGTTGCCCGCTGGTTTGGACTGGGCCTGGTGGTCGACCGCGTGATGCCGGTCATGTTCGGGCGGACCTTTCTCACTGACCCGGCGCGCGCTGGGGAGCGCCGCCAGTGGCGACGTCGTATGAGCGGAAACCATCGATCTGGCATTACACGGGCCACCACTGGCGTCATCACCCGCAACGGAATAGATGGCGAGATCAACAGGATTCGGGTTCCGACACTGATTCTTGTCGGAGACGAGGATGTCGCTGTTCCTCTGGTCCACTCCCAGCACCTGCACGAGCGTATCGCTGGCTCGCGCCTGGAGATCATCCCTCGCGCTGGCCATACTTCGACCGTCGAGGAGCCGACGGCGGTGAACGTTGCAATCACCAACTTTCTTGGCAGTCTCTCATAGGACCATGGGATTGAAGAACCGAAGACCACCATTTTCACAGCTGAAGACCGCCTTGATCTTCCCTGGAAGCCGGGGAAAGACGACAGAAGGTGCCCTGGTGGGAGCCTACAAGGGCTCGACCATTCTTTCCTGCACGACCAGCAGTGGTTACCAGGTTGGACTCCTGTTGGGCGCGGGTCAGCCATGCGAAGTAAAACCCTCCCCTCCCGTACCTGGGATGGGGTACCTGGTGTACTTCTACGGCAACGGCATGTGCCTGGGGACCTGCAGCTACGAGTTTGCGCAGTTCCGGCAGCTGGGATACACTGTCCTGATTCCTGAGTATCCGGGATACGGGATGAGTAGCGGCTGGGCGAGCGAGTCTGGATGCTACGAGGCAGCGGACGCAGCCTACCACTACCTCACCGAGATCCTACACGCCCATCCCGCCCAGATCGTTGTCGCTGGCTGGTCCCTGGGTGCCGCCGTGGCCATCGACCTCGCCGCTCGCAAGCAGGTGGCCGGTTTGATCGTGCTCGGTGCGTTCACGAACATCCCTGAGCAAGCTCATGCCATGCTTCCATGGGTTCCTAAGTGGGTCGTCCGCCTCTTCATAAGAGAGCGCTTCGACAATTTGAGCAAGATCCGCCAAGTGACTTGCCCAATCTTCATCGGACACGGGACCGAGGACGAACTCGTGCCCTTTGTCATGGCCGAGCGCCTTGCACAAGCAGCGAGGCCTCGCGGGCTAGTGACATTCCTCCCCATCCAGGGGTGCGGCCATAACGGGATTTTTGAGGCGAGTAGGGGCTCTGTTGAGGCGAGTAGGGGCTCTGCCTGGACCGCGATCAAGGACTTTTCGTCGAACTTGTGGCAAGCGAGCACACCCACTGATGAGAGCTCCTGAACCGACCGCTGGGATAATGCGGCAGCATCAAATACGCCTCCAGGGAGGCAACGCATATCGTTTGGTCAAGAAGGAGAAGCCGATGATGAAAGGGCAAACGAAGCGCCTTACTGGGCAGGTACGAGACGCGCTACTTGCTCTGCCAGATGCTGTGCTCATAGCGACACTCGCCCAGTGGCTTGACGATATCGATGCACAACTATTGGACTGGAGTGATGAGTGTCGCTATGCGCTCGGCTACCGCGTCCAGTCGGACGAAACGAACGAGATCTATCCCTCATTTGAGGAGTTCGAGCAGATGGAGCCTGAAGGGACAGGTGCCTCCTGGATAGCTCCGGACGCCCAGACGCTACGCATGATCCTTGGCACCCTCTCACTTGAACAGTTTTACCATACCGTGATTGCTCTGGCGAGCGAGGCCCTGGCTCTGCAGGCCTCCGAAGAGGCATGGGGACCTCCACCGTCAGGAATGAGCGACGGCTACGATTTCATGCGGGGCTTGACCCTCCATTTACGCTACACAGCCCTGCGCAGGCCGGACCTGGGCCACATCTACTTTCCCCGGCAGACCGAGGGCAGGAGGAAGCCGATGGAGCCGATGGGTCCCAGGCTGCCTGGCCGACCGCTCCATTCATCTCGGCATCGTGAGAGCCCTTCATCATCTGAACGCCACACTCCATGCTCCTTCTCCGCTCGGTCTTCTGCTTGCCTTCTTCCGTGTTGTGTCAACGCCAACCAATTATAGCTTGGCGCTAACAGTTGGTGGCTTTCCTTTCCCTAGCATACGAAGCGGGTTAGTCCTTGATCTCTTTCGCCTGTAATTCCTTGAGGGCGTCTCTTGCTACCCAGCGGGCTGTCCTGGAATCCATGTCTTGGATCTCATACGCGCATTCCAAAGCTAAGGCGCGGAGGCGGCTATTGCGTTTCCCGATCTGCCGCAATGCCCAGTTAACGGCCTTTTTGACGAAATTCCTCTCGTCACCCGCATAGCGTTTGATCAGCGGGAAAAACTGTATGAAGCCCTCGTCCTGTGCTCGTTTGTCATGGACTGCCAATTCGGCCATCAGCACAAAACCTGCCCGCCGCACAAACTCCCTCTCCCGCTGACACCACTCTTTCGCCTTTTGATAGGCGTAGGGCGTTTTATCAAAGAGATTCCCACAGACCTGGTCGCACACGTCCCACGCATCAAAATCGCTGACCCACTCATCCATCAGCTCGGCAGAAACAAGGTGAGGCTCAGCGATCATCGAGG
>WNGK01012736.1_pt1 | contig 17333 bp, 20 predicted proteins | sample 5400601 | NCBI WGS metagenome assembly WNGK01 (sample SAMN13153376, study PRJNA577476) | soil metagenome | isolation source: 60 cm soil or saprolite under Garry oak tree replicate 1 | place: USA:California | collected 2016-06-15
TCGGTGACCGTCTCTTCATATTCTTCGACGTAAGGGATGGAAACAACGGGACCGGCCAGCGTCTGCCTGCCATAGCTTTGCGAAGCCAGCTCCTGCACGACGGCCTGCTGCCGGGCCCAGCGCTCGGCAAGGATGCCGTCGATCATCTTGATCGGCACTTGCAATACCAGAAAAATCAGCGCGATCAACGCGGCTTTGATGAGCAGGGCCTTTTGCATGCGGCCTCCCCGAACGGCGATAGCTCCGAGCCTGATCGCGAACGCTGTCGCCGCCGAGGCGGCGCAAGGATACTTTCTGGCCAATCATGGCCGAACCAGGGTTGGCGCCTTAGTGGACATTCGACCGATGGCCGGCGTAAGATGGACCCACAACTCGAACGACGCAGGGAGTCAACCGTCGCGTAAATCGAAAGGAGTCAGGCATGTGCTACGAATACAGTGATTGGGCGTGGAAGGCGCGCGCCGCGGAGCTCGCGAAGAAAGAGCGCAAGCTCGCCGAGGCGCAAAAGAAGCAGGAACGCACGGAGCCGCAACCCGAAGCCGCTCCGGAGGCCCCTCCGAAAGAGCCGGAGACCGTGCCCGCATAGGACGCGGACACCGAAAACAAAAGCCCCGCACGTGCGGGGCTTTTGCTGAACCTACGCGGGCCGAATGGGAGTCATTGCCGCGTCGAACGTCGGACCCATGGTGAGCTCGTAGGATGCGCCACTCGCGCGACATCGTCGCGGCCGAGCCATCGACCGAGCAACTCCAAGACTCGCGAGGGGGCGAGCTCGAGCGCAACGGTGGCGGCGGCATACGTGACGATGAGCAGCGGGCCGTAGATCAATCGTGGGATGAGCCCGCCGAGAAAGAAGCCGACCAGTATCATCGCGCCCCACCGCGCGAAGGTTGCGGTCGGCGAGAAACTCGCTCCAATGGACGCCCTGGAGGTCGAGCATGACGAAGAGAGGCAGGATGCCGAAGAAGAACCCGATGAGCAGCAGCAAGGGCAGCGGAAGCGTGACGATGCCGACGAAAATGCGCAGCCGCTTCCCCGGTGTCAGTCCATCCTTCACCCATGTCTCATACGCCGCGCCGGTGGTCGCGGTCGCGTAGAACACGAGCATCGAGAGCGCGTAAATCGACGCCAGCGTATCGGCGAAGAAGACGACCAGGAGCTTGGTGCCCGACCATCCCAGAAAGACGACGCCGAAAATCGGGATCAGTGCCCGCGCGATGACATTGGCGGCATGACCGGCGCTGGGCATGGAGGTGATCTGCAGGGCGGTCTGTGCGGGCGCGAAGGCCGATCATGATAATACACAAGACGCGCACCCCGCGGCAGAGTGCGCAAGTGGAGGAGCGCCTACATGGCTGTCACGATCTATGACCTGAAGCCGCGCTTTCAGGCGCTGCTGCGCCCGCTCGTGGGACGCCTCGCCGCGGCCGGCGCCACCGCGAATCAGGTGACGCTGACGGCCGCCATCGGCTCGATCGCCGTAGGCGCGTCCGTGTGGCTCGCCGCCGAAGCGCGCTGGCCCTTCCTGCTCTTGCCTGTCTGGCTTTTCGCGCGCATGGCGATGAACGCGGTCGACGGCATGATCGCGCGCGAATTCGGGCAGCGCTCGGTGCTGGGCGCGTACCTGAACGAGCTCGGCGACGTGCTCTCCGACGCCGCGCTCTACCTGCCTTTTGCGCGCATCGAGCCGTTCGGTCCGTATTCGGTCGGATTGGTCATCGTGCTTGCCGGCGTCTCGGAGATGGCCGGTGCGCTCGGACCCATGGTAGGCGCGCCGCGCCGCTACGACGGCCCGATGGGGAAAAGCGATCGCGCGTTCGTGTTCGGTGCGCTGGGACTCTACGTCGGTCTCGATGCACCGCTACCCGCCGCCGCGTTCTGGATCATGCCCGTGCTTGCGTTGCTGACCGCATGGAACGTCGTCAATCGCGTGCGCCGCGGCATCGCGCTGGCGACGACGCGCAATTGATTGCGCGCCGCTCCGATGCGGACATTTGCCTCACGCCTGGCCGCCCGCGCGATCTGCAGCTTTGCGCGCGTGCTGACCGGCGCACGCGCGCTATGGAAGGGCTGCGCCCCGACGCTCGACCAACGCATCTATTACGGCAATCACACCAGCCACGGTGATTTTGTGCTGATCTGGGCATCGCTGCCTGAACCATTGCGGGCGCGCACGCGACCGGTCGCCGGCGCCGATTACTGGGAAACGAGCAGGCTGCGGCGGTGGCTGATTCACGACGTGCTGAACGGCGTGGTGATCGAGCGCACGCGCGTCGAGGGCAGGCCCGACGCGGTCCAGCAGATGATCGACAGTCTCGAGGAAGGCGATTCGCTGATCCTTTTTCCGGAGGGCACGCGCAATATCGGCGAAGACATCCTGCTGCCGTTCAAGAGCGGAATCTGCCGCGTCGCAAGCGTGAAGCCAACTGTCGAGTGCGTCCCGGTGTGGATCGAGAACCTGAACCGGGTCATGCCCAAGGGCGAGTTCGTGCCTATTCCGCTCCTGTGCACGCTGACCTTCGGTGCACCGCTGAAGATCGCGCCGGGCGAAGACAAGGACGCTTTCCTCGCGCGCACCCGCGACGCGCTTCTCGCCTTGTGTCCCGCGCGCGGGTAGAGCCGAATCCTATGCAGATGCCTGCGATCGCGCCGCCGCCACCGCAACTCATGACGCTCTTCGCCGGCATACTCGGCGTGCTGCTGCTCGCCAGCGCGATCGGCTTCGTGCTGAAGCGCGCCGTCGCTCACGGCCGGCCGCACCCTGCGATCGACAATCTGAACGCGCGCGTCACCGCGTGGTGGGTGATGGTCGCGGTGCTGGGCATTGCTTTTGCGCTGGGCAAGCAGGGCGTCGTGGCGCTGTTTGGTTTTGTCTCCTTCATCGCGCTTCGCGAGTTCATTTCGCTGGCCTACACGCGCCGGGGAGACCACTGGGCGCTGGCACTCGTTTTCTTCGTCTTCCTACCGCTGCAGTACGTCCTCGTCGGCATCGGGTGGTACGGCCTGTATGCGATCCTGATTCCCGTCTACGCGTTTCTCGCGCTGCCGATCTTCGCCGCGCTATCCGCGGACACGACGCGCTTTTTCGAGCGTACCGCGAAGCTGCAGTTCGCGCTGATGATCTGCGTCTACTGCATTTCCTACGTGCCCGCGCTGATGATGCTGCGCATACCGGGGTTCGAGGGCGGCAATATCCTGCTGATCGCGTGGCTCGTCCTGGTCGTGCAGTCGAGCGACGTCCTGCAATACATCTGGGGCAAGCTCTATGGCCGGCACAAGATCGCGCCCGCGCTGTCGCCGTCGAAGACCGTCGAGGGTTTTGTCGGCGGTGTGGCGAGCGCGACGCTCTTAGGCGCCTTGCTGGCGTGGCTCACCCCGTTCGCGCCGTGGCAGGCCGCGGTCATCGCGCTGGTCGTCAACCTGATGGGCTTTGCCGGCGGTCTCGTGATGTCGGCGATGAAGCGCGACCGCGGCGTCAAGGACTGGGGCACGATGATCGAGGGTCACGGGGGCATGCTCGACCGTCTCGACTCTGTGATCTTCGCCGCGCCCATCTACTTTCACATCGTGCGCTACTGGTGGGAGCCCTAAGGAACCTCTGAATAAGCCCCGTCCCATCCGGGTTTCGGCGCAATGGCCTCATCTGCGTTGTTGCGCGGCTTGGCGATTGCATGAACTATTCGCTGCGCCCGCAGTTGGCAACTGAGGCCTAGCATCTGAAGCCATTGCGACAGAAACGCGACTCATGTGCGACTTGTTCAGAGGTTCCCTAAGGTTTCCCTAACGTTGAAGGAGATTCCTATATGGGCAAAGGCCGACTGGAAGCGTTCAGCGACGGCGTGATCGCCGTCATCATCACCATCATGGTGCTGGAACTGAAAGTGCCGCACGGCACCGATCTGGCAGCACTCGTGCCGTCGATCCCTGTGTTCCTGACTTATCTGTTGAGCTTCGTGTTCACGGGAATCTACTGGAACAACCACCATCACATGCTGCACGCCGTGCAGCACGTTAACGGCCGCGTGCTTTGGGCCAACCTGCATCTGCTGTTCTGGCTGTCGCTGGTTCCGTTCGTGACAGGATGGATGAGCGAAAACCATTTCGCGGCGGTGCCGGTCGCGCTGTACGGCGCCGTGCTGCTGATGGCGGGCGTCGCTTACTTCATCCTTGCCCGCATCCTGGTGGCGCAGCACGGAAAGGGTTCTGCGTTGGCGAAGGCGCTTGGAAGGGACTACAAGGGCATTGCGTCGGTGGCGATCTACGCGGCGGCGATCGCGCTGTCGTTCTGGAATCCGCTGGTTGCGTGCGCGCTGTATGTCGCCGTCGCCATCATGTGGTTCATCCCCGATCCCCGCATCGAGCACGAGCTGGCGAAATGAGGGGCGCCTCGGCCTCCTCGACGTTTATCGTTCTTCAGCAATCGAGCGTCGGCCTCCTGCGTCGACTCGCAATTCCCGGCCGATCCCGCTGCGCGGGCCCCTCGTCCGGCGGCTCGCGCCGCTAGGCCAACTGGGAAATACCTGCCAACAGCCAACCCGATCCGCCCCTGACCGGCTTGGTCAGATTCCAGACCTCGTCGACGGACTTCGGCAGCGGCTCGCCATCCTCGCGTAAAAGGCCGGTGAAACGGACGCTGGCCCAATACTTGTCGCCCTCGGTCGCCACGTCGAGAACGTCGGCGTCGAGCGTCACGATTTCGGTCGGGTGATGCGGTCCGCGCTGGTCCAGCTCGCGACCGATCTCGGCGTTCATCTCCGAGGTCATCACGCTCGCAAGCGCAGCGCGGTCGGCACTGTCATAGGAATGTTGGATCTGGATGTATTGCCTCTTCGCCTCTTTGGCGAAACCTTCGGCGTCGAATCCCTGGGGTAGCGGCTTGCGAGCGACGCCGAATACGGGAGTGGCGGGCTCCGCAGCCAGCGCGGGCTCGATCCTCGCTTCGCTGGACCCTGGCGGTGCGCGCAGGGCATCATGATTCGCAGATACGCCGCTTCCTGGACTCGCACCGGCGTATTGCATCGGGCCAGCCGTTTGCCGGCGGCCCAGGAACATCCGCAGCAGAACCACGGCGCCCACCGCGAGCAGTCCGAGCAAGAGGAGGCTGCCGAAACCTTCCGACAGCCCGAGATGCGACAACAGCGCGGCGAGCCCCAAACCAGCTGCGATGCCGGCGATCGGACCGAGCCAGCGCGATGCCCCGGAAGGCGCCGGCGCACCCGAAGCGGGCGCCGCGGATTGCGGCTGCGTCGCGTCGCTGCCCGCGGGAGTCGCCGAAGAGGGCGCGGGTTTCGACGGCATGACGCTCTCGCGCTGTGCGCCGATGCTTCGGCCGCCTCCCATGCGCCGGGCGTCCGCGAGATCGCTCAAGACCAGCGTGAACGCGGCGCATGCGGCAAGAAGCAGGATGGATATGCGTTTCATTCGGTTCCTCCGATTCGGTCCTCGACAATATGGAGCCGTTTGCGTCCGGATGCAAGGAAATGCGGCAGACGCTGCCCGGGTTGGACGTGTCGTGGCGGAGCCGATTCCAAGGCCGCGCACGTGGCCGTGGTCGTTCCAACGTCCGAAGATTCGAGCGGTCACGCGACGCTCGTCGCTTTCCCACGGCGGCGGCTGGACAAGCTCGACGCTCGCATCTAGCATGAATACACGCGCACGCAACGGGCACCTCCGGCGCCCGCGCGCGCTTCCAGGAGCCGCCCATGCCCAATCCGTTCGTTCACGTCGAGCTGCACACCGACGACCTCGCCAAAGCGAAGCAGTTCTATACGCAGCTTTTCGGCTGGAAGCTCGAAGATATGTCCATGCCGGGCGACCAGACCTACACCTACACCATGATCAAGGTCGGCGAGGGCACCGGCGGTGGCATGATGAAAAATCCGATGCCGGGTGCGCCGGCGGCGTGGCTCGCGTATGTCGGCGTTGACAATGTCGAGGAGTCGACGCGAAAAGCCCAAAAGCTCGGGGCCAAGATCGTGCAGGACGTCATGAAGGTGAGCGACTTCGGCAAGATGAGCGTAATCCAGGACCCCACAGGCGCGCACATCGCGATGTGGCAGCCCATCGGCAAGATGTGAGGCTGTCGCGCCGGGCACAATAGGATGAGGCGCGCGATGCGCTATCGCAACGATCCGGGCGGCACGCGGCTGCCGATCAAGCTCGATGCCACGACCAACGGCGAGTTCGAGCCGATACCGCTTGAACGCGTGCATTACTACGCGCGGCATCTCGCGCTCGAAGCGGCGACTGTCAACGCCCATCGGCTTGGGCTGTCGCGCCGCACATTCCTCGTGTCCGCGTGCGGCGCGGCGACTACGCTGTTGGCGATGAACGCGGCATACGCCAGTGCGCATCGCCGTGGAGGCTACTATGAGCTGCCGGACGAGGGTGCGCTGGATGTCCAGATCGCACGCTCGGCGCTCGAGCGCAACCAGTTCATTTTCGACGTGCAGGGCCATTTCGTGAATCCGACCGGCGCATGGACGCGCGCGCTTCCACCCGGGGCGCAACCGTTGCGCATGTTCACGGGCAGCAACCGCTGCATCGCGGCGGCGCCGGCGTCGGGACTCGAGTATCTCAAATGCCTGGGCTCCGAGGAGTTCGTGAAGGACATCTTTCTCGATTCGGACACCGACCTGATCGTGCTCTCCTTCGTTCCCTCGACGCGCAAGGGCGAGCCGCTGACGATCGAGGAGGCCGCGGCGACTGCGCGCATCGTCGAAAGGATGGAGGGCACGCACCGCATGCTCGTGCACGGCCGCGTGAACCCGAACCAGGAAGGCGACCTCGACGGCATGGACGAGCTCGCGCAGCGCTACAAGATCGCGGCATGGAAGACGTACACGCAATGGGGGCCGGCCGGCAGAGGATTCTTTCTCGACGACGATGCCGGTATCGCGATGATCGAAAAGGCGCGCAAGCTCGGCATTCGCAACATCGCGATCCACAAAGGCCTTCCGTTCGGGCCGCAATCGTACGAGCATTCGACCTGCGTGGATGTAGGGCGCGTCGCCAAGCGTTATCCCGACGTCAACTTTCTCATCTATCACTCGGGTTTCGTGACAACCCAAGCGGAAGGTCCCTACGAACCGCAGCGCAGCGACGGCATCGACGCGCTGGTGACGAGTCTGCGTGACAACGGCGTCGGTCCCGGCGCGAACGTATACGCCGAGCTGGGCTCGACGTGGCGATTTCTGATGCGCGATCCGGACTCCGCCGCGCACGCGCTGGGCAAGCTGTTCAAACACGTCGGCGAGGACAACGTGTTGTGGGGCACGGACTCGATCTGGTACGGCTCGCCGCAGGATCAGATCCAGGCGTTCCGCACTTTTCAGATATCCGATGAGCTTGCTGGCAAGCACGGCTACCCGAAGATCACGCCGGCGCTGCGCGCCAAGGTCTTCGGACGCAATGCACTCAAGATCTACACGATACCCGAGGACGTGCTCAAGCAGCATCTGCCGCGCGACCGCGTCGCGCGCGAGCGCCCCGAATACCGCGAGCACGCGGACCCCAGCTTCGTGACGCATGGGCCGAAGACGCGGCGCGAGTTTCTTGCACTCAAGGCGCGCGGCGGTTAGGTTCTTAGCCGGTATCTGTCTTCTCTGGTCCGGCTATGGCAAACTCGATGCACACGGCTATTCTATGGATACCTGTCCGCACTTCGACCAGATTCGCGATGTGATCCCCAGCGGCAATGGCTGCGAGGAATGCCTCAAGGCCGGCGACAGCTGGGTCCATCTTCGCCTTTGCCTCACCTGCGGGCACGTCGGGTGCTGCGACGAGTCGCCCAACCAGCATTCGACCAAGCACTTTCACAAGACGAAGCACCCGATGATCCGATCGTTCGAGCCGGGCGAAGGATGGGGCTGGTGCTTTGTCGACCAGGCGATGTTCGAGTCGCTGCCCGTGTCTTCGTGGCGCGGCCGTTGAGGTGCTGCGGCGCCCCTTACATCGCTTCTGGTCGTCACCTAGCGCAAGCGAGGAATCTGTTTCGTGCCCCATAGGCCATGATCACTCCCGACCTCCTCAAGAAGGTACCGCTTTTTACCGGCGTGCCGGAAGCCGAGCTTGCGACGATCGCGTCGCGCGCCGCGGACATCCAGCTCCGCGCCAGCGACTGGCTGATCCAGGAGGGCGAAGCGCCCGCATTCTTCATCCTCCTGTCGGGCCGCCTCGAAGTGTGGAAGTCGTTCGGCGGAACTGAGCGCATGATCAACGAGTTCCTGCCCGGCACGCACGCCGGCGAGTTGCCGCTCCTCCTCGGCTCGCCAGCGATCGCCAGCTTGCGCGCGAAGGAGCCGTCGCGCGTGGCCAAGCTCGACGATCCGGATTTCCGCGCCTTGATCGTGGCCTGCCCGCGCCTGAACGCGGAGCTGCTGCGCACCATGGCAACGCGGATCAACTCTCTGCAGCAGGCGGCGGTAGAAACGCCGCTCGCGATAGTCACCATCATCGGTCATCGCTTCGATCTTGCCTGCCATCGACTGCGCGATTTTCTCGCGCGCAATCGCGTCGCGTTCCGCTGGCTCGATCCGCGCGATCCCGAGACGCGAGCCGGCCTGCCACCGGACCCGCAGCCCGATGAGTCATTCCCGGTCGTCGTGCTGTCCGATGGTGCACGGCTGATCACGCCGACGTTCCGGGCGCTCGCGGAGCGATTGGGCCTGAAGACCGCTCCGGCGGAGCCGTGCTACGACGTGGCGATCGTCGGAGGAGGCCCCGCAGGACTGGCCGCTGCCGTGTACGGCGCGTCAGAAGGCTTGCGTACGCTGCTGATCGAGCGCGAAGCGCCCGGCGGACAGGCGGGAACGTCGTCGCGGATCGAGAATTACCTTGGGTTTCCGACCGGCGTATCGGGCGACGAGCTCGGAACGCGCGCGTTGCAGCAGGCGACGCGATTCGGCGTGGAAATCATCGTCGCGCGCGAAGTCGTCGGCATCGACGCGGGTATTACGGCGCGGCGCGCACCGAGGCGTTCAACACCCGTGGGCGCGACATCTTTCTCATCGGAGGCGGCAATTCGGCCGGCCAGGCGGCGATGTTCTTTGCCAACTACGCGCGTACCGTGACGCTCCTGGTGCGCGGGCCGTCGCTGGCCGCTAGTATGTCGCATTACCTGATCGGGCAACTCGAGAGCAAGGCCAATGTTCGCGTCGAGACCCTGACCCACGTCGTTGGGCTGGAAGGCTCGGATCACCTCGAGGCGATCGTCGTCGAGGATCGCCGCAGCGGCGCGCGCCGGCGGGAAGCCACCGATGCCTTGTTCGTATTCATCGGCGCCGACGCGGAGACGTCGTGGCTGCCCCCGGCTCTGATACGAGACGAGCGCGGATACGTCTGCACCGGACGCGACGTGATGGATCTGGTCGCGCTCGATCATGGGTCGTGGCCGCTCGACCGTGATCCATATCTGCTGGAGACGAGCCTTCCGGGCGTCTTTGCCGTCGGCGACGTGCGCCACGGCTCGATCAAGCGCGTCGCATCGGGGGTCGGCGAAGGAAGCATGGCCATCGCGTTCGTGCATCAGTACTTGAGCGAGCGCGAGAAAAAAAGCGCGACCATCAAACCCGGAACACAGCGGAGCAACGCTACATACGCTTGACGAGCGCCTGCAGCCGCGAGCGCATTTCCTCCGCCGGCAGATGCGCGCTGCCACCGTGACCCGCCAGCACCCACTCGAATCGATAGTCGATAAGCTTTGCGAGCGAGCGCTTCTGCTCGCTCCACGAGTACCAATTGACTTCTCGAAAAGCCACGAGATCGTGTTTGCCCTCGCTCCAGGCGAGCGAGTCGCCGCTGAACAGGTACTTGTCGTCGAGGAGATAGACGACGCTGCCTCGCGTGTGCCCGGGCACCGGAATCGCCAGCAGCCCCGCGCGAATCCCGGTTGCTTGCTCGCCGCGTATCAGATCGGTTGCGTACCGCGCGGCCGAGCGATCGTCTTCGTGGATCCAGACACGCGCCTTGAAGTGCGCGGCGTAGCGATCCGCATCGGCGACGTCGTCGCGATGGGTGAGCAGAATATCGGCGATGCCGCCGAGCGCATCGATGCTGTCGACGAGCTTCTTGACGTAGCGAGGCGAGTCGACCAGCAAATTGCCGTTGTCGCGCCGCACCAGATACGAATGCGCCCCGTAGGAGGAAGGTGCATTGTAGCCGCAGCGGTAAATGCCCGGCGCCAGCTCCTGCGGAAACAATTCCGGCGGCTGTGGATGGTGCGTGATGCTGCCGACCGACGCGGTCGGACACACGAGCACCGCCCGCCACGCCGCGATCTCCTCCGTGTCCCCGGCGGGCTGGCGGACAAAGACGGACTTTCCCTGGCGGCGAACGATCAACCCGGGCGCGACGTCGCGCGAAGCGCCGCAATCGATGCAGCGGCTGTCGATGTACCAGTCACCGGGCGCCGAGGCCGGATTGCGGTCAGCGAGCTTGGCCATCGCCGGAAGATGATGCATCGATCATGCCGCCGCTCCGTGGATTCTATTCGAGCGCGGCGCGATCCCACTTGCCCAGCATCGCGGTCGCATCATAGGTGCTCTGCATGAACTCTAGCAGTGTAGCATCCGGCGATTCCGCTTCCCGCACCGCGTCGTACGGCAGAATGAATTCGCGCAGTTCGGCGTGATAATAAGCGGCGGCCGGACCGATACGCGCCGTCTTGAATCCGGGAGGCTCCGGGTAGGCGTACGCGTAGAACGCAGCATGAGGCATCGAGGCATCGCCGGGCCAGAATCCACAGCTGCTCGCTTCGTGAGAATACGCTTCGCGCGCGACCCAGTTGGGCAAATGCGGAACGCCACCGGGATGTTCGGGAGCGGGGCGCCCGGAAAAACGGGTCACCGCGAGGTCGAAGCCGCCCCAGAAGAAATGCACCGGACTGCATTTGCCTTTGAAGCGGGCACGAAATTCCCTGAAGACGCGGTCCGCCTGCACCAGGGCTCGCCAGAATCGATGGGCGTATTCTGCATCGTACGATCGATGCTCCTCGTCGATATCGAACCGAACGGCGTCGACGATCTCGCTCGGCGTCGTGTTTATCCTTACGTCGATGTCCAGCTCAGCCAGTCGGGCAAAGAATTCCCGATGGAAGTCGGCGACCGAGCGCGGCTGGAGTGCCATCGCTCTACTCAACCCGTCGCTCGACTGAATCAGGAGCACGTGATCGATGAAATCAAAGTCGATCTGGAAGACGCGCGCGCCGTATCTGATCGGCGAAGTCGTGAGTCCTCGCGCCGTGACGTACAGCACGACATGCCAGGAATGATTGACCCATGGCGTCTGGACAAGCCGGACCTTGCCGACGATCTGCATCCACATGTGCAGCGTCGCTCGGGTGTCCTTCCAGGCTTCGAACGGCAGGCTCGGCCAGGGGTTCATCGTGGATGGATACGCGTTGCGCCAGGCGGCGTTGCGAGGTGCTGGTCGGGAGTCCGATGCTGGATTGTCAATCGAAAGGCATCGGGTGTACCAGCCATGCCGGGTGCCGAAGGAACAATTGCAGGTGACGTCGCTCTAGATGTATTCTCGGACGGCAGTTTCTGCATCGACTGACCCCCGAACCCGATCAAGGAGAGAACGATGCCCAAATACGGCAAGAAGGTGCAGTCCAAGGTCAAGAAGGTCATGCGCGAGCGCAAGCAAGGTACCTTGAAAAGCGGGAAGTCCGGCAAGAAGGTGACGAGCCGCAAGCAGGCGATCGCCATCGGGCTGTCGGAAGCGCGCAAGGCAGGTGCGAAAGTACCCGCAAAAAAGACCTCGTCCAAGAAGAAGACGTCAACCAGAAAATCCGGCTCAAAAAAATCGACCGCCAAGAAGCAATAGCCAAACGGCAGCAATTCTGCGTGGCGGTGCTTGCCGCCACGCGACTCCCCGGGACTCACTTGCTGGTGGCCTCCGTCGTTGAGGGCAGGTTCTCCTTGAGCCAGATCATCGATCTGCGCACGCGCTCGTATCCGCTGGGGTGGTCGTAGAACACGAATTCCTCCAATGCCCCGGGATGGATCTTGCGGTAGGTCGACAAGCGCATCGCCGCCATCGCAAAGCCTTCCGGCTCGCGCGCCGCATTGAGCCCGAAGGCATCGGCCTCCGCTTCGACCGTCCGCACGATGGTGTTGGTTAGCGGCATCAGAACGAACCAGATCGCCGAGTAAATCGCCAGTATCAGCGGCAGCGCGGCGGAATCGGCGCGATCGCGGAGCCCGAGTCTGGGGCCCCAACGCGCGAGCGCCCGGTCGAGCATGATGTGCACGGCAAGGAGAGCGATGCCGATGACCAGCGTCGTGTACACCGCCAGCATGAAAACATGATTGAGGACGTAATGGCCCATCTCGTGGCCGAGGACGGCCTTGATCTCGGGCAGCGACGTATTATTGAGCAGATTGTCGTTCAGGCTCACGCGCGCCACGCCGAGCAGCCCCGAAACATTGGCGCTGATGCGCTTGGTTTGCTTCGAGGCGTCGAACCAAGCGACATGCTCGGTGGGAATTTCGTTCGCTCGCGCGAGCGAGTACACCGCATCGCGCACGGGCCCTTCCGGCAGCGGCTTATAGTCATTGAACAGCGGTGCGATGAACACCGGAAAGATAAGGTTGTGCAGGAGATTGAACGCGAACACAAGGCCGATGGCCCACGCCCACCAGTGCGCGCCGGTGCGCCGGAGCACCACGTAGAAGAGCGCGATCAGCGGCGTGCCGATAACAAGCCCGACGGCGAGTTTGATCAGCGCCTCGCGCAGCCACGCCGGGAAGCTGAGGTTCGACAGGCCGTACCGGTGCTCGCGCCAGAAGCCGGCGTAGATGTCGAGCGGCAGTTCGAGGACAAAGGTCACGAGGAGGAATAGCGCGGCGTAGATCATCACGCTAAGCCCGCGGCCTCGGCTCATGCGCTCCGCAAGGCTGCGCATGCGCACCGACCATCCCGCGAGCAGCAAAAGCGCGAGTACGCCGACGCCGTAGAGCAGCTTCCACAGCCCCAACCAGTATCCGCCCTCGAAGTACGCGTCGGAAAGCGCGCGCTGCTCGGGGGAGAGCAGATCGAGCCACGCTTGCGTCGCGCGCTCGACATCGAAGCCCGGCCCCGGCTTGGCCGCTTCGGGAACGTGCAGGCCGGGCGGCAGCTCGCGCACGATTGTCGAATCCGCCGATGCATTCGAAGCGCACGCCAGCGCGATGACCATACCGCAGGCCAGCAGGAGCACGTGTCTCATGGACGATCGCGGGCGCGAAATGACCGCGATTATGCGGCCGCTGCCTTATCGAGTGGGCGCGGATTTCTGCTTCGGTGCCGGAGCTGTCGTTTCGCTGCTCGCCGGGGCAGCTTTGTCTTTCGGCGACAAGATCCGCATCACCGGGCTTTCCTTGATCTTGCCCGTCACTTCGCCGACGTCGGTCACGACCTTTTTGGTCTGGTCCTCGATGGCGGAAAATTTCTCGATCACCTTCGGCAGCTGGTCGATGACGGCGGTGAGGCTGCTTTTTTCGGAGGGGATTTCCGGAAACTGACCTTCGGGCGTGGCGGCGAGGAGGCTCTGCGCGTTGGGGGCACCGCCATTGAGCTCGATGAAGACGACTCCGGTGATGCCCTTCAGCTTGAGGCTCGCCTTGGTGTCGATCTTGACCGGTGCTTCCTTGCGCAGCTTGACGTCCACCTGCACCTTGCGCGCGTCGTCAGGGTCGAGCGTCATGGCCTTGACCGTGCCGATGTCGACGCCGTGGAATTTGACCGGATCGCCAAGCGCGAGCCCGCTGACGGATTCGGAAAAATGGATGCGGTAGAGGATGTCGTCGCGATGCCCCGTGCTCGACAGCCAGACGAAGAAGAATGCGGCGCCGACCGAAAGGCCGATGATGAACAAGCCCTCGATGAAGTAATGTCTATCCGTTTCCATGGGTCTCCCTTGCAGTCATCGCGCCTTGCGCTCGCGGTCCGTGGAGGAATTCGTGAATCCAGGGTTGGTCGGACCGCCTCAGCTTGTCCCACGTGCCGACGGTAATTTTTCCATCGACGAGCAGAGCGGCGCGCTGGCAGATCGTAAACAACGTCGTGAGATCGTGAGTGACGATGACGACGGTGATTCCCAGGCTTTGGTTGAGCTTCTGAATCAACGCATCGATTCCGCTGGCAGTGATCGGGTCGAGGTCGGACGTCGGCTCGTCGAGAAATAGGATTCGCGGATCGAGCGCGAGCGCGCGCGCGAACGCCGCCCGCTTGACCATGCCGCCCGACAGTTCCGAGGGAAACTTGATGCCGCTGTCGGCGGACAGCCCGGCCAGCTCGAGCTTCATCGCCGCGATCTTTTCCTGATCCTCGACCGCCAGATCGGTATGCTCTCGCATCGGCAGCATGATGTTCTGCGCCACGGTAAGCGATGAAAACAATGCTCCCTGCTGAAAAAGCACGCCGATCAGCGCTGCTTTTTCCGCCGGTCCGATGGCATCGATCGGCTTGCCGTCGATGATGACCTGCCCTGCATTCGGCCGGTGAAGGCCGGTGAGCGTCTTGAGCAGGACCGACTTGCCCGAGCCCGAGCCACCCGCGATGCCAATGATCTCGCCGCGCAGGACGTCGAGGCTTACCTTGTCGTGCACTTGCTGCTTGCCGAAGCGGTTGACGATGCCTTTCGCGGAAAGAATCGGCTCGGCGTGCTGTCGTGTCCGGACGTTCATAGGCCGATCTTCTCGAACAGGATGGAGAACAGAGCATCGAGCACGATCACCACAAAGATTGCCTTGACCACGGCGCGGGTGGTTTCCTGACCGACGCTTTCCGCCGAGCCCCGTACGCGCAGGCCGTGCATGCAGCCGATGACCGCGATCAGAAAACCGAAGATCGGCGCCTTGATGAGGCCGACGAACAGGTCGCTGGCGTCGACCGCGTGATGCACGCGATCGATGTATTGCACAGGCGACACATCGAGAAGAAATCTGGAGATCATTGCCCCGCCTAGCAGCCCCATGATGTCGGAAAAGAACGTCAGCAGCGGGAGGGTGATGACGAGTCCGATCATCCGCGGTACCACCAGCATCTCCATCGGATCCATGCCCATCACGTTGAGCGCATCAACTTCGTCGCGCGCTTTCATCACGCCGATCTCGGCGGTGAAAGCCGAGCCTGACCGCCCGGCGACCATGATGGCGGTGATCAGCACGCCCATTTCGCGCAGCATCGATACCGCCACCAGATTGATGGTGAAATCCTCGCCGCCATAGGGCCGCAGCTGCGCGACGCCCTGATAGCCGATGACGATGCTGATCATCACCGCCATCAGGCCGATGATCGGCAGCGCGTGGATACCGGACTCCTCGATGTGGCGGGAAATCGAAGGCAGCCGAAGGGTGCGCGGGTGAATCAGCCCGTGGCCGATGGCGCTCGCTGCCCGGCCGACAAAAGTGATGACGTCGATCGTGTCATACCAGGCGCCGTCCGCGCCTTTACCCACCTCGATGACAAGCTGCCGCCACCGCGGCACGGTGGGCTTCCTGGGCAGCGGCTTGAGCTCGAGCCCGCAGACAAGGTCGAGCAGCGCCTTGTGCTCGGGACGGATCCCGGTCAACTCCATACCCTTGTTGCGCAGCGCGCACAGAAACAGCGCACCCGGTGTATCGAGACTGCTGAGATCGCTGATATCCAGCGTGCGGGACTTCCGTTTCTTCGGCCCCTGGCTGATCGAATTTTCCGCCTGCGTCAGCGTTCGGACATCGAGCGCGCCGCGAAGCGCGAGCCGGTCGCCGTTGTCGTCGACGGTCAGGGAAGACGGCGCCGACGGCTCAGGCTGCACGGTTGAGCTCAAGTCGACGCCTGCGGCCGCGAATTGTCGCGAGAGAATGTGGTCGCGCAACGATCATAGAAACAACCGCGCCGGCCCGTGTCTGCCGGGGGAATCGCTTCGAGGCGCGTAGGCCGGGGAGGATCACGATGGCGAGTGTAGCCTTAAGCGGCGGTAAGGCGGAAGTCGAATCCGCGGCCGGGCAGGCGTGGAGAGCCGGCGGCCGTGTCACAATAGCTCTTCCTTGCGCTGAGTTGCCGACCCGATATCGGGAATTCAAAGGCCGTTGGACAATGCCACGATCATGAAAATTTCCATTCTCGACGACTATCACGAAACGCTGAGGACGCTTCGCTCCTTTGGCAAGCTCTCGGGTCACGATGTCACGATCTTCAACGATCACGTCCAGGATGTCGATGCGCTGGCCGAACGTCTGAAGGACACCGAGGCGCTGGTGCTGATCCGCGAGCGAACGAGAATCCGCGCGCCGCTGCTCGAGCGCTTGCCCAAGCTGCGGCTCATCAGCCAGCGCAGCGTGTACCCGCATATCGACATCGACGCGTGCACGCGGCTTGGCGTGATCGTGTCGTCGAATCAGCACGCGGGCACGCCATCGTATGCCGCGGCGGAGCTGACATGGGGACTCATCCTCGCGGCGATGCGGCAGATCCCGCAGCAGATGACGGCGCTCAAGGCTGGAAAGTGGCAGATCGGCGTCGGCAACACGCTGCGCGACAAGACGCTCGGGATCTATGGCTACGGCAGGATCGGCAGCGTCGTCGCGGGCTATGGCAAGGCATTCGGCATGAAGGTGCTGGTATGGGCGCGCGAGGCGTCGCTGGCCCGTGCGCGCGAGGATAGCTACGCGGCCGCACGCAGCAAGGACGCGTTTTTCACGGCGTGCGACATCATCTCGCTGCACATGCGCCTGGTCGACGCGACGCGCGGCATCGTCACCGCCGCTGATCTGGCGCGCATGAAGCCGACCGCGCTGCTGGTCAATACCAGCCGCGCGCCGCTGATCGAGCCCGGGGCGTTGGTGCAAGCCTTGCAAGCGGGACGACCCGGCATGGCCGCGGTCGACGTCTATGAGGACGAGCCATTGCTCGACGCGCGCCATCCGCTGCTGAATATGGACAACGTCGTGTGCACGCCGCACATCGGCTACGTGTCTCGCGACGAATACGAAGTCCAGTTTTCGGACATCTTCGATCAGATCGTCGCCTACGCCGCGGGCAATCCAATCAATGTCGTGAACCCGGAGGTGCTCGAAAGGACGCACAAAGCACCCGGCAAAGCGGCACGAGGCGCTTGAAGCACGGGTGATCCGGCGCCGAGCCGCAGCTCAGTTGCCCCAGTGCAACGCCAGCGGGTTGACTTCCGCCGCGAGCTCGAGCAATCCCGCGCGCGTTGCCGGGTGCAAAGGCTCGAGCGGATGGCGTACGGCGTCGCTCCTGATTACGCCGCCGGCGGCCATGACGGTCTTGGTCGCGCGCAAACCGCATTGACGGTTTTCGAAATTGATCAGCGGCAGGATGCGCGCATACGCCGCGGCCGCTTCGTT